>Ga0315287_10005040_pt1 | contig 12956 bp, 18 predicted proteins | sample YL17G11_0_MG_FD_205037 | JGI IMG/M metagenome (GOLD analysis project Ga0315287, IMG submission 205037) | Sediment microbial communities from Yellowstone Lake, YNP, Wyoming, USA - YL17G11_0 | ecosystem: Environmental > Aquatic > Freshwater > Lake > Sediment | place: USA: Wyoming | collected...
TCCCGCTTGCGGGAGAGGGTTGGGGTGAGGGTCGTTACCTGCCCTTCGTCGCGCAGGTGCTGATGCCGAACGGCAGGTAGGCCGGGCAAAAGCGGAACGTGCCCGTGAGGATCGGCACGATGCCGAGCAGCCCCCAGTAGCGCGCATTGCCCTCGAGCAAGAAGAACAGCGACAGCACCGCGATGCCGACGACGATGCGCAGGATTCGATCGATTCCACCGACGTTTGCAGTCATGTTGATCCCCACTGGATTGAAAGGTCCGGTCCCCACGGTGGGCCGGCATGGAGGGGATACTACCGGGTGGGGCCCTGCGGTTCAGTAACCAAAGTCACCCACGCCCTCACGCGCGCCCAAGCCGTGCTCCTCGCCTGGCTATCCGGTCATTGATCCGGATGCGCATTCGGCCGTAACGTCCGGTGCTGGCGGTCGCCGGAACGGCCGCACAAGGAGGGCTGTCTTGACCGCATTTCGCATGTTGCTCGTCGTGCTCTGGGTGATCATTCTCGGATACACGGTCACCGTGATCGCCAACCACGGCATGGGACTGCTCGACGTCTTTTTCGGGGACATGGCGGCGATGGGCTGGCCCGGCCAGTTCAACCTAGATTTCACGAGCCTGCTGACGCTTTCCGCGCTGTGGGTTGCATGGCGCCACCAGTTCTCGGCACCAGGGCTGGTGCTCGGTCTGCTCGCGTTCTTCGGCGGCGGCCTGTTCCTGACGGCCTATCTCTTCATCGTCAGCATCCAGGGAAAGGGTGACATGAAGGAAGTGCTGATGGGAAAAGCGCGGGCAGCAATGTAGGCGCGCGCTTCGGTATGATCGCCGACGGGCTCCAAATGATGCAGCGGGTCCGGACCAACCAGTCGATATCGCAGGACGACGCGGCGTGGACGTTCCAGCCGGAACGTCAAGCTGTGCTATCCAATCGAAGGTTCGAAGGAAACGCCCGAGTTCGGCGAGGAGCGGAGGTCCTGCATGTTGAATTATTTCCGGTGTACTCGCCAGGAATCTCCGAGCGCCGCCGCCGGGTCACGAACGACATCGGGGCCGAAAACAGCGGCCCTCGGCACATTTCCGGGCCGTCCCACTGCTGACCGCACCAGCAGCGGCCTTCGCTGTCGATGATGAAAGTTCCGCTGCCGCAACAGCCTGGGTCTTCGCTCATTCCGAACTCCTGGCTGTCGGGACAAGTTACCTCACGAGAGGCCGCACGGTGGTAAAGCCCCCATCCACCGCAATCACCTGGCCGGTCAGGCGGACCGCGCCATCGCCCAGCAACCAGGCCATCACATCGGCCACCTGTTCCGCCGTCTGCACACCTCCCAGCGCGTACTGCCGCGCGGCGCCCTCGCGCATCGCGGGCAACTTCAGCATGCCTGCCGTCATGGGCGTTTCGGTCATCCCGGGCGCGACGGCGTTCACGCGCAGGCCTTGCGCTGCGTAGGTGGCCGCGGCGCTGCGCACCAGGGCCTCGACTCCGCCTTTGGCCGCAGCAATGGCCTCGTGATTGGCCACGCCGATGCGCGCCACCACCGAACTCGCGAATACCGCGGTCCCAGGCCCGCCCTGCAGCGCGGCGATCCAGGCCTGCAGCACAAACACCGCGCTGTCGATGTTGACGCGCATCACCTCACGGTAGGCCACGGCGCCGGTGCGGTTCAACGGGGCGATCAGCGTGCTGCCCACGCAGTGCGCCAGCAGCGTCGGTGCCGCCCCGAGCGCTTCCTGGCAGGCAGCGACGGCCAGCGCGGCGCATTCGGGGGGGTGTCGGCGGCGATGCGCAGCGTTGCCTCGACGTCGGCTAGGCGGGAGGCATCGCGCCCCACGGCAGCGACGCGGCACCCTTGGGCGTGCAACTGGCGAGCCAGGCGCGGCCGATGCCGCCACTGGCACCGGTGATGAGGGCGATTGAAGTCATGGGGTGTGTTCCGAGGGCGAAACGGGTGAGATCAGCGGGGCGCGTCGGGCCGGTCCAGCCGGGACGCCCAGCGCTGCAGCGCCGGCCGCCAGCGCAGAAAGAAGCGATACAGGCGCTCCATCGCCCAGGCGGCGCCTGGCAGACGGCAGACCAGAGCCAGCCAGCGCCAGCCCGGCAGCGCAGCCCACAGTGCCAGGAAGGCCTGCGCGCCGCTGAGCAACTGGCCATCGCTGCCGCGCACGTGAAAGCGCGCCAGCAGTTGCTCGCGCGTGGTGCGGCTCGGCAACTGCAACGTGGGGTCACTGACGTCGGCAAAGCACACCGGCGCGTTGGGTCGCAAGCCGCGATAGACACCGATCTCGCGCCGGCACAGTGGGCAGGCGCCGTCGTAGAGCACGGTTAGCGGCGGTGGTTCATGGACGGGGTCGGTCACCATGCAGGTACCTCTTTGACGGCCAGCAGGTCCGCGGCCGTTTGCAGCCCTCGCGAGGTGCGGGTCCACCATTGCGAGAACGAGTCGCAGCGCCGATCAACCGGCGGAAACAGCGCGGGCGCGGCCTCGCATTCGGCCCAGCGCGGGAGCCACGGCGCCAGGTGCGGCTCGGCGATGCTGCGCACGCTGCGGGCGCCAGCCAGCGCGTCGCCGATAGCGGCGGCGGCGCCGTGCCAGCGCTGGGCGGCGAGTTCGGCCATGCGGCTGCCGACGAAGTGCCCGCGCCGTTCGCTCCACGGCCAGGCCTGGTGAAAGTCGGCCAGGAAGACGCCGATCACCACGGTGTCGGCCGGCAACGCGGCCGGCAGTAGACCGAGGCTCCATGGGTGGATGAGCCAGACGTCGCGGCCTGTCACTGCGGCAGCGTCGGGAGCTGTAAGCCCGAGTTCAACTGGCGGCTCTGCGCCGAGTGGTGGTTCGAGCAGCGGTGGGCTGCAGGGTGGCGCGTCGTGTTCGCGTTGAGGCTGCCGCGCCATGCGGTCGAGCGCCTCGTAGGGGACGTGTCGATCACGGTACCGGGGCTGTGCCAGGACGCGGGTGCGTAGCGGGCGACGTTGTCGGCATTGAAGATGTACAGTTTGCTGCTGCCGGTACCTGCGACCCATTGCCAGCTGAGGTGGTTGCTGGCCAGGTCGCCATCGAGCAGGTGGCCGTGAAGCCAGTCGGCGCCGGTGCGCCAATGCACCTTGCGCATGTGCACCACGTAGCTCGCCAGCCACATGCGCGCGTGGTTGTGCAGCAGGCCTGTCAAGTACGACGAACTTGTGCTGCATGTCCAGCGAGTGGCGCGCGGCGACGCCGGCCAGCACATCCGTCAGCGTGACGAAGCCATGCGTGATGTAGGGCGACAGCCCCGTCACCGCACCGACGAGCGCGTTGCGCGTGCGGGCATAGGCGGCCGGCCGCACGGCGGCGATGCGGGCATGCGCGGCCGCGCGCGTGGGTGCGAAGGTCTCAGGCATGTCGACCGGACGCCATGGCGGCTGCGGCGCCGACCCCAGCGTCTGTCCCGATCTCCCCACGGCGGATAGCCGCCGCGCGTTCGCTCACCGCCTGCTTCTGCCCGTCGGTCAGGCGTGCCACGTTCTTTACCTGCAGCGCCATACGCGGGTTCCTGGCCAGCGCCGATTCATGGCGCATCAGAAAGTCCCAGTACAGGGTGGTGAACGGGCAGGCGTTGTCGCCGCTGCGCTGCGCGGGGTCGTAACGGCAACCCTTGCAGTGCGGGCTCATACGTTGGATGTACTTGCCGGTGGCGATGTAGGGCTTGCTGCCCATCACGCCGCCGTCCGCGTACTGGCTCATGCCGAGGGTGTTGGGCAGTTCGACCCATTCCACCGCATCGACATAGACCGCCAGGTACCAGGCGTGCACCTGCTTCGGGTTCACGCCCAGCAGCAGCGCAAAGAGGCCGGTGACCATCAGCCGCTGGATGTGGTTGGCGTAGCCGTGTGTCAGCGTCTGCGCGAGCGCATCGCGCAGGCAGGCCATGTCCGTGGCGCCGGTCCAGTACCACGCGGGCAGGTCGTCCTGGGCGTCGAGCGCGTTGCGCTCCAAGTACTCGGGCATCTGGGTCCAGTAGATGCCGCGCACGTACTCGCGCCAGCCGAGGATCTGGCGAATGAAGCCTTCTGCGCTGGACAGCGGCAGGTTCCCGTCGTGGTAGGCCGCTTCGGCCGCAGCCACCACCTCGCGCGGACTCAGCAGCTTCAGGTTGAGCGCGGCCGACAGGTGCGAGTGGTACAGCCAAGGGTCGCCCGGCCACATCGCGTCCTGGTAGCGGCCGAACAGCGGCAGGCGCTCCTTGATAAAGGCGCGCATGGATTGCAGCGCCTGCGCGCGGGTCACCGGCCAGACGAAGCTGTCCAGCCGGCCGGGGTGCGCGGCAAAGCGGGTGTTGACGAGCGCGATCACCTCGCGCGTGACGGCATCGGGAGTGAAGGTCGTGCGCGGCGGCACATCACCCGGGCCGGCAGCGCCGAAAGCCTCGCGGTTGTCGACGTCGAAGTTCCACTGCCCGCCAACAGGCTCATCGCCGACCATCAGCACGCGGTGGCGCTTGCGCTGCTCGCGATAGAAGTACTCCAACCGCAGGGACCTGCGGCCCTTGGCATGCGCAGCGAATTCGGGAACGCTGCAAAAGAAGTGGCGGTCTTCGCGAATGTCGAGCGGCAAGCCGTTGGCCTCGGCCACCGCCTTGATCGCCTGCAGCACGCGCCAATCGCCCGGTGCGGTCATCACTAGCCGGGCAGGCCGCAGGCGCAGGATGTCGGCCTGCAACTGGGCTTGCAGGCTGCCCGCGTTGCCAGCCGCATCCAGCCGGGTGTAGTGCAGCGGGCGACCGGCGGCTTGCAGGGCCAGCGCGAAGTGCCGCATGGCCGCCAGGAACAGGGCCGTCCGCGGTTTGCTCGACCACACCTGGGTCGACTCCTCGGCAACCTCGGCCATCCAGACGGCGTCGACGCCCGCATCGAAGCCATCGAACGCAGCGGCGTCGAGGTCGAGTTGGTCGCCGAGTACGACGAGCAGATCGTTCAGCTTAACCACGCCCGGCCTTTGCACGTCGACAGGCCTCGGAGCAGTACTTCACGTCGGCCCAGTTCTTCGCCCAGCTGCGGCGCCAGCTCATGGCCCGGCCGCAGGCCACACACGGCTTGCTCGGCAAGGCGGCCTTATTGCCGCGAAACGTGGCGCTGCGCAGCATCATCACGCTCTGTGGCAGATGGCCGACCGGTTCACGCCTTCTGGGTCCAGGCGACGCCAGCCCGCACCCGCGACCTGCTTGCCGGCATACAGCGGGCAGCCGTCAGCCTTGCCCTGGTAGAGCCCGCAGTGGGGCAGGCCCAGATTCATGGAGACGTCCTCATAAGCGCGGTTGCGGGGAATCAAGGTCGGTCACGCCGGTGGGCACGGATTCACTCCTCGAGCACGCTGCGAAGCATCCAGGCCGTCTTCTCATGCACCTCGAGACGTTGCGTGAGCAAGTCGGCCGTCGGCTGGTCGTGGGCCTTCTCCACCAGGGGGAAGAGGCTGCGGGCCGTGCGCGCCGTGGCCTCCTGCGCCTCCACGAGATGACGGACCATCTTCGTTGCCTTGGGTACTCCGTCGACCTCCTTGATTGACGCGAGCTTCACAAACTCCTTGTACGTGCCGGGTGCCGGATGGCCGAGCGCGCGGATGCGCTCGGCGATGATATCGAGCGCATTCCACTGCTCGGTGTACTGGGCCATGAACATCAGGTGCAGGCTGTTGAACTGCGGGCCGGTGACGTTCCAATGGAAGTTGTGGGTCATCAGGTAGAGCGTGTAGCTGTCGGCGAGGAGGACCGAAAGTCCGCGTGCGATCTTCTTGCGCTCGGCGGCAGAAATCCCGATGTCGATCGAACCGTCAGCGGTTTTCGTTCTGGACATGATTGCGACTCCTTGGTTCGGTGTGGTCAGCCGATCTCGCCCATGGGTATTGCCAGCGTCTTGGCGATTCCCTCGCCTTTTGTCGCGTTGGTCGTGAGTTTCTTGCTCATGTCGGTACTCCATACTGGACGTCGGTTGACGGTCCTGAGACTTCACAGCTAAACGAACGCAGCGAGCGCCTTCAGCAATTCCCGCCGCTCGGCCCGAGTTTCGCGGGTGCCGGGCAACACGTGCTTCGCATGCGGTCGGCGATCGAGCCAGAACTCGCCACTGACCTTGCCGGCCTCCGTGGCTGCCGCCAGCCAGACGATGGTGTCGGCGCCCTCTCCCGGAGTGCGCAACACCCGCTCGGTGAGTCGATGGAACTCCGGCAGCGCGACTACCACTCCGGGGGTGTCGGCCCAACCTGGGTGCATCGCGTTGACGACGATGCCATCCTTGGCCCAGCGACGCGCCCATTCCTCGGTCAGGATCATCAGGCCGCGCTTGGCGCGCGCATAGGCGACCGACCCGGAGTAGGTACCTTTCTTGCTCTGCAGGTCGTCGACGTGGATCTTCTGCGTGTACATCCCGCCCGACAGCACGTTGACCACGCGCGCGACGCCATGCTGACCAGCCGCCTTCTTGAGCAACGGGTGCAAGCGCTGCGTGAGCAGGTACGGGCTGAGGAGCAGCAGCGCAAGACTCTTCTCGACGCCCTCGGCCGTCTCCTCACGAGGATTGATCAGCGCCCCGGCATTGTTGACCAGCACATCGATGGCCTTGCCCTTCTTCGTCAGGCGGGCGGCCAGGGCCCTGACTTCCTCGAGCAGGCTGAGTTCCGCGAGTTCGACGCGGATTCGTTTGTTGCCGAACCGGCGCTCGAGGTCCTGCGCAACGCGTTTCGCCTTGCGCGCATCGCGCGCCACGAGCGTCAGCTCCGCTCCGCGCGCCGCCAGGGCCTGCGCGGTCGCGAGGCCCAACCCGGACGTCGCGCCCGTGATCACGATGTGGCGATCGCGCAGATACGCCGACACGGGGTTCCAGTGCCTCCGGGCCGACCGGTAGCCGAAGCGGGTGAAGCCCAGCATGCCGGGCACGACCAGTTTGTCGGCCAGCACTGAGCCCCAGGCGGCACGCGGCGGCTCGAACCGGTCTTCGAGCGCCCGTTTCATGCCGGCCATGGCGCTCTTGCCGACACGATCCATCACTCCCGGAAACGTCTTCGCCAGGCGGGCCAGTGGCGCAACGAAGTCGAAGGTGGCGACGTAGCGGACTCGCGTACCGTCGGCGGTCCGCTTGAAGAAGATCTCTTCCCGCGCCGTGAAGGGTTTCGAATCGACCGTCATGAGCAGGCGACGGTCCGGCTCCCACTCAACCACGGTGTAGCGCAGCGAAAAGCCCGCTTTCATGTCGATCCGGAACTGGCTGCCCACGCCGAGCGGGCCTTCGGTCGTGCGCACGCCGCGCGCAACGGCCGGGTCCCATTCCTCGACGCGGGAGAACTCGGAGATGTAGGCAAACACTTCCCGAACCGGCCGCCGCACCTCGATGGTCTCGTCCAACTCGGCCGTCCTGGTCATGCTCGTCTCGGTATGAGGGAAAGGCGGCCGGCGCGCGCGGAAAGTTTCGCTGCACCCGGGCGTATGGATGCATTGCGTGAAATCGTCATCCTTGCCATCCACCTGCTGGTCACCCTTGCGAAGCTCCTTCGCCCCGGTGGCGTCCGCACCTCTTTCCGAAGCTTGGCGCGCCGGTCAGGCCGGCAACACTGCACAAGTTCCACGGGACCCTGCCACAGCGGAAGTCCCGCCGTTTCTTCTCCTCCTCGCCTTCGCCTCGACGCAAGCCCGGCCCAAAGGGCCCGTCCTGCCGTTGAGCGTCTGATCGGCACGAACCGGCGCGAGTACCTGGACCGCATCCAGTTCCGGAACGCGCGTTCCCGGCCGCCCGACGCTCGACGGGCACGAAGTCGCCGCCGCTCCACATCATGTGCACGAGGTAGAAGACGACATCCGCGCCTTCGAGCACAGGGCCGAGCGTCTCGGGTTGCAGCACGTCCGCCGCCCAGCACTCGACGCCCGGCCATTCGCGGGCTTCGAGCACGGCGGCGCTGCGCGCGACCGCACGCACATGCCAGCCGTGGGCGGCCAGCGTCGGCGCCACATTCGAACCCATGTAGCCACTCGCGCCGAGGACCACGGCGATCGGACCTCTTGAGGATCTCGAGGGGCTGGAGTGGGCGTCGTCCATGAAAATCGGCCTGCGGATCCTTCACTGCGTTCACTGCAGAGCGGCCATTACAACACGCGGGCTGATCCTCGAGTATTGGGAACAGCCCCGCAGTTCGCATTCACAGCGAGCGATCTTGTCCCGCCAGATCCAAGAATACACTGACGATCCGGCGGTATGACTACGCTGGAAGACAGCGTGCCATTTCCTACGTCGCTGACTCCCGAAGATCAGCCACAAGCTGTGCGCCAGATGTCCGGACGTCAATCCGCTCTTGTCGAGCGAGGACGCGAGGAGCAAGCTCGGGGCGTTACATGTCGGGTACAACACTGCCGCTGTTCCCCAGGCAGCGCGGTTGGCAATGACCCGAAACCCGCAACTCAAGGAGACGATGGATGACACGTACTGCAACCCTGTCCGCGGAAGCCTTGGTCGCTTCCCTCAGGGCGATTGCCGACCATAGCTTCGACTCGATCATGATCACCCGTGCCGGCAAGGAATCGCCGATTCTCTACGTCAATAAAGCATTCACGGCCCTGACCGGCTACAGCGCCAAGAGCGTGATCGGAAAATCGCCGGTGCTGCTGCAGGGTGCGGCGACCGAAAGAGCCCCCCTCGATGCACTGCGTCGTTGCATGGAAAAGGGCAAGGTTTTCGAAGGTCGCGCCATCAACTACGACAGCAAGAAGAGACCCTTCGTCATGCATTGGCGCGTGGTACCCGTCAAGCTGGCGAGAGGGAAGCCCGCGGAGTACTACATCGCCATTCAGCGCAGGGGCAACTCGGGATGAGAGATCTCAGCTTGTTGGGTCCGTGTGTCAGCCGCGGATGCAAAGCCTCCCAGCGGGGCTTCATGACCGTGCCCTGCACGGACGCGGCAGCCAGCGACCTCGACAAGGTGAGGGCCGACATCGCCAGCATCGAAGTAGAACTTACCGCGGTCGCAGAAGTGCAGATGGGCGTGGCAAAGGGCGGGATCGAATCCAGCAGATCGCAGTGGGCGAATGGGCTCGTTGAGCAGCCGCACCCTCACGGCCGTTCCGGATCGTCCCGATCAACCCAGGAGAGTTCCTATGTTCACATCGATTGCTTCCGTGCGTCTGCGCACTTTGCTGCCGCTTGCCGCGCTGCTATCCGGCGCACTGGCGTTCCAAGGAGCCCACGCCTATGAGGCTAAGGCCAAGGCGCCCGCTGACATTGTCGACACGGCCGTGGCGGCCGGCAGCTTCAAGACGCTGGCCACTGCGCTCACCGCCGCCGGTCTCGTCGACACCCTCAAGGGCCCTGGTCCCTTCACCGTGTTCGCTCCGACGGACGAGGCCTTCGCCAAGTTGCCCGCCGGGACCCTCGAGTCGCTGCTGAAGCCTGAAAACAAGGGGAAGCTTGCCGGGATCCTCACCTATCACGTGGTGTCCGGCAAAGTGATGGCCGCGGACGTCGTGAAACTCACCAGCGCGAAGACCGTAAACGGCCAGTCGGTCAAGATCACGGTGGACGGCGGCAAGGTCAAGGTCAACGACGCGAATGTCGTGAAGACGGATGTTGCCGCGAGCAACGGCGTCATTCACGTGATCGATACCGTACTCCTGCCGCAGTAGCGTCTTGCCGGGCGCAGCCGTCCCCCGCTGAGCGGGGGGCGGTGCTTCCGCCTAAAGCGCAGTCGGCGCAGAATACCTCGGCCACAAGCTTCGAATGCGCTTCAAGACCGCCGCCATGAGGAAGGAGCGCCGCGCGCCGTGAGACCTGCCCGAAAGGTGCATCGGCTCCTGACCGTCGTTGGCAACGTGCTCACGGTGATCGGCTGCGCCGGCTTGCTGCTTGCTGCGACTGGGCTCCTGCCGGCGCAGGCTTTTGCGGTTGGAATTTCATCGGGGATCCGTGTGATCGGTTCGCTCGCCATAGCCGGGTGCCTGCTGAGCGCCATCGGCTACGGGATCGAAGAGTATCTCGACAAGTAATACACCGGGAGGACTCAAGTGTTCAGAAAATCGGACTACTTCATTCTCTTGGCCGTGATGATTTCGTTTGTCATCTCTGCCTATCTCTGGTTCGTCGCGCAGGACCGTGAGCAGGCGATCTTCACCGCAATCTGGATTCCGGCCATCTTCAGCTTCGGAATCTACTTCAAGCTGGCCGCCCTGCTGGCGAGAAAACAGTGATGGCTATCGATCTTGTGTCTTGGGGCTTCGTCGTCTTTGTGCTGCTGGTCATCGGGCTAGTCCTGACCGTCCGCGAGTTCCACACGCTCAAGTGAATTGGAGTCGCGGGCGCCACCAATAAGCGCAGGGGCGAGGAAGCTGTCCGTGACCGGACGTCGACCCCTTGCTGGCGGGTCGGGGCTCATCCGTCGCCCGCTTGATAGATTGCTGGGACCCGGTCTGTGGCGGGGACCTCGACGGTCCGCTTCTCTGGAGCACGACAGACGGCAAAGGGTCGACTGCCGCCACCCGGCTCGCTTCGCAATTGAGTAGTTTGTCTTGACGTTCCGGCGGGAACGTTCCGGCCTCATTCCCCAGCCGCAATCTTCCTCAGGCCCGGCGCATCGAGCACCTCGATGGAACCGCGGGCAAGCCTGACGAGACCCTGGTCGGCAAAGCTGCGCAGCACGCGCGTGACGATCTCGCGCACGCTGCCGAGTTCGTCGGCGAGTTGCTGGTGCGTCGCCTCGATCACCTTGCCGTGCCCGAGCAGCGCCGTGGCAACTCGCCGATCCAGCCGATGGAAGGCAACGGCCTCGACCAGGCTCATCATCTCGGTGAGCCGTTCCGCGAACAGCCCGAACACGTACTGGCGAAACGGCGCGTGCTGCGCCATCAATTGCTCGAAGACCGGCCGCGGCAGCACGACGAGGCGCACGTCGCTTTCGACGACGCCGGTGGCCGGGTAATCGCTGCCGCCGACGAGACAGCTGCTGGTGAGCACGCAGCTCTCGCCGGGACCGACGCGATAGAGCTGCAGTTCGCGTCCCTCGCCCACCTTCGCGACGCGGATCGAGCCCGACAGCACCAGCGGAAACTGCTCGCACACGGAGCCTTCGGCGAACAGCTGCGTGCCGGCCGGGAGGTCCACGACCTGCGCCCGGGACAGCGCGGCGAAGAGCGCGTGATCCTCGAGACTCGCGAGCGCCGGATACAGTTTCCGCACCTCGCCCCGGGGGTCGCTCATCCCGCCGCATCCTCGAAGACGACCAGCAGGTCCTTCGCGTCCACCTGCTGCCCCGGACGGGCGACGACTTCCTTCACCACGCCGTCGCGCTCCGCGCGCACGCTCGTCTCCATCTTCATCGCTTCGATGGTCGCCAGCACTTCGCCGCGCACGGCCTTGTGACCGGCGATCACGTTGACGGTGGCGATCGTGCCTGGCATCGGCGCGCCGATCTCGTTCGGGTGGTCCGCTTCCGCCTTGCGGCGCGGCGGCCGCTTCGCGACCTTGCTACGGTCCGGCACCTTCACCGAACGGGGCTGGCCGTTCAGCTCGAAGAACACCGTGCGCGTACCGTCGTCGTGCGCGTCGCTCGTGGCGACGTAGCGGATGATGAGGTGCTTGCCCTTCTCGAGGTCGACCGTGATCTCCTCGCCGGTCTCCAGCCCATAGAAGAACGCCCGCGTCGGCAGCACGCTGGTATCGCCGTAGTGGACGCGGTCCGCCATGTAGTCGGTGAAGACCTTCGGGTACATCAGCCACGAAGCGAACTCGTAATCGGTGATCGCGCGCGGCATCTTCGCCTGCAGGTCCTCGCGAGCCTTCTTGAGGTCGACCGGCGGCAACCGCTCGCCCGGCCGCGTGGTGACGGGCTGCTGCGAGCCGAGGATCTTCTTCTGCAACGCTTCCGGGAACCCGCCCTGCGGCTGCCCGATGTCGCCGCGGAACAGCGAGACGACCGACTCCGGGAACGCCACCTCGACATTCGGGTCGAGCACGTCGCCGGCCGTGAGTCCGCTCGTCACCATCAGGATCGCCATGTCGCCGACGACCTTGGACGACGGCGTCACTTTCACGATGTCGCCGAACATGTCGTTGACCTGGGCGTAGGCCTTGGCCACTTCGTGCCAGCGCGTGTCGTCGATGCCGAGCGAACGGGCCTGCTCGCGCAGGTTCGTGTACTGCCCGCCCGGCATGCCGTGCACGTACACCTCGGACGCGCCCGAGCGCATGTCGCTCTCGAACGCGGCGTAGCCGTGGCGCACCTGCTCCCAGTAGTTCGACAGGACGCGCAGGTTGTCCGGGTTCAATCCCGAATCACGGGGCCCGAAGCGCAACGACTCGACGATCGAGCCCAGGTTCGGTTGCGACGTGAGGCCGCTCATGGCATCGAGCGCGCCGTCCACCGCGTCGCATCCCGCGTCGATCGCCATCAGCACGCTCGCCGCGGCGATGCCGCTGGTGTCGTGCGTGTGGAAATGCACCGGGATGCCGATCTCCTGCTTCAGCGCCTTGACGAGCGTGTGGGCCGCGCGCGGCTGGCACAGGCCCGCCATGTCCTTGATCCCGAGGATGTGCGCGCCGGCCTTCTCGAGCTGCTTCGCCATGCCGACGTAGTACTTGAGGTCGTACTTGGTCTGCCGCGGGTCGTTGAGGTTGCCCGTGTAGCAGATCGCCGCTTCGAGCAGCTTGCCGCTCTCGCCCACTGCGTCCATCGCCACGCGCATGTTCTCGACCCAGTTGAGCGAATCGAACACGCGGAACACGTCCACGCCGTGCTTCGCCGCCTGCTCGACGAAATAGCGCACCACGTTGTCGGGATAGTTGGTGTAGCCGACGGCGTTGGCCGAGCGCAGCAGCATCTGCAGCAGCAGGTTCGGCATGGCCTCGCGGAACGCGATCAGCCGCTCCCACGGGCATTCCCGCAGGAAGCGCATCGCGACGTCGAACGTGGCGCCGCCCCAGCATTCCACCGAGAACAGCTCGGGGGCGAGGCGGGC
>Ga0315287_10005041_pt1 | contig 12955 bp, 5 predicted proteins | sample YL17G11_0_MG_FD_205037 | JGI IMG/M metagenome (GOLD analysis project Ga0315287, IMG submission 205037) | Sediment microbial communities from Yellowstone Lake, YNP, Wyoming, USA - YL17G11_0 | ecosystem: Environmental > Aquatic > Freshwater > Lake > Sediment | place: USA: Wyoming | collected...
CGCGCTCAAAAGCGGCATCTTCCGGTATTCATTCAGCTTGCCGACTGTGGCGGGGTCAACCTTAACGCCCTCGACCTTGACGGGCTTGTCCGGCCAGGTGTCGCTGGTGACAAGCTTGTGGTCGTAGTAGATGAAGGGCGTCGCCGGCAACAGCGCGCGGTTGTAGAGATTGGGCAGTTCACCCACCCCGTTGCAGGCGTATGCCACGCCGCACGGCTCGGCCAGACCCGCCGTCGTCAGGACCACTTTCGTGCCGTCAATCTTCATCTTCGCCCGGTGCCAGACGCGGTCCTTGTCGGCAATGTAGAACAGCGTAACCTTGTCATCGCCGTTCTCAATAACAGTCGGCTCGCCGTGCGCCGAGGGCTCCTTGTACTTTGACTGGGTGCTGGTCTCGGTTTCCCCGATGACCAGACCGCCTTCGGCGTAGTCGAACTCGACGATCAGCTTGTTTCCCTCGACCTTGTATGACTTGTACATCGGCCCGTCGGCCACGATGTCCTTGCCGTACTGGTTCTTCAATGCGTGCCGGGCCAGGCGCTGGCCGGGGACCGCTTTGTTGTAGTAATGGACCGCTCCGGTCACGTCGATCTGGCTGGCCATGCCGGCATTGGGGATGTCCCGCGCAAGCGAGGTCCCCAGCCGCATCTCGGCCGTAGAATTGAGGCTCAACTCGTCACTGTAGCCCCCGGGGCAGTAGAACTGATGGAAGTAGACGGGCAGTTCGGGCCTGTCCCATACTTTCCGCCAGCCCCGGATCATCGAATGCAGGTTGTTGTAGTAGACCAGGCCTTCGCCCATGCTGGCATAACCCTGGTTCCAGATCGCCCCGCGAATGGCGTAGGGAACGACCGGGTTGATCTTGGCGTTGTACATCCAGGAGATGTCGCGATTGCCGCGCAGATTCCCCGGCGTCGTTTTCGGGATGTCCTTGGCCGGTTGACCGTTCTTTATGCGCTCGGCATTTTCTTTGAGCGTGTCTTCCAGCTCCTGGTAATACTTGCTCCATGTGGCCTTGTGTTCCGGCGTCGTGGGGTCGGCTTCGAGTACCTTCGTGTAAAGCCCCTTCGTATAATCATCCGTGCCGCTTTCAATGCCCTCGCGCGGAGTCCAGGCCTGGATCGTCGTCGTGCTGAACGCGCAGTTCACAATGCCGATGGGGATCTTCAGTTCCTTGTAGAGTTCATAGGCAAACGCAAACGCAATGGCGCTGTAGTCACTGAAGTTAGAACCGTCACTCCACTCCCCTTCGGCATGTTCGATCGGGTGCAGGGATGAGAAGACATTAGTCACCTTCCCCTCGCGAATCGGGGGCAGCTTCCCCTTTGCGGCTAATGCTTTGATGATAAGGCTGCTCGAACTCTTACTGGCAATCAACTGCATGTTCGACTGCCCGGAGGCCATCCAGACCTCACCGACGAGGATGTTCTTGAGCGTCACCTTGTTGCCCACACTATCGGTTATCACCATTTCCCGCGGTGCGGCGCTCGCCTCGAGCGGATCGAGCGCGAGCATCCACTTGCCGTCCTTGCCGGCCTCAGCCGTCTGCTTCTGCCCGGCGAATTCCACCGTCACCTTCGTGCCCGGCTTGCTCCATCCCCAGACCGGCACTTTCATCTGCCGCTGCAGGATCGCGTTGTCGGCGAAGGGCGCGCCCAGCTCGATGGCGGCCTTGGTTTTTGCCGCCGGCGTTTGCTCGGCGGCGGTCGCCGACAAACAGCAAGCCGTCAGCGTCAGAATCACTGCCCATTTCGATGCGGGTTTCCGCACGAGCGACCTTATTTTCATGAATCTAGTCCTTCTGTGGCCTTGTCTTGCTTCCTGAATCACTTGTCCTACCGCTTCATCACATACAACGGCGGTTTCCAGCCCACGGGATTCTTTTGGCTGAACCCGCCGGCTTCGATGAACAGGTAGTCGCTGCCATCGATGGTCTTGACGGTCATCTTCAGCGCCTGATACCGTTCCAGATCCATCAGGGCTTCCCCTGACCAGATCCACAGCCCGTCGCCGGTCATACCCTTGTCCTTGAAGGTAATCGCCGTGAACATGGCGCGGCCGGGGGCCATCTTCTTGCCGGGAGAAAACTCGTCGATCATCTTCACCTGGTCGATGATCGTCCAAGTGCCGAGGACCTTCGGGTTGGCGATAAACTTCCCGTCGTAGCGGAACTTGCCCTCGTCCGGCTGGAGCTCCCTGTTGTCGGGGTCCTGCACCGCCTGCCACTGAGACGTCAGCATGGGGATCACGGTCGCCGATTTGCGTATCGCCTCGTCGTTGATCGGCGGGAGTTTCATCTCCTCCACCCACATACTGAAGATCCCCTGCGGCACGGGCGGCATCTGGACGATGGCCCTGTCGCCGTAGCGCAGGAAGGTGGTGGCGGCGATGGTCACCGGGCCCTTGTTGAACTCCTCGACAAACTCCTTGGTGATGAAGCCGCCGCGGGGAATTCCGCCCATCCGCCTGCCGTTGCCTTCCTTGGTTTCGAGCAGCGGCTTGCCATTGATGCAGATCTTGAAGCCGTCGCCGCTGCCGACGTGCTGGCCGGTGCCGACGCGAATCCGGTAGAGGTGATCCGGCTTGAGCGCGGGGAACTTGAAGGTGCCGCGCACTAACAGGACCTCCTTGTCCCAGAGCGTGCGCATCGGGACGGAGTGCTGCTCACAGCCGGGCATCGGGCATGCGCGCCCGGCAAGCGGCCCGAAGCGGTCATTGTCGGTGCTGCGCTCAAAGCCGGAGTTCGGGCTTGGCTCCGGGTTGGTGACCAGCTTGCCGTTGTACTGGCCGAAGGGGGCCTGGCCCTGTTTCCAGCCGGCCTTGCCGGGATTGAAATCCGGGGCGAACCAGTTCTCCATACCCTGCGGATACGTTACCTTGCGATACCGCCAGGGGGAGATGTCGTACTTCTGCGTTTCCGGGGGATCAAACGTGAGATAATCCCACTTGGCGTTTTTCAAGTCAGGGCCGAAGGAATGCCAGTCGTAATCACTGACGCCGATTTTGCGGTAGAGGGCGATCAGGTCGTCGATGATGCCCTTGGTGTAGCTGTTTTGTGTCGTGCGATTGATCTCGGCGAGCAGCCTGCCGCGGTTCTTGCCGATGTACTCGTAGACCAATTTGTCACGGATGATCGGCCCGATCGCCTGTTTCAGCTTGGGGCCGAGTTTTTCTGGATCCGCGCTCAGGAAGATTTCGGGAAAAGGCAGGGGATCGTTCGGGAATCGCTTCTTGGCGATTTCGTAGAGCACATCGTATCCACCCTGCACTCCGGCCAGCGACCCGGCGAGGGCCTTCACATGCGAGTCATAAACGGTGGTGATGTCCTGACCGCCGGCGGCGGTCTTGACGCCGGCATAACCGGTGAAAGACCCCTTGAGTGTCGCGGCCGCGAGTTTCTGCACTGCGGGGCCGGCCGCGGCAAGGTTTTTGGGCAGGGCCCCCCAGCGGACGGGGGCGGTCGTGCTCCACCGTTGGCAGGTCCTGAGCAACTCGCCGATGGCGGGCAGCACCTTCCGATAGCAACGTTCGTCGGCCACCACCGGAGTCAGCGCGATGAGCGCGGCGTTCTGGAGCCACTGTTCCTCGTGCTTGAGGAAAGGCAGCAGCAGATCGACGTGCGGGGCCACCCAGTCCGCCGGGGCGCGCCCGACGAGATTGAGCGCCGCGTCCTTGACCCACCACGATTCCGCCGGGTCTTTGAGCATCCCGATCACCGACGCGAAGACCTCGGGCGTGAGGAAGCGCTCCGGCTTGTCGGCCGGCAGATGCTCGGCCAGCACACCGAGCGCGGCCCGGCGCACCCGCGGGTCCGGCGAACGGATCCACTCGTGGATCAGGGCGGGTCTGGTCCGGTCGCCGGACTTGACCCACATGTAGTTGAACTTGATGCCCATGGCGTTTTTCGCCGCCAGGTTGCGGATGAGATAATCCGGGTGGTGCATGTAGCGGCGCAACACGTCGTCGTCCACCTCGCCCATCGCCAGCAGCCGCTCGATCAACGGCTTGGCGGAAGCACTCGCCAGGGTTTCATTCGACACGTCCTGGCGCTTGCCTTCTGCGTCGGCCACGGCTTCGAGCGAGAGGAAGGCGTCGTCGGCCGCAGTGCCCCATGGCCGCTCCGGCAATTGGTAGGGCTTGGCGAATTTCGAGAGCGGCGCCCCGGTGATCCGCAGCGTCTTGCGCGGGATCGTGTAGGTGAGCGCGTAAGCCGCGCCCCATTCCTCGCTGTCGTAATATGACCCTGTACCCTCGTCTCCGCCGATGATGCCAAACGCGCCGTTGAACCGGCGGGACAACTCGTAGTGCCACCGCCGGTTGTCCATGAACTCACGGTATTGCGCCGGCTTCTTCTCGTACAGCATCCCCATCGCGGGGCTGCGCCAGCCCTCGCCTATGCCGCCGCCGGTGTGGCCGTGGAGCATGTAGGTGGTGGTGTAGAAACTGGTCATGGCGCAGATGTCGCGCGCCGCGGCATAAACCGACTTCTCGCCGTCGGGCGTGAGCGAGGCGGCCGCCGCCATGGCGAAGGCGAGGTTGCCGTTCTTGCCGTTGTCTACAAAACTCGACTCGGGCCGGTCGTCGCCGTAGGGGTTGTTGCCGCGGCCCGCGAAGCGGAAAAAGTGCCGCAGCGTGCGGCGGAGCAGGCTGTCGTTCACGTTCGCGCCGCACTCCTTGGCGAGCATCAGGAAGGTGACCACCGCCGTGCCGCCGGCATTGAGATGGCCGTTGCCGTAGTCGACCCCCGTCACGCCGCCGCGGCCGGCCCAGGCATCGAGGTATTCCGCTTTGGCCGCTGAAGCCACCCACTTTTTAATGATTGGCAGCGCGGCGGCGTCGCCCGTGCGCAGGTAGTATTCGCAAAGCGGGATGCCGCCATAACCGAGGGTCCAGGCGTAGTCCGGCCCCGGTTTGCCGGCGAAGCCATGAACCCATTCGCGCACGGTCGCGAGGTCCTTCTCCTCGCCGGTCGAGAGCAGGAAGAGCATCCCGATGCCGCTGAAGCCCTTGTTGGAATCCGGCTTGGCCAGGTAATCGGCGTAGCCGCGCACGATCTTGTCGGACTTGGGGCAATTCAACGGCCAGGTCTTGCTGTAGGCGCCGAGAACGGGAATCTTGACGACCACCTTCTGTGGCGGGGCTTCGGCCGCGTCCTTGACCATGAACTTGACGACGCCGTCGGCGGCCTCCGCCTTGGTGATGATATCGCCGAGCTGGATGCGCGGGTCGATGTCGGCGAGCTTTTGGCCGTTGATGGTCTCGATGATCTGGCCCGCCTTGAGCTTGCCGGTGGCCTCGGCGGGTGAACCCTTCTCCACGTTCTTCACCTTCATCACGAAGGCCGGCTGGTGCAGTTCGATACCAATACCCACGGGCCCGAAGCGGTTGATGGTCTGGAGCGACGCCGTCTCGCTCGGGGCGGTGGAGAAGAGCTGAGGACTCTTGTAAAAACCCTTGGTATTCGCCTGCTCCGCGGCAGTGCCGACTGCGCAGAAAACTAGCATCGATATGGCCAGGCCGACCCGCTGTGTCAATCTCATGATGCTACTCCGTAATCTGATATCCAATTAAGAACACGCATCAAGTATTCCACAAGGAACTAAACGGTGATCCCCGCCGCCTTGACGACGGGGATCAGTGCTCGTCCAACATTGTTCTTCTTAATCCTCAAACTGGCCAAATGAGAAAGCCCCGATGGGCCGGCTGGGTATTGCCGGCCCTCGGGCTTGAAAAACCGCTCAGTTCGAGTTAATACCCGTCTCTCTACTTCCGACCCGGCGAAATGCCCGGTTGTTCACTGATTCTCAGATCGGCAGTTCTTCCTATTATTTGTTCTTCAGCAGCTCCGCCATGGCCTTGCCCATGGCTTCACCGACGTCCATATAGACTTCAGCTTTGCCGCCGTAGTGACCGTTTCCGCTGCCGCCTTGCGCCATGGGGTTGGAATAGACCGTGGCCACATTGCCCTTGAACTCAGGGTGCTTGCCGCTGGCGCCGTCCACCGCAAGCTGGGCGTCGAGCACCTTTCCCCCGTTGCCCCCGCAGCCCTTGGTGGATTCACCCAGGGTGGCCAGCACGAACTTCGCGTTGGGAGCATTGAAGTCCTTGCGCAACTGCTTGATGAACCGGACGAGATTCTGCTCGTAGCGACTCGCATGCACGGCGTTTCCGCAGTCCTTTTCGCCTTGCCAGAGGAAGAATCCCGCGACCTCGTACTTCGTCGCCCCTGGGTAGTGCTTGTCAAGCTCCGCAAGCGCCTTCTTCGCATCCGCTGTATCATCGTCATACTGCTTGCCGGCATACCATTCGATGGGCTTGCCGTTTTTATCCAGCCAAGGCGGCGGCTCTGTCGCCTTGCCTTTGGCCGGGTCCACCGCCCAGGAATCCGGACGATCCTTGTAGCCGGCATACACTTTGCCGCCTTCTTCGAACCGCTCGCTGCCGGGCGGCAGAAGATCCCAACCCAGACTGCGGTTGCCAATGCAGCACTTGAGGATCATGACCGGCGCATCGACGGCATTCCCGACAACATGCCCGATTCCGTGCTCCGGGCCGATGGTGCCGCCCCTGATGCCCATCCATTCGTTGTTGAGCGGACCCTTGCCGGACATGTAACGCACAAAACGGACATCCTTCCGCTCTGACCACTTACCCGCTTCATCCACCATGTAGGGATATTTCTTCTTGTTCTTGACCGCATTCTCCAGCGAACCGTCCTTGTCGCCGGCAATCTTCCCCATGCCAACCATGTTGGACTGTCCCAGCAGGATGAACACCTTGACCGGCTTGCTCATGTCCGCCGGCTTGCCGTCCGGCTTCGGTATTGCCTGGTTCGGACCGGTATTTACCTTCTCCGCGGCCGATACGCCGGCAACGCCAATGAGCGTTACCGCCAGCAGACACACCACACCAAACAATGTTCTTCGTTTCATCACTTTGTCTCCTGTTGTTTAAGGTTACCTATTCGACAATACGTTGCGCACTCAGTTTCGATTTCCTGTTGTTTTCATTTTCTCCTTTCTGTTACTTCACCGGCGTCAGCGTGAAATCCTTGATGGTCACCCCGCGGCTTCCGTCTTGGAGCGCGAAGTGGAGGACATTCTTCCCGTTGACCAGGGAGATCTCTACCGGCTGGGTCTGCTGCCACATGCCGATGGTGTAGGGCACCGCAATTTCAACCGGTGCTTTGGCATCGTTCGCCGTGAGCAGGAACTTCTGGCCCTCTTGCACCGTCACCACTCGTGCGGCCAGCGCATACTTGCCGGCGCGCGGCGCCTCAACTGCGTACTCGGCCTTGTAACCACCGGTGCAGTGCAATTGCATGCCGCCCGAGAAATTCTTCATGGACGCGAAGTGGCCCGTCGGATTGCTGTGGGCCACCGCCGGAATGGTGATCGTACCGGCCTGGGCGACAACGGTCTTCCGGTCCGCCTCCGCCAACTTCGCCTGCTCAACCTTCTCTTTTTCCTTCGATTCCTTCGACTCATTCGCTTCGGCAAGCTCTTGGCCGAGCGGGCCTAACGCAACCGCCGTGGCCGCGAGCGCAACCATTTGGAAATGAGCCATGCCGCTCCAAAAGCCGCCGGCAACGCCCTTGCGGTCGTTGTATGCCTGCTCGCCAAGGACGCGGCTGGTCCACTGCGCCCGCAACACCTTCAAGTAATCCTGCGCATGTGCCCGCGCCTGTGTCTCCAGCAGGAAGTCCGCCCCGCTGCGCGGAGCCTCATCCTTGTCCCACCAGCTATGGGGGAAACCCGCGCCGAGATTGACTACCCAGCCTTTCGGCGTCCAATGACTCAACGCGGCATGTCCATGCTGGGTCACGCCCCAGGTCGGGATGCCAAAACTGCGCAGGATAAACCGTCCAAAGAACGCGCGCCGGCCGCACACGCCCCCATCCTTGATGATATTCTGATAGTTATGCAGCGAAGGGAGATCATCCTTTACGTTTTGCGACCCGTACGCGACTTCAGTCCTGACGGTTGCTGAATAGCGCCAGCCATAGTCGGGGTTGTAGATATGGTCGGGCCGGTAGTTCCGGAGCATCTCGCGCCCCCACGCCAGAATCTCATCGGGAGCATCACAGTTGACGACCAACCGGTATTCCCAGACGGCCAGGTTCTTGAATGCGGAATCCAGGTCGCCATTGAGGAACGCCTTCTCATAATGCAGGTAGCGCTTCACCGGGTCCGCATTGGAATCCTCACGCAGCATGGCATACTCCAAACTGGTGGCCAGCGCCAAGCGCTGCAAGGTGCCTTCGTTGGCCTTAGGGCTGGCCTGCTGAATCGCGGTGTAGATTTCCATCGCCCGTCCGTACTTGCCGAACTTGGCGCCGCCCGCTTCGAGCATCTGCTTCATCAAGGTGTTGTCGGCCAGAAGCTTCTCCACCAGGGCTTCCTGCTCCTTGCCCTGCTGGGCGAACTCCGCCAACCCCTGCGGCGTCGCCTCGGCCAGCACGGTGCCTTTGACCAGCTCCGCGTCCAGTTTGTCGCTCGACAGGAGAGACCCCGCTGCAGTCAGGAGAACCTTGGATGCCGAAAGCTCATTAGCTTGCGCCTTGGCCAGTGCCGCCTGAGCCGCCTGATTCGCCTGGGTCAACTTCGGCTCGTCGCTTTTCGCCTTGTCCAACGCTTCCTGACGCTCCTTGAGTGCTTTGATCCCGTCTTCCTTGTTCGCCTGCCACCTGGCCAGATCTTTCCTCGCCGCTTCTCGTTCAGCCTCCGTGGTCGCCTTCGTCAGCGCCGCATTCGCCTGTGCAATGCCCTTCTCGGCGCCGCCGATCCACTTGCCCTTCGCATGATCCACCAAAGCCGCTGCCCCTGCAATCTTACCCAGGGACTGCTGCGCCGCGTTCGCCTCCGCCAACGCCTTCTTGACCGCCTCACGGGCCTTCTGCAAGCCGGCCTTCTGTTGCTCATTGATTTTGGGCACCGCCTTGGCGACCTCTGCCTGCAACGCCTTGAGCTGCTCGGCGTATTGCGTCAGGAGCTTCTCCCCGGCCGCGGTGAGCAAAGTTCCAGGCGCCGCTATTGCATTGGCCGGCGTTACACCGACAACGCCCATGAGCGTTACTGCGAGCAGACATAACACACCAAACATTTGTGTTCTTCTCATCTCTCTGTCTCCTTTCATTAGTTTTACACAGAAGTCAGTCACCGATCCGACAATGCGTTGTGAACTTCGTTGCGATCTCCTGTTTCTTGTTTCTTCTCTCTGTTACTTCACCGGTGTCATGCGCTCCTGTTTCGCGCCAAGCAGCCTCACCATCTCGCGGCCCATCGCTTCGCCCATCAGCCAGTAGGACTCGCCATTGCCGTTCCAGTGGATGCCTTGTGTGCTCCCGCCGAATTCCTTATTCGGGCGCCAGAAATCGCGCGTCTCGACGGTGGCCACCGTCCCCTTGAATTCCGGCCGGAGGGGCACGGCCAATTGGGCGGCGATGACCTTCAGTTGATTCTCATAACTTTTGGGCGCAGCTCCAGTCTTCGCATCCTTGGGGTCCCGACCGCCGAAACCCGTCACGGCGATGACCGCTTTCATGCCGGGCGCCTTGAATTCTTTACGTAGATCTTTGATGAGATTCGCGAGGTTCTGCTCATACTCCGCCGAAAACTCGGGGGTGCAGTCATGCTCCCCCTGGTTCCAGAAGAAGCCGGCAATTTCATAGCCTGTTTCCTTCCGGTAACCCGGGATGATTTCCGGCAGATGCTCGATCGCCTCTTTGAGGGCCTTGATAATCAGCGGATACTTGTCGCCGAGCGTTCCACCCGAACTCGGGGGACGGAAATTTATTGCCAGATTATTGGCGCCGAAAGACGCCTTCACCAGCAGCACGGTTTCATCGTGGAAGTCGCCCAAGGCGTGGCCGATGCCCAGTTCCGGCCCAAACCCCTTGTTGCGAAAGCCCCCGTAGCAGGGCCCCAATCCACCGTGTTTTCCCACGTCGCCTTTTCCGACGTCATGCGGCCAGTCGCCCATCGTGATGAAAACGTCATCACGCACCGTCCACCTGCGAGTCTTTCTTTCATCCTCCTTGTAGAGGAACTTGTATTTCTCCACGTTCTGCGGCTCCATGATGAAACGAACCAAGGTCGCCTTCTGATCGGCGGCCGGCTTGTTCAGCTCCCCCAAGCCTCCACGTCCGGTCATGTTGGACTGGCCGGAGAGGAGGTAGATCTTGACTGGCTTACCTTCGGCCGCTCCGGCAAGGGCCGTTACCGCCAGCAGCGATAGAACTGCGAATAATGATTTCATGCTCATGACTTTATCTCTTTTGTTGTTTAATGAGTTTATTTCTTCAACAACTCTTCCATGGCCCGCCCCATCGCCTCGCCGATGTCCATATAGGTTTCAGGGTTACCGCCGTAGTGGCCTTGTCCCTTCCCGCCTTTCGAGATTGGATTGGAATAGACCGTGGCCACATTGCCTTTGAACTCCGGATGCTTGCCGCTGTTGCCGTCCACTGCGAGCTGGGCATCGAGCACCTTTCCCCCGCTGCCCCCGCTGCCTTTCTTGGCTTCGCCCATAGTGGCAAGGACGAACTTGGCGTTCGGCGCAGCGAAGTCCTTGCGCACGGCTTTAATGAAGTTCGCCAGGTTCACCTCATACCGCGTCGCCCAGGCTGGGTTGCCGTCGTTTTCTCCCTGCCAATAAAAGAAACCCGCGACCTCGTATTTCGTGGCCCCAGGGTAGTACGTGCCAATTTCCGCCAGTACCTTCTTGGCGGCTCCGACGCAAATATCGTACTCCCAGCCGCCATAAGATTCCTTGCCCTTCCTGCCTGCGGCCTTCCCATCGAGCTTGGGGTCTTTCGGGGTTCCAGTATAGCCGGGGTACGTTTTCCCCTCAAACTCGTAGATTTCGCTGCCTGGGGGAAGCAGGTCAAAGCCCAGACTTCGGTTGCCATTGGCACTCTTGAGGATGAGCACCGGCGCATCTATTGCATTACCAAGGATATGGCCGATTGCTTGGTCTACGCCGAAGAAGGGGACCTGGATCGTCAGCGGACCGTTAGTGATGGGCCTTTTCGGAATGGTGAGACTGCCATTGCATAAATTGATATTGCGGACATCTTTTCGCTCGATCCACTTGCCCGCGTCATCGACAAGATAAGGATACTTGCCCCCCTTCACGACTTCTTCCAATTTGCTTACGTTTCCAAGCCCACACATGTTCGACTGCCCCATCAGGATGAAGACCTGAACGGGTTTGCTCATGTCGGCTGCCTTGCCGTCCGGCCGCGGCAACTGCTGTTTCGAATCTGTATCAACCTTCTCCGCTGCCCATGCGCTGGAAATGCCCATGAGCGCCACGGCCAGCAGACACACCACACCAAACAATGTTCTTTGTTTCATCACTCTGTCTCCTCGTTACTTGGTTGGTTGTTGGCCCATGGATTGCCCTGGCTATGGTGTTGGCGGTAGCGTCGTCGGCGCCGGCTGGCTTCCTAAGCCTTCGGGCGCCCGTTCGGGAAATAGAGGTTGATAATCTCCTGCACAGTGCCCGTAATGGCGGCGGCGGTCTTCTCGTCATACGCATCCCACTGCTGTGCATGCTCGCGTTCGGTCCAAAAGCCGCTGCTGCTGGGCTGTTTGCCCCACCACTTGACGGCGAAATCCCGGAACGCCTTGTTGTCCGCGGGCACAAGCGATTTGTAGTGAACGAATGCATCGTAAATCTTGGCCGAGGGCGGCAGCTTCGCGGCCGCGACGGCGGCCTTCAGGGCCTTGGCGTCGCGGGGCGGCGTCCCCCAGAAGTGCAGCAGGCCCGTCAGGTCGCAGCCGGCTTTCTGAGACAGCCTCAAGCTTAGCTGGTCGATATCCGTCCCGTGCTTCGACCAGGGCCTGCCGGCCTCAAAATCCTCATTCCATGAATACCAGAAGTCATTCAGCGGCTTCCAGCCAAAGAGCCTGGCGATATCCACAAACTTGGCATGGCCCTTGAGCTGGTAGGCTTTTTCCCCAGCCTCCATGGGCCTCTTGGCGGCGAAGCTCAGGCAGGCCATCCACTCGACGGCCGTGTTATCCAGCGTGCGGTTCTTGTTGCCGCTCATTTGGCGCGATGCGCGGAACGCCTCATCCAGGCTGTAGCCGAACTTCTGATTCCACACCGCCACGTGCAGCAGGTTGACGGTGGACTCCATCTCCCCGCCGAACTTGACGAACCCGAAACCGTGGCCCTGCTCGTGGAACACGTAGTCGGGCGCGTATTGAGGCCCCCTGACAAGGTAGTGGTTCACATAGCCGTCGTAGTCCTTCTTGGGGTCGTAACGATCATTCGTGGTCGGATATCCCGGGGCGAACACGGAAACCCGCATTTGAAGATCGACCTGGCAATACATCGTCTCTCTGCCGCGGACGAGGGGAAGCCCCATCAGGTCGCTCATCGCATCCATCGCGAGATCCCAGTTCTTCATCAGCGTGACCGGGTCGTCCAGCTTGTTAATCCAACCGGTCGGAACGTTCATCATGAACTTGTCCGACTGGAAATCCGCCCATGGCGCCTTGTAATTACGCTGCGTATTCTGCCACTCGGCGAGCGATGTCTGATGAAAACTCGTCGCCGAAAAGAATGGGGAACGAACCGCGTTGTTGATCTGGATTTCAACGACACCTGCGTTGGCCAGGTAAGGGACCTCGATATAAATGCCGCCGCCAAGCGGGCTTGCCACCTTGACGTCGGTGCTGTTGATACTGTAAGCAAGGGAAGAGCGATCCAGCCGTTTGATGTTTGGCCTGTTGGAAAAGTCCCATGAGTGAGAACCCACCCGAAGCAAATAGCCCTTGCCCACGAGTGACTTGGGAACCGTAACCGTTGCGATAGTCCCAGGCGCCAAATAGGCGCCGGTAGGTCTTCTTGCAAATCCATCCTCAGTCCGGCCGAACGTCTTGGGATAGCTCCCGTTGATCTTTACGGTATAAGCGAGCCGTTGATTCGCGGGGGGCGCGACTTT
>Ga0315287_10005042_pt1 | contig 12955 bp, 14 predicted proteins | sample YL17G11_0_MG_FD_205037 | JGI IMG/M metagenome (GOLD analysis project Ga0315287, IMG submission 205037) | Sediment microbial communities from Yellowstone Lake, YNP, Wyoming, USA - YL17G11_0 | ecosystem: Environmental > Aquatic > Freshwater > Lake > Sediment | place: USA: Wyoming | collected...
TCCTACTCCATTTTTGACAATTTCTCCGATTACATTCTGACCCTCCAGAATGTAATCAGTTGTGGTCCAGGTCGAGGGATCGCCGATGTCCGGCTTCTTGATCATCTGCCGCCGCAGACCGTCCGGTCCGTACGTGAACTCGATTGTCACGCCATCATACACACACTTGCGAAGCCGGTTAACCCACCTTCCTCCGAAGTGCCAACCCCCCACCCCAAGCCTTCATCCCTTCATCCCCTTCAGCGTCTCAGTGGTTCGAACATCCCCCCTCCACGCTCAAAGTCCGCCCGTACACCACCTGTGAACAACGTTTAACTGAAATATACCGGGATTTTATTGTTATTTTGCCCTTCTCGCCGTCTTATAATTATGGAAGGGAGAATTCGCCCGAGCCCGGCCTCCCCCCTTTCCCGCCATCGGCGCATCATACCGTCCGGCCCTTTCGCGCTTGTTCCCTTCTGCTGACGGCTGACTGCTGACAGCTCTTTTCGCGAGTTTTGTACGAACGAACCCCCTCGTGAGCCACGCTCAAAAACAGTTCGTTCGCTCTAGTAAATTGTTTCGCGCTGTGCGCGGGTCTCCCGCCCCGCACGTATCATTCCGAGTGCCTGAGCCCTAAGCTCTCTTCTCGAACTCGCCGGTTTCGAGGCGGATGACGGGGGTGGGTTTCTTGATGTACATGGGGGAAAGCGTGTAGGGGTCGTCGGCCTCGCCATTTCGGAGCCGCTTGCCTCCGATCTCCAGCAGCGCCGCGCCGCGGGCAAAGCCGGCCCATGGCTTGGCGATCGCGGCCTGGTTGCCGAATTTGTGCCTGATGGCTTCTTCGTTGCGAGTCGCGCCCGTGCCGCAGAACAGGACCGATACCCCCCTCACCGCAACGGATTCGAGCGCTTCACTTAAGGGTGAAACGGCGTAGTCGTCCAGCCTCATTTCGCCGGAGGAATCGAAGACCGTCCAGTAGACTTCGTGGGCGCGAGCGAAAATCATCGGGCAGACGAGTTCTGTCGAGCCTTCGGCCATCCCACGGGCGATGGCCTGCAGGGTGGGCACGCCGACGATGGGCTTGCCGAGAGTGTACGCGAGCGATTTGGCGACGGTCACGCCGATTCTCAGCCCGGTGAACGAGCCCGGCCCCAGGGAGACGATTATCCCGTCCAGGTCGGCAGGTTTGTGGCCGGCGTCGTGCAGGACCACGTCGATCACGGGCAGAATCCGCCTCAAGAGATTCATCTTGTGGTGGAAATGATACTCAGCGAGAAGCTGCGAGTCGCTGCCCAACGCGATCGCGCATATATCCTGAGAGCTGTCAATCGCCAGTGTCAGCATGTCCTATCAGTTCCTTTACAATGGCCCACAGTCTGGCCGATCCGGTCTCGAACGTGAATTCCCGCGTCTCGTCGCCGGTCATTTTGATAACGATGTCCAGCCGCTGCGGGGGCAGTATCGATGTCATTCTATCCGCCCACTCGATGACCGTAACACCGCGGCCGTAGATATACTCCTCGATGCCGATGCCCTCGACCTCATTCTCGGAAACCAGCCGGTAGAGATCGACGTGATAGAGCGGGACCGCCCCGATATGCTCGTGGATGAGCGTGAACGTGGGGCTGTGGATGTCGTCCGGCAGGCCCATCCCCGTGGCTATGCCCTTGGTGAGCGTGGTCTTGCCCGCGCCGAGGTCGCCGAAAAGAGCGATCACGTCGCCGGGCCGCAGGCGCGCGCCGAGCGCTTCGCCGAGGGCCAGGGTTTGCGTTGAGTTGTTGGTGTAAGTTGTGGTTTTCATTGTTCTCATGAGTGGCAGGCTAGCGAAGAAACTCGCCACCTGCGGTGGCGGCATCGGCTGCATGCAACCGATGCAACCCACCCTGGCGTCAGCTCAGAAATGCGACCAGCTTGCCGGCATCGGCCCGATCTCGCCGTTTGAGGATACCAGGTATACGGCGCGGTCGTCAACCACTTCGCCGATGATGGCTGCCGTGGAGCCGGTGGTTTGGATGGCTTTGATGACGGCGTCGGCGTCGGATGGAGCACAGGTGAGGAGGAGTTCGTAGTCCTCGCCTCCGCTTGCGGCGAGTTCGAGGGGGTCGGTATCGAGGCGGGCGGCGGCTATGTGGAGGTCTTTGGAGATCGGCAGCTTATCGGCATGCACTCGGGCCCCCACCCCGGATGCTACGCAGAGCTTTGGAAGATCGGACGCGAGGCCGTCGCTGAGGTCAATCATCGAATGGACCTTGCCGGTCCCGACGGCTGCGCGGGCTTCGGAAACCCTGGGCTCAGGCTTGAGGTGCCGTTCGACGAGAAAAGCGCTTCCGCGGCGGGCGTCATCCAGGCCGAGTTTCAGAAGCAATTCGAGGCCCGCGCGGGAATCGCCGAGGGTGTTGGTGACAATAATGGCATCGCCGGGCTTCGCGCCATCGCGCCGTGCGGCTCTGTCGTGCTCCACGATTCCGAGCTGAGTGACGTTGATTACAATACCGCACTCGCTGCCGACGGTATCCCCCCCCGCAATCACGCTGCCGAATGCATTGGAAACATCCTGCATACCCGCATAAATGGAGTCGACAATTGCCACATCGATATCCGGCAGGCCGATGGAGATGAACGCGTAAGTCGGCCCACCACCCATCGCGGCAATATCACTGATATTGACCGCGACGCTCTTCCAGCCAAGCATGTAGGCGTCGTTGATGTCCATGCGGAAGTGGGTGTTTTCGATGAGAAGATCGGTGGTGACGATGAGATACCTGTCGCCCATGCGTATCAGCGCGGCGTCGTCACCGATGCCCAGAACCAGGTCGCCGCTGGGGGCCGCGCCGTATTTGTCGCGTATTAGATTGATGAGGGCGGTTTCCCCGCCGAATTGGGAGATTAGCATGGGAGCTATCAGCTTTCAGCCGTCAGGTTGCCGGCCGCATTCGCATCGACAGGCTCGTGAGCCTTGCGACCCGTTGCTTTTTCGTAAGCTTTGCAGTAGGGGCAAAACCTGGTGTCTATGTGCTTGACGAAAAGATATGCTGCGCCGCGCTGGTTCAGGCGGGCACGGCGGCAGACGGGACAGTCGAGGCAGAACTGGGCTTTTTTCAGGACCCTGGGATCAGCGCCCAATGATCAATCCTCCGGTGCGAGTCAGCCTGCGCCGTTTGATGGACCGAAAAACAAGCGCACCAATAGCCCAAGCAACGCCGTTCAAAATAAACGCCGGCACTACGCAAGGGATGAGCGCAAATCCGGGGAATGTACCGACACTGTAGTACTTCGGCGTGAAGCCGTTTGCCGTGGCGAAGTACCAGCCTGTATCGATCCAGGGCATCTTCTCAACTCCCCAGTTGCGAATGACTTTCAACTCTTGGCGGCCGTCTGCGAGCCTGCGAACTGTGAAGGAGTCCGTCCCCCTCACGCCGGGACGCATTTGCGAAGCCACTTGCCCGTTGAGCTGGCCCTCAAGCCCCTCAGGCACGAGAAACGAAGTATGAGGTGATTTGCTCAAGTAGCTTTCCAACTCGTCATGAAACAGGATGCGGGCGGTTGTTGGGTGCTTGCCTTGGCCTGGTGATACGACAAGAACCGGAAACTGATCTGGTATGTCACTACCCACTTGCTTCCTGACTCCTATAAGCGTTGACATAAGATACGTTAGCAGCGCGAACGTGACAAGCACAAACACCACCCATACGCTACCAGGTGTTGGCCTTTTAGGAGTAGACATCGCAGCCGCATAAGCAAGCGCCTGCCTAATGTCCTCATCATCGAGTTCCGGGTATTCGCGGCGCAGTTCCTCTCGGTCCGGGTACAAAGCCACTGCTTCGAGCACACGGTGGACTGTGATACGCAAGCCCCTGATACAGGGCTGGCCGTTCATCCGCGCTGGGTCTATGGTTATCCTGTCAAAGACGGTCATGTTGCCCACCCTACGACTGAGCGATGAACCAAAAAGCAGATTCCTCGACTTCGCTCGGAATGACACGATGCGTGACATTGGTTGAGACTCGAAAAGCAGATTCCTCACATTCGTTCGGAATGACACTCTTGGGGGCTCTGTTTTCCACTTTCCACTCTCCCGCTCATTCCTTCTTCCCCAAATACTCCTCAACAACCTTCATAGCGCAAAGCTCCCCACACATGGAACAGACGTCGTCATTGCCGCCGGAGCGCTTGTCGCGGAGTTCGCGGGCGCGGGCGGGGTCGATGGAGAGTTCGATCTGGCGGTCCCAATCGCGGGCCTTGCGGGCTTTGCTCATTTCCAGGTCCCATTCGCGAGCTCCGGGGATGCCTTTGACGATATCGGCGGCATGCCCGGCAATGCGGGCGGCAATCACGCCTTCCTTCACATCGGCGGCCTCGGGCAGGCCCATGTGCTCGGCGGGGGTCACGTAGCAAAGGAAATCAGCCCCGCTCATCGCGGCAATCGCGCCGCCGATGGCGGATGTGATGTGATCGTAGCCGGGGGCGACATCGGTCACCAGCGGGCCGAGCACATAGAACGGCGCGCCCTCGCAGAGCCTCTTTTGGATCTGCATGTTCGCGGCGATCTGGTCCATCGGCACGTGGCCCGGCCCTTCGACCATCACCTGCACGCCCCCCTCGCGCGCTCGTTTCACCAGTTCGCCGAGGATAATCAACTCCTGGACCTGCGCGCGGTCGGTGGCATCGGCCCCACAGCCGGGGCGAAGACCGTCACCCAGGCTCAGAGTGATGTCATACTTACGGGCAAGTTCGAGGATCTCATCATATCGCTCATAAAGGGGGTTCTCCATATCATTGGCGAGAATCCACTTGACGAGAAACGCCCCACCCCGGCTGACAACATCCGTCACCCGACCCTGGTCGCGAAGGCGCTTGATGGACTCTTTGGTGATGCCGCAGTGGAGGGTCACAAAATCGACGCCCTGTTTCGCGTGCATCTCGACGGTGTGGAGGAGATCATCGCCGGTGATGCGGGTAATCGCGCCGCGCTCATCGGCTATCCGGGCGGCGACTTCGTAGATCGGAACGGTCCCGAGCGGCACGGGGCACTCGGCGATGATTCTCTCGCGGATGCCGGTGATATCGCCGCCGGTGGAAAGGTCCATCACGGCGTCGGTACCCGCATCGATAGCGACTCGAAGCTTAACGAGTTCGTCCTCGACATTGGGGTAAGTGGTGGATGTGCCGATGTTGGCGTTGACCTTGGTCCGCAGCCCGAGCCCCACGCCGCGCACCGAAGCGATCTCGCGAGTCGCGTTCTTTGGGATGACGATGGTCCCGTCGGCAATGCGCTTGACGAGCAGGTCGATGTCCATGCGCTCGTCACGGGCGACCGCCTCCATCTCAGGCGTTATCTGACCCTTGCGGGCGGATTGTAGCTGTGTCATTACTCTTTTCCCTTGCTTGCGGTTGTGTTACCAGCCGACGAACTGCTGAAACTCTTTGATGAGATCGGCGGTTGCGGCGGCCATGTCCTCGGCGCATGCAATCGCCGATACAACGGCCGCGCACGCGGCCCCGCTCGCCGCCACCGAGCCTATATTCGCCAGCCCTATCCCGCCGATGGCAACGACCGGCAGCGACACTTCGTGACAGACCCTTCTCAGGACCTCGAGGCCGGAGACGGGACCTGCGTCGGATTTCGTGTTGGTCATGAAAACCGGACCAAAACCGATGTAATCGGCTCCGTCATCCTGCGCGCGGACAGCCTGTTCGAAAGAGTCCGCCGACACCCCGATGATCGCGTTGTCACCCAGCAAACCTCGGACGACCTCGACCGGGATATCATTTTGGCCGATGTTGATCCCGTCGGCGCCGACAGCGGCTGCTATATCTACCCGATCGTTTACAAAGAACAGCGCTCCGGTTTTCTCCGTAAGCTCGCGCAGGCAGAGCGCATCATCGTAGAACTTGCGGTCGGAGGCGTGCTTGTCGCGAATCTGTATGATCTTCGCCCCACCGGCAAGCGCAGCCCTGGCGATATCGACGTGAGTCCTGCCAGGACAAAGTCTCTCATCAGTGATTACGTATAGCCCGGAAATTCGTCCCATAATAACAAGACCGCGCTTCCCAGGAGACGGGACTCGCGGCCGCGGTTTTCCATCTCCGCTTCCCTGCGCCGTAACCGGCCCAGGTTCGAAGGGTTAGCTCGGGTGAGCTTCTCAGCCTCGAAAGGCACCCCCAGCGGTTTCTTGTCCTTATCGTATTTGCCGATCTCTCGGCAGGACTTTAGTTTATCACCCGGCTGGCATGGTGTCAAACTCGACCGGCGTTTCACACGTGAGAGTTCAGAAACGATGAGTGCCCCAAGAGCACACAATCCAGCATCCTGAGATCCGTCGAAGGGTGCGATTTACGAAGGTACAGTCTCTTCGGGCCGCATGCTTCGACGCAGCTCAGCATGCTCACATTGTACTCACCAAGACTGAAGTGTTGCGTTCACGCATTGACCCGCCGAGGCGCCGGGGGTATACTGTTGGCTGGGAGAAGTTAATTATGAGACTGGACGATATCCCTCGCATAGAACTCACAACGCTTCCGACGCCTATCGAGGAAGCGCCACGGCTGGCCGCGAAGCTGGGGCTGCGCAGGCTGCTCATCAAGCGCGATGACTGCACGACTCTGGCCGGAGGAGGCAATAAGGCGCGCAAGCTCGAATATCTGATGGCTGATGCGCTCGCCAGGCAGGCCGATGTGATTCTCACCGACGGCGGGCCGCAATCCAATCATGCTCGAATGACTGCGGGCGCAGCCCGCAAGGTGGGCATCGATGAGTGCATTCTCTATCTGGGCGGACCGAGGTTCGATCGGTTCCATGGCAACCTGCTACTCGACGTCGTTCTGGGGGCCGAGATACGGTTCATGGAGGACGCCAACGTCAGGGAAATGGAAGAAGCCATGATGCGCGGGGCCGAGGAACTCGCCCATCAGGGCAAGAGACCCTACGTGATCCCGATCGGCGGCTCAACGCCTCTCGGAAGTCTGGGATACGTGCGCGGAATACGTGAACTCTCCGAACAGCTCTCGGCCCAGGACAGGGCGGCGCTGATATTCGTGGCGGTCGGTTCGGCGGGCACTCTCGCCGGCTGCGCGCTGGGCGCAAGGCTGTTTTTGCCCGAGGCACAGCTCATCGGCATAAGCGTGGCCCGAAAGTCCAAGCCTCTGCGACAGGTCGCCGCCGAACACGCTACCGGCGCGGCGAAGCTGATAGGTGTCAATGAGACGTTTCGCCCTGATGATCTCATCGTCAATGACGAGTATTACGGCACGTTCTACGGCGTTCCGACCGAGGCCGGGAACAAGGCTATCCTAACGGCCGCGCGGACCGAGGGACTCATACTCGATCCTGTCTACACCGGCAAGGCGATGTCGGGTTTGATCGATCTGGCCAGGACCGGAGGCATAGACCGGGACCGCACGGTGATCTTCATCCACACCGGCGGGGCGCCGAGCCTGAACGCATTCGAGGACCAGTTCAGGACGCTTGCCAGGTTCGAGACGGTGCAGTTCCAAAAGCGAGGCGGCCAGTGAATAACGGACACGACAGCTTTTTCGGTATGTGGCTGGTGCTGAGCGTGATCGTCGGCGGTGTCAGCTACTTTCTGACCAGAGACGGCGGGACGGCTGTCAAGTGGTTCGTGCTTACATACGTGATCGGGATCGTGATCTTCAGGATCTCGCGGTATGGGGAACGGGCGCATAGGGAGTCGGAGGATGACGGAGAGGACGGAAAGCGCGAGGAAGAGAAGCGCAAATAAGCCATAGCTTGCATCGGCCGGATATGCCGAAAACAGACGCATATGCGGAACCTAACTCGGTCGCGGAATCCCAAGATCACGGCAGATCTTAGCCGACAGATAATCATCGACCTCCAGGTGTCGCGGGACGGTGGAGGCAAGCCCGAGCGCGGGGTTGTAGAAAACGGAGTGTTTGGCGCCCTCACGAAGCAGTTCACATCCGTGCTTGTGCAGGTGCGCTATCAAAAGCTTGCGCTTCAAGCGGCGTGCTCCACAAGAGCGAATGGCTCTTCGGTCACGTCGGTCTTGCCGGACAGCCCGCGCTTCGCGAGTTCACGGTTCGCTTCCAGAAACATCTGAAGCGCGTCCAGCAGGTTCTCGCGGGCCTCTTCCTTGGTCTTGCCTTGAGTGTTGACGCCCGGAATCTCCTCGAGATAGGCCACATACCATTCGTCACGCTTCTCGTATACCGCTGTCAGTTGTCTTTGCACGATAACCTCCGTAATGGATGCTCCAAACGCATTATACCATGTGTCACGCGATTGTCCTGCCAACAGCCCTGGCGACCGCGCCGAGTTCGTTCATCAATTGCCCGAATGCGTTCAGCCTCAGTGACTGCGCGCCATCGCATAACGCGCCGGCCGGGTCGGGATGGATTTCCATGATGAGTCCGTCGGCTCCGGCTGCAATCGCCGCTTTGCTCATCGAGGCGATGAATCTCCACGTCCCGCAAGCGTGTGACGGATCGACGATCACGGGCAAATGCGAAAGAGACTTGGCAACCGGCACGGCCGAGAGGTCGAGCGTGTATCGAGTATGCCCGCGCTCCAACGGGTGAACGCCGCGCTCGCATAGAATCACGTTTTCGTTGCCGCCCGCGAGCACGTATTCCGCCGCCAGCAGCCATTCGTCGATGGTCGCGCTGGGGCCGCGCTTGATCACGACGGGATGGCTCGTCTTGCCCACGGCAATCAGCAGGGGATAGTTCTGCATATTGCGCGCGCCTATCTGTAGGATGTCGGCGTGGTCCATGATAACGTCCAGGTCATGCTGATCCAGGACTTCGGTCACGGTCACCAGCCCGAATTTGTCGCCGGCTTCCTTGAGAATCTTCAATCCATCGATGCCGAGCCCCTGGAACGCATAGGGCGATGTCCGCGGCTTGAACGCGCCGCCTCTCAGAATCTTGCCGCCGTGAGCCTTGACCGCCTCGGCGGCGGCGAAAAGCTGGTCCCTGCTCTCGATAGCGCAAGGGCCCGCCGCGACGACCACTTCCCCGCCGCCCAGGGCGACCCCCTTGATACGCACGACGGAATCAGTCGAATGGAACTCCCGCGAAGCCAGCTTATATGCGCGGCTGACCTGAGTGACGTGATCGACGCCTTTCATCGACGCGAGGACTTCCGTGAGCGTCTCACGGAGACCGCTGGGGATGCCGCTGGCAATGCCGATCGCGGTCCGCTCACCACCAGGCAGGCGAAGCGCCTTCAGGTCATAGCCCGCGATTCGGTCCATGACGCGCTCGATCTCTTCAATCGTCGCGTCTGTTTTCATGGCGACAATCATTGTTCAGCTCCCAAAAAGATTCGGCCTGACTATATCTGCCAAGCGGTCCGACGCCCACGAGACGTAATCCTCGGCAATGTCGAACCCGATAAACGACACCCCGAGCCTGGCGCAGGCGATCGCGCTGGAGCCGATCCCGAGAAACGGGTCCATCGCCAGCCGCACCCTGTCCACACCATGCAGCCTGATGCAGCGCGAGGGCAGCTCGACCGGGAATGTGGCGGGGTGAGGCCGCTCCTTGTCCCGGCTCTGGATCGTCTCATACGGGATGAACCACGTATTGCCCCGGCAGTGAATGCCCTCGGAGGCTTTGGACCACCTCCCAATATTGGACTTGTCTTGATATGGCACACCCACGGCAATTCGGTCGAGGGCGACATCGCCGCGCTTGGTCAGATGGAATATGTACTCGTGGCAATCGTTGAGATAACGCAGGCTGTTGATCGGCTTATAGTGCCCGACCGTGACGTCCTGCACGATCCCGGGGTAGTTGCCCACTTCGCTTTTGAGAATAGATATCGACTTGACCCAGTGAATCACGTTCTGGAGCTTGAAATGCCGCCGCATGACTTCAAGCAGCTCGAAGGGAACGAGCGGATCCGTGGGCTTGGAACCCACGTTCAGGAAAAACGATCCCCTGTCGGAGAGCACCCGCTCGATCTCGGCGGCGACTTCATCCATCCACTGCAGGTATTCGTGGCGGGAGCCGTTGTCATCGTAGTCGCTGTAGTCAACCCCGAGGTTGTATGGAGGTGATGTGACGACCACATCGACCGAGCCTGCGTCGAGACGCGAACGCATGCCCTGTATGAGGTCGCTGCACACGAGCTCGATTCGAGCGCCGTTTGGGCACTGGAATGTTCGTTGGGCGGTTTCACCGAGGTTCAGAGCATTCCGACTCGCCACTTCCACACCCTCCCACGAAGAGAGGTGGACCCAAGAGCCCACCTCTAACTATGATTGATGATCGATAATTGGGTCTACTTGAGGTAACAGTTCAGAGACGAGGAGTACAGCACCTGTCTACACGTCACCCTGAACTTGATTCAGGGTCCATCCCTTCGCAGCCTGGATGCTGAATCGAGTTCAGCATGACGTGGTACTCACCAAGACTGAACTGTTACTATTCGAGCTGCATCGGCATGAGGACGTAGGTGTAGTTGTCCTTGCCCTGAGGACGAATCACGGCCGGGCTGACCTCGCCGGTAAGCTCGACCTCAAGGGCCTCCGTGTCGATAACGCCCAATACGTCCATGAGATACTTGGCGTTGAAGGCGATCTTGACGTCGTCGCCCTCCCTGATGACCTCGACTTCTTCATGCGCGCGCCCAATGTTCCCGCTCTCGGCCGTAAGGACCAGGGTGCCGCCCTGGGTGCACAAAATCGCCCTGTTGGAGTTCTCCCTGGCGACAATGGCCACGCGCTTCACGCTCTGCATGAACTGCTCGGTGGGAACCGTCAGCTTTCGATTATGCTCCTTGGGGATGACCTTATCAAAGTTGGGGAACTGGCCCTCGATGAGCCTGGAGATCAGGACCGTATCGCCCACTTTGAACATAATCTGGTTGGGCGCGATCTTGACATCCACCGTCCCCTGGCCCTCCGGCACGATGCGCATGACCTCGTTCATCGCGCGTCCCGGCACTATCGCGTTCACCGTACCCCGGCTCTCGACGAGCGGGGAATCCTGGACGCACAGGCGGTGGGTATCGGTCGAAACGAACGTCAGTCCGCTCTCGGTAACCTGCATCAGAATGCCGGTGAGGATCGCGCGGGACTCGTCCTGGCTGATCGCGAATGAGGTGTTGCGAATTCCCTCGCGCAGTACGTCGTTTTCGATTTTGAGGCTGACATCCTCGCGGACCTCGGGCAGCATCGGAAACTCCTCGGCAGGCAGCCCGAGGATGGAGAAATCGGAAGTGCCGCAGACCACATCGACGGTGTTGGATTCATCATTGGACATCTGCACATCCGTCTCGGGCAGCGCGGCCAGGAATTCCGTGAGCACGCGAGCGGGGACGGTCAGCGACCCCTGCTCCTGGACGTTCGCCTCGACAATACACTCCATTCCGATCTCAAGGTCGGTCGCCGCGATGCGAAGCCTGCCCTCTTCGGCGGTCATCAGCAGGTGTCCAAGAATCGGAAGCGACGTGCGAGGACTCACCGCCCTTCCTGCTGTCTGGACTCCTTCAAAAAGATCCTTTCGTGCGCATATAACCTTCAATGCCCGTCCCTCCCGTGTGGATGGTATCGATACGGCGTTAGTATATCATAGCAATCGGCCTGTTACAAGGGGCAAGAGGCCAATTGCGGCGGATTACCACAACATCCGAAAATGAATGATATAATGAGGATGGGAGGCCCAGCCTGGTTGGCTTCCCAGACTATTGATCTTTGGATATTGACTTTGCTGCCAATCATGTCATTCCCGGCTTGACCGGGAATCCAGGAACCCAGCCTCGGAAGGTGGATTCCCGCGTTCGCGGGAATGACAGGTTGCGGCACGTCTCTTTGTTAAACTCAAATGCTAAAGATCAATAGATACCAGTCTTTACAGGAGGCTCAAATGCCCCACAGATCTTTTCCGATTGCAATGGCGATATGCGCAACACTGACGCTGGCGGCAGCCGCTGCGGGCTGGCAGATGCAGACCGCGCCGCTGATGACCGATTGGGCTGCTCAGGTGAACCCGTCCAATCCGCTGCCGGAGTATCCTCGGCCACAAATGCAGAGAGCCGACTGGATGAACCTCAATGGTATTTGGCAGTTCAAGCGCGGGTACTCGGCGGACCCGGTCCCAATAGGTCAGAACCTCGGCAGCGAGATACTGGTCCCGTATCCTGTCGAGTCAGCCATCTCGGGGATCAAGCAGCACTACGACCGCGTGTGGTACCGACGGACATTTAGTGTCCCATCCGCGTGGGCCGGCAAGAGGATTATGCTCAACTTCGGCGCGGTGGACTGGGAAGCCCAGATATATGTCAATGGTACAAGCGTAGGCACCCATCAGGGCGGCTACGACCCGTTCAGCTACGACATTACGCCATATCTCACCCCCAGTGGCGCCCAGGAGATCATAGTCCGGGTGTATGACCCCACCGATTCCGGCGCGCAGCCGCGCGGCAAACAGGTCAACGGCCCCGGAGGGATATTCTACACGGCCACCACGGGCATCTGGCAGACAGTATGGCTGGAGCCCGTCCAGGCCACCTGTATCAACAGCCTGAAGATAGTCCCTGATGTCGACGGCGGCAGGCTGAAGCTTACCGTGAACACAACAGGCTCGACTAGCGGAGTCACCGTCACGGCAACCGCGAAGGACACCGGGGTCGCAGTCGGATCGGTAACCGGCGCCCCGAATACCGAGCTGTACATCACCGTCCCGAGCCCGAAGCTCTGGTCCCCGGACAACCCCTTCTTGTACGACCTGGAAGTGTCGCTGGACTCCGGGAGCACCGCAGTGGACTCCGTCACAAGCTACTTCGGTATGCGCAAGATTGCCAGGGCGCTCGTTAATGGTATCTATAAGCTGGTTCTAAATGGGCAGTTTGTGTTCCAAATCGGCCCGCTGGACCAGGGATTCTGGCCGGATGGCATCTACACCGCACCCACAGACGCCGCGCTCAAGTGGGACATCGAGACGGAGAAGCAACTCGGCTTCAATACGGTTCGCAAGCACGTGAAAGTCG
>Ga0315287_10005043_pt1 | contig 12954 bp, 9 predicted proteins | sample YL17G11_0_MG_FD_205037 | JGI IMG/M metagenome (GOLD analysis project Ga0315287, IMG submission 205037) | Sediment microbial communities from Yellowstone Lake, YNP, Wyoming, USA - YL17G11_0 | ecosystem: Environmental > Aquatic > Freshwater > Lake > Sediment | place: USA: Wyoming | collected...
TCTGAGCAGGACAGAGAACCCTATGACGGCTTCGTGGCGCGGCCGTTCGCTGCGGCGGAACGACGAGCGACGCCACGATGGTCCGCAGCATGCGTCCGCTTGCGGGCGGTGGCCGGGGACTTCACCTTGGTGGACTCCTTGCCTGCGGATACGCGCCTCATCAGGCCCCGCTTCAGTCCGCCCACGCCGGTCAGCACCAGCTGCACACAGAGATCCTCCAGATAGTCGGGAGATTCGCCCGTCTCCTGCATGCGCCGCGCCGCCGCGCCCGAAAGGTCCATCAGGATGTCCGAGGCGGCGACCGCCTCACTCAGGGGAATGCGGTACTGTGCGTGCATCAGCCGCGAGAACAGGCGCACGGCGCGCGGGCGCGCGGTGCGATGTTCCCTTTCCAGCTCGGCCATTAGCGAGGGCTCGGCCATCAACGGCCGCAGCAGATGCCCGTGCTCGGCCACGTGCCGCAGGTAGACCCGGGTAACGACGCGCAGCAACTCGACGAAGTCCGTCACGCCGCGGGCCGCGGCCACCTGTTTTTCGTGTATGGCAGTGGTCTCGCTCCGCAGCAACTGGTAGAGCAGTGCCTGGCAGCTCGGAAAATAATTGTATACCAGACCCTTGCTGACGCCCGCCTCGTCCGCGACACGCTGCATGCTGACCGACGTCAGGCCCTCGCGCACGACGATCCCTGCCGCGACCTGCAGCAACCGCGCCTGGCGCGCTTCCGGGGAAAGACGTCTTCGGGCGCTTCTCGCGGGCGATTTGGTCATCGGCATGGATCGGGCTTCGGGGCAACGGGACCGAACGCAGTCTACCATCCGGCCCTGCAGCTTTCGGCCGACATGGCCCGGGGGAGGAGCCATGCCGGCCGCAACGCCCGTCCCGCCGGCTAGAAGCGGTACTCCAGCGCCGCGCCGAAGGTCATTGGATCGAGGATGCGCACGTTCCGATACCTGCCCACCTCCGCGCCCTCGACGATCGAGTTGGTGATGTTGTCCTCGTCCGTCACGTTTTTGACGAACAAGAGGATACTCACCTGGTCCCCCGGCTCCTCGAATCGAACCTGCAGGTCCGTGGTCGTCCAGGCGTCGATCGTGTCGTTCGACGTATTGAATTCCCGGGCGTAGTACTGGTCCTGATAGTACGTATCGAGACGGAACATGGCGTCCCAGCCGCTCCCGCCCAGCGGCAGCGTGTACTGCAGTGCGAACTTGACGGAAAACGGCGGCGAATACGGCAGCTCATTGCCCTCGAGATTGACCGCCACGGCAGGAGTCGTCGTCGTGAGGCTCTGTGCCGGATTGGCCGCATCCACCGTGAAAAACTTGCCGATCTCGGTGTACAGATACGCCAGGTTGAGGTTCACCAGCCACCGCTCGGTCGGCGCCCAGGCGAGTTCGGCCTCGAGCCCCCAGACGGTCGCGTCGCTGTTGGTGGTGATTGCCGTGCCGGCGATGCGCTGCGCGAGTTGCAGGTCCGCATAGTCGTAGTAGAACGCCGCGAGGTTCGCCTGCAGGGAGTTGTCGAGCAGCGTGTTCTTCATGCCCACTTCAAGCGCGTTCAGCGTCTCCGGCTTGAAATCCGGCGAATCGGAATTGCCGGGATTCAGGCCGCCGCCCTTGTAACCGCTCGAGATCGAGCCGTAGAAGAGCGTCGTGTCGGTAATGCCAAGGTCCGCCATGTGGTCGAGCGCGATCTTGCCGGTCCACTGCGACCAGCTGCGCTCGCCCTCGGCGTAGGGCGGGATGACCGGCGTGAAGACCGGCAGAACCGTACGGGTACGGATCGACTTCTCCTCATCGGTGTAGCGCGCCCCCACGGTCAGCGTCGTCGCATCCGAGAAGCGGTAATAGGTCTCGCCGAACAAGGCCCATGCGTCTGTCGTTGCCTCGGGCGTCTGCACGCTGAAGTGCCATGCCTCCTGCGGCCTGTTGCGCTGCTTCATGAAGAACTCGATCGACGGATGCCAGATCTCGTACGCCGACTCGCCTTCCGACCACAGCCCGAACGCGCCGACCGTGAAATCGAATTTCCCGCCAAGGCTCGACAGAAGGCGAAACTCCTGCGTCCACGTGTTGCCGCTCGCCGTGTAGCTGTCGGTCGTCAGCAGCTGGTCGGTCGTGACCGTAGTGTCCCGATCCTTGTTGTACGTGGCCGGAGAGGTGAAGCGGAACGGCAACGCCGAATTGTCGTAGTCGATATTCCCCTCCGTCTCGCCGTCGGCGTAGGCCGTCACCGACTCAAACGTGTAGGAACCGAACTTGTGCGAGATCTCGAGCGTGCCGAAGAACTGGTCGGCCGTAAAAGTCGGGTCCGTGTCCGCAGACACCTTGCGAAGGTTCGTCGGGTTCGGGGCGTTCTTGTAGAAGTCACCGATCGGGAACGGGCCGGGACGGAACGCCGGCGAGGTAAAATTGAACAGCGTGCTGAAAAGAGTGGCGGCGGCGACCGGGTTGTCGAAGCCGAGTTCCTCCGGCGAGCAGCCGAGTGCCGGGTTAGGCTTGCAGAGCCGCTTCGCCTCGCGCACACGACTGCTGTCCTCCTCGAAATACTGCAGCACCAGGTTCGCCTCGGTGGATTCCCCTACGGTGAACAACGTGCTGCTGCGCACCGACCACTGGTCGCGGCCGTCGATGTCGGTCTTGTTGTAGACATTCTCCGTATAGCCGTCGCGCTGCAGCATATAGCCGGAGAAGCGCTGCTTGATGTTCGCCGACACAGGGAAGTTGATCGCGCCACGAAGCCTTAGCGTGTTGTAGTTGCCGAACTCGGCGTACACGTTCCCGCCCAACTCGTCCTTCGGCCGGGCAGTCACGAAGTTGATCGCGCCGCCAGTCGTGTTGCGGCCGTAAAGCGTTCCCTGCGGGCCGCGCATCACCTCGACGCGCTCCAGGTCGTAGTACTCGTTCTGCGGTACCCAGCTGATCGCGGCTCCGTTGACGAAGCTGGCCACACCATTGTCGGCCGTGGAAGAAATTGCATTGTTGCCGATGCCGCGTATCGTGAACCGGTCGTTGCCGACCAGCATGGTGTTCGGCACGCTGAACTGCAGGTCGAGGGCATTCCAGATCAACCCCCGATCCAGCGCGTCGGCGGAGAACGCGCTGATGGCGATGGGAACCTCTTGCACGCCTTCGGGGCGCTTCTGCGCCGTCACGATTATCTCCTCGATCTCGCCGCCTGCCTGCTGTGCGGCGGCTGGCACCGACGCCAATGCCAGCGCGATCGCGACGGCCTCGCGGGCCGCGAATGAGCGGGCCGGACCTGACTTGCTTTGCTGTGACTTCATGGGGCCCCCGGGCGTGTCTGCAGTGTTTTACGTGCGCATGCGGAGCCTGCGGCGCCGCTATTGAACAAACGGTTAATAAACTAGTCGCGCGGCGCGGTCGGCGTCAAGCCCTATTACACTAGTCGTCAATAGCGCCACCGCGGTCCGCTGCGCTGCAGCAGGAAGCATGGCGTCCCGAACGCATGCCCGTTATTGACGTTCGGTACAATATCGAACGATGATAGCTCCCCGTCTTGCTGACGCACCGGGCTCGCGGATGATCAAGGGTATCCACCACGCTTCACTTTCGGTGCTCGACCTCGACCGGGCGGTCGGGTATTTCACGAAGGGCGCCGGGCTCGTCGTCGAGCGCCGCTGGCGCCTCTCGGCCCCGGACGACGGCGGCGACGCCGTGCTGCTTCGCGGTCCCAACGGATTCGTCGAACTGCAGTGCCATTCGGGGCCGGATCGGGGCGCGCCCGCAGCCCGGCCGGTCAGCGCGGCGGGCATCACGCACCTCTGCTTCCAGCACCAGAGCATCGAGGAACTCTTTGCAGGATTCACGCAGGCCGGGGCCGCGCCGCACGCGGCGCCGGTCGCGCTCGGCACCGGCTACCACTACAGCTATATCCGCGATGCCGAGACCAACGTGCTCGAGCTCGAGGGCAATCCGGTGGCTCCGCCGCCGCGGGGACCCTGGCTGAGCCACGTATCGCTCAGCACGCCGGATGTCGATCGCCTTGCCGGGTTCTATGCAGGCCTGCTCGGGCGGGGTATCCGCAGCGCCGGCCAGTTCGGCCCGAATCCCCTGATCGACCGTATCACCCGTCTCGACGGAACACGAGTCCGGGTTGCGTGGCTCGACGCGCGCAACATCGGGCTCGAGATCATGCAGTACCTGAACCCGCCGACGCTCGCCGAGCACCACGAGCGCAAGGTGTCGGCGCCCGGCTACAGCCTCGTGTGCTTCGAGGTCGACGACCTCGCAGGCGAGCTCAGGCGCCTGGAAGGGCTTGGCGTACGCCTTCTCGGCCCAGCCATCTGCGGCGAGGACGAGATGATCGCCTTCGGACGCGATCCCGACGGAAACCTTCTGAAATTCGTCGAATTCACCGCGACCGGCCGCTCTCGCTCGCTGGACACCCTTTCCGATCCGGCGGCGCTGCATCGCGCGGACGCCGCGATGGCGGAAAGCCGCGCACAACCGCAGGAGTCCACTTCCGCATGAGTAATCCCAGATCTCTGGCCGGTCGCGTCGCGCTGGTCACTGGCGCGGCCCGCGGGATTGGCCTCGCCACCGTTACGAGGCTGGCCAACGAAGGCGCCGACATCGTGGCCTTCGATCTTCCGGGCGCGTCGCTGCAGGATGCCGTCAAGGCGGTAGAGGGCGCGGGCCGCAGGGCAGCAACGTTCGAGGGCGACGTCGCGCTTTCCGACGACTGGCGACGCGTCGTCGCGCTGGCGCAGCAGACCTTCGGGCAGATCGACATCCTTTTCAACAACGCCGGCGTGTCGGGACAACTGCGCGCGCTGCTCGATTACCCGGACGACGACTTCGACCGGGTTATGGCGGTCAACGTCAGGGGCGTATTCCTCGGCACCAAGTATGCAGGCGCGGCAATGAAGAAGCGCGGCGGCGCCATAATCAACAACTCGTCGATCATGGGCTTCAGCGGCGGCCGACGCGTCTGCGCCTACACGGCGAGCAAGCACGCGGTCATCGGGCTGACCAAGACCGCCGCGAACGAGCTCGCGCGATATGGGATCCGCGTCAATGCGGTCTGCCCGTCACCGGTGGCGACCGAGATGATGGCGGATGCGGAGCGAGTGATCTCGCCCGAGAACCCGAAGGCGGCGCGCGAGGCCTTCACTCAGGGCAACCCTCTCGGCCGGTACTGCGAACCCGCGGAGGTTGCCGCCGTCGTGGCCTTCCTCGCCAGCGACGACGCTTCGTACCTGAATGGCGTGGCGCTGCCTGTGGACGGCGGCACGCTGGTCCGATGACGATCGTCGAAACGAGCGAAAGGAGATCAGCAGCATGAACCTCGGCCTGAAGGGCAAACGCGCCATCGTTACCGGCGGAAGCCGCGGCATCGGCCGCGTAATCGTAGAGTCACTGGCGTCCGAAGGCGTGGATGTCGCAACCTGCGCCCGAGGGCAGTCCGGCGTAGACGACACCCTGGGCGCGGTGCGCGCACTGGGAGCGCGGGCGTACGGCGAGGCGCTGGACGTGCGCGATGCGAGCGCGTTCGCGGGCTGGCTGGAACGATCCGTGCAGCAATTGGGCGGGCTCGACATCGTCGTCAGCAATGTATCGACGCGGATCAAGTCGTCCGGCGAGCAGATGTGGCAGGAAACTTTCGAGGTTGACCTTCTCCAGCACGTCAGGCTCGTCGAGCAGGCCACGCCCCACCTGCGTGCCGGCAAGGATCCCGCGATCGTGCTGATCGCCTCGATCGCGTCGTGCCTGACTACCGTGCCGCCCTGGGAGCGTGCCTACGGCGCCATGAAATCCGCACTGGTGGGTCTCGGTGGCCAGTGGGCCACGGCGCTCGGCGCGGCCGGCATCCGCGTCAATCTCGTGTCGCCAGGGCCGATCTACTTCGCAGGCGGTTTCTGGCACCACATCGAGCAGACAAATCCTGCCGTGCTTCAGGCTGCAGAACGCCTGTCCGTGTTCGGCCGCCTCGGCCGGCCGGAGGAAGTTGCTGCAGCCGTGACTTTCCTCGCGAGTCCCGCGGCCAGCTTCATCACGGGAGCCAACCTGCGCATCGATGGCGGCGCTATCAAGGCCGCGAACTTCTGACGGAAGAGCGGCCCGCGTTCATTTCGCGGGCGGATCTGCCCAGGCGGCGACACCGGCCGGCTGCAGCATGCGTGCGCCGAGCAGGAACTGCGCGCCCGTGGGGGCGGGCACCTCGACGGTCACTCGGTCGTAGTTGAATGCGAAGGCGAGGCCGCCGCGGCGCGCAATGCGCAGTCCGTCCGGCAACTGCATGACCGCAATGCCCGCCTCCGCACACAGCGCGCGAAGCACGTGATCCAGCAGGCGCGCGGGCGGCCAGCACGCCAGGTAGTTGAACCTGTCGTGCCGGTACCAGATGCCGACGCCGCTCTCGCTGCGCAAGACCGGGTCCGTGGGCGCCTCGACATGCTCCAGCCAATGACCGCACTCTACGTATGCGCCCTCGATCTCGACGCGCTCCGTGAGCCCGACCCGCAAGCTTTCGACTCGCCGCACGGTCATCGGCAGGATTCGCTTGAGCGGTCCAGGCGGCAACTCGGCCGGTATACCGTGATGCTGGGTCTTGCTGCCGGTGCGCGGTCCCACGAGAACAGTTGCAGGGATTCGCTCAAGCCCGCTCACCAGGCCCTCGTCGACAATCGGCAGCGAAGGAACCACGACCAGCTGGTAGCCATCGAGGCAGGCGCCCGCCGGCAGCACGTCCACGTCGAGACCCAGCCGGCGCAGCGCTGAATAGAATTCCATCACCAGGGGCATGTACCGGAAGCCCGCACCCTGCGGCTGGATGCGAAACACCCAATCCGCCTGGTAGTCAAAGAGCAATGCCACCGGCGCGCGCCGCCGTGACACGGGCGGAAGCTGTTGCAGGTCGTGAACGACGGCCCGGACCTCGTCGGTCGCGGTGTCCTCGCGTCCGTCCGGCAGGTTAAGGCCGCTGTGCATCTGTTCCTGCGCGAACGGCGCCTGGCGCCAGCGGAAATACGACACGACTTCAGCGCCGTGCGCATATGCCTCGAGCGTCCAGGCGCGGACCATGCCAGCCAGCGGCGCGGGGTTGAACGGCGCCCAGTTGACCGGCCCCGGCTGCTGCTCGACGACCCAGAAGCGGCCGCGGCCCACGCCACGATAGAGGTCGTGATGAAACGCGGCCACGTCGGGGTGTCCCTGCCGTGCGTAGCGGACCTTCTCAGCGTTGGGGATATCGAGCCACTCCAGGAAACCGAGCGGATAGCTGTCCCATCCGGCGACGTCCAGGTCGTCAGCGACCGCATGGTGGTCGAAGTCGGTTGAGAACCCCATGAAGTTGTGAACGACAGTACGGCCCGGGGCGAGCCGGCGCAGGATCTCCACCTGCTCACGGTTGAAATCGACCACCTGCTCCGATGAGTAGCGCCAGAAGTCGAGACGATGCGCGGGGTTGGCTTCGGTAACGGTGCCGACGGGCAGCCCGACCTCATCGAACGAGCCGTATTCCTGGCTCCAGAACACGTTGCCCCACGCCGCATTCAGCGCCGCCACATCCGCGTAGCGTCCGCGCAGCCACACCCGGAAGCCCTCGAGCGCCGCCGCCGAGTAGCTGAGAACGGTGTCGTGGCATCCGTACTCGTTGTCCGTCTGCCAGGCGACGATGGCCGGAACCTGGCCATAGCGCTCGACCATCGCGGTCACGATGCGGCGACTTTCCCGCCGGTAGGCCGCGCTCGAAAAGCAGTAGTGGCGCCTCGAACCGAAATCCCGCACCCGACCGTCCGCCCCGACGGCGAGGATGTCGGGGTGGGCATCCACGAGCCACCTTGGTGGACAGGCCGTCGGCGTGCCGAGCATGACCCGCAGACCAGCGGCCGCCAGTGTCTCGATCGCATCATCGAGCCATTGCCACACGTATTCGCCTGGCCGCGGCTCGAGCCGGCTCCAGGCGAATTCGCCGATGCGCACGAGACGGATGCCGAGCGCCGCCATCCGCGCTGCGTCCTCGCGCCAGCGCGACGGATGCCATTGCTCCGGGTAGTAACAGACGCCCAACTCGAGACTCTCGCTCATTGCCGCGACCCCGGCACAAGTTCGACCGCGAAGCGGCACAGCGACCCCGGAGGCATCAGCGGCAGGGCTATCCCAGCGCTCATCAGCGCAACGCCAGGAACCTCGACGGGCGCGCCATCGAGGAACCCGGTGGAAATCTTCGACTGCGCAGCGCGGCTTCTCCAGCTGTCCTGACGCTGCACTCGGTAGGTCGCACCCGCCGCCAGCCCCGCAAGCCGCAGCGGGCCAGGCACCGCGTGCGCCGAGGTATCAAGCTTCGCCACCGCGACCCGCGCCTCTCTGCCGTCGCGCGCGACTGTGATCGTGGCGATGATCGTCGGATCGGCGTGTTCGAGGCGATGGAGGCGAGCGCGATGCAGCCAATCGCGCTCACGCTTGTACACCTCCACCCATTGCGCCAGCTCGGCGCGCTGCCCGTCATCAAGCGAGCGAGGGTCGAGCTCGATTCCGAAATGACCCGCGAGTGCGGTGCCGGCCCGCATCGTCATGGATGCGTGGCGCCCGGTAGTGTGGCTTTCGGCTGGACCAACGTGGCAGCCCATGATTTCGGGCGGGAAGAACAACGCAAATCCGCGCTGGATCCGCTGACGCTCGAGCGGGTCGTTGCTGTCGGACGTCCATATGCGCTCGGCACGCTCCAGGATCGCATAGTCGGCGCGGGCGCCGCCCGAAGCGCAGGATTCGATCTCCAGAGCGGGGTGCCGTGCACGCAGCCGGTCGAGCAGCGCGTACAGCGCCCGGACGTGGCGGCCGGCGACCGCACGGCCGCCCGCGCCGACCGCGTGGGTCATGTCGCGGTTCATGTCCCACTTCAGGAAGTCCAGTTGCAACGACTCGACGATCCCGTCGATGACGCCGAACAGATGCTCCTGCACTTCGGCTCGTCCCAGGTCCAGCACATACTGCTGCCTCCCCAACGGCTGCTCGAGCCCGGGCACGCCCATCACCCACTCCGGGTGCGCGCGATACAGGTCGCTGTCCTCATTCACCATCTCGGGCTCGATCCAGAGTCCGAACTGCATGCCGTACGCGCGAACTCGCCGGGCAATTGGCTGCAACCCCTGCGGATACCGCAGCGGACAGGGCTCCCAGTCGCCCAGGCCTGCGCGATCGTTCACGCGCCCGCGGAACCAGCCGTCGTCGAGAACGAACCGCTCTACTCCCAGGCCCGCGACCGTGTCGACCAGTTGCTCGAGACTGGGCTGGTCATGATCGAAGTAAAGCGACTCCCAGGTACTGAACGTTACCGGCCGCGGTCGCCGCCGAACGTTGGACGGAAGAATGCGCTCCCGCACGAACTCGTGCAGCCGTCGCGCCATGCCGTCCAGTCCTTGCGCGGAACGCACGGCATACGCGACCGGCGACTCGTAGCACTCGCCGCTCCCGAGCCTGAATTCGCCGGGCAGCGGCAACTCTCCCAGCTGCGCCTGGAGCCTGCCGTCCCGCAGCCGCTCGACTAGCACTCGGTGATTGCCGCTCCAGCCAAGGTGCAGGCCATAGACCTCGCCTCCGTCCGCGTCGAAACCTGGACGGCCGACGATCACGCCTGGAAACGAATGATGGCTGTCGCGGCCAGCCCGGCTCTCGCTGGACCAGGCGCCCGATCCCAGCCGCAGCCGAGCCTCGTTGAATTCGCGGCACCAGCGCCCTTCAAACGCCAGCAGCTCGTCGCAGCCGCCGGGAATCGGAAAGGACGCCGCGGCAAGCCACTGCAGCGTGACCTCGCGATCTCCGTCATTGCGCAGCCGGCTGTGCACGCTCACGACGTCGCTCGCCGGGTCGATGGCGATCTCGACCTCCAGGAATATCGGCAGCAGTGCGTCCCGATAGCCGAGGCGCGCGGCCGATGGTCCCGCAGACACCTCGACCAGCCGGAATGCGGTGACGCAGTCGGCGCCGTCGAAGTGCAGCTCGATGCCTGGCGTCCCGACGAATCCCAGTCCCGTCTCGGGCAGCAGCACCAGCGGCTCCTGCTGGTCCAGTACGCCGTGCGGCACCTGGCGTTCCAGCGTCATCATCACCTGCTCGGCGCACGCGTCGTCCGGCAACCGGTCGCCCCAGTACAGCAGCGAAAACTGGCGGCCGGCATGCGAACCAAGCAGCAGCGTGCTGTCGCAGCCGTCCAGCCTCAGCAACCGGTTTCCCGCGCCCGACATGCGATTCTACGCAACCTGCGGCTGCGCCAGGTGCCGGTCCAGCCGATATTCCTTGCGGACTTCGGCCAACGGCCGATCGAGCATTCTTTCGAAGGCGACGAACTGGATGCTTCGGGAATTCGTGCCGTACGACCATCCATCGGTGATCGCATCCATTGCCGGCCTCATCAGGTCCGGCTCGATCAACGTCATGTGAGCGGTGACGACCGCAATCCACATGCCCGCGTACGGAAAGCTCATCTGTGCGAGCCCGAACGCCTGCACGGCGAGTTCGCCGAGCGGCGTCGCCGGGTAGCCGGTCAGCACGTGGTGCAGGTCGTGCGTCTGGTAGCCGCGCAGCACCTTGTAGCGAAGCACGTCCGGCATGCGCCGGAGCCGGCCGGCCGCCTCGATCTGCTCGTGAAGCTCGCGGTAGCCGGTCGCCAGCCGCTCCTCGAGATGATTGTCGACCATGAAACGCAGGTAGGCCTCGCCGAGCGTTCCCGGCGCGCATGGCTCCAGCGTCCTCAAGTCGAGAGACTCCGCGAGCCAGCGTTCGGCCGCCAGCGCGCGCTGCTCCGGGTGGCTCTCGATCGCCGCCACGTATTTCGCGATGGCTTCGTCGGGCGCGGCAGCCCACCAGTCGTTGAAGAGAAGGTGCACACCATAGTCGTAGTAGTCGCCGACGCTCCTCAGGAATTTCTCGCCGAACACCCGATCTACATGGGCCATCTGGATACACTCCTCGCGGAACGCCTGCGCTGGCTGCCGGTGAGCCTATGCCACGCGGGTATTGACTACAAGTACAATACCGAACACAAATGAACGAGCGCTGCATTCGCCTCGAGGCGGGCCGGCTGTCGGCAGAAATCGCGCCCGCCGCGGGTGGCGCCCTCGCCGGCTTCTTTGCCGGGGAGCTTCCGCTACTGCGACCCGCACTGCTCTCCGGCCCTCATGCCGGGCATGCGCTCGGCATGTCCTGCTTCCCAATGGTGCCGTTTGCGAACCGGATCGATCGCGGACGCTTCAACCACGCGGGCCGCGCGGTAGTGATTGCGCGCAATGTCCCGGAGCCTCATCCGCTTCATGGGCACGGATGGCAATCGGAATGGCATGTCGCCGCCCGGGACGGCAACTTCGCTCGGCTGGTGTTCCGTGACGACACCCGCTGGCCATGGCCTTATGAGGCCTTCCAGGAGTTCCGTCTCGGACCGGACTCGTTGACAGTGACACTCGGACTGCGCAGCCTGGCAGCGGAGCCGTTCCCTGCCAGCCTGGGCCTTCATCCGTACTTCCCGCGCGCAGGCGGCGCGTGGCTGGAAGCTCGCTGCAGTCGAATCTGGGCGCGCGACGCGTCGGGCATACCGACCGCACCGCGACCGATTCCATCGGGACAGGACTTCGGTTCGGCGCGCCGGGTTTCAGGCACTTCCCTCGATCACTGCTTCGAAGGCTGGCGCGGACATGCCGTCGTTCGCTGGCCGGCCGATCGGGCCTCACTGCGCGTCGAGGCAGACGACTGCCGGTTCCTGCATGTCTACGCCCCGGACGGCGATGACTATTTCTGCATCGAACCGGTGACCGCGCGCCCGGATGCGTTCAATCCGCGCCAGGCGGATTCATTGCCCGCGCCGCTGGTCCAACCTGGCGGGTCGATGTCGCTGACGATGCGGCTGTATCCCGCGCTCGAGCGCTGAACCCGCAAAGGCGCACCGCAATCGCGCCGGCGGCGGCCCGCTCAACGCACGGTGCGCACGTCGCGCAGGCGTCCTGCCGCGGACTCCGGCGTGATGTCGCGCTGCGGCGTCCCAAGCAGTTCGAACCCGACCATGAACTTGCGTACCGTCGCGGAACGCAGCAACGGCGGATAGAAATGCGCATGCAGGTGGTGCGCCGAGTGTTCGCCGCCATCGGTGGGCCGCTGGTGCAACCCCATCGTGTAAGGGAATGGCACGCCGAAGAGCGCATCGTAGCGGGCCGTAACGTCGCCGAGGACCTCGGCGAGACCGTCCCGCTCCGCGAGCGAAAGATCGTCGAGACCGCGAGCATGACGGCGACCCAGGACCATCGTCTCGAACGGCCACACTGCCCAGAACGGCACGACCACGATGAAATGCTCATTCTCGCAGACGATGCGATCCCGCCGCGCCGACTCGAGCGCCGCGTAGTCGCACAACAGGCAGGACGAATGCAGCGAGCGGTATTCCTCCTGGGCATCCAGTTCGCGCCGCAGTTCATTCGTCACGCTTGCGCTGGCCCAGACCTGGCCGTGCGGGTGCGGGTTGCTCGCGCCCATCATCGCCCCGCTGTTCTCGAAGATCTGCACGCAGCTCACGTGCGCCAGCGCGCCGAGTTCCACGTACTGCTCCGTCCACGTGTCCACCACACTGCGGATCTCGGCGCGGCTCATTCCTGCCATCGTCATGTCGTGGCGCGGCGAATAGCAGATCACGCGGCACGCGCCGGCCTCGGCCTCTGCCCGCAACAGGCGCCCATCCAGCGCGCGCTCCGGCAGGCCCGTTTGCAGCGCCGGAAAGTCATTGTCGAATACGTACGTGCCCGGGTAGGCGGGATTGCGCAATCCTCCCGAACGCGCGTTGCCGGGGCAGAGATAGCAATCCGCGTCGTATCGCGGCCGCGACTCCCGCGGCAGTGCCTCGACCTGCCCCTGCCACGGGCGTTGCGTGCGGTGGGGCGAAACCAGCACCCAATCGCGGGTGAGCGGGTTGTACCGGCGATGCGATTGGGACCAGAGGTCGAACGTCGTC
>Ga0315287_10005045_pt1 | contig 12953 bp, 10 predicted proteins | sample YL17G11_0_MG_FD_205037 | JGI IMG/M metagenome (GOLD analysis project Ga0315287, IMG submission 205037) | Sediment microbial communities from Yellowstone Lake, YNP, Wyoming, USA - YL17G11_0 | ecosystem: Environmental > Aquatic > Freshwater > Lake > Sediment | place: USA: Wyoming | collected...
TGGAACATCCGGATCTCGTGAAAGAATTCGACCTCGTGCTCACCGACCGTGCGCTCACCCACGCCGCTGCGGCGTGAGAATATGTAGAAACTCCAGGGCCGCTCGGATGCGTTATCATCCGTGCGGCCTGGCGGCGTAGAAGGAAACCCGAAGACCTCAGAACAGATACCGAACTGAGAGCTGCACCTGACGCGCGGTACCGAGGCCCACCGTTCTATTCAGAGGGCCGAGCATGTAGCCGAAGGTCCCGGCCTGTGCGTCGGTAAACGCCGCGCCCGGAGTCCCGTTCGGCAGCACGGTCGCCGGGTTCTCGTAGTTCAGGCGATTGATGATGTTGAACACGTCGAGCCGCAGCTGGAGGTTCTGGGTCGCCGTGAACCGGATGTCCTTCGACACCATGAGGTCGACCTGCGCGAACGACGGGCCGCGCAGGAAGTTGCGGGGGAGATTCCCGAACGTGCCGGGCTGCGGGGTCGCGAACGCCGCGGGGTTCAGCCAGCGGACGCCGCCGTCGGTCAGGTACGGGTTCACACCCGGGATGAGATCCGGCCGCTGCGTGCCGCGGCTGTTCCCGCCCGGGATGTTGGTCACCGTCGCGCCGTTGACCGTGAGGTTGTCGGGGCGGCTGATCGTCACGTTGAGAGGCACGCCGCTCCGGCCGTTGACGATCGCCCCCACGCGCCAGCCGCCGGTCCAGGCGCCCTTGCCCGGGATCAGGTAGACCAGCGACCCGTTGACGGTGTGCGGAATGTCCTGCGGGTTGATCCCGTACTCCGAGCTGAAGTCGAACGTGTTCTGCGTGGTGGCCGCCTCGTTCGAGCCCTGGGTGGTGCCCTTGTTGCGCGAGTACTGGTACTGGAAGCCCCCGGTGAACCCCGACTGGAACCGCCGGGTCACGCCGATCTGCAAGGCATCGTACTTGGCCGTTCCGCATCCGCCGGTCCCGTAGATGCCGGCCAGCTTCACGCCGTCGAGGCAGCCTCCGGTCTTGAAGTCGATCTGGCCGTAGCTGGGCACCGGGCGCACGCGCGTCGCCGGGTCGAGCACGTTGCCCACGCCGCGCAGGAACATGTCGCGGCCCTGGCTGCCCGTGTAGCCAACGCTCAGGTTGATCGCCCCGGGCAGCTCGCGCTGGACGCTGACGCCGTACTGGACGTTGTACTCGGACGGATAGCGGTGCGTGTACCCGCGGATGGACAGCAGGCTCTTCAGCTGAGCGTTGTCGATCGGGTACGCGAGACCGTTGTTCGGCACGTCGGACGCCTGAAGGCGGTTTCGCGTGATGAAGTTCTCGATCGGCTGGATCCGATCCTCGAACTGGCCCGGGCCGTAGTAGTAGCCGAAGCCGCCTCGCACGACCGTCTTGCTGCCGATGAGGTACGACGCCGAGAGCCGGGGCGCGACGTTGTTCGTGTCTTTGTCGTAGAAGCTGTTCGGATCGCTGCCGAAGGCGTTCTCCTCGACGAAGAACGGCTTGGCACGGCCGTCGGCTTCCTTCACCACCGAGTAGTAGTCGTACCGGACGCCGAGATCCAGCGTGAGCCGCTCACCCAGCCGCCAGGAGTCCTGAGCGAAACCGATCAGGTAGAACTGCTGAGGCTTGAACACCGGCGAGTCCTGGGTCACCGCGTACGTGTTGGGCCGGTTGTCGATGAACTCGTTGATGCCGTTGTAGCTGACCTCGGTGCTGCCCAGGAACTGGAAGTCCGACTGGATCCGCCGGTACTCCATGCCGAACTTCATCGTATGCGCGCCAGCCGTCCAGACCGTCGAGTTGGCGAACGAGAGCGACATCGGGTCGAACGCCGAACCGGTCGTCGAGGACGCGCTGGTGGCGCGGATGAGCAGGCCGCTGCGCGCAATGCCGGTGGTGCCGCGCGCGTCGATCGACGACGACGTGAACGAACCAGAGAGCGACACACCAAGCGGATCGTAGCCGCTCGGTCCGAAAGCGCTCGCACTTGTTTGAGGCGTGTTGTAGCCGATCTTGAACTCGTTGACCAGGTTCGCCCCCAGGATGCTCTGCCAGTTCCCCATGAGGTTCCGGGGCGTCTGCTTGGCACGGACCCGGCGCGGGGTCACGGTGCGGTCGGGGGTGTCGAGGTCCCCGTTGCTGTACAGGTAGCGGACGTAGAACGAGTTGCTGCTCGAGAACCGGTGATCGATACGCCCCGACAGCGTGTGCTCGGTCTGCGTGGCCTGCGCGTCGACCGTCAGCATCGCCACCAGCGGGTTGGACGTCGCCACCGTGCCCACCGGGAACCCGTTCAGCAGCGGCGCCACCGCCTGCGTGCGGGCCGCGCTCTGCCCGGCGCCGGACCCGACCGGCTCACCGGCGAGGATCCGGCGTCGCGCCTCGTCGCTCGGCACGGCCTCCGTGAAGCTCAGGCCGGTGTTCTGCTTCAATCCCTCGTAGCTGCCGAAGAAAAACGTCCGGCCGCTCGCGATCGGCCCGCCCAGCGATCCGCCGAACTGGTTCAGCTCCAGGGGCTGTTTCTTGTCGTCGTACTTGCTCGCGGTGTCGAGCGCGTCGTTGCGGGTGTACCAGAATCCCGACCCTCGAAACGCGTTGCTGCCGCTCTTGGTCACGACCGTGATGTTGCCGCCGGCGCCGAGGCCGCTCTCGGCCGGCGCCAGACCGGACGCCACGCGAAACTCGGCGACCGACTCCATCGACGTCTGCAGCCGGAACTGCGACCCGGTCGCGTTCAGGTACCCCGGGCTCGCGTCCCACACGTAGGTGCCGTCGACGCCGTCGTAGTTCAGGTAGTTCTGCTGGTTCGACTTGCCGTTGAAACGCACCGACGACCACCCGCCGTTGCCATCCGAGGTGGCGCCGGTCGCCAGCGTCATCAGGTTCGCGAAATTGCGGCCGTTCACCGGGAGGCTCTGGACCTCCTCCGGCGTGACGTTCACGCCGATTCTGGCGCCCGAGATCTCGAGCACGCGCGCATCTGCCGTCACGTTGACCGTCTCGCTGACGCTCGCAATCGACAGGCTCGCGTTGGCGGTCTTCGTGTCGCCCACCCCGAGGATGACCTTCGTCTCGAAGGCCCCGAAGCCGTCGAGCGCGCTGGCGACAACGTAGGTGCCCGGCCCGAGACTGGTGATGGTGAACGTGCCGTCGGCGGCCGTCACGGCCGTCCGGACCGACCCGGTTTGTGCGGACGTCACCGTCACCGTGACGCCGGGAAGTACCGCGGCGCTGGCGTCGGTGACCTTTCCGATGATGCGGGATTCCGTCAATTGTGCGGCCGCTGGCGATACAGAGACGACGAGTGCCAGGCCGAGGACGAACGCGGCGGCACGCTTGCAAAACGCTGGCATACAGAAACCTCCAGAACCGAAGTGCTCAGTGGCAATAGATGGCCTGACCAATGTACGGACCCGGTGTTTCCTGCCCGTGGCGCGCTTGTTACGGACGTGTAAAATCTGTCTTCACCGGTGAGGTCCGGCAACCGCACCGGTCGGCCGTTCGTGCGCACTGCGGGCGTCCCGATCGGCGCGATGCTATCCTGTGGGCTTCCCGCCTGTGGTCGGCGTGATGTGTCTCAGCTGGAGCCTGACCCATGACTCTGCGAACCCGCGCGTGGCTGGCCGTGGCCGTCGCCGTCGCGGCGGCGGCCAGCGAGCCGCTGGCCGCCCGCCGTCCGGCGCGCGACGTGATCACGGAGCCCGCCGTTCGGGCGCACATGACGTTTCTCGCCGGTGATGCCCTGAACGGGCGCGGCAGCGGCACGCGCGACGAATGGATCGCGGCCAGCTACATCGGGGCGCAGATGGCGCGGTGGGGTCTGGAGCCGCTCGGCGACAACGGCGGCTTCGTCCAGACGATCGAGATGACGCGCCTCGACGTGACCGCGCCGCCCGTGCTGACCGCTGGCGGCCTCACCTTCACGCACGGGAAACAGATGCTCGCGCAGTCGATGCGCGCGGCGTCTCTCAGCGGACCGCTGCACAAGTACGCGGCGGGCACGGCGGTGCCAGCTGGCGCCGTCGTCATCATGCCCGAGGACGCCGGTCCGGAGGCCCTGCAGGCGACGGCGGCGGCCGCTGCCGTGCTCACCAGCGAAACACCCGTGCTGCGCGAGCGCTGGGACAGCCTCGGGGCGCGTCTGCCGTCGCTCGGCCGCGCCCGCCTCGTGTCGACGCCGGCGGCGGCCGCCGGGCCCGGCGCGCCCGGGCCGCTCGCGCGGATCGTCCTCGACAAGGCCGCGCACGCGGCTGTGATGGCGCTCGCCGCTGGCATGCCCGTCAGCCTCACGGCGCAAGTCAAACAGACGCCGGTGTTCACGTGGAATGCGGTGGGCCAGCTCACTGGAAGCGATCCGAAGCGCGCCGCCGAAGTCATCCTCCTGACGTCGCATCTGGATCATCTCGGCGCGCGCCCGGGTGCCGCCGATCCGATCTTCAACGGGGCTGACGATGACGCATCGGGCACGACGGCGGTGCTCGCGCTGGCCGAGGCGCTCGCGACGGGCAAGCGCCCGAAGCGGACGTTCGTGTTCGCCTGCTTCGGCAGCGAGGAGGCCGGCGGCTCTGGCGCCTCGGCCTTCGCCGAGCATCCGCCGGCGCCGCTCACGTCGATCATCGCCAACCTGGAGTTCGAGATGATCGGCCGGCCCGACACCAAGGTGCCGCCGCGCACGCTCTGGCTGACCGGCTGGGAGCGGACGACGCTCGGGCCCGAGCTGGCCAGGCACGGCGCGCGGCTGGTCGCCGATCCGCATCCCGAGCAGAACTTCTTCCAGCGCTCCGACAACATCACGCTCGCCCGCCGCGGCGTCGTCGCGCAGACCGTCTCGAGCTACGGGCTCCACACGGAGTACCACCAGGCCAACGACGACCTCGCGCACATCGATTTCGCGCACATGACCGAGGCGATTCGGTCGATGCTCGAACCGATCCAGTGGCTCGCGAACGCGCCGTTCACGCCGGCGTGGCGACCGGGCGGTCAACCGAAGTAGCCGCGGCCTCGGAACCGGCGGGCGGTCAGCCGAAGTAACGACGAGGCTACCAGCTCCAGAAGAAGGTCGTGCGGAAGACGACGTCGTTCTTGAGTGGCGCAGCGACCGCGGAAGCCGGTGGGCCATACGCCACCCACTCGACGTTCGGGCTGAGCCGCACGGACGGGTGGATGTAGAACTCGACGCCCGCCAGCCCGAAGGTGAACGGCGCGCCCGGATCGATCGGCAGGTAGTTGAGACCCGCGCACTGCGGGCACGGGTCCTGATAGAAGTCCAGGCGGGCGAACACCGAGATCTTCTGCGGCTTCGGATCGAGCACGCCAAACATCGACACGACGCGCTGGATGACGTCCGGCGTGGCGCTGGCGTCGCCGGCCTGCCGGCGCTGGTAGGCGTACTCGAGGCCGGCACGCCCGCGCGCATGCCGGTAGCCCGCTTTCGCCTCGACCGTGAGCCAGTCCTCGTGCTCCAGGTGACGGAAACGCGAGAAGTTGCCCTGGAACATCAGGCCGGATGCGGCGTCGTACCGCAGCGCCGACCGCGTCGCTTTCGTCGAATCGACTTCCGCATCCGTGCCGGACTCATTGCCGAACTGGAAGACGTACGTCGCCGAGCCGACCCGGTTCAACGGGCCAGACGCCGTCACGGCGAAGTCACGCGATGAGTCCCACTGATAGAGGTCCAGTGGCGTCTTCTCGATGTGCCGCAGGCCCCAGAGCGCGTCCGCGGACTCGATGATCGGCGTGGGCTGAATGCCGAGCGTCACCTGCTGACGTCCCGCGTAGGTCCAGCGCAGGAACGCGTCTTTGAAATAGGGTGTGATCGACCCGCCCTGCCGTTGGCCGTTGCTGTTCGCCTCGAGGCGGACGCGGGTCGCGAGCGTCGGCGAGAAGGCGTGATCCCACGTGAGATAGATGCGCCGGAACCAGAATCCCTGCTCCCCGTCCCAGTTCGGATCGTGATGCTGGACGAAATAGTAGTAGTCGCCGAACACCAGCGCCGAGAACGTGTCGGCGGGCGGCGACGCTGCCAGTCTGGGGGCGGCGGCCTGCGCCGGAGGCGACGCGGCGGGCGCGCGCTGTTCCGACACCACCTGCGCACGCGCCTGGCTGGCACACACGGTGACCCCGACCGCGACGATGACGGTCCTCCCAATCCGGATGGTTCCGGGCCAGGTCGTGAAGAGGTGCATCGCAGAAGCCTATCGGCAGCCGCATCAAATGGGAAGCTGGGAGTGGCGGCACGGACATAGAATGATGAGAAGATGCACGCGTTCGTTCACGCGGCCGTCGCCGGCTACCTGGCGGATCTCGCACCCGCCGAAGATGAGGTGCTGGCGGCGGTGCGCGCCCGTTCCGCGGCCGACGGCGTGCCCGTGCTCAGCGCCGACACGGCTCGGCTGCTCCACGTGGTCGCCTGCGCTGCGCGGCCGGCGCGCATCTTCGAGATCGGCACCGGCTATGGGTACTCGGGACTGCATCTGGCGCGGGCCCTCACGCCGGGCGGCGTCCTCTTCACAGTCGAACGCGACCCCGCGCGGGCAGCCATCGCACGGGAGCATTTCGCGCAGGCCGGCGTCGCCGACCGCGTCAACGTGATGATCGGCGAGGCCGTCCGCCTCGTGCACAAGGTCGCCGGCCCGTTCGACCTCATCGTGCAGGACGGCAGCACGGACCAGTACGAGACCACGCTCGATCGGCTGGTCGACTTGCTGCGGCCACGCGGCGTCCTGTTCACCGACAACATCCTGTGGCGCGGTGACGTGCTTCCCGGCTTCCGCCCCGACGCCGCGCATGCCGCCGAAATCGCCGAGACGATCAGCCGCTTCAGCCGGCGCCTCGCCGCAGACGCCCGCCTCGAGACGACGTTCCTGCCGGTGGGCGACGGCGTGGCGCTGTCCGTGAAGCGGGATTCACCAGCGAGCCCCCCATCCTTATGAGCGAACCACTGCACGGCGACAACATGACCACTGAAGACTGGCTGGCGTGGGCCGGCGCGGACGCGGTTCGGCGCGGGCTCCCCGAACTGAAGCCGCTGCTCGAGGCCCTGGCGGACGCCCAGCGCCGGCTTCGCGCCGCGGACTGGAACGAGGACGCCGCAGGGCGCGGCGCCGACGCGGGCCGCCCGGACGCCGCGCGGCCCGGCGAGCCTGGCGAGCCGGAGGCGCGGCCATGACGGTGCCGCTTCACTTCTACGCCATCACCGAACTGGCGCCGCTCATCGCGGCCGGGCACGTGTCGTCGGTCGATCTGACCACGGCCTGCCTGGCCGAGATCGAGGCGCACAACGACGCGCTGCGGGCCTTTATCACGGTGACGGCCGAGGAGGCGCTGGCGCAGGCGCGGGAGCGCGACGCCGAGATCGCGGCTGGACGGTGCCGCGGACCGCTGCACGGCATCCCGGTCTCGCTGAAAGACCTCATCGACCAGCGCGGCGTCGCGACCACCGCCGCGTCGCGCGTGCGCGACGGGCACATCGCCGCCATCGACGCGCCGGTGACGGCGCGGCTGCGCGAGGCGGGCGCGGTCTTTGTCGGCAAAACGAATCTCCACGAGTTCGCGTTCGGCACGACGAGCGACGACTCCGCGTACGGCGCCGTGCGCAATCCGCACGATCAGACGCGGTCGCCGGGAGGGTCGAGCGGCGGCTCGGCGGTCGCGATTCTCACCGGCATGTCGGTGGCGTCGATCGGAACCGACACCGGCGGCTCGATTCGCATCCCGTCGGCCGCCTGCGGCGCGGTCGGCCTCAAGCCGACCTACGGCGAGCTGCCGGTCGATGGCGTGGTGCCGCTGAGCCGGTCGCTCGATCACGTCGGGCCGCTGGCCCGTTGCGTCGCCGACGCCTGGCTGATGTACCTCGTGATGCGCGGCACCCCGCCCGCCGCCGGTGCGTCGTGGGCGGACGCCCGGCGCGTCTCCGGCCTGCGTCTCGGTGTGGTGCGGCCCTACGTCCACGACATCCTGGACGACGAGGTGCGCGGGCGGTTCGCGCAGTCGCTGGCGTGGCTGCGGCAGGCGGGCGCGAAGACGGTCGATGTCGCGATCCCGCACGCGGCCGACACGGCGTCGATCTACCTGCACACGTCGCTGCCGGAGGCGGCGGCGTATCACGCGGCGTCGGTCGAGGCGCATCCCGAGCGCTACACGCCGAACGTGCGGCTGCGGATCGAGATGGGGCGCTACGTGCTCGCCGAAGACTACGCCCGCGCCGAGCGCGGACGCGAGGTCCTGCGCGCGGAGGTGGACCGCGCGCTGGCGGAGGTCGACGCGCTCGTCCTGCCGACGCTGCCAATCCCGGCGCCGAAAATCGGCGCCCCCACCGTCGAGGTGTCGGGCAAGACCGAGTCGGTGCGCAATCTGATGCTCCGTCTCACGCAGATCTTCAATCTCACCGGGCACCCGGCGATCTCTATTCCCTGCGGATCGACCCAGGACGGCCTGCCCTGCGGTTTCCAGATTGTCGGCCGGCGCCATGACACCGAAGCCCTGCTGGCGGTGGCGGCGGCCTGCGAACCTTGCGTGGTGGCATGACGACACCTGACACGCCCCGGCCGCTTGCCGGCCGGGCGACCCCCGACGGCACTGCACGCTTCCGCCAGCGCTTCGCGCATCTCGATGCGGGCTGCTTCGGCCGCGCCCTCGGCCTCGACGTGTCCTCTCTCGGCCTGGGCACCTACCTGGGCGAACCAGACCAGGAGACCAACCGCGCGTACGGCGAGGCCATTCGCCTCGCGCCGTCGCTCGGCTGCAATCTCATCGACACCGCCATCAACTACCGCTGCCAGTTCAGCGAGCGCGTCATCGGTGGCGCGCTCGGCGACCTGGTGGCGGGCGGGATGGTCGCTCGCGACGAGATCGTGGTCTGCACGAAGGGCGGCTACCTGTCGTTCGACGGCCCGCCGACCGACGCCCGGGCCTGGGTGCGCGACACCTTCATCGAGCCCGGCATCATCGACTGGTCCGACATCGTGTCGCACAACGTGATGCACCCGCAGTACATCCGCCACCAGCTCGTGACGAGTCTGACGAACCTCGGGCTCGAGACGATCGACGTCTACTACCTGCACAACCCGGAGTCGCAGCTGCAGGGCGTGTCGCGCGCGCAGTGCCTCGCGCGGATGACCGCGTGCTTCGAGGAACTCGAGCGCGCCGTCGCCGAGGGTCGCATCGGGGTGTACGGCGTGGCAACCTGGGACGGGTTCCGCGTCGATCCGTCCTCGCAGGGGGCACTCTCGATGGATGAACTGATCCAGGCTGCGCGCGCCGTTGGAGGCGACCGCCATCACTTCCGCGTCGTCCAGATGCCGTTCAACCTCGCCATGCCGGAGGCCTTCGTGAAGGCGACGCAGCGCATCGGCCAGGACCGCATGCCCGCGCTCGAGGCCGCGGCCAGGCTGGAGCTGACGGCCTTCGCGTCGGGATCGCTGTCGCAGGGCCGGCTGACGGCGCTGCCTCCGGGCCTGGCGGCGATGATCCCTGGGCTCGCGTCGGATGCGCAGCGATCGCTGCAGTTCGCGCGTTCGACACCGGGGGTGGCCGCCGCCCTGGTCGGCATGAAGACCGCGGCGCACGTCCGCGACAACCTCGCGCTCGGCGGATGCCCGCGCATGGTGGCGAACCAGTTCACGGCGCTATTCCAGTGAGGATGTCCGGGTGCTGAGCCAGCTCTTCTACAGGTGGGAACGCACGCTCGCGTCGGTGGACAACAACCGCATGGTCCGCCCGTTCGCGTGGGGCGCCGACTGGCTGCCGCACGACGCACTCGAGGGACATGAGGATCCGTCGCTGCGCGTGCAGAGCTACGTCGACCGCGTGATGGAAGACACCGAGGCGTGGTTCGCCGTGGAGCCTGCCCGGCGGTACGGCACCTCGCCGCTGCCCGCCGACGCCGGCCCGGACGAGCGGATGATCACGTTCGAGAGCGCGCTCGCCACGCCGCACGCGGCGAACAACACCGTCTACCTCCGCTACTTCCCCGCGTCGCCTAGCCCTGGGCCCGACGGCACCCCCGCGCCTCGGCGCGCCGTCGTCGTGATGGCGCAGTGGAACGCCGACGAGGGCGGTCACGTCGGCCTGTGCAAGTTGCTCGTGAAGCTCGGGATCAGCGCCGTCCGCATCACGCTGCCGTACCACGACCGCCGGATGCCCCCGGAGCTGCAGCGCGCCGACTACATCGTCTCGAGCAACGTCGGCCAGACGCTGCAGGTGTGCCGGCAGGCCGTGCTCGACACCCGGCGGGCGGTGGCATGGCTCGACCAGCAGGGGTACGAGCGGATCGGCCTGCTCGGCACGAGCCTGGGGTCGTGCCTGTCGATGCTGACCGGCGCGCACGAGCCGCTGGTCAAGGCCATGGCGCTCAACCACGTCTCGCCATGGTTTGCCGACGTGGTGTGGGAGGGGCTCTCGACGGCCCACGTCCGGGCCGGGTTCGAAGGCCATGTCGACCTGGCGCTGCTGCGCGAGCTGTGGCGGCCCATCAGCCCGCAAAGCTACATGCACCGCATCGGCAACCGGCCGTCGCTGCTGGTCTACGCGCTCTTCGATCTGTCGTTCCCGCTGCATCTGTCGCGAGACGTCGTCCGCGAATACCGCCGGTTCGGGATTCCGACAGAGGTCCGCGTGCTGCCCTGCGGCCACTACACGACGGGCAAAGCCCCCTTCAAGTACATCGACGGCTACTACCTGGCCAGCTTCCTGCGCCGCGCCCTCTAACCCCCCGCGCTCCTTTCGGGGTCAGGCCCAAAACGGCGCGTGTCGAGGAAGCCGAGGACGGGCTGAAGTCCCGTGGAGCGTTCCCTGGACCGTTCGACGCGCCAGGCAGACAGAAACGCCTCGATCTAGGCCTGACCCCAAACGGAGCGGGGAGCTCCCGCGGAGCCGAAACGCGCCTTTCTAGGCCTGACCCCAAACGGAGCGGGGAGCTCCCGCGGAGCCGAAACGCGCCTTTCTAGGCCTGACCCCAAAAGGCGCGTTTAGAGGTAGCGGAGGATGCCTTTGAAGGCGTCGTAGAGGACGCCGGCCAGGGCCTGCACGAGGGGGGACACCTGACCGGTCTCGACGGCGTCGGCCACCGTGACCGGGTCGGTGATCAGCAGCCAGATCGTCGCGGTGGCCATGACCGTCGAGATGACGGCGACCGTGCCAAACAGGCTGAGACTCAGGCGTGCAAAGCTCATGGGAAGCAACAGGGGGACGGGCATAGTTTACACCCGCGTCAAACCGTCTGGTTACTTATACGCACCCGCCAGACGCCGGGTTGCACATTAGGGCCTGTTAGCGAACAAAGGCAGCAGCAGCAGTTGTTCGCTTACAGGCCCTTATGGCGGGCCCACACGCTCGACATGCTGCGTTTGTTCATCTACGCCCTATTGGACGGCCGCCGGATGCCGGCAGTTGGTCCAAATTGTAAAGTCGAGGTGAAATCTCAGACTCGGAGGCGCCGGGCCGCCAGCGGGAAGGTCACCGCAAACAGGGCGATGAACCCCAGCGCGAACGGCGCGACGTCGGCGAACCCGGCGCCGAAGGCCAGCATCGCGTTGACCCCCTCCATCGCCCAGCCGGTCGGCACGACGTACGCCAGCCGCCGCATGAAGGGCCCGACGATCTCGAGCGGCCACCAGAGACCGCCAAGCGGCGCCAGCAGGATGGCCACCCAGACGGCGATGCTGGCGCACTTGTCGGGATCCTTGAACAGCGTGCCCAGCAGGATGCCGAGCGACGCCGATGCCAGGGCGAACAGGCTGAGGAACCCGAAGAACACCCAGCCATGGTCGGCCCAGCGGATGCCGACCAGCAGGCCGAAGCCGAGCATGTAGACGATCTGGATCCAGCCGATGGCGAACCGGCCCAGCAGCTTGCCGAGCACGATCTGCTCGCGCGACACCGGCGCCATCGCCATTCGCCTCAGGCGCCCGCTGGCGCGGTCCTCGGCGATTCCGGCCCCCGACACCAGCAGGTTCAGGAACACGAACATCACGAGGTACGCCGGCACGCTGCGCTGGAAGCCGGTCGTCATCTCCCGCCGCGACACACCGATGTCGGCCGTGCGCACGGCCAGCGGCCCCTCGACGGGCGCCGCTCCCGCTGCCGGCACCGCCACGCCCATGTAGATCCGGGTCAGCGCCTTCTGGACCTTGAATCTGGTGCTGCGTTCGGCGTTGGATTCGTCCGCGCCAGCGTGCAGCGTGTAGGCGATGCCCCTGGCGGCCTGCATCGCCTCGGCGGCTCCCCGCGGGATCACGAGGGTCAGCCGGTCCTTCTCGACGCCCGTTCCGGCCACGGCCGTGATCCCGTCCTGTTCCAGCCACGGGGTCAGGGCCCGCAGCAGCTCGTCGGTCGCATCCTGATTGACCACCGTCAGACGCGGCCGCTCCGGCGAGGCGGGCCGGAACAGGAGGCCGAAGAACACGGTGAAGATGAGCGGCCCGACAAACAGCCAGAACAGGGACTCCTTCTCGCGAAGGACGCGCTTGATGTCGTACCAGGCGATCACCAGGACGTGCCGCATCACACCCTCAGCCGGCGGCGCTCGAAGTAGACCGCCAGCGCCATGGTGGCCAGTCCCCAGGCCCACGTCACGCCGAGGCGCCCGCCGAGATCGGCCAGCGGCACCCGGTGCACGAGCACGTCGATGAAGCCCTGCTGCGCCGCGCCGTTGGGGACCATCGCCGCTACGGCGCGCAGGAACGGCGGGTACGTCTCGGCGGGAACGAACGTGCCGCCAAGCAGCGACAGCACCAGCACGACGACACTGCCGACGAAGCCGGCGCTTCGGTCGCTCTTCGCCAGGCTCCCCGAGAGCAAATGCAGGCCCGCCGCGAACACCGCGAACCCGAGACCGATGGCGATCAGTGACACGGGATCGCGCAGCTGGATACGGAAGATGATCGCGCCAATCAAGGCCAGCGCCACCAGCAGCGCCAGCAGGCCCGTCACCAGGTACACGACGCCGCCCATGACGACCGACGTCGGCGACACCGGCGCC
>Ga0315287_10005046_pt1 | contig 12953 bp, 11 predicted proteins | sample YL17G11_0_MG_FD_205037 | JGI IMG/M metagenome (GOLD analysis project Ga0315287, IMG submission 205037) | Sediment microbial communities from Yellowstone Lake, YNP, Wyoming, USA - YL17G11_0 | ecosystem: Environmental > Aquatic > Freshwater > Lake > Sediment | place: USA: Wyoming | collected...
GAAGAGCCGGCACCTGGCCGCCGCCAGGAGGGTCTCCGCGTACAGCGCCCAGATCCGGTCGACCTCGTCCTGGCCGAGACGGTAGCGGGCAACCGAGCTCGGAGCGTCCACCCACCAGCCGTCGAGCCAGTGCACCGACCCCAGCACGACATCGAATGGGTGGCGCTCGAGCAGCTCCGCGAGCGCAGCCTCGTGGCCGGCGACGTAGTCGGCCTCGACGCCGAGCAGGATCTCGATGCGGCCGGCGTAGCGATGCTTGAGCGCCAGGACGGCGTCGACGTAGCGGGGCAACTCCTCCGGCGGCATCGCCAGCGTCGCATCGTGCCGGTTGCGGGGGAGCCAGTAGAAGGGCAGGTGATCGGTGATCGCCAGCGCCGTGAGCCCTGCCGCGATCGCCGCCTCGACGTACGCCTCGTCGGTGCCGCCGGCGTGCCCGCAGCGCGCGGTGTGGGTATGGGTGTCGCAGGCACGCGTCATGTCAGGGCAGCGGTGATTTCGGCGAGGATCGCCTCGGCGGCAACCCTGGGGTCGGGCGCGGCCGTGATCGGACGTCCCACCACCAGCCAGCTGGCGCCGGCCGCGATCGCCTCGGCGGCGGTGGCGACGCGCCGCTGGTCGGCCGCGTCGCCGCCACGCGGTCGGATCCCTGGCGTAACCAGAACCGGCTCGGGGCCCAGCGACCGGCGCAACTCGCCAACCTCCTGCGCCGAGCAGACCATGCCCCCGCACCCCGCCCGCCGGGCGAGCGCCGCCCAGGCCTGTGCCCGCTGCGCCGCGGTGCCGGGCAGGTCGAGGGCGGCCAGCGCCGCCTCGTCGAGGCTGGTCAGCACCGTCACCGCGAGGACCAGCGGTGGCTCTTGCCCGGCCGCGCCCCCACTCGCGCCACGCAGCGCGGCGGCGAGCATCGCTTCGCCGCCACCGGCGTGCACCGTGAAGGCCTGGACACCCAGCCGGGCGCAGTTGAGCGCCGCTTTCTCGACGGTGTTGGGGATGTCGTGGAGCTTGAGGTCGAGGAAGACCGGCACCCCGAGATCCTGCACCTCGCGGACCAGCGCCGGACCGCCGGCCGTGAAAGCTTCGAGGCCGAGCTTGACCATGCCCACGGCACCCACCAAGTGCCGGGCGAGGCCGAGGAGGCTCTCCCCCTCACTGCTGTCGAGCGCGACAACCAGGCGGCGCCGTGCGGCGTCTCGCGTCATTTCCATGCCAGACCCCCGATCAACTCCGTGACGTCGTGCACGCCCTCTCCGGCGCAGAAGTTCTCCAGCTCTTCGAGCACACGCAGGGGTGCACGCGGGTCACGAAAGATCGCCGTGCCGATCTGGACCGCGCTGGCACCGGCGAGGAGGAACTCCGCCGCATCGCGGCCGCTCTCGATTCCACCGAGACCAACGAGGGGCACGGTGGGCAGGGCGCGGTGGACCTCCCAGACCATGCGCAGGGCGATGGGCTTGATCGCGGGCCCGGAGAGGCCACCGCAGCCGGTGGCGAGGATTGGGCGCCGGCGCACGGCGTCGATGGCCATGCCCCTAAGTGTGTTGATGAGGGAGAGCACGTCGGCCCCGCCAGCGACCGCCGCCTGCGCCGTGCCGACGAGGTCGGGGGCGTTGGGCGACAGCTTCACCCAGAGTTGGCGACGGGTCGCGGCCCGACACTCCGCGGTGAGGCGTTCGAGTTGGTGAGGGTCGTGGCCGAACTCCATCCCCCCGGCGGTGACGTTGGGGCAGGAGACGTTGAGCTCGTAGGCCGCAATGCCGGTCTCGCGCTCGCACCGCTCGATGACCTCAAGATAGGCGGCGAAGGACTCGCCGAAGACGTTGATGACGACCGTGACGCCACGGCGCTCAAGCAAGGCGAGGACGTCGCGGCAGAAGGTCTCGACGCCGATGTTCTGCAGCCCAATGGCGTTGAGCATTCCGGCAGCGGTCTCGACGATGCGGGGCGGCGGGTTGCCGGGCCGCTCCCGCGGCGACAGCCCTTTGGTGACGATGCCACCGAGTCTTTCGGGGGGACAGATCTCGGCGAGGTCGAGGCCGTAGCCGAACGTCCCGGAGGCTGCGAGCACGGGGTTGGCCAGATCCAGGGAGCCGAGGTGGGTTGCCAGCCGGACGGTCATTCCCACCACCGTTCGGCGAGGTCGCGGGCCTTGAACACCGGCCCCTCCTTGCAGCTCGGCACTCGGCGCCGATCCGCCGTCGTGACCACACACCCCAGGCAGACACCCATGCCACATGCCATCGGCTCTTCCAGGGAGAGCTCGACGTCGAGGCTCCGCGCGCGCCCGAGGTCGGCCAGCGCGGCGAGCATCGGCGTCGGGCCACAGGCGAGAACGCGGCCGTACTGGCTCCCCGCCGTCACCCGGCGCAGCAGGGCGGAGGTCACGAACCCGTTCTCGCCCGCGCTGCCGTCGTCGGTCGTCGTGATCAACTCGCCGCCCGACCTGGTCGTCGCCGCGCGGCCGCGCTCGACCTCGAGCAACTCGCTGGCCGTGGCGGCACCGAGATAGAGGTCGAAAGGAGTCCCCGTCGCCGCGAGCACCTCGGCCGCGAAGAGCACCGGCGGCAGGCCGATTCCTCCCGCCACCAGGGCGAATGGGCGCTGGGCGACCGCCGTCAGGTCGAACCCGTTGCCGAGCGGTGCGAGCATCTGCAGGGCGTTGCCCAACGCCTGGTGCCGGAGCAGGGTCGTGGCGCGACCGACCTCCTTCACCATCAGCTCGACGATGGTGCCGTGCTGACCGGCAGAGACACCGGCAAGGGAGAAGGGCCGGCGCAGGAAGGGGTCGAGCCCGTTGCCGCAGGCGAGCATGGCGAACTGCCCCGGAATTGCCTCCAGCGGCAGCTCGCTGGCAAGGCGGATGGCGAAGCAGGTCGAGGAAAGCTCGCGGCGCGCCACGAGGCGGACCGGGTGGTCGCAGCGCGCTATCATCAGTTGATCATTATGCGTCACCTGCGACGTCTCGGCCATTGCCTCGTTGCCGGCGCCTGGGCCGGGAGCTTCGTCGCTTTCCTCCAGTTGCTGCTCTGGCCGGAGGTCGCCCTCACCGCCCTGGGCGGGCTCCTCGCCGGCGCGGCGTGGGCGAGCTGGGGCGCGCTGTGGATCGGCGGGGCGGCGTTCCTCGTCGTCGAGATCGTCGCGCTCTTCGAACCTCACGTCGCCGGCCGGCGCGGCGTCGACAGCGTTTTGCTGCGCTGGCTCGCCCTCGCCAGCGGGGGGCTCGTGGCCGCGCTGGCACTGTGGAATCGTGAGCGCACACGTGAGTTATTGAGCTCGGATCGGCGTCAGGCACTGGTGGTCGTGGCCGCGGCGGCCTTGCTCGGAGCCGCCCTGGTCGCTGTCACGACCAGAGAGCGTTGGTCGCACCGGCGCCGCGTGACGGTAGGGTGTGCCGGCGCGCTGCTCGCGCTGGTGGCAGGATGGTCCGCGTGGCGGGCAGCATCGATCCCCTCCCTCCCCGCCGAGCCAACCCATCTGCTCTTCTCGCCCCTGCAGGGTCGCGTGCTCGTGGTCACCGTCGAAGGCGCCGATTTGCCGTGGCTGCTGCCGGCCATGGAGCGGGGCGTGATGCCGTTTCTCCAGGGACGGCGGGAACGCGGCGCGTTGGGCAAGGTCTCGACCGTGAGACCTTTCTCGCGCGCCGCGGCACTGACGACGCTGGCGACCGGTTGCCGGCCCGCAGTGCACGGCGTGGCCGGGCGGCGGGCATGGCGGCTGCCGTGGCTGAGCGACCAGGCGGTGACGCTCCTCCTCTCCGGCCCCTGGCCGTCGCCGCACCACCTCCCCTGGCGATCGTGGGAGCGAGCCGCACCGCCCCTACCACGACGAGCCCCGCTGTGGGAGATCGTGGCCCGCGCCGGGGGCAGTGTTGCCGTCGCCGGTTGGCCCTTCCCGGTCGAGGCGACCTGGACCGTGCCCGCGCCGCTGGCTGCCGATGCGCCTCCGCTGGTGGCGACCGACGCGTCGCTGCGCGCGACGCTCGAGCCAAGCCTCGCCACCTATGGCACGCTGGCGCCACCGACACGAGCCGCTTTCGCCGTCGCCAGCGCGCTCGTCAACGAGACCGTTGAGCGGTCCCGCCGCGAGCCGACCCAGTCTCTCGTGCTCAACCTGGATCTCGCGTCGCGGCTCCGTCCGCTGTGGACTTTCCCCAGCGAGGACGGGAGCAGCGACCAGGTCCTTGACGCCGCGGCGAGGTTCATCGATGACGCCATCGGCCGCGCCTGGATGGTTCTGGGTGGGGAGGAGGTGCTCCTCGTCGTCGTGTCACCCTACGGCCTGGCGCCACCGACGCCGTGGCGGCGACTGACGAGCGGCGCCGACAACCAGGCGCACTGGCGTGTCTCGCCGGGCGGCTCACCCGATGGCTTCGTGCTGTTCTCCGGACCCGGGGTGCGCACCTCGCTGCGGCTGCGGGGTGTCAGGCTCGCCGATGTCACCGCCACGGTTCTCTATCTCCTCGACCTCCCCATCGCCCGCGACATGGCAGGTCGGGTCCTGCTCGACGCCGTAGAGGCGGAGCGTGTCGCGACCAAGCCGCTGCGCCTGACCTCGTCCTACCCTGCGAGCGTCGGCGTGCGACACGCAGAGACGACCGGGCTGCCGGCGCGCCGATGAGGTCTCTCGCGGCGGCGCAGACCGCCGTGCTCGTCACCCTCGTCCGCACCCTGATGAAGGCGCTGCTCGCCTCGCTGCGCCTGGATGTGCGCGGCCGTGAACAGGTCGAGGAGTTCCACCGCCAGGGAAGACCCGTGATCTACGCCTTCTACCACGGCGAGCAGTTCGTGCTCATCCCCGTGCACAACGGTGAGAACGTCGGCATCATGGTGTCCCTGAGCCGGGACGGAGAGCGTCAGGCGGCGCTGTTGCGTTCGTTCGGCTTTACCCCGTTGCGGGGTTCCTCGACGCGCGGCGCCGTGGGCGGACTGGTCGGGCTCATCAACCACGTCCGCAACGGTGGGGACGCCGCCGTCGCGGTCGACGGTCCCAAGGGGCCCCTTCACGCCCCCAAGCCCGGGGTGATCACGCTGGCGGGCAAGAGTGGTGGGACGATCATCCCCTTGAGGGTGCTGCCGACGCGGTGCTGGCGTCTGCGCCGGACCTGGGACGGGTACTTCATCCCCAAGCCTCTCTCGCACGTCACGCTCGAGTACCGAGCGCCGCTCGCGATCACGGGCGACCACGAGGCCGACCTCGCCCACCTCGCCGCTGCGCTGGCTGCACCGACCGCCACCTCGGGAATGTGAGCCCTGTGCGTCTCCTGCTCAGGGCAGGGCCGTCTCGCCGTCGTCAAGCTGCCGCGCCGGCGAGTGCGTCAGGTCGACTCCGGGGTGGACGATGCAGTTCGTGCCGACAGAGAACCCGGCCGGAACGATGGCCTGTTTGCCCAGCACGGTGATTCCGCAGTCGAGGTGCATGGGTGACACGCGGTTCGCGACCCGCCGGTCTCCCTCGCCGACGATGGCTTTGGCCCCGACCACACACTGCTTGTCGAGGATACTTCGGGTCACCCGACTCCCCGGCCCGACGACGGAGTCGCTCATCACCACCGCGTCGTGGACGGATGCCCCGGCCGCGACGTGCACGCCGGGAAAGAGCACGCTGGAGACCACTTCACCCTCGATCCGGCACCCTCTGGCAATGAGGGCGTTGGCCACCTTCGCCCGTCGCGCGACCGAGATCGGCGGGCGATCACCGCGCCCGATCTCGTCCGCGTTGGTGCACACGCGCCAACTCGCCAGGTTGAGTCCGCTGGCGGCGTCGAGACAGTCCCGGTTGGCGTCGAGGTACGACTCGATCGTCCCGACATCGCGCCAGTAGCCGTCGAAGCGGAAGCAGTGCAGGGCGCGCCGGCCGACCATGCCGGGAATCACGTCCTTGCCGAAGTCGAAGCCGCGTCGCGTCCCGACGATCGCGCTCAACTCCTCGACCAGGACGCGGTAGTCGAAGACATAGATGCCCATCGATGCGAGGTTGGACGTCGCGCCGGGGCGCTTCTCCTCGAATGCAGTGATCTCTCCGGCTTCGTCGCACACCATGACGCCGAAACGGTGCGTGTCTTCCCACGGCACCGTCATGCCGGCGATGGTGAGATCGGCGCCGCGCGCCTCGTGGGCGGCGATCATGGCCTCGTAGTCCATCCGGTAGATGTGGTCTCCGGAGAGGATGAGCACCTTGTCGGGCTGGTAGTCCTCCATGAACCACAGGTTCTGAAACACGGCGTCGGCAGTCCCCTTGTACCAGTCCGACTCCTTCTCGCCCGTGTGGGGCGGGAGGACCTTGATGCCCCGCTCGCGACCGACGAGGTCCCAGCTCTCGCCGGCGCCGACGTGGTCCATGAGCGAGAACGGCTTGTACTGCGTGAGCAGCCCGACGCGGACCAGACCGGAGTGCATGACGTTGGAGAGCGCGAAATCGATGATGCGGTACGCGCCCCCGAACGGCACGGCTGGCTTGGCCCGCCGCGACGCCAGGATGTTGAGGCGACTGCCCACTCCACCGGCGAGCAGCATGACGAGGGTGTCACGCGCCGCTCTCATGGCTCCACCGTTGCGCCGGCAGCGACGTGGCCACCGGCAAAACGCGCCTCGCCGATGTCCGGGGCGAGCACGGCGCCGGAACCGACCTCGCAGCCGGCGGGAATGCGGGTCGCCTTGCCGACCACGACCGCGCCGCTGGCGAGCACGTCGGGGTGCGAGCGGTTCGCCACCGCCTTCCCCCCGCCGATGCGCGCGTCACGACCGACCGTTACCTGCTTGTCGAGGATCGCCCTCTCCACGACGGCGCCGGCGGCGACGTGGCAGCCATCCATGAGTACACTGGAGCGCACGACCGCTCCGCGCTCCACGGTCACCCACGGGGACAGCACGCTGGAGCGCACCTCGCCGGCAATGGAGCATCCGGCGCAGACCAGGGAGTCGACGATGAGCCCGTCGGCGCCGAACAGTGCTGGTGGCGGATCGGCCGACGCCGTCGCCGCGACGTTGGTGCGCACCTGCCAACCGGCGAGATCCGGCGCCTGAGGGCGGAGGATGTCGAGGCTCGCGTCGTAGTACCCGTCGAGCGTGCGTGCGTACTGCCAGTAGCCTTCGTGCACGTAGCCGAATACCCGGTCTCCCTCGGCGACCATGCGGGGGAGGACCTCGGAGTAGAGCTGGAAGGCGCTGCCCTCGCGCTGGTTCTCCTCGAGACGGCGGGCCAGCACATCGGCGGCGAAGAGGTAGACGGTGAGCGAGGCCAGGTCGCTGGCCGGCTTGGGAGCCTTCTCCTCGTAGCGAAGGACACGGCCATCACCGTCGAGCACCGCCGTGCCGTATTGGGCCGCCTGCTCCTGGGGGACGCGCTTGAGGACGATGGTGAGATCGGCTTGAGTGGTCCGGTGCTGACGCACCAGCGGCCGGTAGTCCATCGAGGAGACGTGGTCCCCGGACGCAATCAGCACGAGTTCAGGCGAGAAGTGGTCGACGAAGTTGAGGTTCTGCCAGATCGCGTCGGCAGTGCCGCGGTACCAGTCCGTGTCCGCCGAGCCCGAGTAGGGGCTCAAGACCTTGAGCTGTCGGCGGCGGCCGACGTAGTCCCAGGGCGAACCGTTGGCCAGGTGCGTGTTGAGGGAGTAGGGCCGGTACTGACTCAGCAACCCGACGACGTCGATCCCCGAGTGCATCATGTTGGAGAGCGCAAAGTCGATGAACCGGTACATTCCCCAGATCGGGACGGCGCTCTTGGGGCGCTTGGCGGTGAGGACGAGGAGTTCGTCGACCCGCCCCCCGGCCAAGACCATTCCCACGATCTGTGCGCCCATCGGACCTCGATTCTAGCGTGCGGATTGGCCGCCGCAATAGAACCGACCCGCGGCCGCCACGAGTTCAGGCCGGGGCGGCGAGAGCGGCGATAAAGCTGCCGGTCCGGAAGCACAGTCGCGAGTGCTCGAGCCGCTGCGCAGCCTGGAGCAACTGCTGCACCTGGCGTTGCAGCCAAACCCAGCCGAGCCGGTGCACAATGGCGATCGCCCCGACCGCCATCAGGCGGGGGTTGTGCAGGATCGCGGTGGTCTCGAGGACGACGAAGCCGGCAGCGCTGAGCTCGGCGCGTAGCTCGGCGATACGGTACGAGCGGCCGAGCCGAAATGGGACCAGCCCGAGCCGGGCAACCAGACGCAGCGCCGGGTCGGTGAGGTTCTGGCGGTTGTCGAGGGTGATGATCAGCCTCCCGCCTGGACGCAGGACCCGGCGAAACTCGCCGAGCGAGCGGCCAAGGTCGGTAGGCTCCTCGAAGTGATCGAGGGTCGACGGAGACACGATGAGGTCGATGGAGCCACTGCCAAAGGGAAGATGGCGCACGTCTGTAGTCACGTAGCGGCACGCCGCACCGGCGTTGGCGCGAGCCGCCTCGGTGGTCGCGGCCGCCACGTCGATTCCGATCGCCAGTCGGCTGTCACCGGCCACGGCCGGTAGCCAGGCATCGGGCCCGCCGGCTTCCTCGAAGAGGTCGGTCTTGAGCACGGTCCCACTCAGGTGCTCGTGGCCCCAGCGGCGGATCAGCTCGACATAGACATCGTGCTTGAGGCGACCGAGGAAGGGGTCGAGGTAGTGCCCCCGGCTACGCAACCGACCGGGAAGTCCCTCCCAGTCGGAATTCTTGGTTGTGGGCCTCACTCGAACTGCTCCGGGGCGAGCCGCTCCTCGTGATAGCTCGCTTCGGTGTTGACGTTCCAGAGATCGTGGCGGCCGCCGCAGAGGTTGCGCGCCGCGAAGATGCCCGTCAGCATCGAATGATCCTGGTTGTTGTAGCGGTGCAGGCCGTTACGCCCGATGGTCTGGAGTCCCGACACCGTCGCAAAGTACTCCTGGATCACCGCCAGGTGCGCCTTGTACTCGCCGTCGTAGACCGGGTACGCCTTGGGCTGGCGGATGACTGCCCCGTCGACCACCTCACTGGCGTTGGCGAGGCCCAACATGGTCAGCTCGCGGCCCGCCAGGTCGATGAGATCCGCGTCGGCGAGCCGCCAGAGCGCGTCGTCCTCCGAACAGAAGTACTCGAGCCCCAACGAGCTCGTCTCCGGGTCCGGGACGAGATCCCGGCTCCAGTTGCGGAAGTTCTGGATCCGTCCGACGCTGACATCCGGGCTGTGTACGTAGATCCAGTTGTCGGGAAAGAGCTCGGCACGACGGACCATGAGGCCGACGACGAGCATGGCGCGGTGGCGTAACCGCTCCGCTGCGGCGGCGACTGCCGCTGGGGGCGCCGGCTCCAGGCGGGCGAGTAAGGTCGGCAGAGGCATGCTCGAGATGACGTGGCCGCCGTGCAGGATGCTCTCGCGACCCCCCTCGCGGCAGACCACCTCCCAGCGATCGCCCTCGACCCGCCTGACCGCCACGGCCTCGGTGCCCATCCTGACCTCGCCGCCGTGGGCCTCGACCATCGCCGCGAAGCGCTCCCACATCATGCCCGGGCCCAGGCGGGGATACTGAAACTCGCGGATGAGCGAGCGGGCTGTCGAGGAGCCCAACACCGCGTTGAGCACCGTCGTCCGCAGGGAGAGCCCGCGGATGCGCTGCGCGGCCCAGTCGGCGCCGATGGCGCTGCCGGGAATGCCCCAGACCTTCTCGGTGTAGGGCCCGAAGAAGGCATGGTAGAGACGCGTGCCGAAGCGGTTTGTCACCCAGTGCTCGAAGGTCGCCTCAGGCCGGGTCGGAAAGAGCTTGGCCCACACGTAGCTCAGTCCGACGCGGACGCTCTCCAGCGGGCCCAGGTTGCACAGGGCGTTACCGAGCTCCAACGGATAGCTGTAGAACCTGCCGCGGTAGTAGATGCGCGACAGCCTCGGCACGGTGAGAAACTCGGCGCCGAGCATCTCCTCCCAGAGCTGCTGGACCTCTTCATTCTGGGTGAAGAAGCGGTGCCCGCCGACGTCGAAACGGTAGCCCTTGTAGACCTCAGTGCGCGCGATGCCCCCGACCCGCGACCCGGCTTCGACGATGACCGGATGGAGGCCGAGTCGCACCAACTCCCACGCGGCCGCGAGCCCGGCCGGCCCCGCTCCGATAACGACCACACTGTCACGAATGCCGGCAGGCACTGGCCCTCCGTCCCTCACCCGCGGGTGTCCCGTCGCGTCCTGCCCCGCAGCACGTGCCACGCGCAGCCGAGCACGAAGCCCAGGCCGCAGTTGAACAGGTACACGAAGTGCCAGGGAAAGGACTGGATGGCGAAAGGAAGACCACGCCGGCGGAGCAGGAAGCTGAGGAACGGCGCCTCGAGCCCGGTGACGGCGAGGGCGGCGATGGCGCTTCCCGCCAGGAACGCAGGGTGGACAAGCGAGCCGACCACACCAGCGAGGCAAAGCCCGGTGAGGAGGACCGCACTGCGGGTCCGCCAGTCGATGTTGAGGTCGTTCGGCGCCCGATGGTCGCGGAGGATGAGGGTCGTCCAGGGAACGGCGCGGGAGAAGAGATCGGCGCGGATCATCCTGCTCGGTGTCCAGCGCTTGAGGTGAGTGACCTGGACGGTCTTGACCAGGCGAATGCGGTAGCCGGCTGCACGCAGGCGATAGCCGAACTCGATGTCCTCGATCGCCGGCGCGGCGTACGACGGATCGAACCCGCCGACCGACAGGAAGACCCGGCGGTGGACGGCGCCACAAGCCCCCCAGAACGTCCACGCCTCCTCGCGTGCCCGCTGGTGCGTGAAGTGATGGAGGAGGTTGCGGTACTGCGAGACGGCGCTCGGACACGCCGGGGCGTCGTCATACGAGCCGAAGACCGCGGCAACGCTGGGATCGGCGGTCAGCGCCGCAGTCAGATCGGAGATCACCGTCGTTGGTGTGATCACATCACCATCGAAGAAGAGCAGGACATCACCAGAAGCCGCCTGCGCTCCGGCGTTACGGGCCGCAGCCGGGCCGCTCTGCACAGGAAGCGTGACGACCGTTGCCCCCTCGCTGCGAGCGAACTCAACGGCGTCGCCGTCGCCGCCGTCGACCACGACGATGAGCTCCCCCGGCCGGGGATCCGTGGCGCGCAGACTGGCCAGACACGCACGCACACCCGGATCGGCCGTCACGATCGGCACGATCACCGAGACGTGGGCCGCTCGCACCCGGGGAGGATAGCAGGGCGTGAGGGAAGCCCCGGGCGTCAGGAGCGCCGCCCGACGCGCTCGAGGATCGCCGCGCACGGCACCATCGCCATCATCGTCACGATGGGGACGATCGGCATCATGTAACGGAAGATCGACGCGATGACGAGATGAACGGCCACAAAGTAGAGCACCAGTGCGTACAGCGGCACCAGATCTCGAAACTGCCGCCGCTTCATCCACACCCCCACAACGGCGAGAGTGAGCAGCATCGCGTTGATACGGAACAGCACGCCGCTGAGAGCTCCGCTCGCCGACCCAAACCACATGGACAACAGCCGCCGGCTCGAGAGCCTCGCGTACTTGAGCGGGTCCGCCGTGATCCGTGTCAGCGCGCCACGGTAGAGCTCGGCGTCGGCTCCGCTGTCGCTCGGGCGCGCCTGCCCGATCGCCTTGCGGTCGGCGCGGTCCCTCCAATCGAGGCTGGCCAGGTAGAGGTGGTATCCACCCAAAGTCTGCACCGGGACGAAGCGGCCGAACGCACGCCAGTTGCGAACCGTCCATGGCGTCAGGACGAGCGTGGCCCCGGCCAGGAGCAACAAGCCCGAGCGAAGCTTGGCCCGTACCGAGGCGCGTAACGCGATCCACAGGGCCGGCACCGCGGCGAGAGGGAAGAGCAGCGTGACAGCGCGGCACAGCGTCGCCAGCGAGATGGCGCCGCCGGCGACGAGCAGGCGCATCGGCGTGGGCCTCTCCGAGGCCGCGAGGAGGACCGTCAGGGCGACCGCGACAAGGAAGGCGAACAGCGCGTCGCTGGCGCCGACAAGGACCATGTAGAGCTGGAAGGGGGAGAGCACGGCACAGAGGCCGGTGAGCAGCGCGGCGCGACGCGAGAAGAAGCGCGAGGCCAGGGCGAAGAAGAGTGCACAGGTCCCCGCGTCGACGAGGGCGAGGGCGAGGCGGGCAGCTTGGTCGGATCGGCCAGTGAGGGTGTAGACCCCGGCGAGCATGAGGGGGTAGAGGGGCGGCGACACGGCTGTCGGACTGCCCCCGAGCGAGAAGCCGTCGCCACGGAGAAGGCTCATGGCGATGTGGTCGTAGCGCTTGGTCTTGTCCGGCATGATCGGAACCAGTCCGGGCAGGCAGATGATCACGGCACTGCGGACGAGGAACGCCACGAGAAACATCGTGGCAATCCCACGCCGGGTCGCTCCCCGCACGTCGCGCGTCGGCTCCGTGGACGTTTCCACCGCGGGGATGGTAGCAGCGCCGGCTTCCCGCGTCAGGGTCACCCGCGCCCTGTCCGGCAGCCAACACCGCAGCGGTCGGCTTCTGCACTGCGGTATCGCATCGAGCTTTACACGGGGTTGGCGGAACCCTACCTTGAGACGCATGGCTTTCGAATCCATCGGCCTGGCTGGCCTTTCCAGTACGGCGGATGCCACCGCGGCGCGGCGGCGTTGTACCCGCTGCCTGATGCCGGAGGGCTGGCCGGATCTTTCCTTTGACGATGAGGGTGTGTGTTCCTGGTGCAGTACGCACCGGCCTACCGAGCCACTCGGTGAGGAGGCCCTGCTCAACCTCCTGAGGACCGGCCGCGGCCGGCGGTACGACTGTGTGGTGGGCGTGAGTGGCGGCAAGGACAGCTGTTACGTAGCCAGCCACGCCGTGCGGCGTCTGGGTCTGCGGGTGGTCGCCGTAGCCTATGACCACCCCTTCGTCAGCGATCTCGCCAGGAAGAACGCCACCACCGTGTGTGAGCGGCTCGGCATCGAGTTGGAGTGGACCGCGACACGGAGCGGCGTCGAGACTGCCCTCGTCCGCGACCAGCTCCCGTCGCTGGCGGCAACCGGCATCACGCTAGGCCTGTGCGACTTCTG
>Ga0315287_10005047_pt1 | contig 12953 bp, 10 predicted proteins | sample YL17G11_0_MG_FD_205037 | JGI IMG/M metagenome (GOLD analysis project Ga0315287, IMG submission 205037) | Sediment microbial communities from Yellowstone Lake, YNP, Wyoming, USA - YL17G11_0 | ecosystem: Environmental > Aquatic > Freshwater > Lake > Sediment | place: USA: Wyoming | collected...
CCAGTGAAGAAGAGCTTCTGACCCTGCTGCCCCACCTCTGGAAGCCGGCCTGATCGTTCTCGGATCCGCCGACCGCCTTGGGCGGCTGGCGACTTCTTCCTATGTGTTCCGCGGGACGCTTACCCTTTTAACTATCCAATCTCGATTTTCATGTCGCATTTGATCCGCTTCTTGCTGTGAGATACATCCTAGACGTTCCAGTACACCTGGTCCGTGACGTGCTATGACCTTATCTGCGTCAGCAGTCAAGGCGGCCACGAATGCCTCTTGGCCGCAGGAATACACCAGGATTTCAAACAAGGTATCGTTTATCACTTCAAAGTCCGCTATCCCTGATGCGAAACCACGATCACCAATCACCTTTTCGCTGGAACGGCTTGGATAAAAGGAATAAAGGGGTCGGGAGTCTTTTTCGTTGCCAATTTTGCGAATAAAGACTCCCGACCCCCTTATTCTTTTACGTGAGATTCGAGCTGACCTCGGGAGAATCCGTGTCACCGATAGCATTGCTGTGGTAGCGTTGCTTAATCCTTAGTCTCGAACCACTTACGGAAGTTCAAGTGCCATTCAGTGATGTACCCTTTTCTCGCCCTTGCTTTCATCACGCTACTTTGGCGGTGGTACTCTTTTCCTAATTGTATTCATAAACTCAATCTTATCCTTATCCATGAACTTAAATGGCCAAGGTTTCCATTCATCGCTGTGCTCTGGACGTATTTCCATTCTGTTCTTGTTGAATCTATACATTGTCACGTTACCTGGCTTTGCTGGATTGTAAAACGTTCCATTTGCATCAAATACTAGGTATTTCAGTTCTTTTAGCAGTTGTTGTTGGCGTTCCTTGGGCGCTTTATCCAGTTGCTCCTTAAACTGCTCCTTCCACTGCTTGGTAAAATCTATCATCTCCCATTTGCCCACTATTGCTTTTTCGTTGTCTATCTCCTTGGTTTGAGCCTGTAGGCTTGCTGGAAACACTATACAACACATAACTACCGCGGATAAGGCTTTCATAACAATTCCTTTTGCGTGGTGCGAGATTGGAAGAGCATGAAAAGGGGACATCACTGATTATTGGATGTTGTGCGGGCAATTCCGGGGACACAATACCATTTATGGCAATTTGCGCAGTATTGATTTACTCAGTATTGGAGGACGCCCACCTTTCTGTGGTTTCAGAACGCGACCAGCGATAGCCTCCGGACGTTCCAGGAATGTCGCACTTCCAAGCGGCCGACCTGTACGTCCGTGCTCTCGCAAATTTTGAAGCTCCTCTTCGGATTCGTTCTATTCGTGAACATACGTCTCGAGGAACCGCGCCAGCCGGTGGAAGTCGCTGCCCGGATCGATGTAGCGAACCACCGTGACCAGCGTGAGCGGATCGACCAGTTGACTGAACGGCACGTAGTTCAGGTCCAACTGTCCGGAAACCGAGACCATCACGCCGTCGAGCCGTTTTTCGACCAGTGCGCGGTAGGCGCCCACGCCAAGCTGGCTGCCGAGCATCACGTCGAAGGCGTGCGGCCGGGCACAACGGCACTCGTAGCCGAGTTGCAGGCCGCTGATCTTCCGCTTCCTGCCGGTCTGCCTGGCATACTCCTTGCCCACCAGGTCGGCGAAGAGCCGGCTGAGGTTCAGCTTGGCGATGGAGATGTGGCCGTGCTCATCGCGGGGGACGCCCTCGATGTGCGCGTAAGGGAGGTACTCGGCGAGCCCTTCGGCGATGACGATCACGCCGAACTCCTTGCCCTCGGCCTCCTCGCGCACCCTCATGGTGGCCACGATCCGCCGGACGACTTCGGTTAGGTCCATCACGCGGCGGATGGTGGTTTTGCCGGTTTGCGGATCGGCGATTTCCTCGCTGGCCTCGTACTTGCCGGTAATGTCTTCCACGCTGATCACCAGGCTGGCTTCGCCGGCGATGGCGGCGCCGTAGGCCAGCCAGCCGGCGCTGCGGCCCATCGTCTCGGCGATGAAGTAGCTGCGGGTCGATTCGCTGTCGGCGATCAGGTTGCGGATCTCGCCGGCCAGGGTGTCCACGGCGGTGAAATAGCCGAAGGTGAAGTCGATGCCCATGTAGTCGTTGTCGATCGTCTTCGGCAGATGCACAATGGGGATGTGACGGTGCCCGGGCGGCAGTTGCTCCTGGAAGAGCTTGAACTTGTTGGCCGTTTTCAGCGTGTCGTCGCCGCCGATGGAGATCAGGGCGTCGATGTCCAGCGACACCAGCGCTTCGTAGGCGGTTCTCAAGGGCGCGGTGCGTTGCGGGTCTTTCAGGTGGGCCGGCTCCGAGATGTGCTTGCCCGGGTTGGTGCGCGCGGTGCCGATCATAATGCCCTGGCTGTTCCGCGTCCGCTTCAGCGCTTTGTGGCTGAGCCGGACGAAGTCGCGGCCCTCGACCATGGGATGGTCCGGACCGTATTCCACCAGGTGCGAATAGCCGTGCAGAATGCCGTAAACGTCGATGTTGTTGCGCAGGAACGACGCTGCCGCCGTGGAGATCACGGCGTTGGCCGCCGGGGCCGGTCCGCCGGCAAACAAAATCGCCGCGCGGCGGATGTTCGAGTCCAATTGCGGCGGGCGGGAAAGCGTGCTGCTCATAATGCGCTCCGTTGTCTCTCAACTTTCAGTGCGTCAACCACGTTCGCTCGATGAACGTCGTATCGACCTGGCCATTGCTGAACGCGGCGTGATCGAGAATCTTCTGGTGCAAGGGGATGGTCGTTTTGATTCCCTCGACGTGCAGTTCGCTCAGCGCCCGCTTCATACAAGCGATGGCCTCGCGGCGGGTGGGCTGGTGAACGATCAACTTGCCGATCATCGAGTCGTAGTACGGCGAGACGACATAGCCTTCGTGAACGTGGGAGTCGAATCGCACGCCGAACCCGCCGGGCACTCGCAGCCGGCTGATCGTGCCGGGACTGGGGCGAAAGTTCTTCTCGGGGTCTTCCGCGTTGATACGGCACTCGATGGCCACGCCCTCTTGCCGGATGTCTTCCTGGCGGAAGGGCAGCTTCTCGCCGGCAGCCACCAGAATCTGCGCCTTGATCAGGTCGATGCCGGTGACCAATTCGGTGACGGGGTGCTCGACCTGGATGCGGGCGTTCATCTCGATGAAGTAGTGGTTGCCCGAGCGATCGACGATGTACTCCACCGTGCCGGCGTTGGTGTAGTTGGCGGCGCGGACCAGCCGGACGGCGCCGTCGCACATGGCGGTGCGGGTCTTGACGTCGAGTTGCGGGGCGGGGCTCTCTTCGATCAGCTTTTGGTGGCGCCGCTGCATGGTGCAATCGCGCTCCCACAGATGCACCACGTTGCCGTGCGTGTCGGCCAGCACCTGGACCTCGACGTGGCGCGGATGCTCGACGTATTTTTCAAGATAAATATCGTCGTTGCCGAAGGCCGCGTGGGCCTCGGCCTGGGCCTGCTGGATGGCCGACTTCAGGGCCAGGTCGTTCAGGGCGACGCGCATGCCGCGTCCGCCGCCGCCGGCCGCCGCCTTGATCAGCACGGGGAAACCCAGCTTGTGCGCCAGTGAAATCGCCTGGGCCTCGCCCTCGACGAGCCCTTCGCTGCCGGGCACGGTGGGCACGTTGACTTCCTTGGCAAGCCGCCGCGCGGCGTTCTTATCGCCCACCAGGGCCATCGCCTCGTGCGTCGGGCCGATGAACTCGATCTCGCAACTGCGGCAAACCTCGGCGAAGTGCGGGTTTTCCGCGAGGAAGCCATAGCCCGGATGAATCGCCTGCACGTTGCCGATCTCGGCCGCGCTGATGACGCGATCGATCTTCAAGTAGCTGTCGGCGGGCTTGGGCGGGCCGACGCAATAGGCCTCGTCGGCCAGACCGAGGTACGCGGCGCCCCGGTCGGCTTCGCTGAAGATGGCCACGGTTTCGATGCCCATCTCGCGGCAGGCCCGGAATATGCGCAGGGCGATCTCGCCGCGATTGGCAACCAGGATTCGCTTGAACACTGTTACTCCCGCGTATCGACCTTGAACAAGGGCTGGCCAAACTCCACCGACTCGCCGTTCTCGGCCAAGGTCGCCGCGATGCGGCCGGAGACCTCGGCGGGAATCTGGTTGAAGACTTTCATCGCCTCAACGATGCAGACGGTCGTTTCCGGCCCGACGTGATCGCCGACCTTCACGTAGGGGGGCGAATCGGGATCGGCGGCGGCGTAGAACGTGCCCACCATCGGGCTCTTAATGACGATGAAGTTTGCCGAGGTCTTCTCCTCCGCGGCCGAGGGCCCTGCCGATTCCGGGGCCGGCCGGCCGGCCGATTCCTGGGCCGGCGCCGCCACCGGGGCCGCGGACGGTCCGCAGGCGACCGTGGTCGCCACGCCGGCGCGTCGCAATTGGATCCGCACCTCGCCCTGCTGAAGGTCGATCTCGCCGAGATCGTGCTCCTTCATTAACTCGACAAGGCGGCGAATCTTGCGAACGTCAAAAATGTCTTGCTTGGACGAGGCGTTCATAATCTCCCCTATTAGCCTACAACGATGTCTTCCAGCCGCTTGGGCACGCTGGTGAGGACTTCGTGCCCGGTGCGCGTGACCAGCACGTCGTCTTCGATGCGAACGCCGCCCCAACCCGGCAAATAGATGCCCGGCTCGACGGTCACGACCATCCCCGACCGCAGGACGGTTTGACTTTTCACCGCCAGCCGCGGCGCCTCGTGGACCGCCAATCCCAATCCGTGCCCCAACCCGTGCCGAAAACGGCGTCCGAAACCGGCCTTGGCGATGACGCGCCGAGCAACGGCATCGACGTCCTGGGCCACGGCGCCGGGGCGAATGGCCGCGATGGCGCGGGTTTGGGCCTCCAACACAACCCGGTAAATCCGCTCAAATTTGGGCGAGATTCTACCCGTGACCAATACGCGCGTCAAGTCGCTTGCGTAGAGCCCTTCGTTGGCCCCCCAATCAACCAGGACGAAGTCGTCCTCGCCCATGCGCTGTTTTGTCGGCTGGGCGTGGGGCAGTGCCGCTCTAGGACCCACCGCCAGAAGGGTGGGAAACGACGCGCCCTTGGCCCCGAACACCCGCATCTGGTGGTCCAACTCGTCGGCCGCCTCTTTTTCGGTCTTCTCGGGCCGCAACGTGGACCGCAAGACGGCAAATGCCTTCTCCGCCTGCCAAACGGCTCTGCGCAACAAGACGACTTCGTCCTTGTCCTTGATCTGCCGCAGTTTTTCGACGGCGCCGGACATCGGTACGAGCTGTAGCTTCGGAAGCTTCTCGGCCAGCCGGTCGTGGAAGCCAACGGTCATCGAGTCGGCCTCGACCCCAAGCCGGCTGATCCCGGCGCTGCGCAGCAGCCGCACGGTCGCCTGGAAGATGCTCTTGCCCGGGGGGCGGATGTCCATATCCAGGCCGGGACATTCTTCACCCAATTGGGTGATATACCGGGGGTCGCTGACAACCGTTTCGCCGTTGCGGCAGACCAGGAGGTAGCTGTCGTCGCCCGTAAAGCCGGTCAGGTAGGTTACATTGGCAAAGTCGGTGACCAGCAGGGCCTCGACCCCCGCCTTCTTAAACGCTTTACGCAGTTTGCCGCGACGGGTTTGATGGTCCATGTGCGTCTCCAAGCCAAATGCAAAAGCCCCATTGGACCAGAGACGGTTAGGGCTGACAAGGCCGGCGGCCCCGTGAATGGACACCCCCACAACTGGCCTACTCATTGTTGACACCACTTGACAATGGCGCCCGACCGGCGATATAGTCATGATTGTTCATGGTGTTGGTTGTTCGGCCTTTTCAACGGCAATTCGGCAATTCGCGCAGGATTGCGGCAGACGGAGGCGGTGCAATGAGAACGAAGCGGCGTTTGCAGGCGTTCACGCTCGTGGAACTATTGGTGGTCATCGTGATCATCGGCATTCTGATCGGGCTGTTGCTTCCGGCGGTGCAGGCGGCGCGCGAGACGGCCCGCACGGTCACTTGCGCCAACAATCTGCACCAACTCGGAGTGGCCGTCCAGCAGTGCACGGGGAAATTGGGAAAGTCTCCGAATCCGGGCACGGCGATGCACGGGTTGGGCGCCTACCTCGAGAACCAGCAGTCCGTCTATAGGTGCCCGTCCTATATAGCGCCCGCGGCCTTCTCGTACGGACAGGCGACGTCCTATGGCGCGAACATGTGCCTGCACAAAATGTTGGCCAAAGATTCGTTTAAGATCATCATGGCGGACGCAACGACGGAGGTGCTCGAATACGAGGAAACCAACCTGGCGATCTGGAACAAGGACATCGCGCCGCGGCATAGCGGCGGCGTAAACGCCCTGTATTTCGACGGGCACGTCGATCGAAAACTGCCCGACTCGATCAACCCCTATTTGTCGGCGACCGTCATCACCGAGATGTGGCGTCCGTCCTTGGGCCCGTGCAGCACGTGCGGCGGCGGGCTGTTGGGCCAGTACTACACCGGCGAATGGGGCGGCAGCATGTATCCTCGCATCGATGCGACGTTGGATTTGCCGTTTGGCAACTCGGACTTCTTTGGGAAACCTTACAGCACGCCGATACCCGACTCCACGGCCAACAGCGCGAAGCCTCTGAAGACGGCCAAATGGACCGGACAGATCAAGGCGGACGCCACCGGGCCCTACACCTTCTGGGTCTGCTGCGACAACGAGGCCTGGGTGTCTATCGGGGGCAGTCAGGTGCTGCATCGAACTGCGGGTGGGGCCTGGGGTGTCCAACAGTGGCAGGCCGCCGGTCAGCCGACCAACATGACGGCCAAGCAATGGGTCGATATCGAGGTGCGGTGGATAGAGTACAGTACGTATCCAGGCTCTTCGCCGTCCCATGTCTGGGTCAAATGGCAGTCGCCATCGGATCCCCAGGCGGTCTCAATCCCGACATGCAATTTGCGGTCCCCAATGTAGAATTCGCCATGCTCAACGCTCGTAAATCGGCCTCGTTGTTGTTGATTGCCATCGGCTTAGGTTGTTTCCCGTCGTGCAGCAGGCAAGAGCCGCCGCCCCGCTCGCGCGACGAGATCTTCCTCGATCGCATGAAGTTGCCGGCCGTCTATTTCACCGCCAAATCGCACAAGCGGGTGATTGCGCCGGCGGGCAATGGGATGTTTCTCGACGCGGAATCGGGCGAGTTGTGCTGGCCCGCCCTGGCCTGCACCAATCCCGACTGCCCCGGCCGGCAGAATGGCGAGCCCTACCTGTTCATCGAGCCGGATGTGGGGTTCTACATAAAAAGCGACAAGACGGTGGACTATAACGCGGCGGCCGCCCTGGCGGCCCCGCGGTCGGATGGCACGTGTCCGAAATGCGCCGCGAAACGGAACCGCGCCACCGAGAGCCAGGAGGTCCGCCAGCGGTACATAAACTGGGCCCGGCCCTATGTGCTTCCCGAAACGGCTGAGAAGTTGAAAGCACTCGACGAGGAACTGAAACGGTGTATTGCCTATGAACGGACGCAGCGGGTGGCCAAGGATCCAAACGCCGCAAAGCCTCCCGAGTCGTCCGGCGGCCCGCAGCCGACCAAGGCCAACCCCGCCTCGCGGCCCTAGTCTGCATTTCTCACCACAGTGGGGCAGACATTCCTGTCTGCCTTGAAATGTCGGTAAGCAGGGCAGACAGGAATGTCTGCCCCACTGAACACTCTGTTGTCAATTGGCCCCGTGTGGTGAGAAATGCGGGTTAGTGGGCCATCCGTGCCCGTTGCTGCATCTCGAAGTCCTGCTTCGCCTCGGCAGCGGGCGCCGATGCCTCGCCGCCGCTTCCGGGACCGCTCAGGGCGAAGTTGCGGTCGAACTCGAGCGTGAAGCCGTACTCGATGATCCGCACTTTTTCACCCGTTGCCGCTGCCGCCAGGTCGATGTCCCACCGCAAAATCCCCTTGGGACGCTCCGTTCGCACGTACAGATCGTCCTTGCTCAAGGGGTCTTTCAGGTCGCCCAGCTTGATGCGAATGTCGGCAGGGCGGTCGGCGTACGGCAGACGGTCGAAGAGGTGGATGACGGCCGGCTGGTCCTTGTAGTTTTCCAGAACCAGGCGATACTTGAAACTCAACTCTCGATTGCCGCCCTGCACCCCTTCGGTGCGGCTGGCCAACTCGCGTCGCGCCCGTAATTGCGGGTCGATGCCAAAGCCGACCACGAACGTCTGTCCGCGGGCCACGGTGGGAATCTCGCCCCGGCCGACGAACCGCCCGTCCAGGTACACCGCGATCGGGCCCGAAAGCAAATCGTCCTGGCTCGTGTTGGTCAGTTCCGCCTCGCGGTAGACGAAGCTGGTCAACACGGGGGTGGCCATGTAATAGAAGCGGCTCTGAAAACGCGTCTGCAGGATGCGCACCATTTGCTGGTCGGACCGGCTGGCCAGGCTCACCGGGGCGGCGAGTTGATAGCTCAGGCTGGGCCCCTCGGCGCCCTGGGCATCGCCGGTCTGAACGAGGTTCAGCACGTCTTCGCCGCTGGCCAACTCCAGCGATTGCATGTCGGTTGCGGCCGTGTTCGCCATCCAACTCGAGCCGATGTTCTCGCTCAAGTTCATGGCGGTGCGGCTTTGCGTGACGGCCGCGCCTTGCCGGCCGCGAATCGCTTGAACCTGGGCCGCCAGCTCGGCCGTGCTGCGCTTCTTGCCCGCGTCTTTGGTCAACGCGACCGGAAAAGGAGCAAGTCCCAAGCCGGCGGCGCTCAGGGCGGGCGAAGCCGTGGAAAGCGTCAAGGTCACGTTGCTCCAGTCCTCGCCCGTAATCTGCTGGACCAAAGCGCTGCACTCGACCGCCACTTCCTTGGTGTCCCGGCTGGAGCGGAAGGTGTACGTCGGCGACCAGCCGCAGTTGTTCACCAGGTAGTTCAGCCGCAGGGCGTCTTTGCCCGCCTTGTGCTTCTCCAGAAACAACACGGCTTCGCGGACGGTATGCGCGGCGCCTTGGGTCAACTCTTCCCGCTTCCGCTGCGCCAGAGAAAGCTGTTCGGTAAGCTGCCGGGTCTCCTTCTCCAAGACGAGCAACTCCTTGGCGACCGCGTCGCGCTGCTCGAAGGAGAAGAGGGTGACTTTTTGCAAGGCGGCCGCATCGAGGAAGCCCCGGGCCAGATCATTCTTGGCCGTGGGCGCCACGAAGCCTTCGAGCTGATCGAGATAGGACGCCCGTTTGCCAAGCACCTCCTGCGTCTTGCGAGTGGCCTGGAGCTTGTCGTTCAGTTCTTGAATGGCCGCGTCGAGCTTGCGGACCTCTTCTCGCGGCTCCTGGCCGATCGCCCGCGAGCGAAAACGAACGGCGCGGATTTCAACGCCTTCGCCGCCTTCGGCATACAGACTGGTGGGGGCCACCTGTTCCGGCAGATCGGCCACCACGATTTCCAGGGCGCCCTCGGGGCCCTCAACCGGGACGATGCGCGTCACCAGCGCCTGGCCGCGATAGAGCGTTACGCCGGCAATCCGTCCCGGCGTGTCGGCAGCGGCGGCCTTCAGACCCCACACGGCCAAGACAACTGCGGCAAGACCCAGAACGCGAACTGATGATCGGACTGCGGGCAACATGGGACGACCTCCTTCGATGTAGGGGTGTGATAACTCGCCATGCTCTTTGATGCTTGACGGCGGCAAAAAGTTCCGCGGAGTCTCCTGTGGTTTTTTTTGGGGGCTGGCAGTAGGTCCCGCCTGCCGGGCGGGATCTCGGGTGCCTTCGAGAGCCTCACTTCCGCCATAAATCCCGCCCGGCAGGCGGGATCTACTGCTCTGCGTTCAAAGAATCTTGCCGCACACACTGACAACGCCAAATTGACACCTCCCCGGTCGCGGGGTAGGATGAGACAGGGAGTGCATGGCCCACCCTCGATGGAATCGCTCACATGAACCCGCACCAACTCGAAAAACTTGCCGCGCGGCTGTTGGCCGGCGAACTATCGATGGAAGAGTTCGTCCAGCGGGCGGGCAATCCGGGGGTCGCCGACGTGGGCGACGCCCAGGTGGACGTCGACCGTCACCGCCGCTGCGGCTTTCCCGAGGTGGTCTTCGCCCAGGGCAAGACGGTGGAGGCGATGGAGCGGATTTTCGAGGCTTTGCTGGCCCATGGCGCCGACGTGCTGGCCACCCGCATGTCGCCCGAACAGGCCGCCGCGCTGAAAGCGAAGTTTCCCGACGGACGATACAACTGGGTCGGTCGGACGTTCAGGATTCCGCGGGAGAGCATGGCGGGCGTCCAGGAAGGGCAAGAAGGACGCAAAGAGGATCAGCAGAAGGCGGACACCGGCCGCGTGACGATTGTCACGGCCGGCACCGGCGATTTGCCCGTGGCCGAAGAAGCCCGCGAAACGGCCCTGTGGACCGGCGCCGCCGTGACCATGATTCAAGACGTGGGCGTGGCGGGGCCGCATCGCCTGACCGCCAACTTGCCGCTGCTGCTGCAGGCCGACGCGGTGGTCGTCGTGGCCGGCATGGAAGGGGCGCTGCCCAGCGTGGTGGGCGGCCACGTCGCCTGCCCCGTGATCGCCGTGCCCACCAGCGTCGGCTACGGGGCCAGCTTCGGCGGCATTGCGGCCTTGCTGGGCATGCTCAACAGTTGCGCCTCGAACGTGACGGTGGTCAACATCGACGCCGGCTTCAAAGGCGGCTACGTCGCCGGGCTGATCGCGAAGAACGTGGCGCTGGCCAGAAACCGACGACAAATGACGAAGGACGAAAACCAAATGACGAAGGAATGACGAATGACCAAATTCAAATGACCAAGCCATTCCTTCGGCACTTGGTTTTCGATATTCGTCATTCCTTTGGCATTTAGTTTTCGACATTTGATATTTGAGTTCCGTCCTCGGTATGACTATGTATACCCCTGAAAGCGACCTGCCACGTCTGCCGCCGCGGCGCGACGACGCGCACAAGGGCGATTTCGGGCTGGCGCTGATCGTCGGCGGATCGCGCGGCATGGCCGGGGCGGCCGGCCTGGCCGGCATGGCCGCGCTGCGGGGCGGCGCCGGATTGGTCCGCCTGGCCGTGCCCGATCCGTGCCTCGACGCCATCGCCGGCTTCGAGCCCTCCTACATGACCGTGCCGTTGGTGGCCGACGCCGCCGGCCGCATCGGCGCCGGCGCGTTCGAGCGTATCGCCGAACTGGCCGAAAAAGCCACGGTGATCGCCTGCGGCCCCGGCATCGGCCGGTCGTTTGACCTCGATCAACTCGTGAGCCGGTTGTACCGGGAGATCGCCAAGCCGATGCTCTTCGACGCCGACGCGCTGAACGCTCTGGCGACGGAGCCCGACGTGCTGGCCCATCCCGGCGGCCCGCGCATCCTCACGCCGCACCCCGGCGAGTTCGCCCGCCTGATCGGCCGGAAGTTGGAAGGCGAGAAGTTGGATGGGGAGAATCTCCCCTCGCCCGACCAACCTTCGGTCGGTGCCCGGAGAGGGGCAGGGGGTGAGGGCGGCGAGTCGTCTGTCCCCGCTTTGTCCCCGCGGCAACAGGCGGCGGCGGAATTGGCCGCCCGGTGCGGCATCGTCGTGGTGCTGAAGGGCCATCGCACGCTGGTGACCGACGGCCAACGCCGCGCGATCAACACCACCGGCAATCCCGGCATGGCCACCGGCGGCTCGGGCGACGTACTCACGGGGCTGATTACCGCACTCTGTTGCCAACACCTCGAACCGTTCGATGCCGCACGGCTGGGCGTGTACCTGCACGGGCTGGCCGGCGATCTGGCCGCCGAAGAACTCGGACAAGTCTCGCTGATGGCCGGCGATTTGGTGCGGTTCCTACCCAAGGCGTTTCGGCAGGCCGGTCAGGGTTGAGATTCTTGACCCTTGGCAGGAAGATATCTTCGCGGCCTTGATAGTCTGATTGTGGGCATCGGGGCTGCCGCTTCTCACGGTCGGCGATCTACTCCCAATCTTCATCAGACAGTTTTTTAGAGGCTGTCCGAGAACTTGGCCCTTTGACAGCAAGGACTTACGACTACGCATGCAGTGCTTACACACGAAATCAGCGTTGTTTCCATGATTGCAGGAACTGCTAGCATGTTCGTAAGTTCTTTTGCCAACAAGTGTTAAGTTCTCGGACAGCCTCTTAGTTGGCACGGGCGGCCATAACCCGGTTGGGCCAATTCTTCAGCGACTTGCTCCCCAGAAGAGTTAATTTGGCGGATTCTTGGGAAGAATCCCGGCCAGATACTTTACAATCTTCCCCATTCTTGCTATAAGGATGAATCACTAGTGCTCTGTCAGTCATGGAATGAGGGGTTGGGACGGCAGTTGTACTGCCGCCCAGAGTCGCCATCCACAGGGGTGGTAGTACAACTGCCACCCCAACGAGATCTATCAAAGTGCGACTGACAGAACACCAGCCTATTCCGTGGCCCAATAAGCCGAAGGCATCGCAGCATGTTCGCAAACCAATCCTTTGGGTGGCGGTTTGATGCTGTGCATCTTCTCCCATCTTTCCCGTTTCGGAACGGGCATCTTATCTGGCTCCCCTTTTCTTCCCTGGCGTCGAATGGCACGTCGGGCACGTTCCCACGCCTAGGTGCATCGCCTATTTTGGTTATTGGCGAAGCCGCCGTGTTACCTTGGCCCTACGAACTATCGGCCGAACAACTCAATTTTCGGAGAGCATCATGTTGAACGTGCGTTGCACAGGCGCTGTTACAAGGATTAGGCACGCGATCTTGGCGATTGCGGTACTCTGTGTTTCGCCCGTAACTTCCGCTTACTCCGCGATGTTGTTCGACTCGTTTCCGCTAACGTGGACTATGGGGGGAGCTATAATCATCTCAGGTCCCACCAGCCAGCCTTATCCACCGCCCCTTGAATGGTATGGCGAGTGCGACGCGGCAGAATCGTTCCAACTCCCCGACGTTGGAGGTCATCCCACCTATATCGAAATTCCGGTTCATCCGACTAAAGGATGCGCGGGGTTGAAAAGTGGCGGACATGCTGATTCTCTTTGGAGTTACGTCAACCAACCTCCAAGGGAGAAAGCAGCATGTCCACGAGCTTA
>Ga0315287_10005048_pt1 | contig 12952 bp, 21 predicted proteins | sample YL17G11_0_MG_FD_205037 | JGI IMG/M metagenome (GOLD analysis project Ga0315287, IMG submission 205037) | Sediment microbial communities from Yellowstone Lake, YNP, Wyoming, USA - YL17G11_0 | ecosystem: Environmental > Aquatic > Freshwater > Lake > Sediment | place: USA: Wyoming | collected...
AAATGTAATCGGGTGCGAACTGTTCAACAATCGCACGGAAGTTTCGCATGAAATTGTATACAACAGGTGCAGGACCCATAGTGAATCCACTACGAGCCCGATGAAGAAAATTCATACCATCGATGATTAGAACCTGATGTTTCATTTGATTTCTTTCAATCTGTATGCCCAGTCGAACAAAATAACGAAGTTTATCACAAAACAACTAAACAATACTACAGGTGCTGTATGCATAGTGTATACGACAAAGCAAAATAGAAAGAAAAACCACACATACATGAAAATCTGTAGCCCCGGACTGTAACGTCGTTTTTCAAGTGTATACTTTTTCATGTGGTCTTATTATAACAAATTTATGAAACAACTTACACAGATTTTCATGTTAGTTTACGTGGATGATAGGAATTTTCTGTGGCTGCCGGATAGTGACCAGCGCGCCATTGCAGGCAATCAACCTTCGCATGAATAAAACCTTCACTATTCACCCACCAAATATCCGTGTCAGTTAGAGCAATAAGCAAATTACTGGTATCGACACACGGGACCCAACGATAAGGTGCCACAGCCTATAGTTGATCATCGGGTTGACATATTCTATCGTTATAATCATAATGCCAAGTGAATAGGTCACCAGGTCTGGGCGTGAAAGGCCCCGTTTTCACAGTGATTTCTTTGCGTTATTTCGAATCACACTAATTTTCTTTCGTTCATGCGTTATTGTTCGTTGACGACTACGTTCATCGTCCCAACGACCTTCACCTGAACGTTTAATGATTACTTCGACAACAGATCGTTCAAGTTTTGCTAGCTTCTTCCAACCACGTGAAATCAATCGTGCTCGATATAGCTGATGTGTTAGATCGGCGATGATTGTTTCATAAGATGACTGTATTTTCATGTTGAACTTTATGTGGTGTAAGTGTGTCTCGCGGGGGTGAAGCCGGAACAATTTCGTCGACAACTTGCCAATAAACATTTCATCCACGCTCGCGTGGATGAAACGGACCGAGCCAGCGGAGCAGCGACCACATGCGCATTTCATCCACGCGAGCGTGGATGAAACCAGCCGCGGAAGTTCCCGACGTCCAAGGATTCATTTCATCCCTGCGTGCCTGGAAGAAGCTCTGACTGTTAATCCACCAAATGTCAGTTTCAGTTAGTGAGATTAGCAAGTTTATACCAAACGAGGGCACATAAATTCTCTGGTCAGACAACCAGATCTGACAATCATCAGGCAATTTTTCGTTGTTGTAATCATAATGCCAAGTGAATATATCACCAGGCTTAGGCGTAAAGTCAGAGCTTTTTAGCATTTGACATAAACCAATTTTTGGCGTAATTATTACATGCTGCAAAAACAACTTTTTTGTCTAGGCCTGAAGCATCAAGTTCAGAACTAATTTCCTTTTGAAGGTCTTCTGCAATCCATTTCAAGAATGGACCAAGGTTGACCATCATAAAATTATCAGATCCATTGTTCGTTTGACGAACACCTTGTTCAAGACGTGGCAGTGTAACAACGTTGGTCACGAATTCACTTAGGCCTTCAACGGGTGTCGGTTCTGCTTGTACAGGTTTTGAATGAACAATCGTTTTGTGTTTTTCGCCTTTTGCTTTAAAACAAAGATTGCTAAACATTTTATACCCGTCGTGGTGAATGGCGTCCGGATAGAAAACCAAACCTTCGCCGATTCCTTTGACTCCGAACGTGGCTTCAATCCATGGATCACAAATTTCTACTTGTGAAACATGCACATTAATGTTATCGATAACTGGAGTTAGTTGTTCAGCAGTGTCGTCCCACTTTACCGGGAACTCTTCACCGTTATTGAACCATGGAAGTACATAACAACCAGGAATGTTGTTTACGAATTGTGTGAGCTTTGAAGGCTCACTAATAAATGTTTCACATCCTGTAATGTGATCATATTGACGAGCTGCAAAAACAGCAAACATCCGCTCGACTTCGCTGACAGCCACACCCTTTTGAATGCCTTTTCCAGCCCATTCACCATAAATAATGATGTCTGTTTGTGGCGTGTGTTGCTGCAAAAATTGTTCACGATGAGTATCAACCCACCTAGCGAACCCCATAAAATCATTCTCAACTGTAATTTGATTTGTACGGCTGTACGTTGTTAGATTCCCGACTGAATCAATTTGAATTGCTGCACAAGCACCGTGTAGCTTAATTTTTGCTCGATAACGAACAGTCTTTACTGGGCCCGTTAGATATTCATATTGAACCAACATCTTTCGAACGTTATAAAACGATTCGATTGACGTCCACTTCCAACTTTCAAGTGTCGACATTCTAATTTCCCTTTATGATTATAACTTCAACGGACACTTAATTTCTTGTGCGACCTCAATGAGTCGTTGAGTGCTTGTAGGATCGCGCACAATCACAACATGAGGTCGCCAATCTTTGTGGCCCATAAGTCGATTCACGATTCCACCAGGTGTTTCAAGTGTGTCAATATAACAAAATGCAATCTGCCCAGAAGCAGTAGTCATTTTATATGACATTATTGTCAGTGCAATCGCAAGAACAATCGCGACAACTCGCCCGGCAAGGGTATCAAAACAATAAATAAATTTTTGTAGCATATGTTTTTAATCTTAATCAAGAAATATATCGATGTATAACGTAACGTTTTGCATGTAACAATTGCGCTTACACTCATATGTATTTGCATGAATCAAACACAATTGTTGCGGGAATACATTGAACTAACATTTACAGAAGCCGCAGACGCTACAACGGCCGCAAAGAAAGTTGTATATACTGGCATATTCCTTGACGACGCAAGTCATCAAGAACTTCTTGAATGGTGGGAAAAGGAAACCGGTACAACTCTTCTTGGCAAGCAATTTGGACATCATATGACGATTAAGTTTAAACCTAGTCCTGAAGATATCGAAAAACTCCCGCTAGGTCAAAAGGTTAGTATTCAAGTCATTGGTTGGGCGGCAGACGAAAAAGGTCAAGCAGTTCTAGTTGATCCTGAAGTTGCAAGCACAAATCCAAAACCACACATTACAGTCGCTGTAGCCCCGGGCGGTTCACCAGTATATTCAAATGAACTTCTTGCTTCTGGTGTCACCAATGTTAATGGTCCAACGCTTAAAGGGATTGTCGATACATTCCCTCGTGAACATTTAATCAAGAAATACATCGATGTATAACGTAACAATTGCGCTTACACTCATATGTATTTACATGAATCAAACACAATTGTTGCAGGAATACATTGAACTACTAATGCTCACTGAAGAACCAGTTCCTCTACGAAAACCAAAGACAAGTGATCAGCGTGCAGCGTTTATCAAACTTCTGAAATGGGCAGCAGAGAAAATGAAAGTCCCGTCTAAGATGTTGAATCATGCAATTGACACAGCACTTGATGAAGACAGTTGGGACGAAGTAATCGAACTCATCCGCGATTTTTACGTGATGAAAGGGATTGAATTTAAGGCTGCCTAAATTCTTCTCCGTGCAATTTCTTTACAAACTCGATTGCCCACTTTCTGGGTGAAAAAAGGCCGGTTTTCATCGTGGTGTATAGCCACAATCAGTTTCTAGGATATTCATGTCTTCTGCATCTGTAATCACTGAAAACCAGAAATCATCAATGTTTTGTTTGTTGTAATCATATTGCGTCGGCGTAAATTTACGCAATCGTCGACCGTCAGACAACTTTTGATGTTTTACAACTGAACAACTTGAAAGCAATTGATCACAAATGAACAAGTAATGATTTGGATGTCTGTTATATGACTTAAAAACACCCAAAAAAGAAGATTGTCGTTTATGATGTTCATCGTACATTGCCTGCATTTTTTTATCTAGATCTTGTTTGACCCAAGTAACTGTGGGATAAGGATAGTGTACGTCTGTTCTGTAGAAGTGGGCATTCAACTTATTTCGTATTGTAGTCGCGGTCAATTTCTGAGGTTTAATCTTACGCTCAATTGCTGTTTCAATTGTTGCAGCTGAATCATCAGGAAAACGATAATCAATCTGATTCGCATCAGTTAGTTTTACCCAGAAACGAATTGGTGGTGATTTCTTATCACTCTTAACGACTTTGAAAGAAATAGAATCATAATTGTCTGCACCCGTTTTTGCTTTATTGTTTGAACGAATGTAAACACGATTGATCTCTAGTTTAGTGCCCGCCGGCAACGAGGTTTTTATTGACGCGAGTTCACTCGAATGTCGACTTACGTATTCACAAAATTTAACGTTGCAATCAGGATCGATCTGTTTAATCAATGACTCATTTCGATACTCATGATACAGAGCAAATGACCAATCAGACGTCAGTTCAATTCGTGTACCAACGGGCGGGATAAACAGTTTCATAACAGTTTCCTGGATTCGTTCATGAACCAATTGCGAGCATATTCATTGCATTTGTCTTTTGACACGTAAAATTCATTCCCGTGATAATCGCGGATTTTATGGTTCTTTTTCCCACCTCCAACGATTGTCCCACACAACCAATTGTAGTCTGAAAGATAATAAATTGTTTTCATTGCAAACCTTTCACATCCGAACTAGAGATTCGTTTGTTGGGTTCAACCCACTGAACATTCAACAAGTCAAAATAATCACGTTCCTCGGTGACAGACAACTGAAGCCCATCAGGCATCGTTGGTTGACAACCTGACATCTTCCCGCCCCCAGACACTTTCTTCCAACGACGAAACATTGCAGGTATGAATCCGTTGTGGACATTGCCATCCGGACCAACACCGCTACCTGTCCGCATACACAGAAGGGCACCCCAGTTGTCACTCGAGCCCACGAACAAATCTAGTTTAATTCCGGAATTAAGGTACATGCGAATATATTTCGCATTATTCTTGGGAGGCCAGTCAATAATCTCTGGTGTCCCGGGTTTAATAAATCGACCATGCCCACGCAACTTTTCATAAAATCGTTCATAATCACTTACGATTGCCACGATTTCAATGTCTTTTACCGAAGGCTTTTCGCGCCGAACTGACCCGGCAATTTCGGCTCGAGTCACTGTCGATGATATGTCATTAATCACGCGAAGCGCAATCTTACGAGCCAAAGTAACATCCATAATAGCATTATAACATGCTTAAAATGTATTGTTCACTTTCAAGTTGTCGATTAATTTCATTAAGACTCGCTGTCAATCTAGACTTTTTTGCTTTAAGCATTTTCAGCTCTAGTGATTTTTTCACTTCAAGTGGAAACCACTTGTAAGAAGGCCCTTTTGTCTTTTCATAAAAACCCATCGCGATACTGTAATAATTTATAACAGAACATCGTGTTTGATCAAGACGAGCAAACCAACTTGGCAAATGAACAAAATCATTTATAATTGCCCATTCACAAATAATGGCTTTATCGAACATGTTAAATTGTCCGGACTGTCTGACGTATTCATACTCAAATATTTCTTCCCATGAAGGAAAGCATATCCAGAAATTATGCCATTCAACGACGCTATTAAATGACTTATGATATTTGTCTCCGTCCTTAAACAAATCATCTGGTTTCATAAATTACTCTTTTGACAATTTAATCAAATACGCAATTGGAATCATTTTTAGGGCTTTTATCGACATATCAACACTAGAAAAATACTGATCTAGATCTTTTTGAGTTTTTATGTCGCCTTTTTTGATAGACTCAATTATTCGAGCCTGTATGTCTTCTCTTACACGTTCCTTTTTCATGTAAGAATCAGATGCTTTTACAATTTCAGATATCAAACTTTGAAGCGCTTTTATAGGACTAGTCATTATTCTAATTATTCAGAATAGCTGGCAATTTCACTCTAGCAATTGTTCCATCTGCTAGTTGAATTGTTGACTCCTGTTTTTCATTAAACACATGATCCTCTTCGTCAAGTTCAGAAAGTTCTGGCGCTACTTGAAGTCCCGCAGAATCTTCAAAAGACGTAGGATACCATTGCCTTGCTTTTGCATGTGCTGTCTGGACTAGTTTTGTCACTGATTTTGTCGCACGATCAATTAGAACAATCCTGGCTTTATCTGCCGTTTCAAACACTTCACCATTAATGTCCTTAAGACGATGAGTTTTTGGTTCTGTGCCGCCGACCTTTACAACATAGTCAATTTCAGTTCCAGTAAGAGTCTTTTTAGTAATTTCCTCTATTACTTGAGTAGGAACAACAGTCGTTGATTTTGTCGGAACGACGTACAAAATTTGTCCAACCTTATATGACATGTTAATACCTCGTGTTGATCTTTGGTCGCATTTTCATCAAGCACATAATGAAAAACAGACAATGGAGGGAAATCCTTTGGTGCTATCGTTAGATTCGGTGCGTTGTCACCAATGTCAATTGACGCTTTCATACAAGCAGTTGCGACTTTGTCCCATAGTGACACCTCACTATCAGCCCTATTTTCAACTTCTGAAAGCGCTGCACTTAGCGTTTCTTCGTTTTCAATAGAAAGAACAACTGACATCAAGTCACGAAGATGTGTTAGTTCTTCTTTTGTGACCTCTAGTTTATATTCTTTTTCTTTGACTTCAGCCTTAAGCTTGTCTTTTTTTGTCTTCTTGTCTAGCTTCTTGGCCATAAAGTATGATCTCCAAGAGCTTCAATGAACAGATCGTACGTATCACGATGTTCAACCATACTTTGAATTTTAACAACTTTCAAAGCGGCAGTCAAAGTCTTCATGTCGAGTTTATCACTATACTCTTCGATGATTTCTTTTCTGTCTTCCTTGAGAAGCTCGACCTCTGAATCAACAGCCTCAATTTTTGTAATGAACTCCTTTACAAGAGTTCTAATTGCGCCCACCTCGTCAGGTTGCATGTTTGCAATATTGTACTGTTTCTCAGGACCTTTTTTGTTTTTGCTCATAAGACAACAATATAACATTGCTGCCCGTATGTTCACAATTCTCTAATTTTTTGAATAACTTTAGCGTAATCTTTAACGTAATCACTGTCTTTTGGAATTCCTGCTTTTATTGCATCTTTGACTTGTGATTCAAGACTTTTTGCATAGAACTCTTTCATTGATTTTTTTAGATTACCAAGAACTTGAGCTTCAGCCGCTTGTCGTTCTTTTTGATCTACCTTCTTAAGTTTGTCCATACCCTTAAGTGGTTTGCCGATTTTTTTCTGAAGATCTTCAATAGACTTTGCAGATGAAACTGCTTCAGCTCGGGCATAAACTGTTTGAAGTGTTTTTTGAACCATTTCACGAGCAGCTTTTTGCATACGTTGAGCCTCTGGGGATGCAAGAGCCTTTGCGATTACTTTTTTGTTTGTCAGAACATCTTCAAGTTTTTGTTTGGGCTTTTTCTTTTTGTCATCATCTTCATAAAGACGATTTTCTCCCATACCACCGGTACCGCCCATGTTATAATATCCGCCATGATCAACACTAGAACCGTGATTGGCATTTGTGCTGAACCCTGATTTTTTTGAAGAACTTTTAGAATTCGTGCCAAAAGAACTGTCAAATGAATTTTTAACCTTTGCAAGAAATCCATCCAATGACCCGCCAGAAATTACGCTTAGCATTTTCATTGTTGCTTTTGGCGCCGTTCTAGCAACAACAGATGTCAACACAGCACCAGGACAACAAAAAAACGCCGTGAGCGCAGCATCGTTGTCCTTGAGCGCATCCCATGTTGCTGCATAAACTTCTCCGTATTCACTTTGAATTTTATCTAGATCAGCTTTTTCTTTTTCAAAGATGTCTTTGTAGTCATCAGTCAGAAATGGCAACAAAGTCGTTGCTATTGTCTCAAATGCTACAGTGGCAACTGTTTGAATGCTTCTACTTATTTCTTTTGTTTTGCCGGCTGTTACTTGCACTACGTCAACAAAAGGTTTGATAAACGTCTTGTATAGTGCATCAGAACTTGCATAGTGAACACCGTATGGTGACATGCCTGCTGCGGCGTCCATCATTCCACCATAATCGTCTTCAACAAGAATTTGCTTAACGTATTCACGTAGAATTTTTTGAGATTGTGACGTCTTCATCGATATTAAATACTACTGACCTTCCAGACAATACCTCCCATTTAGAGGCAAGGTCTCTTTCAAAGTCATTTGTTTGTTGTTTTTTTGTAATCGGATGTCGAGTGCTAAATGCTTTTCTAGCACTTGCTGGTAGATTTTTAAGCAATTCTTTCTTTATGATAATCCACGAGTCAACGTGTTTAGCATACGAAAAAACAACCGTCAAAGCATTATCGTACTCTTCACTCATTGTTGTTCTCGAAGTTATTTCTAACAGTTTTCAACCCGTCAAAAATAATTGCTTCCTGATATAGGATTATCCTTGGGAGTTCGTTGATCTTAAACCAACGTGCATCGGCAACTTCAGATTCAGGATGAATATGTGTCGGCTCTCGCGAACATGCTTGTTTGGCCAAAAATGTAACGACTGTCTTGTTTTCGTTTTTATTGGCAGCATTCACCGTAATTAGTTTGCGCTCGATAATAACGTCAACACCAGCTTCTTCACGTGTTTCTCGAATAGCACAAGTTTCAAACGATTCATCTTTGTGAGTATGTCCCTTAGGAATTCCCCAATTGTCCTTATGCTCGAACTGCTTAACAAGTAGAATTTCTGTGTCTTCCCAAACATCAGTAGGATGGCGATACGTAAGAGTACCACAAGAAAACGTGTTAATTCGCTCCTTGTATGGTGATTTTTTGGTCATAATTTATATCTTATACCCAATTTACTAAGTTGAACACTGCATGTGATTCTAGTTTAATATGTTGAATACATATATTATGAAAATTGGTCTAATTGCTGGCAGTTATAAACCATTCCATGCTGGACACATGGGTCTTATTGAGATTGCATCAAAAGAAAATGATGAAGTTCACTTGTTTGTTTCTACAAGTGATCGCAAACGACCTGGTGAAATTGCTATTCTTGGATCAGATATGACAAATATCTGGAAGGTGTATCTTGAACCAATTATGCCAGACAACGTTGTTATCAAGTATGGCGGTTCGCCTGTAGCAAATGTGTATGTTGAACTAGGCGAAGCTAATGAACAAGGTTCAAAAAATACATTTGCGATATATGCCGATCCGACAGATCTGTCTCAGAACTTCTCTAATATATCGCTTAATAAGTATGCAGGAAACCTATTGTCAAATAAGCAGATTAAACTGCGACCTATCCAGAGAACACAAACAAAGGATGTTAGTGGCACTAAGATGAGAGAGTATTTGGCAACCGGTGATGCGGCAAGTTTCATTTCAAATTTGCCCGACGGTGTTGACGGTTCGGCAATATGGGATATATTGTCTAGTGCAAAATTGTCAGTAGTAACACCTAAGCAAAAAGTAAGCAAAAAGATAGCTCAGAAAGAATCACTGTTGCATTCGTACATTACTCTTTTGATCAAATAACTTAATCAATTCCAGGCCGCGTTAACTATGAATCTTGGCATGCCTTGTGATACGTGACTGAATTGTATCATGTTAAATTTGTTTCTTGGGATTTTCATAAACCCTCGAGTGTTAACGATAATCACACCGTCAACCTGTTCAAAAACTTTGTTTATGTTGATCGAATTAAACCAACTATTGATAAATTCTGTTGCGTTCGCAAACGCAGGATCTTTTAGTGTTGATATCAAAATATCAAACTTTTCAAACCCAGTCAATATTGTCTTGTCGCCAGTTGCTTTTTCTAGCTTTTTTGCGATATCAATAAATGTAGGCTTATCCACGTTCACTTTTTTATCATTAAGACTTACTGTTGTTTTAATATGTGGATCGTCGTTCTTTTTTCCATGATAGATTATAAATTTCCCTAGAGAGTTCAGAACACCTCGGAGCGCAATAGTTCTTTCTCTGCTAATTTCGCCCTTATCAACAATCAAATCATAATTGTCTTCAATAAAAACTTGAACAAAATTAATGATCTTTACGTCTACTTCGCTAAAATCTTCTTTCTCAAAAAAACCAGGTGTTTTTGCAGTTATGATAAAATTTCCCATTTGTTTCATAATAGCGTTCATACGATTTTTTGCTATAGCATATTCTTTGCGGCCTTCAACACCTGGTCTAATTGCCTCTGAAGGATTTTCAAGTGCCTTTATTTCCCAAACAGATCCGTCAGGCATAACAAGATCAAAAGGTACTGATGCACCTTGCGAAGCACCACCAAAAATATATTCAAGCCAGTCTTCGCCAGGGCCTTTGCTTCTGGCTGCTTCGCCAGTTTTCATTGATCCAAAGTTAAGTTTTGATTTTTTAATTGCAAGTGGCCATGGCGTCCATTCGCCTGCTTTGACGTCATTAATGTCAAGATAAGATTTTTTGTTCTTATCAGGCATTATTTTTTCATATTTTTCATCACTTGATGACTTCGAATATTCGTAATTTTTGAATTCAGGATTGTATTCTGAATAATTATTTTGTGCTTTTTCTAGTGCTTTTTTAAGACTAGCACCTGATGTACCACTCATTCCTTGAGGAAACTTAGGTTTTGGACCAAGCGCATCAATCTTTGCTTTTGGACCTCGAGGATCAGCATCCCACTTTGTTATAGCATTACTTGTTTTGTTCCATACGTCAAGTTGTGCGACGGCAGCTTCATATGATTCCTTTGCTGCCTTTTCCAAAGTATCAAATTTAACACCGGGAGTATACGTATTTTCATCTTTTTCATGAAGAACACGTTCAGAAAGTATATCACGTATAATCTTTCGCAACGTAGACTGTGTAATTGACTTTGAAGATTTCATATAAGTGATTTTCACGAAGAACTGATTGTATATATTGTTTCAATTTACTTTCAGACGTTTGAAGTTTAACGCCTGATCGACCATACTTGAACAATCCTAGAATTTGATTTGCTGGTGCGAAAGAACCTGTAAATTTATATGCATTACCTTTGTAGATAAATACAACACCTTCTGTAGAGCTGCTGATGTTTTCTAGATTTTCTAGCTTTTGCATTTGTGCTTGCAAAACATTCATCGCAACGTCTTCTCCGGATGCTTCAATCGCTTTAATTGCCTTTTCAACCTCAGAACGAAGTCGCAAAATTTCTCTGTCAGAGTCATCAATAAGTGTTGACTTAAGTCCTTTAAGAACTTCAACTGCAAATTTATTGATTGCAAACTCAATAGGTTGAACGAACTCTTTCAACAACTTAGGTGAACTCTTAACAAAGTCAGAAACCTTTGCATGATACTCTTTAGGCAACTTGCTTTTTATCTGAACTAGACCAGGTGCACCTGCATCGCCAAGACACCTAGCGACAACTTCAATAGCAGATGTTTCTGGAATTCCGAGGTTAGCGACTTTTTCAGCCAGCAAATTGTGAAGATACATGTCAATGGTATCACTGTCTGTAACGTCAGCGTTTGCCTGAGCTGACGAAATTGATGCCAGTGTTTGTTGAAGTATCGTTCCGTCTGATATTCCTTTTAGATTCAGAACAGCGGGCCCTCTGATTCTCCAATTACGTACCTTTACAGCATTTTGCATGCGACTAATATTAGCCTGAAGCAAATCAACACCAGCAGAATTTTCTACTTTTGCAATTACGTCATTTTTTATTTCAAAAACAGGCCATCCGTGAAATATTATGTTGTTGCTGTCGTAATTTATAACGTTTGGATTTTCGGTGTAAATAATCTCCATCGAATACCAAGTTGAAGCATTCAAACCAAAAATCTTTACTTTTACGTCATTCGATATTGATTCAAGTGCAGCACGTAGAATGCTAAATGCCGTGTTAAATGCAACGGCAATGCTTCCACGATCACGAAACTTTGAAGCAATCGCCTCTTCATCCAATCCACCCGATTTAATATTTCCACTATTTCTAGCAACACGTAGATCGTTAGCAGAAACATCCCAACTAAAAACTAGATTGATGCCGTCTAGTTTTTCAGTCACAGACTCAAGTGAACCATCAGCCGCAGACGTCAACAAATCTTTAATCTCTGCGAACGTAAGCTCGCGATTGTCATAAAGGTGCATCAGATGTCCGACTACACCTCCACACAAAAGCAATTCTTTTTGCTCGTTCATTTTGTAATTTTTGATTTTTCAGAATATCGCTTGGCAGAAACAAGTTCGCTTTTCAAGCGTTGAACTATTCTAGCATAGTTTGCTCTTGACTCTGAACCTTTTCGTTGTTTATCACGCCACTTAGTCAAGTCCTCAATACGAATCTCAAGGTCTTTAATGTGTTTTGCTGAACCACGTTTAACAGTTGAACCATCAGACACATCTGCTTCACGCATTTTTGCTTCAGCAATTACTAGACTTACAAAATCTACAAGCGTTTCATTCAATTTTTTCATCTTTACTATTTTTTTCTAGTGCACTAGAAATCGCACCGTGCAAAAACATTCGAACATAGTCATCATGAACTTTCTCGTCTGAACCAATCTTAAATTGTGATCTGATTCGATCTAGAAATTCTTTTGTCATTTCAATTTTAAGGTCATCACCGGACACTGGTAGTTTAATTGTTCTAGATTCAAACGTTTCGAATTCTTTAGTCATGTGATTAAATTACCACTTAAATGAATGGTGTATCTATTATTTCTTTTTTGGCGTAATTGGCATGGGTCCCGAGGTGTCTTCTGCTGAAGGCTTTTTGCTCGTTATAGGCATTTTTGCTTTAATAACGTTTGGCGTTATATGCTTTGTTTTGGGCGCGGGGGCACCCTTCTTCATTGTAACGTCTGATGGATTGTCAGAAGGTTCTACTGCTTCTTCTGAACTAATTTCACCAGTAATAATCTGAGATATACCTTTGAGGAATGTCAATAGTGCAGTTTTTTCTGCCTTTGAAAGTGAGTTAACATATTGTTCCATATTACCCTTGACTTTTTCATCACGAAATGAATGACCAGATCGAATTGAATTTAGCTTTTCAATAACATCGTCAACGCTAACTTCGCCAGATTTCATTACATCAGC
>Ga0315287_10005049_pt1 | contig 12951 bp, 9 predicted proteins | sample YL17G11_0_MG_FD_205037 | JGI IMG/M metagenome (GOLD analysis project Ga0315287, IMG submission 205037) | Sediment microbial communities from Yellowstone Lake, YNP, Wyoming, USA - YL17G11_0 | ecosystem: Environmental > Aquatic > Freshwater > Lake > Sediment | place: USA: Wyoming | collected...
GCGTCAGCGAATCGAGGCGTTGGGGTGTGAACCCGGGCGCCACCATGCGCCGATGCTGCACGTGCTCAGGTGGATCCATCATGATCATGCTGCGACCGTTTTCGAACTGGGAGAAACGCGCGTCGCGTGCCATCAATTGTTCGAGCGTCATGCCCTGGCGCGTCGCGATCATCGTCGGGTCCGGCAGCGTGATGCCCCCCAGCCGTCCATCGGAACTGAAGATCTGCGGCAGTTTGGAGATCGCATGAATGTCATCGTATTTGGTGATTGACCAGAAGCCGGGGCCGCCCCAGGGCTCCGGACACCATGCGACCGGTTCTTCACGGCGCAACTGCGTGAAGATCGCGTGCGGCTTGTCGAGATCCTGGAATGTCTCGGCGTGGGACAAGGAGATCCGGTCTTGCTGACTGACGGGCATGGGCGGCTCGATAGTGGGTTCAGGACGGACTTCTAACCGTTTCGAGCGGGACGGGTCAAGCGACGGTGATGACAGACCGCACGGCGATGCCCGGGTCAATTTTGTGAACACCGACACACCCGCGACTTGATGACTCACTAACGTAGCGGGGGGGGGGCTCTTGCCCATGCTGAAAACGACAGGAGCATCTACGATGACGATGAAAACATTACCGATTCAAGCCGAGGGATATTTCGTCGAAAGCAGCCTGCCGCTGAGTGCGGAGGCGCTGGCCCAGGCGAAGTTCGGGTTCACCACACGGCGCGTCTGCTTGGCAGACCTCGTCATGCTCGTGTACGGCTCGATCACTCCGCGGGCGGGTGATCTGGTGCTCGCCAAAATCGTAAAGGTCGGGGAGCACTCACGAATCCAATGGCCATCCGGTCGCCGCGCCATGCTGTTTCCCGGTGACGAGATTGTGGTTGCCTACGGTAATCGCTACGCGCCCGACCAATTCGAGGCGATCGTTCCGGACAGTTTGTCCGAGTGCCATCTGGTCGCCTCTGGCGGCGTCGCTGGAAAAGTGTTGTCCCGTCATGGCGGGCTGAAGTCACCCACGGTGATCAAACCCATCGGTCTACTCGGGGACGCGTATGGCAAACCGATCAATCTCGATCGATACCGCCTGCCCAAAGTGCACAGTGTGCAGAAACGAGCCACGATCATCGCCGTCGCAGGTACTTCGATGAATGCGGGCAAGACCACCGCTGCCGCGCATCTCATCAAGGGTCTGGTCCGGGCCGGATGTCGCGTCGCTGCGGTCAAGATCACCGGAACCGGCGCGGGCAACGATCTATGGATGTACCAGGATGCCGGCGCCGCGCCGACGCTGGACTTCACCGATGTCGGACACGCATCGACCTACCGGGCTTCGTCGCTGGAGATCCTCGAATGTTTCACAACACTTCTCGCACATGCGCAGGTACCCGGGATCACCCACGTGGTGTTGGAAGTGGCGGACGGGCTACTACAACGGGAGACCGCGAGCCTGCTGCAATCAAGTGCATATCGCAACATGGTCGACGGCACGATCTTTTGCGCGAGTGACGCACTCGGCGCCGCCGCCGGCGTGGAATGGTTGGAGCAGCGCGCGGTAGGCGTGCTGGCTGTGAGCGGCGTCGTATCGGCGTCGCCGCTAGGCAGCACCGAAGCGCGCAACGCAACGCGCCTGCCGGTGTTCACGCGTGAAGAGTTAGCGGATGCCGAGGTCGCCGTGACCATCGCCCAGTCGCGCTGACAATGGCTCGCTCGAGACGCCTGCCGCGCCTGCTGACCCGCAAGCGGCGCGCCTCATTCGCGCGGTTACTGCTGATCGGTGGACTGCAGGCCGGCATGATGATCGCGACTGCGCTGCTGACGCAGCGGATATTCGATGGCTACATGTTCGCCGGCGCCGCGCTCGCCGGACTGCAAGAACTTGCGGCCAGTCTTGTCGGCGTCGCAATCGTTTCAGCGGGGCTGCGTTGGTGGGAGATCGTCGAGGCCGAGCAACTTGGACAGAACTACGTCCACGACGTCCGCCAACGGCTCTTCGATCATCTCTACCGGCTCGACGCGCGTGGCCTGCAGGATCGCGGCCGGGGGCCGTTGATGCTGCGTTTCATCAGCGATATGACGGCGTTGCGTCAATGGATCAGCCTCGGCGTGGCGCGTTTGACGGTTGCCGTTGTGATGATCGTGGGCGCATTTGCGGTGCTCGCGATGATGAGCCCGGCACTGGCCGGCGTCGTCGCCCTAATAAGCAGCCTCGGGGCGTTTGGATCTGCAGCGTTGGGGTCACAGCTGGAAAATGCCGTACGCCGCGCGCGCCGTCGACGCGCCGTGCTGGCCAGCAACATCGCGGAAAAAACCGCCGCGATGATCGTGGTGCAGGCGCATGGGCAATATCGCCGGGAGGCCAAACGGCTCGCCCGCCAGAGCAAAGCACTCGTTCGCGAGATGATCGGACGTGCGAACGCCATCGGCGCGCTGCGTGCTGTTGCCGATGGAGCGGTTCGTTTGACGACGGCCGGCGTGCTGGCCTTCGGTGCGTGGGAGGTCTCCCAAAGCTCGGCGACCGCGGGCACCGTAGTGGCGGCTATGGCCATCGTCGCGCTGCTCGTTCCGTCGGTACGCGATCTCGGCCGGGTTCACGAGTACTGGAAGAACGCCGCCGTTGCTCGTGAAAAAGTCGTCGCGTTCCTGATCAGCGGGCCGGTGCTCGCGGAACGGCGCGACGCAGCGCCAGTCCCTGACGGACGTGGTGAGGTGCGCTTCGTCGACGTTACCCTCGCGCCGCTGAACCAGCCCTTCTCGGCGGTGGTGGCACCAGGTCGGCACGTCGCGATCACCGGTCGTAACGGTTCGGGCAAGTCCACGCTGCTCTGGCTGGCCGCACGATTGCTCGATCCTGGCGCCGGTCGGGTCGAATTGGATGGCCGGAATCTCAAGGCGGTGCAACTCGATTCACTGCGTGACGCAATCGGTGTCGTCAGTTCTGATCTCCCGATGCTGCGGGGATCCGTGAAGCGCAACCTGATGTATCGCTTGCCGCGCGCGACTACTGGCGATGTCGAGCGCGCCTGGCGCGCCTGTGAGCTCGACGAGATGATCGAAAGTTTTCCGCGTGGGCTTGCCACACGACTGGTCGACGACGCTCGGAATCTTTCGACCGGTGAACGAATGCGTCTGTCGCTGGCGCGCGCGTTACTCGGCCAGCCGCGACTGCTATTGCTCGATGAAGCCGAGGCGAGTCTGGACGCCGCGACGCGAGCAATCCTCGTGAAGCTTGTGCAGGAATATCGGGGGACGGTCCTGATGGTTACCCACGATCCCGCAATGACGGCGACAGCCGACGAAGTGTGGGAGGTGATCGACGGTCGTGTGTCAGTTTTGCGCAGCAGCGCAAACCCAGTCGTCGCGAATGTCGTGGACTTCAAAACCGGGGCAACACCATGAAGCCCACCACTTCGGCGAACGCCGAAGCGCCCCGTGAATACTTTTTTCCACTGACGCCGCGCGCGGTTCAGTTGCGAAAAACGGCGCGTCCCGATTCAGATCGTTACTACATCTACCTGCCGACGCGCTGGTTACCTGAGCGCACAATCGTGGCCGTGCATGGCACCTCTCGAGGCGCGCGCGAGCAGGCGAACGAACTCGCCCGGCTTGCCGACCAGCATCACGCCATCGTGATCGCCCCTCTGTTCGACGAATATCGGTTTCCCGACTATCAACGACTGGGGCGCCAGGGTCTCGGCGAGCGCGCTGATCGCGCGTTGCAACGTGTCATCACGGACGTCGAGCAGACACTCGGCACAGCGCTCACACCGTTTTCGATTTTTGGATTCTCCGGTGGCGGCCAATTCGCGCATCGTTACGCGCTCGCGAATCCGAACCACATCAGGCGCGCGGTGATCGCAGCCGCAGGCTGGTTCACGTTGCCGGACGAAATCGAGGCGTTTCCCAAGGGGACCGGGCCATGCGACCGACTCGCCGATCTGCGTTTTGATCTTGATGGACTGCTCGAAATACCGATCCTCGTCGTTGCAAGCATCTTGGACACTACGCGAGACGCCACGCTGCGGCGACGCAAACAACTCAATAAGACGCAAGGTCGCAACCGGCTCGAACGGGCGCGCCGTTGGGTTCGTGCGATGCGGCGAGCTGCACGCGCTCGAGGACTCGATCCGCGCTGCCGATTCCGCTCAATGACCCATTCCAATCACGACTTTGTTGCCGCCGTACGAAGCGACCATCTGGATGGGCTGATTTTCGACTACTTCTACGACACCGCGTCGAAGAGCCAACCTTGAGAGAGGAAGACATGAACACTGCATCGACAATCAAATCTGCCGCGGTACTCGCGGGTGTTTTGACGTTCACATCCGCGCATGGCGCGGATGTGAACGTCAGCGCCAAGCAGGGGCTCGAGATCAAAGGCGACAGTTACGAATGGCTCATCGGCGGTCGCATACAGGGGGACAGCGCATGGTTCGACGACAGCGTCTCGCCGTCACCGTTCGACGACAATGCGGACCTGCGGCGTGCCCGGATCAACACACGGCTGACCATCAAGGACCATTGGCGGCTCGCGGCTGAGTATGATTTCGCCGGCGTCAACACCGGCTGGAAGAGCGCCTACCTGCAGTATCGCGGATGGGAACACTGGCGGATCACCGGCGGCAACCAGGTGGCGCCGTTCAGCATGGCCGAGTTGGGCAGCTCCGATGACGACACGTTTATGGAGCAATCGATCGCGACCGCGATGAATCCCGCGCTGTTGACTGGCGTCGCCGCCAACACATGGGGTCACGGCTGGACCCTGAGCGGCGGCTACTTCGGCAACGAACTCAGCAACGACAGTCAGCGCAAGAGCGAGGGCGAAGGCGGCGTTTTGCGGCTGACGGTGAGTCCGATCGAAGGCAAGGGAAAGCTACTTCACTTCGGCATCGCCGGTGAATATCGCCAACCGAGTGACAACGATTTGCTTCGGATCCGAGCACGCCCGGAGTCGTATATGACGGACGTGCGCCTGGTGACCACCGGTAACATCCGGAATGTGAGCGATACGGTGCTGCTGGGTCTCGAGACTGCAATGACCGCCGGTCCGCTGACTGTACAAGGTGAATACATGGCCATGTCGGTGAGTCGCGACATTGGTTCCGATCTTGATTTTTCCGGATGGTATGCGTCAGCCGGCGTATTTCTAACCGGTGAAACGCGGGACTATTCCGACAGCCGTGGGGTCATCGGTGGTCCGCGTCACATCAAACATGGATGGGGCGCACTCGAAGCCGGCATTCGATACGGCAACCTGGACCTAGAAGATCAGGATATCGCCGGCGGCAAAGAGGACAATCTGGCGTTCGCGCTGAACTGGTACGTCAACGACAACATTCGCTTCATGCTGAACTACATCCACTTCGACGCTGCGCCGGCGAGCACCGGAATCGACCAAGACGGCAACATTGTCGCGGTGCGTCTGCAGTTGGTGCTTTGAACCGAACCGCCTGACGACGCGCTTATTCGATGCCTTGATCGAGGTAGGCTACTGGGGCCACCGACATCCCGTTGGCGACTTCCATCGAACCGTCCCAGATCATCGAGCCGGCGACGTAAACGATCGTGAGCAGGCCGACGTAGGCAATCCAGTGATACCGCTGCAGCCAACGGGCCAACACCGTCGCACAGAAGCCCATCAGCGCAATCGACAGCGTGAGCCCGAACACCAATACCCACGCGTGGTCGCGCGCGACACCGGCAACGGCGAGCACGTTGTCGAGCGACATCGAAATGTCGGCGATGACTATCTGCGTGACCGCTCGACCTACCGACTTGATCGGCACGGGTGGCGGGGTGCCATAAATTCCCGCGGGGCTCAGCTGCATCGCTCTGACGGACTCAATCTCACGCCAAAGCTTCCAGCACACCCACAACAGCAGCAATCCGCCCGCCAGCATCAGCCCGACGATCTGCATCAGATGGACCGTTGCAATGGCGAAGATCACTCGGACCACCGTCGCCGCACCGATGCCGATCATCAGCAACTGAGCGCGTTGGCGGGCCGGAAAGCTCGACACGACCATGGCAATGACGATGGCGTTGTCGCCGGCCAGCACCAGATCGACCAGGATCACCTGGAAAAATGCCGAAAGCTCGGAAGCCCAGGTCACACCCGGCCCCGCGCAAGATGACACTCACAACCAGCTATGCCGCACTGGCCCTGCATTTGACTCCGATCCCCCGGAAACGCCCGATCGAATATCCATATTCCATCGAGTTGGGTCAATAGGTAACACAGCTATGGGTATGTAAGGAATGGTCTATGGCCGATGCGTGAGCATTCCGATACACCTGGCCCAAGTATTGCTAAGTTCCGCGCAGCGGATCGACGACCTCGCGGGCGAACCGCTCTACCCCGGTCGGATCCTGCGCCTGGATCACGATATAGCTGATCCCGGTTTCCGCCCGCCGACGCTGCAAGGTCTGTCGGATTTCTGCACCCGAGCCAATCAGGAACAGCGGACTCGAGGCCACCTCCGCCGCGGTCATACCCGAATTGGCGGCCACCATTTCTCGGATCGGCAAAGGTTCATCGGTGATGGCGACAACAAATACAAGCGCGCTGAGTTCCAGCGCCGAGGGATCACGACCACGCGCCTGGGCTGCGGCATGCACCCACCCGATTTTTCGAAGCGTGCGCGGTCCGGTCATATCGAGCGGCGTTTTAGCGGTGATCTGGCCTTCCGGAATCGCCGGATTGATGCCGACAATGTCCGCGTGACGACCCGCCACCGACAACAGTTTTACTCCGCCGCCGCCGATCAGAATCCGCGGGCGCACGCCACCCGGCAACTCGATCTTCAACTTCACATCATTGACCTGAAAGTGCTTGCCGGAAAACGTGGTTCGTTTGTTCGTCCACATTGATTCGATGATCGTCAGCGCTTCTTCGAGGCGTTCGATCCGCACACTCGGTTTGTCGTACTTGAGTCCCGCCCGGTTGTAGTCATCGACCATCCATCCGGCCCCAAGTCCGAACTCGTGACGACCCGCCGACATCGCCTGCAGCGTCGCAGCCTGGCGCGCGTAAATCACCGGGTGACGGTAGTCGATACCGTAGACGAGCGTGCCGACGCGCAGCGTGCGCGTAACCGCCGCGATGCCCCCCAGCATCGTCGTTGGATCCCACGACGAAGCCGAAAAATGGTCCGGCACGAACAACGTCGAATAGCCGAGCGCTTCGATGTGGCGCACCTGATCGACCCAGCCGTTTGTCGGAAGACTCGACAACTGAATTCCAAATCGAAACGGGTGCGCGGGCACAGCTTCCACGGCTGCCGAGCCCATATCAGACGTAGGATCCATCCGCGCCGTCGGGTATCCAGCTGCCGTGAAACCCATAAGGAACGCGCGCCGGCAGATGCACCGCGGCAATGGGAGGCGCCGACAAGTCTCGCGCATCGAGAATGACGAGTTCGCTCTTGGCATTGCCTACATCGAATACGAAGGTGATCAGGTAGCCGTCATCTTCGCCACGCGCGCCGGCGCGCGGTACGAAGTAAGGCTCAGCGCCGTGACGGCCGACGCCGAAGTCGAACGTCGTGCTGGTGCCGGTGTCGAGGTCATGCTTGAGAATCCTTGGAAATCCGTTCCCTTCGACGCAAACGCTGTAACCGAAGCGATACGGTTTGCTCGATAGCTCCGGATGGCAACGCGGAAACTCCTGCGCGCGATCGTCGATACGTTCTTCGTGAACCCGGCGCGTGCTGGGGTTGATCGTCCAACGATCGAGCGTCGCCAGACTGTCACCGAACGGACCGTTGCGATCGCGACTGAACATGCGCTGATAGCGGCACAGATCGATGACGACGCGTCCTTGCGCATCTTCGTAGGCGTTCATCGGATGAAACACGTAACACGCGCCAACCTCGGCCCAGATGATGTCCTTTGCGTTGCCATTGCGCGGCAACAGCCCCACGCGCGCCTGATAATCATCGTTCCACGCCAGCGGGAAGCTGGCGCCTGCCATTGCCATCTCCATGTTCACGGTCACCGGCAGGTCGTAGACCACGACGTAGTTCTTGGTGAGGCTCATATCGTGAACCATTGGCATGCCGGGGACCGGGATGTTCACGGTCCGCCGAACACGTCCGTCGCTGCCGACGTGCACGTACTGCAGATGGTCGCCCCACGAAGGCCAGCTGTAGCACATGGCGTGCAGGTCTCCGGTATCCGGGTCAACTTTGGGATGCGCGCTGAAGCCTCGATCGGTGAGCGTGCCGAAGAAAGTGTTGACCCCCAACGTGTCGAGTTCGTCGCTCAACTCAACTGGCGGCCCTCCGGCTTCCACCAGCGCCCAGGTTCGCCCCGCATGGCCGATGACATGGGTATTGTTGGCGCCACCGAGTTCGCGTCCGGCAAGATCTTCGCCGAGCGCTTCGATGATCGCGGGGCTGCGCACCCAGCGGTTTCGGTACCACTGCGCCCGACCGTTGCCCAGCCGCACGCCATGCACCATGCCGTGGCCGCTGAACCAATGGTGTTTCGCCGCGTCGATGGGGCCGAGCGGATTGGGGCCATTGCGCAGGTACCGGCCGTTCAGCTCGCGCGGAATTTCCCCGGTGACCCGCAGATTCGTCGTCGTGACTTCCTCCGCGACCGGTCCATAGTTGTCGGTCAGATAACGATTGGCCTGCATCGAACGCGCCCCGTCGGTTGTTGAGGAGGTGGCATTTGGCGACGCTCATCGCCCGCGTGCGAGAATCGAACCGCTAATCACACGATGGACACGAACATGGCAACGCACAACGAATCAGTTCGCCAACTGCCGGATTGGATTGTGGACCACATGAGTAAATATGTGGAGACGGACGGCGTGGAAGGACACATCTGGAGGGGCGTGCCAACGTTGCTTCTTACCACCACGGGACGCCGGTCCAACCTGCCGCAGATGCTGCCATTGATTTACGGTAAAGATGGCGACCGCCATGTGATCGTCGCGTCCAAAGGCGGCGATCCAAAACACCCGGCCTGGTACCTCAATCTGGTCGCGCAACCGAACGTCGCGGTTCAGGTCGCCGCCGACAAGTTCAGCGCCAAGGCGCGCACTGCCCTGGCAAAAGAACGCACCGTTCTGTGGAAGCTGATGACCAGGATCTGGCCGGCATACGCCGACTACCAGAACAAGACGAATCGCGAAATTCCGGTTGTGGTGCTGGAGCGCACCTGAGAGGTTTTGTTAGCGTCGCGCGATCAGATCGCAGTCGCGTGCCTCACATGACGCTGCGTCGCTATCGGTGTGCTGCAACAGCGGCTCCAGCTCCGGCAACAACAGGCCGAGCACGCGCACAGGCAGGCTGCTGGTGAACTGATAGTTGGCCGCATCTGCGCCCGGAACGAACGCGGTCACGGTACCAAAGAATCGGCCATCGATCATGAATACAAATGTCGCTGCCCGATTCACGGCGCGCGATTCGACCAACCGCCCGGGGCCTGCGAATACCTTGATACGGTGATCGCCGGTCCCGGTCTTGCCACCGACCACGTGATTGAAGCCGGGGCCTTTCAGTTTCGATTTCAACGCGATCGCGGTGCCGTTTTCGACGACGTTTACAATCGCAGCGCGCACGACACTGGCGATTTCGGGAGCCAATACACGCTCTCCGGTTGCAGGCACTCGCGTTAACCGGGTCTCGTACGGCGTCAAACCTGCGAACCGCAGATCATCGATCAGTACGGTGGGATAGCGCATGCCATCGTTAGCGATGATGCCCATCAGTTCCGCCAGTGCGCCCGGCCGGTCACCCGAACTGCCGAGTGCGGTCGCGAGCGACGGCGTCAACGATGCGAACGGATACCCGAGACGCTGCCAGCGATCGTGAATCTCGAGGAACGCATCGACCTCGAAGAGTTGCGCGATGCGTCGATCCTGGCTTCTGTGCCGGTGGCTCTTCAGCAACCAGCCATAAACTTCCTGACGTGCTGCCGTGCTCGCTTGCAACACCTCGGTAAGCGTCGCCTGCGGATGTGTATCGAGATAGGCCAACACCCACAACTCCAGCGGGTGCACGGCCGCGAGGTAGCCGCGATCATTGAGCGTGAATCGCTCGGCCGAATATTTATCATACAGCCCTGACACTTCCACGGCGGACAGCGGGCGTGCTGGCCGCGAATGCTCCGCGAGGAACGCCGCCAGCACAGCTGGCGGCGCATCCGGACGCACCGAACGCACGATGGTTGCGATCTGCCGCGGCACTGCGCGCGCACCCTCCAATGCCAGTTCGAGCGCCGCATCGCCGGTGCGACCCGAGTACTTCCGGTAGAACCGTACAACGAACTGGCGACCTTCACCGTCAGCAAAACGCGCCAGATAGGCACCACGCTCCGGGTGGCTTGGGTCCTCGAGCAATGCAGCAGCAACCGACGGCGATCGATAGGTCAGGTGGTCGGTCACCTCGCGCATCAATCGCACGAATACAAGATTGACCGAGTTCTGCAGGGCGCGCTGCAGCGTCATGATGCGGTCGTTGTCCGCACGATCGAAGTTCGAGAACGTCTGCGTGCCGCTGCCCGTTGCGAACCGCTGGTACGGGCTCGCCGAAAACCGCCGCTGCATCGAGGCCTGCAGCGTGCTGGTCAGGTCGGATCCGGGATGCTCCTGCAGGTATTCGACTACCCACGTCGACAGCGCATCCCGCTCTGGAACATGAACGCCGCGCAGCTCCTGCGCGCTCATGCCGACATACCGTACATGTGCCTCGCTAATCAATTCGAGATAGGTGATCAGCGTGCGCAATTTCGCCGTAGAACCGAGGTCGATCCGCGCGCCGGTATTAATGTCGAAGGGCTGATCGAGACTGTCGGTATTGATGCGCAACAGGTTGCCGTGCGCGCTTCGCTCATAAAGCGTGAAGCTGTAGATCACCTTACCCGGATCCGCGGAACCGAGCAGTCGCTCCCCCATCAGACCCAGCTTTTTGATGATCGCCGGGTCCTTCAAACCTGCAAGCGTCGCGCTCACGGAATTTTGGATCGGCGCATCGATCGTCGTACGCGCGTCTAGATCGAGTCGGTCGAGCGCGTACATGCCGTTCACATCGAGCAGATTCGCAAGTCGGCCGCGCGCGAGGTTGATGTCCTTCTGCTCGGCAAAGCGGCTTGCCGCAACCTGTTGGTCATCGCGACGAGTGAGCTTGGAGAGCGGTTGTTCGAGGGCCGCATCACGCAATGCCTTCGAAATTACGCCCGCATTACCCATGACGCGGATGTAACTGTTGGTCAACGCCTCGAGATCGCTCGGATTCTGTCCCAGGTAGTAAGACGGGCGCCGTGCCGCAACGATCAGACTCAAAGCGTGTTTGAACGCAAAGGCGCCCCCTTCCGGATCCGTTTCTGCGGCAATGAGTCGGCGGTTGGTAACATCGAAGTCCTCGCCATACCACGCCGATAAACCATCACCGAGCCCGATGATTTCACCCTGTTCCGCACGCCCGGCAAGCGGCAAAGAATTGATGTAGTCGGTCACCAGCTCGCGCCGCGCGCGTTGGTTGTCGACCCCATGGCGATAGATCCGCACGCTCGCCGAGGCCATCTGGCGGAGCTTTTCTTCGAGCGTCTCGGTGCGACCGCCCGGCGAATGCCTGAACTTCTCGAGCTGGGTCGCAAGCGTGCTGCCGCCGATCACCGAATCGTCGACCCCGACGTAACTCAACAAACGTAAACCCGCGGCCTTCGATAGACGCTCCCAGTCCATCACCGGATTACGGTTCCACCGCGAATCGAGCAGCTCACGGTCTTCGATAAACAGCAGACTCGCGACGACCAGCGGCGGAATCGCTTCAAAACCGTCGTAGACGAAGTGTGGATAACGCGCGCTGTAAAGTGTTCGTCCGGTTCGGTCGAGCAGCGTCAAACCGGCCTGCGCTTTCTCCGGGTAGACGGCGTCGAGACCATGTTCACTGAGCTTGAACATCTGCGCGGATGGCCGCGCCTGACTGACGGTCTGGAAACCCATCGATTGCAAACGCGCCACCCGCGCCGGCAGGTCTGTATATCCGAGGCGTAAGTCGTACGGACCCGCGTCGGGCGCCAGCGGTACCGGGTTGGCGCCGGGTGCCAGTTCAAAATGCAGCTGGCTGGCTATGCGCGCCCACCAGACCGCCTGGCCGCTGGAGTAGCGAAACTCGTGTGACACCATGATCAACAGGCCGATCAGCGCGACGCACACGAGCAACTGCCGATCCGTGTAACGCGGGCCGCGGCGCGGCGTATTCCCGCGGATGTTCGTCGAGCTGGGATCCTCGAAGCCGGCGTTGAGCACACCCACTTTGTGGGAACGGCGGATACGGGGCGCGACATTCAACGGAATCACGTCACGCGCCGCATCCGCTCGCGGTGACGGGTTGACGTTCCGCAGCAGAACGATCTGCGTTGTCGGTCGTTCGATATCTCGGGCCAGCGCGCTCATCAATCAATCCAATGGGTCAATTGGCCAAGCCTTCCGGCAGACGGTCGAAAACTGCGGAGGATCGAGGCGGCGACATATCTTTGAGTCCGGGCAATCGACCCTGCGGTGCAGCCTTGCTCTAAAGCTCGCACCGTATCCCTCGTGTCCCAACAAGCGACCACCGTTGGCAATTCTCCACAGTTGGCGTGGAACGGTTGTCGCGATTGTGTAGGCCGTTCATATGAACGTATGGGTCGCGACTTCGTGTAAAAGTCGCGCGATCAACGCGCTATGGCGTTACAAAAAAAGCGTAGGTGCCGCCTCCAAATTGAGGTCAGCGAAACGGTTCGACGCCGCTAAAGCGCGCGGTCGATGAGCAGCTCGATCGGTGTGGAGATCGCCTCGACGCGCAGCGCGCCGGAACTGCCCTCATAGTCGCCGGGCCCCGCTTTGACATTACCGGACACCGATGCACGCGCCACCAGTTCGACGCTGCCCGCGTCGCGCAGCGACCGCCCGGCCACCATGGCATCAGCATCCGATAGCACAAGTTCGGTCGGCAGATCTC
>Ga0315287_10005052_pt1 | contig 12947 bp, 6 predicted proteins | sample YL17G11_0_MG_FD_205037 | JGI IMG/M metagenome (GOLD analysis project Ga0315287, IMG submission 205037) | Sediment microbial communities from Yellowstone Lake, YNP, Wyoming, USA - YL17G11_0 | ecosystem: Environmental > Aquatic > Freshwater > Lake > Sediment | place: USA: Wyoming | collected...
GCATGAGGCGAAAGTGCGTTTTCGCGATGCCATCCGGTTGACGTTCGCCAACAAACCGTTCATGATTTTGCTCGCAAGCAACTTCATTGCACGATTTGGCATGGCGATCACCGGGGTATTCTTCTATTACGTTTTTGTCTATCATATCGGAAAAGGTGAGCAGTTGGGGGGGGCTGCGCTTCTGGCGGTCTTTTTCAACGCGATCAACATTGCCACCTTCCTCACCATGGCGCCTATCGCTGCCCTCTCCGCCCGCATCGGAAAGAAATCCACGCTCGTGCTCATGCTCGCTATGAGCGCGGTGGCCTATGCCTCTCTCCTGGTCACCTTTACAAACAGCGACGACTCGTTCATCCGGTATGGCTTCACCCTGGGAACATTCTCCTTCACGTTTTTCATGCAGTGGCCGAGCATTGTGACGGGGGTGTTGATCGGCATATTCACCAACACCATGCCGATGATCACGAACTCCATGATTGCGGATACATGCGATTATGACGAACTTCAGTGCGGGAAGCGGCGGGAGGGCTTCTACAGCGCCGTGTACACCAGCGTCGAGAAGATGGCATGGTCGGTCTCACTGGCATTTCAGGGGGTTCTGCTGGCAGCATCAGGCTTCAATGCCATGCTGACCCATCAGGCACCCGAAACGATCCGGTATTGGATGCTGGCATTGGTGATCACGCAACCGGTCGGATTTCTTCTCGGCGTCGCCGTCATCGTGTTCTACCCGCTCACCCGGGCCCGCGTCGAAGAGATCCGGCGTACGCTTGACGCACGGGCACGTACCGCAACAGCGCCGGAAGGATTGTAGGACAGTGGTGTGCATTGTATGCATGCAAGGAGGTAAGACCAAATGATCAACCCGGCAAGGAGTTGTTGTGTAATACTTGGACTGGTTCTCGTTTTGGCGGGATGCGGCGGCACACGGGAGGAGAGAAAAACCCTCTACGTTTCTCCGGCTGGAGATGACGGCAATCCGGGCACGCTTGAACAACCGTACCTCACACTTGAGCGAGCGCGGGACGAGATACGCACGATGAAGCGAACGGCACCACTGCCTGACGGAGGGGTGACGGTGTTCCTGAGAGGTGGGAGGTACTTCAGAGAGGAGACGTTTGTGCTTCGTCCGGAGGATTCCGGTGAAAACTCGGCCCCGATTGTCTATGCCGCATATCCCGGCGAAAAACCGGTGGTGATGGGAGCGAGAATCGTCACGAATTGGAGCCCGTTGGACAAGAACGTGAGAGGGATGCGGACTGATCTGCAAGGGCAGATCTATGTTGCATCGGTCAAGAAGGGGTGGAAATTCCATTTTCTGTATGTCAACGGTGCCCCACAAAGACTGTCGAGACTGTACAACACAGATGAGTGGTACAAATGGCCAAAACCGGTACACATCGGTCCGGTGGGGGAAGGTGGCCAGAAACTGGGATTCAGAGCGGGAGAACTCGCTGACCTGGAGGGCATGGACGGGCAGATTGAGATCAATCTGCTGCCGGTGAATTTCTGGAATACCCTGTCCGTGCTTCGGAGTATCGATCCGGCTGGTTCGGCCGCGTTCAGGCACAGCAAGAATCCCACGACATTCCTGGTCGATACGTTTCTGGAGGGCAATTACAATCTCCTCAACTCTATACGGTTTATCGATGAGCCGGGAGAATGGGCGATCGATAGCACGGAAGGAAAGGTGTATCTGCTTCCCGGGGCGGGAACCATCAGGCCGGATGACGAAATCATCGCGCCGGTCCTCTATCGCCTGATGCACATCCAGGGCGATGAAGAAGGCAGCGGGCTGGTACGTTATATTCGCATTCGCGGGATCGCATTCACCTACACCGACAGAATGCCCGAAGATGTCTGGCCTGAAGCATGGATCAAACGACAGGCCGAATTGCCTGATGCAATGATCTCTGTGGAGGATGCTGAAGACGTGGCCATCACGGACTGCACCTTCCTGTGGAGCGGCAGCTATGCAATCGATCTTGAAAAGTATTCTCAGAAGATCACAGTCGTGCACAACGAAATGGGCTATATGGGCTGCGGCGGTGTCCTGTTGCAGGGGTACGGACCGGGGCTGAAAGACGTGAACAGAAACAACACTATCGCGCGCAATGTTATCCATCACACCGGCACGGGGGGCTACCTGCATTCCGCTGCGGTAACGGTCTATCAGGCCGGATCGAACGACATCTCCTTCAACATCATCAATCACGTCCCCTACGTCGGCATCCAGATCTGCGGAGCCAATTGGGATGCCTTTAACGGGGACCCCCGATCGAACAATGTGGACCGTGATGACCCGGGCGGCGTGGATGCGTATGGCAAAGCAGGTGCGCAATACCGCACACGCTGGCAGGATCTCCCGAAGGGGCGTGCGTCGCGCTTCACAAAGGAGAATTTCAAACCGTATTTGCATTCGACAAACAACAAGGTGCATCACAATATCATCTTTGACTATCTGGAAGTGCTGAGCGATGGGGCTCCCCTGTATGCATGGTCAACAGGGATGGGGAGTCTTTACTACGATAACATCATGAAACGCAGGACGACATCCATCGAGGGACAGAAATGGGTGTTTGCGGTGTATATGGATGATAATGTTGACGGTGCGGTATTGACCGGCAACATTGTCTGGGCGCAGACACATCCGGGGGTGATATTCCTCAACAAGGGGCAGAACATGTGGTCGGGTAATGTGCATAGCTTCCCGGCAAAACCGGAAGGTTTTGATTCGCTGCTGACGGATATTGTCCGCAAAGGAGTGGAGCGCGGCGGATGGCCGGGAGAGCTGCCCGGGGAAGTATTGCAGGTCATGAACCGCCACAACCAATAATAGGACGCACTATGGATTTTCCGCGACAGGTGACGGGAATAGCGACTCCGGGGAGTCCGCGCGGCGATGCGCAGTTCGATTGCAGGAGGCTTCTGGAACCCCCGCGCATGACGATCATGATGTGGGATCAGGCGTATCTGCTCCGCCATGCGCCGGGCGAATCGTTTGCTGATTACGGGAGGGTACTGGACGAAGCGCGGGAGCGGGGATATAATACGGTTCGCATTGACCCGCTGCCGAACCTGATCGACCTGCAGAGACCGCAAACGGTTTTGAGCTGGGCAGACCCGCAACGTCCGTTTTTCCCCTGGGGGAACCGCCATGAATGCAGCGGGCCCGTGGGCCAATGGCTGATGGAGTTCATGCAGGCACTCGTGAAGAGGGGTCTCTTTTATACACTCAGCACATGGTGGTTTGATGAAACACACTGGTGCGGGAAGGCCGGGATATCGCCGGCAGTGAGCCGGATCCCCAGAGATCACAGGGAGGCCGCAGAGATCTGGATACCATTTCTTGCACAATGGAAAGAGCGGTTCGGATTCCAGGGCCTGGTGTATGTCGACATCCACAATGAAGTGCCGTTCTTCATGAAGGGGTACAAACTCCTGCTGAAGGACAAAGTGGGGTTGGATTGGGACAAAGGACTTCCCTTTACGCCCGGGCAGGTTGAATTCCTGTCGCAGGACCTGAACGGAGCGATGAGACTCTTGCAGAGGGAATTCCCGGAGTTACGGTTTACGGCCTCGATTCATGGGGATGAACGGTGGATGAGCGTGCCGTTGCATCTCGATTGTCTGGATGTCCATTTCTATCTTGATGCCGACCAGCGGTGGGTGAACCGGACGAAATTCGACGAGTGGGTGACCGCGGGCATCTATACAGATGATGCCTGGTTCAAGGAATTCAGCGATCGGTGCAGCAAGGCCCGGAATGCGGTCATGCCCATGTTGTTTCAGAGGCAGCAGCAGAGGCTTGCCGACTTCGCTTCCTGGGCCGCCCGCCATGGTATGCCGCTGACCACAAGTGAGTCGTGGTCGACCTGGTACTATGTCGATCATCCTGATCTGGATTGGGAGTGGCTGCTGGAGTGGGCGGAGATGACGGTGGATGGTGCCATTGCGCACAACATGTGGGGGTGGACACCGCATAACTATGTGCAGCCCCAGTTTGAGAACTGGAAGAATGTGAGCTGGCACAAGAGACTCACTGAGAAATTCCTGGCTGTTGCATAATTGAGTACATTGGCTCTTGTCTTGAGATGGACACGTCTTCCGAACGTGTCCACATTTCTTGATTTTGTGGACATGTCTATGCGCAACGAATATAGAGGTTGTGAACTTTGTAGAGTACTACTCACGACGAAAGGGTGTTCCATGCGCCCGATCTGGCTGTCGTTTCTGGTGCTTGCCTTCGTCATCCGGGGATTCTCCGAGGTTCGCGTCAAATCTCCGGACGCAAACCTTTCAATCGCTTTCAGACTCGATTCCCGGGGGACTCCGGAGTGGCAGGTTCTTCGAAGAGGGGCAGTCCTGCTTGCCTGGTCCCCACTCGGACTGACGTTCCGAGAGGGGGGTGCGCTCACTTCCGGCTTCACAATGTTCGACTCCGAGATCCGCGAGCACGATGAGACCTATACGCTCGTTATCGGCAAAACGAAGGAGGCGCGCGACTACTATCGGGAACTCCGGGTGCGGCTGCAGGAATCACTTCCGCCCCGACGCCGCCTGGATCTTCTCTTCCGCGCGTACAATGATGGCGCGACTTTCCGGTATGTACTCCCGGAACAGGAGGCATTCACAGCATTCGAGATCATAAAGGAGAATACGGAGTTCCATTTTCCCGTTGAAATGAAGGCGTGGGCCTTCCAGATCAACCTGTTCCGCTCTTCATTCGAAGGGCGATACCTGCCGACAACGCTCAGCGCCATCCCCGATACAGGGCTGGTCTATCTCCCACTCACCATGCAAAAAAAGGATGGCATCACGCTCTCGATTACCGAGGCCGACCTCACGGACTACGCAGGAATGTACCTGCGCGGCCTGCCGGGGAGGGCGCTTCAGGTCCTGCTGGCCCCTCTTCCCGATGGGGGTGGCGTTGCCGTGCGCGGCACAACTCCGTTCTCATCCCCCTGGCGCGTGCTCATGGTGGGTGATGCTCCCGGCCGCTTGATCGAATCTACCATAGTACTCAACCTCAACGCACCCTGCGCGCTCGACGACGTTTCCTGGATCAAGCCCGGAAAGGGCGTATTCCCCTGGTGGCCCGGATTCTACTGCGACAGGCCGGGTGTCTCCAGCGCGTTCGGGTTCGAAAACCAGAAGTACTACATCGATTTCGCCGCTGAGAATCAATTCTCCTATCTCGAACTGGAACCCCCCTGGTACGGTCCGGAAGTTGACTGCATCGAGCACCCCGAGAAGTATGACATCACAAAGCCGGTTCCCGATCTGCGACTGCCGGAACTCGCCGAATATGCGAAGAAAGCTGGAGTAGGCTTGTTCATATGGGCACACTGGCAAAACATCGATCGGCAGGCCGATGTGGCCTTTCCGCTATTCAAATCGTGGGGCGCCGCAGGCGTAAAGATCGACTTCATGAACTCCGATGACCAGGAGATGGTTCGCTGGTACCAGATGATCCTGAAAAAGGCGGCCGCACACCAATTGATGGTCCTCTTTCACGGTGCTTATAAGCCAACAGGGACACAGCGGACCTATCCCAATCTCATCTCGCTGGAAGGCGTGCTGGGAAATGAACAGAACAAGGTCATCGACTGGGTCACACCGCAACACACGGTCACCCTTCCCTTCACACGCATGCTGGCAGGCCCGATGGATTTCACACCGGGTGGATTCCGAAATGTGACCGCCGCGGAATTCACTCCCAACATGCTGCGTCCCCGGGTGATGGGGACGCGCTGTCACCAGCTGGCAATGTTTGTGGTCTATGAAAGTCCGCTCACCATGGTCTGCGACGATCCGGCTGCATACCGCGGGCAGCCCGGCCTGGCATTTCTGCAACAGGTGCCGACGAGCTGGGATGAGACGCGAGTGATCAATGGAGGGATCGGCCAGTACGTGACGATCGCGCGAAGAAGCGGCAGCGACTGGTATCTCGGTGCCATGACCAACTGGAGAGCGCGGCAAATGCGGATACCGCTGGCGTTTCTTGGCGGAGGACAGTTCGAGGCCGAGATATACCAGGACGGAACGGACGCAGATGCGCATCCGGTGAAGGTAACGATTGTCCGCAGGAAAGTAGCGGCTGACAGCTTGCTCTCGGTGCGGTTGGCAAAGGGGGGAGGGCTGGCGGTGCGGTTTCGGAGACTGAATGCCGGTGGTTGACCATTGCTGCCGCATTCGCGGGTTCTCGGGGGATGTTGCTAACAGTTCCCGAAAAGGCGCTAGCACGACTCGCTGACTATGGGGATATGAGATGGACGCTGCGCTGTTCCTTCGCGCGCTGAGCTTTGCTTCGGTCAAACACCGTAACCAGCGTCGATAGGATGCGGAATCTGCTTCAGAGGAAAACCATGCTTGCTTCCTATCATTTGTGACGCCGCACGTTGAGCGCCTTCCACTCGAGAAGTGGCTGGCTTTGAATGCGCCCCTGAAGGGACACGTCATTGGTCAGAATAGTTGCGTCGACCACGCCTCGGTCCAGCAGCAGATCCAAGAACGCCCGCTCTGAGTCTGTGAAGGGCAGTACTGCAGACAGGCCTTCCCTGCACTCCTCCACAAGGCGTGATCCAAATTCCTCTGACTTCTTCGAGGGAAAATCGTGGATTATTCAAAACCAGGGGAGGTACTCGACCTCAGGATGATGATATGACGTCTATCCTCATGAACGTGAAGGAGGATGACGGAGTCTGAGACGTTCCATCAGGCTGACAGCTCTCGGGTCGGTGCAGAGATCGTCGAACAGCGGATCGACTGAAAACCACGGCAGCCAGCCCGAGTGCTCGTTGTATGCTCTGCCCAGGGTTTCGCACGCGGCAGTACGATCTCCGAGGCTCTCAAGGAGCCATGCAATGTAGTAAGGATCCACGTATTTCGTCCCGGCGAGCGTTCTCAGTTTTGCCAGAGACGCCTTCGCCAGATCAATATTACGAGAAGTGGCACAGGCAACGCCGTACAGTGCATGAAGTCGCGGGTCCTCGGGAAGATGTCGAAGTCCCTCTTTGAGTGCATCCACTCCTGAGTCAAGGAGCCCGCTCTTTACATACGCTGCTCCTATCCATCCATAGAGTCCGTAGAACCCGGGGGCTATTTCCAGCGTCAGATATGCTTGCCGGATTGCCTCATCGTACCGGCGTGCGTGGTAGAGAACCTGTACGGTGCACGAATTGAGACTCGGAATGACGGGTTCCAGTTCTATGGCACGGTTGATCTCCGACAGGGCCATATCGAATTTACCCATCATTTCCAGGTAGTGCGCGCGCATATGATGTGCCTCGGCACACGCGGGGTTCAATGTGAGGGCTCGCTGGAATTCCCGTTCCGCCGCCGTCCAGCTCCAGTCGCAAAATAGACTGACATAGCCGGCTGTGACGTGCGCCTCGGGAAGTCTATCATCAAGTCGAAGTGCAGCTGCGCTGGCCTTGCGAGCCTCCTCAAATGCGGATTCTATGGGAAGCTCACGCCAGCTCCCCAACACCTCGTACGACTCTGCCAGCCCCGCATGGGCCAGGGCGAAGGCAGGATCAATCGCAACAGCCTGCGAGTAGTACTCAACACTCTTGGCAACGCTTTCGTGCTTCCGCTGATTGAAAAGAAATCTCCCCTTCAGATACAGGTTGTATGCTTCATGATCGCTTGCGCGGCGTCTTACGAGATCGGTTCGTTCCCTGTGGCCGAGCGTCACCTTCAGATGTTCCACGATTGCGACGCAGACATCATCCTGAATGGCGAAAATGTCTTCCAGATCGCGGTCGTACCGCTCCGACCAGAGAGGGGATTCGTCCCGGACACTTGTCAGCTGCACGGTAATGCGCAGACGTCGACCCGCCTTCCGAACGCTTCCTTCAAGGAGCGTCCCGACGCCGAGCTTTCGGCCGATCTCCCGCACATCCTTCCGCTGCCCTTTGAACGAAAAAGAAGAGGTCCGCGCGACAACACGCAATTCGTTGATGCGCGTCAGTGCATTGAGTAGTTCTTCGGCAACGCCGTCGCAGAAGTATTCTTGATCGTGCTCCGGGCTCATATCCTCAAACGGCAGAACCGCGATCGAGGCGAACGCCTTCAGCGGCAAGGGGGCTGCTTCTCCGCCGCTCTTTGTCAGTCTCAGATCATGCAGCAGTTCAATCGCCGACGGGTATCGCTCGACCGGGTCTTTTTGCAGGGATCGGTCAACAATCCTCTGTATCTCAAGGGGAATCTCCTGCCTGTGTGCAGACAGCGGTTCAGGATCTTCATTCAGAATCCTGTACAGAGCTGCATACTCATGTTCTGCCGCAAACGGGGATCTGCCTGCCAGCATCTCATAGAACACGACTCCCAGTGACCAGATGTCCGTTCGGGCATCAACCTCTTCCCCCCGTGCCTGTTCCGGAGACATGTATGCTACGGTGCCCACCATTGAGGGGGACTTCGTCAATCGTGCGTGACCCGCAAGTTTTGCCAGTCCGAAATCGATGATCTTCACCGTTCCATCCACGGTGATGATGACGTTGGCCGGCTTGATGTCCCGGTGGACTATCCCCCCCTTATGCGCTACTGCCAACCCCGAAGCAACCTGCATGGCCAGGGTTATTGCATCTTCTAAATCGACCGGGCCGCGCTCCATCTTCTTCTGAAGAGTCTCACCTTCATAGCAGGCCATCACAATAAAGACCTGCCCTTCCTCGGTTTCTCCCAGCTGATGGATGGTACAGATGTTCGGGTGGTCGAGCGCCGAGGCGCTCTTTGCCTCATGGATAAACCGTTGCTTGGCTTCGGGATCGCGGGTGAGGTCGGGAGGGAGAAACTTCAGGGCGACGGAGCGGTCCAGTGTGAGGTCGTGGGCCCTGTACACAACGCCCATCCCTCCGCCCCCGAGGCGTTCAAGGATCCGGTAGTGAGAAACGGTTCTGCCGATCATGGGAAACCTGCACGGGCCTGTACAATCCTGTGGCAAGATTTGCCAGCGGTGCATCGGCAAGATACGGCAGGGGAGGGCGAGAGTCAACAACAACGAATCCGTCAAACGGGGCCGCGTCGCGATCCCGATCCGAAATCCTATCCCGGCTCAAGAGGCTCCTGGGGGCGAAGGGGTCAATCGTTCGCTACAATGCACCTTTCGAACGGGCGCGTATCAAAGAGTCGTGCAGCGTGTATCCGCAGTACCCGCCGTGGTGGGAGAAAACCGAGCCCCGCATTGTCGACCTCTTGAAGCCGTTTCGCGGTTTTCACTATTATCATCCTGATCAGGAGGGGAGTGCTTCGATGAAGGCGGTGCTGCCGGCCCTAACGGGAGGGTAGAAGTGGCTTCGATAGCCTATGCGTTTTCTTGAGCAGACCGCAGAGAGAGATCCCAGTGAGATAATTGTAAGCGTAGGAGTTACAGATAGTGGTCTCCACGTATCGTTTGCAGACAACGCAAAGGCAAACATCTCATTCGCAGCGGTGAAGCGTATTGCAGAAGTGGACGACATTCTCTTGGATTCCGTCAGAATTACAGGGGATCGCACGTATATCACTCTCGCAGCCAGGGATGCAGAGAACATACCGATTCCCCATGACGTTCTTCGGGAATTTGTCGTGAATAATGAGAAGAAGCGGATCACTGTTGGCCTTCGTGAGCGCAAACTCACCGCAGAAGCCTTTGGGGACAGCCTACAAAGTGCAAGGGAGAAGCAAAGTCTCACCCAGCAAGGTCTTGCGTTGAAGGCTGAGACCTCCAGGTGGACCATCCATCGTATTGAAAAGGGGATCTATTTGCCAAAGGTCTCTCTTCTCGAAAAGCTCGCACGAGCGCTCAACAGGGAGGTAGGAGAATTACTTGTCCGTTGATCCGTTACGCAACAATACCCATACCAGCAAATACCTTTCCAGTTTTCACTGCACATTGTCGGATCCGAGGGGGAAAAGGACGGATTGTAATACGACACATTCTTGTCTATATTTCCCTTAACAGAAATCTTCGGAGACCACTATGCCAATGAGTCGCAAAGCCAGAATCTGGCTGACCATCCTCGCCATTCCCCTCGTCCTTGTCATCGTTGGAATCGTTGCGCTGAAGGTGATGTTCACGAGCGAGCGGTTGAAGTCGATGGTCGTTCCCCGGATGGAAGAGACCACCGGTCGGACGGTGGCCATCAATACTCTCTCTCTGAGTGTTTTCCCCTCCATTGCCCTTGAGATGGAAGGGGTAAGCATAGCAAACCGTCAGGGGGAGGGGTTCTCTTCCACCCCGTTCCTCGCCCTGGATGTTCTTCGTCTCAATGTCAAACTTCTGCCACTGCTCAAGTCGCGTGTTGAAGTCACTTCCCTCGAAGTCGATCGTCCGCATCTCCTGCTCGAGGTCAATGCCCGGAACGAGACGAACTACAGTAACCTGACAGCAGGAAAGAATGCCGCCGGCAGTGCCGTGTCTCCCGACCGGATGAACCCGGAGCCCTCGGGTTCCCCTGGGTCGAAGACGCAAGACGCTGCCGAGCCCCCTCCCTCCGCCGCAGCCGCATTCGCTATCTCGAATCTGCTCGTGAACAACGGCTCCGTTGACTACGTCAACTACAAAGACAATTCCGCCACGAGGGTGCGGAACCTGTTTCTGGCAACGGAGGTGGGGGGAGAAGGGAACAGTATCGTCATCACCGGGAATGCCGCAACGGACAGCGTGAGCTACGGCAGCGTAGAAACGCCGCTGCTCGAAGGACTTCGTCTCCGCCTCGATCACCGCATGTCGTACGATCTCTCGAAGGATATTGTGAAGATCGATAAGGGGGATATGCTCCTGCAGGACATGCGCCTTGCGCTGTCAGGAAGTGCCTCGCATCTTCAGTCAAATTCCGTCCTCGACTTCACCGTCGGCTCTGACAGCCTGAATATCGCCGATCTCTTTTCGCTCGTACCCAGAGAGTACATGAAGAAGGCCGAAGGAGTCAAGGGAACCGGCATCGCTCAGGTTTCGATCGCCATTACCGGCACCCTCACTGATTCGACCTCATCCGAGCTTGCCGGCACAGTAAGGGCCCGGGGAGCCAGCATATGGTATCCGCAGCTTCCCAAACCCATTACCGATATTACCATCCTCTCGAGTTTCACCAGAACGAAAAAGAAACAGGAATTCCGTATCGAGGATCTCTCCGCACGTCTCGGCGGTGCTCCCGTGCGCATGGCAATGACCCTGACGAATTTTGACGATCCCTATCTGAACCTTTCCGCCAGCGGATCCCTCAACCTCGCGACCGTCGCCGAGTACTACCCTCTGGAAAAAGGGACCGAACTCGGCGGGGAGATGAAGCTTGATCTTCGCATTGCAGGAAAAGTGATCGACCCGAAGACGATGCAGGCCTCGGGTTCGATGACACTCCTGGATGTCTCGGGAAAAAGCGCCAGCAGCGCAAAGCCTATTCGTAAGCTCAATGGCACGCTCACATTCAACAATGAAATCGCCGAAACGAAGAAGCTCTCCCTGGTTATTGGCGAATCGGACATGACGCTGGCATGCAGGGTGAAGAACTACCTGTCGCTGGTTTCCAAAGACAAAAAGGCCCCGCAATCGACAGCCACCATGACGCTCCAGTCGAACCACATATTTACCCGCGACCTCATGAGTGAGCAACCGGCTCCGGCTGCCGGCGGACGGGAAGCCGGAGGCGTGCAAACCCCTGCGGACAAAGGGGAGTCGCAAGAAAGCGGGCAACCGGTCCCGGCGAAAAGCGTGACGACGAGCGGGAAAAGTGCATACGCGCTTCCCGCCCTGGAGCTTGATGTGAACGCTGCGATCGGTACGCTTACGCTGGAGAAGTTCGAGTTCACCAACGTCCGGGGCTCCATGCACATCTCGAAGGGTGTGGTCACGATGCAGAACCTGACGCTCAACACCTTCGGCGGATCGGCGGTTTCGAGCGGATCGCTCAACCTCAACAGACCCGATCGGGCTTTGTTCGATTTCAATCTGAACCTGAACGCCCTGCAGGCTGGTTCGCTGCTCACGCATTTCACTTCGTTCGGTCAGCACCTCAGCGGCGCATTGACAATGAGCACGAGCCTGAAAGGTGCACTCAACGACACGCTGGGGCTGGTCCCGGATGCGCTGGAGGGGAACGGAAAGGTCGGGATCAAGAATGGATCTCTTAAGGGGTTCAAGGTGAACCAATCCCTTGCAGGTCTGCTGAATCTGCCAAATCTCGAGACAATACAATTCACGGATTGGGGGAACGATTTTACGATCCACAACGGTCGACTCGTAATCAAGGACCTGACGATCACGGCTCTCGACGCGCAATACGTGGTAAACGGATCCCAGGGTCTCGACGGCACGCTCGACTACCGGATGACACTCTACCTTCCCGAGAGTACCGGGCAGAACTTGAATATCTCCGGGTTTGCAGGGGAGGCGGTGAATCTGTTCAAGGATCAGAGCGGGCGGTTAAAACTCGACTTCAACGTCGGGGGGACGGCGGATAATCCGAAGGTGCAACTGGACACCGACCCCGTCCGCAAGCGGGCGGAGGAGCTGGCGAAACAGAAGTTTGACGAGGAGAAGAAAAAGTTGGAGCAGACGCTGAAAGAGAAGGCAGAGGATGTGTTGAAGAAGTTATTTAAGAAGAAGTGAGGGAACGCCATCAGATCGGGCGGAAGACCCTGTAGGTAACGAACGGGCCCGAACTTCTATGGGTACACGCGAGTACGAAGAGCATAGCAGAATGCCGACAATGAAAATACGAGGAAGTCTGGAGCATTTCAAAGGCTGCCTTCTTGGTGGTGCGGTGGGTGATGCCCTCGGTGCGCCAATCGAGTTCTTGTCGCTCTCCGAGATACGTCGCGACCACGGTCCGTTTGGAATCGCCGACTACCTGTCCGTCTACGGACGCAAGGGTGCAATTACCGACGATACGCAAATGACCCTTTTCACAGCAGAGGGATTGCTGCGTGCGCATTGTCGATTCAAACATAAAGGGATCTGT
>Ga0315287_10005058_pt1 | contig 12938 bp, 10 predicted proteins | sample YL17G11_0_MG_FD_205037 | JGI IMG/M metagenome (GOLD analysis project Ga0315287, IMG submission 205037) | Sediment microbial communities from Yellowstone Lake, YNP, Wyoming, USA - YL17G11_0 | ecosystem: Environmental > Aquatic > Freshwater > Lake > Sediment | place: USA: Wyoming | collected...
AGACTGCAGCATCGAACATCTGGTGCGACAGTGCCACAGCCGTGGATAGTGCAATCACATCGCGCGAGAACAGCGACAGTTCCATGCCTGTCTCACCCTGAGTGACACCATCGCACATGGCTGGCACACCACCGGCTACCTGGGCCGTGCCGCCTTTAGCACGGGCGGCTTCACGGATAAGGGTGGGATAGTATTCGAAGGGCTGGTGGGCGGAAAGCATGTCGTTGTAGGACGTGACTATACCAAGGTTGGGGCCTGTCCCGTTACGCAGGCTGTCCTTGTCCGCAGGACCGCAGGCGGCAAAGCCATGGGCAATATTGGCACAGCCAAGCGCTTTGCGTTTTGGCTGTGCACCGACAGCGGCATCGATGCGTGCGAGATAACGACCACGAGACGGTTTGCTGCGTTCAATGATCTTTCCGGTGATGGCCGATACTATGGCGTGGACAGGCATGGTCTTAAACTCCGTCAGGGACACCAGTAGAGTGTCGCAGGCTTCTGTGATCTTAAAATTGCACGGATGGGCATGGCTTCAACAGGGCCTTCGCCAAGTGCTGCATTCAAAACGGCGCGCTTTTCCTTACCCTCAAGGTGGAGGCAGAGGAGGCTTGCGTCAAGCAGGGCCGGCAAGGTGAACGTCAGTCTCGCTTCGCCGGATGCGGGCGCTGAAATCTCAATGAGGCGATGCGGTGTCCGAGGATGAATGGCCTGGGCCAAGGTTTCGCTGCCGGGAAAGAAGGAGGCGGTATGGCCATCACTTCCCATGCCAAGTACTGCGACGTCGATGCTAGGTACCTGTGAGGCTTGCGGGTTTTCAAACAGGGGTACGAATTGAGCACCCACCGCGCGGTTCTGGATGAGGCTGTCGCGCACCAGCCTGGCGTTGGAGCGTGGGCTGGTTTCAGGTACCTGGCGTTCATCCACCAGGGTAATTGTCACCTTGCGCCAGGGAATATCGAAGCGCGAAAGGGTTTCGAAAAAGAGCTTCGGTGTCGTGCCGCCCGACACCGCGAGGCAAGCCCTGCCCTTGGTCATCACATGATGGGCAAGGGCGTTTGCCACGTCGGTCGCCAGGGCAAATGCAAGACTGCCCCTGCTTTCAAACAATCGCTCCAAGGCGATCATTCAGGATCACCCTCGTGCCAGGTACGTCCATCACGCTCGATGAGGGCGATAGCAGCCGTTGGACCCCAGGTTCCGGAGGTATAGGATTTCGGCAGTTCCGGGGATTCCTTCCAGTAGTTGAGAATTGGATCGATCCAATTCCACGCAGCAGTGACTTCGTCCCGGCGCATGAACAGGGTCTGGTTGCCGCGCACCACATCCATGAGCAGCCGTTCATAGGCATCCGGCTGACGCACTCCGAAGGTATCAGAGAAGGTCATGTCTAGCGGCACCTGGCGCAGGCGCATGCCGCCCGGACCGGGATCCTTGATCATCAGCATCAGTTTCACGCCCTCATCAGGTTGCAGGCGGAGCACGAGACGGTTAGAAGCGATGGGACCTGCACTCGTGCCAAACACTGAATAGGGTACTGGCTTGAACTCGACAACAATTTCCGACAGCCGCTGCGGGAGCCGCTTGCCTGAACGTAGGTAGAAAGGAACGCCGTTCCAGCGCCAGCTGCCGATTTCCGCCTTCAGCGCCACATAGGTTTCCGTCTTGGACGTGTCGGAGCCCAGTTCTTCGAGATAGCCTGAAACAGCGCCAGTCGCCGATGCGCCGGCCCGGTACTGGCCGCGCACAATGTTGCTGGCCAGGGTTTCATCCGTGAGGGCCTTGAGCGACTGCAACACTTTCAGTTTTTCGTCACGCACGGAATCGGCATCAATTGAGGTGGGAGGCTCCATGGCAACCAGGCAAAGAAGCTGCAGCATATGGTTCTGCACCATATCCCGCAGCGCACCTGCTGTATCGTAGTAGCCAGCACGGCCCTCAACACCCAAGGTCTCGGCCACGGTGATCTGCACATGGTCGATATGCGCGGCGTTCCATACGGGTTCAAAAAGGGCATTGGCAAAGCGCAGTGCCATGAGGTTCTGTACAGTTTCCTTGCCGAGGTAGTGATCGATACGATAAATTGCAGGTTCAGGGAAAATGCGGCCGATCTGCTCGTTGAGCGCCTTGGCGGAGGCGCCATCCCTGCCCAACGGCTTTTCCACGACAACGCGCGAAAGCGGTGTCACCAGCTTGTGGGAACCCATGCGATCGCAGATGGGACCGAACAGGTCCGGTCCAACAGCAAGGTAAAAAACCCGGATTCGGCCTTCTATGGGCTTGAGTATCTTCTCGAGCTCCAGCCAGCCCGGTCCCTGGCTTGCATCGGCAGCCACATAATCAAGCCTTTCAACGAAACGCTTGCAAAGGATTTGAGTGCGGTACTCCGGCGCCACATGCGCTTCGATTGCGGCCAGTGCAAAGGCTCTGTAGGAATCCTTTGACATGGGTTTTCGTGACGTTCCGATGATGCGTGCGTCAACGGGGATTTGGCCCTGGACGTCGCGGTGAAAGAGTGCAGGCAGCAGCTTGCGCTGAGCAAGATCACCGGTGGCGCCAAACACAATGAGGTCGAAAACATCAACAGGAATAGTCCGCGGGGTCATGTATGTCACACATTCCAGATTTGAGGTACGTTCATCAAAGTGGCGATCTACACGCCACAGGCTGTATTTGCAATAATTCAATCACATTGAATTATTGATTTTTATGGCGGTGTTGCTAAGTGATAGCATCTCATGGAAAAACAACGGGGAAAATCATGATTGTCTGCTGCGGTGAGGCTCTTATTGACATGTTGCCGCGCAAATCTGTTGAAGGTGCGGCGGTTTATCAGCCCTTCAATGGTGGTTCCATTTTCAATACGGCCATAGCCCTCGGCAGGCTCGGAATCAAAACTGGTTTCTTCACTGGACTTTCCACCGATTTCTTTGGTGACAGTTTGAAGTCGGGGCTCATGGAAAGCCACGTCGATCTCAAATACATCAAGTTTTGGGATAAACCTTCGACACTTGCCTTCGTGAAACTTGACAATGGCCAGGCGCGCTATTCCTTCTTCGACGACAATTCTGCCGGACGCATGCTGATGAAGAAGGATTTGCCGAAGCTTACCAAGGATGTGGATGTCCTGCACTTCGGGTCTTTCAGCATGATCCACGACCCGGGTGCAGCGACGCTTGAGGCCTTGATGAAACGCGAGTCCAAGACGCGCGCAATCTGCTATGACCCCAACATTCGCCCCACACTTGTGAGGAACCGCAAAGACTACCTGGCGCGCATCGGCCGTCTGATTGCCATGTGCGATATCCTGAAAGTGTCCGAAGAGGATGTGAAGTGGATCACCGGCAAGGGTGATTTTGCGGGAACGGCCCGGAAATGGCTGAAGGCCGGTGCCAAGGTTGTTATTTTCACCAAGGGCGGCAACGGTGTTGAAGCTTTCACCAGGACGTTCTCACTGCAAATTCCATCAGTTGCCGTGAAGGTGGCAGATACAGTGGGTGCCGGCGATACGTTCACGGCCGGTTTCCTCACGGCCCTGTCCAGGTCGGGCAAGCTCAGCAAGGCAGCAATTGCAAGCCTGGATGAAGCAGCCGTGAGGGATGCCGTGACTTTTGCCGCAAAGGCTGCAGCTGTCACCGTATCGCGCGAAGGTGCCAACCCGCCCTGGGCCAACGAACTGTCTCAATGATCTTTCCAGTTGACGCGGTTGTCCGGCAGCTTGGCGAGGCTCTCACGAATGCCACTGCAGCAATCCTCGTCGCTGAGCCGGGTGCCGGAAAGACCACGCGCGTCCCCCTCGCCTTGCTGGACTCAACCTGGCTTGCCGGCAAGAAGATCGTCATGCTGGAACCTCGCAGACTGGCCGCGCGCGCTGCCGCCAAGCGCATGGCCGAGACACTAGGCCAGGAGATTGGCGAAACAGTCGGCTATACCGTGCGGCTTGACCGCAAGGTGTCGAAAGCCACGCGCATTGAGGTGATTACCGAAGGCGTGCTGACGCGGCGCCTGCAAAATGATCCGGAACTCAAGGATACAGGCCTTGTCATTTTTGACGAGTATCACGAGCGCAGCCTCGATGGCGATCTTGGCCTTGCCCTTACGCTCGACATGCGCAGCAGCTTGCGCGATGATTTACGCGTTCTTGTCATGTCGGCCACACTTGACGCGGCTAGGCTCTCGGCATACCTGCAAAATGCTCACGTCATCAATGCGCCAGGCCGCATGTTTCCAGTTGAGACGCGCTATCTCGAAAAGGCCGACCGCAAGACCATTGCGACCGACGCCGTAAAGGCAATCCAGGTAGCTCTGCGGAATACCGCGCAAAGCATCCTCGTGTTTCTGCCCGGTGAATCCGAAATTCGCCGCACCGAGGAGATGCTGCATGCGGGCCTGCTGCCTCCAAATGTGATGGTGCGGCCGCTATTTGGCGCCATGGGATTTACCGAGCAAGATGCAGCCCTCAAACCAGCACCTGCCGGCTCTCGGAAGATCGTGCTGGCAACCACTATCGCGGAAACCAGCCTGACCATTGAGGGCATCGGCACGGTGATTGACACGGGCTTCAAGCGCTCACCGCGCTTTGATCCGGCCAGCGGCATGACGAGTCTTGAAACGGTTCGCGTGAGCCTTGCGTCGGCCGACCAGCGCCGTGGTCGCGCCGGACGCCTGGGACCTGGCGTCTGTTACAGGCTGTGGCCGGAAGCGGAAACCCGCGCCCTGCTGCCCCATGATGAGCCGGAAATCCTGGTGAGCGATCTGGCACCCTTGGTATTGGAACTCTCTGCCTGGGGCGTGAACGAAGCAGCCGCCCTCTCCTGGCTTGACGCTCCCCCTGCCGCCGCCTTTACGCAGGCGCGTGACTTGCTCAAGAAATTGGAAGCCCTGGATGACGGCATCACGGCCATGGGCCGGGCCATGGTCAAGGTGCCCCTGCACCCCCGGCTTGCCCACATGGTCGTCAAGGGAAATGAACTGGGTTCTGGCAAAGCTGCGGCGGAGCTTGCCGCCTTTCTGTCCGAGCGCGGTGGGCAGGGGCGCGATGCCGGCAGCGACATTGCAATGCGTCTTTCTGACGTGCGCGGACCTGCACGTGAGCGCATCCACGCTTCCACCCGGCAGATCGAGCAAATCCTCGGTCTCAAGGCTGACATCACAAGCCTGAACGAAGGCGTGCTCATAGCCTTCGCCTGGCCGGACCGCATCGCCCAACGACGCGGTGGCGAGCGGCGCTATAGACTGTCAGGCGGTGGCGGTGCAATCCTTGCCGAGCATGATGGCCTCGCCAGGAACGAGTGGCTTGCCGTTGCGACCACCGACGGTGCATCCGGCGACCAGAAAATATTTCTCGCTGCACCCATTAGCCGCGAGAATATAGAAACGTATTTTGGCAAGCAGATTGAAGTGAGCGAAAGTGTGACCTGGGACTCACGGTCGCAAAGCGTGAATGCCACGAGGCTGCGAAAACTCGGCGCCCTCATCCTGGAGGAGCGAGTTCTTACAGATGCGAACCCGGAGGCGATGAGTCTCGCCATGACTAAAGGCATTCGTGAAATGGGCCTGCGTGTCCTGCCCTGGACTGATGCGGCTAGTAAATTCAGGGCGCAGGTCATGTTCTTGCAAAGGCTGCTGCCCGAGGATGGCTGGCCTGATCTCGGCGATGCGGCACTGATGGAGAGCTTCGAGACCTGGCTCACGCCCTTTCTTGTGGGCATTACCCGCAAAACCCATCTTGAACGACTCGAAATGCTGGTAATTCTTAAAAACCTTGTTCCCTACGAGCTACAGCGGCTGATTGATGTTCTGGCACCGCGCCGGATCGTGGTTCCTTCCGGCAATCATATCACGATAGACTATGAGACAGACGGCGACCCGATCTTGAGGGTTCGCCTGCAAGAAATGTTCGGGCTTGCCAAAACACCTACCATTGCCCGCGGCCGCGCCCAGTTGCGCATTGAACTCCTGTCACCCGCCGGGAGACCGCTTGCCGTGACGAAGTCGCTGGAAACCTTCTGGACCAATGGTTACCCTGACGTCCGGGCGGAGCTGCGCGGCCGCTACCCCAAGCACTCCTGGCCGGAAGACCCGCTCACCGCACCGCCGGTGGCGCCACGGCGGCCAAGGTAAAGGGCCGTCATCCAGTCACCCTTGACCAGCGGGATTGCCAATGCCAAACACCGCCCATAATGACCGACATCTCCCATATCCGCAATTTTTCCATTATCGCCCATATCGACCATGGCAAGTCCACACTGGCGGATAGGCTCATCCAGCTCTGCGGAGCCGTCAGCGATCGCGAAATGGTGGACCAGATCCTCGACTCCATGGACCTGGAGCGCGAGCGAGGAATTACCATCAAGGCCAATACGGTGCGCCTCGACTATAAGGCGCGCAACGGCGAAATGTACGTGCTCAATCTCATCGACACGCCCGGTCATGTAGACTTTGCGTATGAAGTGTCCCGCTCGCTGGCCGCATGCGAAGGCTCGTTGTTGGTGGTCGACGCAAGTCAGGGCGTTGAAGCGCAAACACTGGCCAACGTCTATCAGGCCATCAACAACAATCATGAGATTGTCCCCGTTCTCAACAAGGTGGATTTGCCGGCGGCCGAGCCCGAACGCGTGCGGCAGCAAATCGAGGATGTGATCGGCATTGACGCCTCGCAGGCGGTGATGATTTCTGCCAAGACCGGTTTTGGCGTGCCGGATGTATTGGAAGCCATTGTCAACCGCCTACCCGCTCCCAAGGGCGATCACAATAAGCCCTTGAAGGCCCTTCTCGTTGACAGTTGGTATGATGCCTATCTGGGCGTCGTGGTGCTCCTGCGTATCATCGACGGTGAACTTAAGAAGGGAATGCGCGTCAAGATGATGGGAACTGGCGGTTCTTACCAGGTTGACCGCGTTGGCGTATCCCGCCCCAAGAAGGAAATGGTGGCAAGTCTTGGCCCCGGCGAAATTGGATTCTTTACCGCTTCCATCAAGGAAGTGGCCGACACGCGCGTGGGCGATACGGTCACCGACGAAAAAAACTCTGCTTCGGAAGCCTTGCCTGACTTCAAGGAAGCGCAGTCCGTGGTGTTTGCCGGTTTCTTTCCCGTGGATGCCGCAAAGTTCGAAGACCTGCGCGAGGCCATGGGCCGCCTGCGCCTCAATGATGCGAGCTTCACCTTCGACATGGAAACCTCTGCCGCCCTCGGATTTGGCTTCCGCTGCGGATTCCTGGGACTGCTGCACCTTGAAATCACTCGCGAACGCATTGAGCGTGAATTCAATGTGGACATCATCACCACGGCTCCCAGCGTCATCTACAAGATAAATATGCGTGACGGCACACAGAAGTCTCTGCACAATCCGGTGGATATGCCTGATGCTACGCTGGTTGAATCTATCGAGGAACCATGGATTGAAGCCACCATCCTGGTGCCTGACGAATACCTCGGCTCCATTCTCAAACTGTGCGAAGATCGCCGCGGGCGACAGAAGCAACTGACTTATGCGGGCTCGCGCGCCATGGTGATCTATGAAATCCCTCTAAATGAAGTGGTGTTTGATTTCTATGATCGTTTGAAATCCGTGAGCCGAGGTTACGCCAGCTTCGATTACAAGATGATCGGCTACGAGAAGGGTGACCTTGTACGCATGGGTATCCTGGTGAATGCTGAACCGGTTGATGCGCTGGCCATGGTGGTGCACCGTGCACGTGCCGAGCAGCGCGGCCGCGTAATGTGCGAAAAACTCAAAGACCTGATCCCGCGCCACATGTTCCAGATCCCGATCCAAGCCACCATCGGCGGCAAGATCGTGGCGCGCGAGACACTGTCTGCCATGCGCAAGGACGTGACCGCCAAGTGCTACGGCGGCGACATCAGCCGCAAGCGCAAGCTTCTCGACAAGCAGAAGGAAGGCAAGAAAAAGATGCGCCAATTCGGCAAGGTGGAAATTCCACAGGAAGCCTTCATTGCAGCGCTCAAGATGGACGAGAACTAGAACTTTGGCTCTAGACCTCAGTTTAGAATTATTCTAATCTGATATTATGAAGAGCTTTTCCGACCTCACCGAACAGGAAATCATCGCGTTAGCCATTTCGAGCGAGGATGACGATGCGCGCACCTACATGGGCTTTGCCAATGACCTGATGCAGTCCTATCCTGCATCAGCCAGGATATTCATGGAAATGGCCGAGGAAGAGCACCAGCATCGCGCCTGGCTCACCCGGCTCTATCAGAAGAAATTTGGTGATTTCATACCGTTGATCCGGCGCTCGGAAATCAATGGCTTCGTAAAGCAAAAACCCGCCTGGATGATCAACAAGATGAACATCGAGGAAATGCGCAAACGCGCCGAAATTATAGAGCTGGAAAATTACCGCTTCTATGTTCAGGCTGCTGAACGCACCAGCGATCCACAGGTCCAGAAGCTCCTCAAGCAACTGGCTCAGGCCGAAAAGGGCCATGAGTCACTGGCCGCCCGTTTGGGCACCAAGCATGTGACGGCCGACATCAAGATCGAGGAAGGCGAAACCAAGCGCCGCCTGTTCCTACTGCAGGTCATCCAGCCTGGTCTCGTGGGCCTCATGGACGGCTCTGTTTCAACTCTCGCCCCCTTGTTTGCTGCGGCATTTGCCACTGGCGATACATGGTCGACATTCCTTGTGGGACTTGCGGCCTCGGTTGGTGCCGGCATTTCCATGGGATTGGCAGAGGCGCTCTCAGACGACGGGAAGCTCACGGGCCGTGGCCATCCCACCATCCGCGGGCTGGCGGCTGGCCTCATGACGGCTGTGGGTGGACTTGGCCACACCTTGCCCTATCTCATTACAGACTTCAAAACGGCAACTGGTATCGCCATCGTGGTGGTTTTTGTCGAGCTGTGGCTGATATCCTGGATCCGCTACAAATTCATGGATACGCCCTTCCTCAAGGCGGCGTTCCAGATCGCCGTGGGCGGCTTCCTGGTCTTCCTCACCGGGATGCTGATAGGGAGCGCTTAGGATTGCATACAAGTTGCATGGAACTATCCGCAACTTGAGGAATTATTCTGTTATCCAGTGATAGAACATGCAAGAAGACTCCATTCTCTCCTGCTTTGAGAGTCTGTTGACAACCCCAAGCCATACGAATCCGGAATTGAAGTCACTTGAGATGATGCCTGTGGTGCCCCCTGATATTAGGGGATCGTGTATCCAGATTTGTCAATATGTTCCGCTATCAGCCTGCCGAGTTCCGGTTCATCGTCGATGACTTCATAGAGCACTTCTTTGGAAATTCTCAGAACGGCGATATTTGTCTTGGCCGTAACAGTTGCCGCGCGAACTGAACTCCGCATGACAGCGATTTCACCAAAAAAGGTATGTCGGCCCATTTCGCAAACAAGTGGACGAGCGTCGGGCGTGGATATGGAAATTTCAATCGCGCCTTCTACCAGGACAAACAAGGCGTCGCCCTTGTCACCCTGCCGCAGAACGACTTCGCCGGCATCATAGACAACAAGTTTGCTCATAAAGGCCAGGAGTTTCAATTTCTTGGTATCGAGTATTGCGAAGGGCGCGATCTCGCGCAGAATGGCCGCCTCATGATTGATGCTCATCGGTCGTCTCCCTCTGCGCGTCTTCACCCCGAATGCACTGAATGCCTCGCACGCCAGAGAGCGCACTGGCCACAGTTTAACCTACGTCGCATGGCCTGCCGGCCGCCCTTCGGTCATTTGCAACAACGCAATTGCTCGCATCCATGAGATCGAACGTCAAGCCGATTTTGCTTTGCCGCGGCTTCCCGTCGGATGGCGATAGAGGTAGTTCTTCTGTAATCGAAACACACTAACGCTCCAAAAATTGCCGGCTCAGACCGCTGCAGGCAAAAATAAAATCGGTCTTAACCGACAGTCCCAACCCAGCAGAACTTTCAAAGTCAATGTAAATGGCTTCAGTTTTCGTGAGAAGACTAGCAGAATTTGTGCCGCAATCAATTGCTTGACAGAATTGGACGGACCGCATTACCTCACCAAACAACCGAAATATCAAACTGGTGAAAACGAGTGCTTCCCATCGGCGTTTTCATAGACTCGAAAACTGGTGCAGTGGACCCTGCAACTGGAGGGTATTCGAAACGCCTCAACGAGGTTCGTGGCATTTATCAGGATCAGAAATCTGTTGATGCAATCCTGGTAGCCCGCGGTGACATTGTCGTTTATGACGTTTTGGAGTTTATCCAGCCAGGAGCTGACATCTGCTTTGGCACAACGACGATGCATCCCGGTCGCGTCGGCGAAGAGTTCTTCATGACCCGCGGGCATTTTCACAAGCGGCGGGATCGGGGTGAAGTTTACTATACGCAATCGGGAAAGGGCCTGCTTCTGCTTGAATCCCGGGAAGGGGAAACGCTGACCGGTGATATGAAGACAGGAAGCTGTTCATTCATACCGCCCGATTGGGCGCATCGTTCCATCAATACCGGGGATGTTCCACTCGTCTTCGGTTGGGTCTGCAACCCTGACGCCGGCCACGACTATGGTGAAATTCTGGCACGCGGAATGCGAAGACTGGTCGTAAGCCAAGGCGATGCCGTCAAGCTCGCACCCAGTCCAAAATTCGCTGGGTGACTGCTGGATCACCTACCGGATGCAATTTTTGCTGGCCCTTAACAAAGTTGGCAAGTCAGTTCTAATTTTGACCCTCACCTCGCTCCTTCATGAATTGCGCAATGTCCTCCCTGCCTGGAACGCTTGCCATCGCGCCTTTTTTGGTGGTTGCCAATGCTCCTGCCGCACAGGCTGAGCGCAAGATATTGGAGAGTTGGTCGTGATCGGCCGTATTCACGGTGATTTCAAGTAGCCCAGACAGAAGGGAAGCCGCAAAAGCGTCACCGGCGGCGGTCGTATCGCTGGATTCCACCGCAAATCCTTCACACGCGAACCTCTTAGTTGTTGTGAAAAGCTCGGCACCGTATGCCCCCTTGGTCACTGCCAACATCTTGAGATCTTTGTGCCATAGTGTGCGGGCTGCCTTCTCGATTGAACTGCCTTCAACCAATGCGAAAAGTTCACTTTCGTTTAACTTGACAATGTCTGCCTGCGCGATCAGCTCACGTCCGGCAAGCAGCATGGCACTGTGATCCTGCCACAGGGCGGGTCTGAAATTCGGATCCACTGAGATCAACCGGCCGGCGGCCTTGGCAAGGGAGATCGCTTTATTCTGTGCCGCAGCTGATCGTGGTGCCGAGATAGGCAACACACCGAGATGCAAGACGGTTGAGTGCTCAATCAGTTCGGGATTGACGTCATCCAGGTCGATCGCCAGGTCTGCCGGGTTATCGCGATAAAAGACAAAATCGCGATCGCCGGCGGGCCCAAGGGTTATTACAGACAAACCTGTTTTTTCGCATGCGCTCCGGCTTACTCCCGACGTGTCAACCCCATGCCGATTCAATGCGGAAACGATCATGTTGCCGAAACCATCGTTGCCAACCTTGCCGAGCATCGCCGCACGGCGACCGAGCCTGGCGAGTCCGACCGCCACATTACCAGGTGCACCGCCTGGACTCGGTGCATAAAGCCACTCTCCATTTGATTTGGAATGAGGCACGAGATCTATCAATAGCTCACCCAGGCATGTTACGTCCCACTCCGTCTGCTTCCTGCCAGCTAACATCCGATCCCTACTAAACCATGCGCATTGACATACCACCATCAATGGCGAGGGTCTCGCCCGTGATGAAGGGATTGGTCAAGAGTTCAAGAGCTGCCGAGGCCACATTCTCTGGAGTGCCAAAGCGGTGCAGCGGGATGCGATTGTCGAGGTTGTTGCGCTCTGCTTCCTGGGTCATTGCGGCATGAAAGCGGGTTCTGATAATACCTGGTTCGATAACATTGACCCTTATCCCCTCATGGGCATGGTCGCGGGCAAGCGCTCGCGCCATCTGCGGCAATGCACCTTTGACTGATTGGTATGCGACTGTGCCCGGACACCCTCTCTTCCCTGCAACTGAACCAATCATCAAAACAGCACCTCCTCGTTCGGCAAGTGCTGGCTGGGCCGCGCGGAAGAGATGGAATACAGAATGCACATGAACCTTGAATGCATCAGACCATTGATCAAATGACAAGTCAGTGATTTTTCCCGGATTCGGGCCGCCCGCCGCTGGAACCACATAGTCCACACGCCCAAAATGTGTTGTGGCTTCTTTGATCAAGGCGTTGGCTATACTCTGGTCACTTGCATCACCAGCGAGAAACTTAACGTCGGTCAGCACACTCAATTCCGACACAAGATTTCGAACCTCGTCACCATCGTTGCGGCCATTGAGCACCAGACGTACTTTCCGATGCGCCAATGCCGTCGCAATCGCCGCACCAATACCACGCGTCCCACCCGTTATAACCGCAACTTCCATATTTTGGCTCTCCATATGCATTACGGAGCCATATTGGCGAGCAAGTTGTCTTGCCGTCAACCCGCTATTGTCGGAGCTTGCCTTTTGATACCATTGATTAGGCGTTTCAGCACTGGCTTGCCACTTGAAGGGCGACAGCAGGCTTACTGAGCTGGCGCAGGCATTTGATATGCATACCAACCAGATCACGCAGTGGAAAATGCAATTGCAGGAGGGTGCCGCCGGGCTGTTTGGCTCTGGATCGAGCTCAACAGAGACGAGGACCTCTACACCGGACATCAAGGTGCAACATGCTAAGTTTGGGGGGCTGACCCTTGAGAATAATTTTTAGAAGCGGGCGCTCATGAAGGCCGGCATGCGCGACGCCCAAAGCGATGATTGACGGCGAGCACGAACTGAGAGCAGGCCCCAGAAATCTACACAATAGCTTGAGTGACGTTTCTGCCTGATATTGGCCATGGGAATTCATGGCCTGACAGGGGAAATGATGACGAAACGAACCAGACGGAACCACACACCGATGTTTAAGGCGAAGGTGTCGATGACGGCCTTGAAG
>Ga0315287_10005059_pt1 | contig 12938 bp, 9 predicted proteins | sample YL17G11_0_MG_FD_205037 | JGI IMG/M metagenome (GOLD analysis project Ga0315287, IMG submission 205037) | Sediment microbial communities from Yellowstone Lake, YNP, Wyoming, USA - YL17G11_0 | ecosystem: Environmental > Aquatic > Freshwater > Lake > Sediment | place: USA: Wyoming | collected...
GCCCTCGACGGCTTCCTTGAACTGCCACATGACTCCGGGCTTTTCCGGATTGCCGAAGTTCAGGCAGTTCGTCACCCCGATCGGCCGGGCGCCGATGCAGGCGAGATTGCGGCAGGCTTCGGCGACTGCGGCTTTTCCACCCGTCCGTGGATCGAGCCGGGCGTAGCGGCCGTTTCCGTCCAAGGTCATCGCCAGTCCTTTCTTCGAGCCGCGGATGCGGATCAAGGCTGCGCCCGCGCCGGGGAGGAGGGCGGTGTTCGTCTGGACCATGTGGTCATACTGGCGGTAGATCCATTCCTTGTTGGCGATCGTCGGGGAGGAGAGGAGCCGACGAAGCACGTCGCCGTAATCGAGGGGCAGGGGAATCGTTCCGGCGTCGGCGGGCTTCGTCCGTTCGGCTGGTTCCTGCCAGGGTCGTTTATACATCGGGCAGAGGTCGACGACGGCCGAAACCGGGATATCGACGACGACTTGGCCGTGGAACCGGCAGCGGAGTTTCCCGTCGCCCGTGACCTTGCCGATTTCGACGGCGTCCAGATCCCATTTGGCGAAGGCGGCCTTGACGGCCGCGACCTGGTCGGGCCGGGCGGCAATGAGCATCCGCTCCTGCGACTCGGAGAGCATGATCTCATAGGGATTCATGCCCTTTTCCCGTTGGGGGACGAGGTCGAGGTCGATCTCGACGCCCGTGCCGGACTTGGCCGGCATTTCGGTCGTCGAGCAGGTCAACCCGGCCGCGCCCATATCCTGGATGCCGACGATGATCCCCCGGTCCATGACTTCGAGACAGGCTTCGACCAGGAGTTTCTCCTTGAACGGATCTCCGACCTGGACGTTGGGGCGTTTGGCTTCGGTATCCTCGCCGAATTCCTGAGAGGCCATCGAGGCGCCATGGATCCCGTCGCGGCCGGTCTTGGCCCCGACGTAGAGAACGGCGTTGCCGACGTCGTCGGTTTTGGCATAGAAGATCTTGTCTTTTTCGGCCAACCCCAGACAGAAGACGTTGACGAGTGGATTGAGGGAATAACACTCGTTGAAATAGACTTCGCCGCCGATCGTCGGGACGCCGATGGAATTTCCGTAGGAGGAAATGCCGGAGACCACGCCCTCCATGATGGACCGGTTCTTCGGGTTGTCGAGCGGGCCGAAGCGGAGCGAATCCATCAGGGCCACCGGTCGGGCGCCCATCGTAAAGATGTCGCGGAGGATCCCGCCGACGCCCGTGGCCGCGCCTTGGAAGGGCTCGATGTACGAGGGATGGTTGTGCGATTCGATTTTAAAAACGATCACTTGACCGTCGCCGATGTCGATGATCCCCGCGTTTTCGCCCGGCCCCTGAACGACGTTCTTGGCTTTCGTCGGCAGCTTTTTGAGATGGAGTTTGGAACTTTTGTAGGAACAGTGCTCGGACCACATGGCCGAGAAAATCCCGAGTTCGGTCAGGTTGGGTTCGCGGCCGACGAGGCGGACGATGAGGTCGTATTCATCCCGGGTCAGGTTATGCTGAGCGAGGACTTTATCGCCGTGGAGGGGCGCGTTCATGACATTCTCTCGATCATGGATTGGAGGACGACCAGGCCGTCCACGCTCCCGAGAATCGACTCGACCGCCCGCTCGGGGTGGGGCATCAGGCCCAGGACGTTGCCCCGTTTGTTGATCAGGCCGGCGATGGAATGGAGCGAGCCGTTGACATTGGATTCCTCGGTCAAGGCGCCAACCGGATCGCAATACCGGAAGACGACCTGGCCGCCGTCCTCGACTTCTTTCAGCGTTTCGGGCGGGGCGTACCAATTGCCGTCGAAATGGGCGATCGGGATGCGGAGAATCCGGCCCTTCGTCCCCCGGTGGGTGAACCGGGTCCGGTCGTTCTCGATCCGGATCGTCACATATTGGCAGAGGAATTTCAGCTTTTTGTTCCGGAGCATCGCCCCGGGCAGGAGGTTGAGTTCGAGAAGGACTTGGAATCCGTTGCAGATGCCGATGACCAAACCGCCCTTGTCGGCGAACTCCCGGACTTCCTGCATCAGGGGAGAAAACCGGGCGATGGCTCCGCTCCGGAGGTAATCCCCGTAGGAGAATCCGCCGGGCAGAACCACGCAGTCCACGTCGCGGAGGTCGTGGTCTTTATGCCAGAGATACGTCGTCGGCTGGCCGAGTGCGTCCTTGAAGGCATGGTAGGCGTCGGCGTCGCAGTTGGACCCGGGGAAGACGACCACTCCGAATTTCACGGCCGCCTCCTCAACCCTCGAGTATCTGCCAGGAGTATTTTTCGATGACCATGTTGGCCAGAACTTTGCCCGCGATCTCCGGGACCAGGCGTTCGGCCTCGGCCTTGTCGACGCCGCTGAGGTCGACCTCGAAAACTTTTCCCTGCCGGACGTCCTGGACGGATGAGTAACCGAGGGTATGGAGCGCGTTTCGGACGGTCTGGCCCTGGGGATCGAGGACACTGTCCTTGAGGGAGACGAGAATTCTAACTTTCATGGGCGAGCACCCTTTCAAAAATATAGTCGATTTTTTCCAAGTACGGGGCGAGGCTGAAACAGCCCTCGATTTCCGACGGGGTCAGCTTGCCGCCGATCTCCGGATCGGCCTGGATCAGGATCTTAAAGTCGAGATTTTCGTTCCAGGCCTGCAGGCTGTTGCGTTGGACGAGGGTATAGGCGTCCTCCCGGGTCAATCCCTTCCGGGTCAAAGCCAGAAGGACGCTTTGGGAGAACGTCAGCCCGCGGGTGGCATTGATATTGGTCCGCATCCGGTCCTTGTGGACGACCCAATGGGAGATGATGTCGATTGTTTCCGAGAGCATGTAGTCGGTCAGGATGAAGGAATCGGGGATGATGATCCGCTCGGCCGAGGAATGGGAGATGTCCCGCTCGTGCCACAGGGCGATGTTCTCCAAGGCGACCTGGACGTTGCCTCTGACGAGCCGGGCCAGTCCGGCGATCCGTTCGCACCGGACGGGATTTTTTTTGTGGGGCATCGAGGATGAACCTTTCTGACCCTTGGTGAACGGTTCCTCCAGTTCCATGACTTCGCTTCTCTGGAGGTGGCGGATTTCGAGGGTGAATTTTTCCAGGGAGGCGGCGGCTAAGGCCAGGACGCCGACGACTTCGGCGTGGCGGTCGCGTTGGAGGACTTGGGTGGAAACCGGGGCCGGCCGAAGGTTGAGTTTATTAAGCGCCAGGACTTCGACCCGGGGATCGAGATGGATATAGGTTCCCACAGAGCCCGAGATCCGGCCGACGCTGATGACCTCGATCGCCCGGTCGACCCGGTCGATATGCCGTTTGATTTCCTCGAACCAGACCAGAATTTTGAACCCGAAGGTGACCGGTTCGGCATGAATGCCGTGGGTCCGGCCCATGCAGACCGTCTTTTTGTGTTTGACCGCCTCTTTCCGGAGGATTTTTTTGAGGTCGACGAGACGGGCGCGGACCTGACGGAGCGATTGCCGGATCATCAGGGACAAGGCGGTGTCGACGACGTCGTAAGAAGTCAGCCCCATATGGATAAAACGGCCCTCGGGACCGACTTTTTCGTTGACCGACGTCAGGAAGGCGATGATGTCGTGTTTGACGACCCGTTCGATCTCATCGATCCGTTTGACTTCGAAATCCGCCTTGGCCTTGATCGTCTTGAGGGCCGCGGACGGGATTTTTCCCAGTTTGGCCCAGGCGTCGCAGACGGCGATTTCGACGTCGAGCCAGGTCCGATAGCGGTTTTCGTCCGTCCAGAGAGACCCCATTTCGGGATTGGTGTAGCGTTCGATCATGAGGTTTTGTCCTTGAGGGGATTGAAGAGCGATCATCATAACAGCAGGGGACGGGGGGAGTCAATTTGCGGCGGCCGAATTCAGCGGCCGGCGCACTTCAAGACGGCCGGGAACTCGACCGGCGCGGTTCGCCTCCGCCCGCACTCCGGACAACGGGGCCGATGGACGCAGAGGAGCTCGCCGCAGGCCGGGCAGGTCCACTTCGTCCGCTCGGCAGCGATGAAGCGGCGGATTCCGACGGCTTGAATGGCCGTCAGATTGTCGATCATGCTCATCCCGTAATTCGTCCGATAGCGCCGATCCATATTCTTCAACCGGGGGCAAGGGAAGATCGGGCAATCGAAACAGAACCGGCCGGTCCGCTTTTCGCAAAGGTCGATCCGGCAATGGCGGCTGCAGAAACGGCGTCCCGACCGGCAGCCGTCGCAGGCGTTTTTAGCCCGATCACGGGCGAGGCAGAGCGCGCAATTCATCCCGCAGGGGGCGATCGATTTTGAATTCACGACGATCCCGTGAAAATCCCAGGGCCTCCCGCGTGAGGAAGGAGGCCCTGGGGGCGGTCTTCAAATTAGAAGCGTATTCCCGCGCCGATGCCGAGGGTCAGCCCTCCGACGTCGATTTTGAAATCAGCCGGCTGCATGGGGCACAGGCTGTATTTGAGTCGGCCGTCCACGACGAGACTCTTGCCGAAGGCCATGGTGACGCCGGCGAGAGCGCAGAAACCGGGTTTGCTCTGCTTGGCTTCGCCGCGGATTTCGTTGGTTTCCTTGAATATGTGATAACCGAGGCCCAGGCCGGCGTAGGGCGTCATTGGTCCGGATTTGAACCGGTAAAGCACCCCGGCCTCAACGGCCATGACGGTCATCTTGGTTTCCTCGCCGGTGAAGGTCATGGCTCCCGTGTGGGCCCGGTAGGTCCCTTCCAGCCAGCCGACGATTTTTCCCTTCCCGATCCGGAGTTCGCCGCCGAAGACGGGTCCGTTCGAATAGACTTCGCCGAAGGCCGAATCCCCGGCCAGGAAGAATCCGGCCCGGAGAAGAAACATCGAGAAAGGCTCCAGGGCGGCCGGCGATCCGATCTCGACGGGCGTCGCCGGGGCGGTTTCTCTTCGCGTTGGGGCCGTCGGCGTTGGAGGGGGTGTCGCGACTGTCGTCGGTTTCGCCGGAGCGCCCGCTTCCGCGATTTCCTCGACGACGCTGGCGTGTAAAAATCCCTTGGCTCCGGTCGCCAGTTGGATCGTGTACCATTCGCCCGATTTTTCCAGGACGTCGAAAACCTGCCCTTTCTCCGCGGAGAGGATGACGGGGGCGGTCGTCGCGGCCGCTTGACGGACGTTCGCCCGCGTGGCGATGACTCGGATGAACAAATGATCGTCGGCCCGAAGGTTTGCGGGATGCAAAAGTCCGGCCAGCGAGACCAACAGAAAGACCAGGGAAATTTTCGTGATGGTTGATTTCATGGGATGATCCTTCATGGTTGGTTACTTCGAAATCGTGATTGCGCCTGGAGCGCCTTCCCGGCCGCTCGAGGTGACGGCGGCGACGTAATAATCGAGAGAAGCTTGGCCCGCCAGTCGGTGGCGGAATTCCCTGACCGCGGCGTCGACTTCGGCCAAAAGTTGAGGGGCGCCGCTGCCGACGATATAGACCCGGTATTTGGCAATGTCGATGCCGTCATTGGCCGCGTTCGGAACCCAAGAGACGATGTTGATGTATTCGGCTTGGGAGAACGAGCGGTTCAGCTCTTTTTTACCGGTGACGGCGGGCGCGGCGATATAGCGGAAATTGGCTTTGACGGTTTTGTCGCTGTTCATGAGCACCGTCAGCGGATTGTCGCTGCCCGTCGCGCTCCCGCTCCAATTCATGAAGATGCTGTAGGTCTGCGGAATGGCGGTGATCGGGACTTGGGCCCCGGGTGAATAGGTGTACGAGGCGGGGACGGGGTTGGTCGTTCCGAAGGTCGAGGTTTGAATGACCAGGGTGTACTTGATCAGCGCGGCGATGGCCAGATCCACGCGGATGCGGGCGATACCGGGCGCGGCATAACCATTGCAGACGCTGGTGATCAAGCGGCCCGTATTCCGGAGAGCGTTCAACGCGTTCGTCACGCTCACGCTCGGCACGGCCTGTCGGATCAGGGCCCAGGTGCCGGTGACGTGAGGCGTGGCCATGGACGTTCCGTTCCAAGAGGCATAGCTCGAATCCGAAACGCCGGTCGAAGAGTTAATCGAGCTGCCGGGAGCGTACAAGCTTTGCATGGAAGCATGCCAGTTGTTGAAGGACGACTCGAGGTCCGCTTTGGTGCTGGACCCGATGGCCACGGAGGATGAAATACATGCCGGAGAGCTGACAGACCCGCAGTAACCGTTGTTGCCGGTCGCGATCGCCACGGCGATATTCGCCGAGCGAAGGTTGTCGACGGCCGATTTCCGGGAGTCTGAGTCGCAAGGGGAACTGTATCTTCCCCCGCCGATGCTCATGTTAACGGCGGCGATATTATAACTTCCCCGGATGGAGTAGATCAACTCCAAGCCCGACAACTGATCGGAGTTCCAGCTCAAGACGCAGGGCGAACCGCCGCAATCGGATGCCGAGAATTTGGAAAACACCTGAACGGCGATGATATTGGCGTCCTTGGCGATACCGGCCATCGAGCCGTAGTTGCCGGCGGCGATTCCGGCGACGTGGGTGCCGTGGTCATATCCGGAATACGAACTGGAGTAATGGACCGCGGCGCCGTTGCCGGTCATGGAGGATTGCCCATTGGGACAATCTCCCGCTCCGGAATTGCCGTCGCTCCCCAAGGCGAAACAGCCTTCTTGGATGGTCTTCCCGGAGAAAAACTGGTGGGTTTTTCGAATTCCCGTGTCCAGGATGGCGACGTACCATCCGTTGCCCGTGAACCCCCAACCCCAGGCGGTGGTAGCTCCGACCAGACCGGCCGACTGCGATAACAGCGGTGGTGCGATCTTGTCGTTATTGATGATCGCGCGACCGCCTTTGGGCCCGGTCTGATCCGGAACCGGTTCGACTAATTTATCCGGGAGGTCTTCTTCGACCCCGAGGACGGCGGGGAGTTCTCGGAGAAGGGCCAGGGCGGCCGGGGTGACGCGCAGCGAGATGTAGGGGATGTATTTGAACTTGGCGTTGACAATGGGTTCTGTTCCCTGCAGCTCCATCAGAACTTTCCAGCCTGTATAATCGATCGCCTCGGTCAAAGCCTGGTCGGCAGCGAGCCGCTCTCGGGCGATTGCGAGGCTGGCGTCCAGGCCCCGATATCGGGTCGAGGCGGCCGTCAGTTCCTCGATTTGGGGGACATCGAGGTGGACGATAACGCGGACCTTTCCTTCCGTCCAAGCTTTTTGGGCCAGCCGGTCGAACGCGGCCGTGTCCTTCCTTCCGAGAGCGGCGGCCGGCGAGGGCAGCGCCGCCAACACCGCCGCGGACAGCAGGAACAAGACCGCTGCCGAACGGAGACGATTCCATGGAACTCTCTTCATTTCTCTCCTCCTTGAAGACGATGAATGTGAACCCGATGGGAGTGATGTTGGAATAGGGAAGTCGGGGTGAATGACCGGGGCGGACGGGCCGGGGAACGTCGACCTGTCATCGGCGTCGCATCGATCCCGACTCGGTTTGCCGAATCCGTCTGCAACCGCACATGAGATAGAATCGAATCTTCTCCCTAGGTGGACAATATCACTGGACCTCGTTTTTTGTCAAGAATATCCGGACACGATTATCTTCTCATCATGGCCCATCCGCGATCAGAGGCCAGGGATGAAAATCCCCCGATTTCATCTTATCCTCGTTAAATTTATGGAGGCAATAAAACTATCATAATCGTTGACAAAGTGATGACCCCGCGGCAAGCCGCCCGGAATGACGACGAGCGGATCGAATACAAGAAGATGCTGGCTGAGATCCAAGAGCGGCAGGCTTCCCCTGTCGCCCGAGCGGATGAAGCGGCGACTGCATATCAAAGACTTCTGGAGAAGGAAGAGCTTCGCGGCGAACTCAAAGCCCAACGGGCCGGAATCCTCAATAATAGAGAGGCCGCGAAGGCGGAATACCTAAAATTGAAGGCCGAAAAGGTCTGATTTCCTCGGCGGAAATTCCCGGCCGTGAATCCGGGAAGAATACAGGAATGAGTTGAAGCCCGGGTCGTTCGCGGTCCGGGCTTCATTTTTTGGGGTCGGTTCGATCCATTTTTTGCGGACGCACCGCCGCGGCCGTCTGATCCAGAGGATCGATCAGAGTCAAACCGAAATCGTCGATGGTGATCAGCCTCTTTTTATAAAGAGCTCCGACGGCCATTTTGAAGGCGTTCTTGCTGACGCTGAAGCGGGCGGCGATGACTTCGGGAGGGGAGTGATCGGTGATGTTCAGGTATCCGCCGCCGGCCTTCAACCGGTCCAGGATCGTATTCGCCAGGTTGTCGATCTTCCCGTAGCCCGGTTTTTCGAGAAGCAAGTCGATTTTCCCGTCCTCGCGGATTTTCTTGATATACCCCCGGACGCGCTCGCCCGGCCGCAGTTCCCGAAAAACCTCGTTCTGATAAAGGATTCCCGGGTGGGCGTTCTCGACGATCGCCCGGTAACCCAAGGGTGTCCGGCCCCAGACGAGAATGTCGACTTCCTGCTCCGGCTGAAAAGGAGCGGGTTGCCGGCCGAGAAATTGATTGAGCCGGGCCGAGGCGACGATTCGTCCGCTGGTGACGTCCAGGAAAATATATACGAGATAACGGCGTCCGCGTTCCATCGGCGGCTGCTGCTCCCGGAAGGGGACGAATAGGTCCTTCATCAGGCCCCAATTCAGGAAGGCCCCCATGGATTCGACGGCGACCGCCTCCAGATAGGCGAATTCGCCGACTCGGGCGAAAGGCTTTTCGGCCGTGGCGATCAGGCGGTCGTCGGAATCGAAATAGAGGAAGACCTCGACGGTCTGGCCGGGTTCCGCGCCCGCGGGGACGTATCGGCGCGGCAGAAGGATTTCGCCGAGGTCGCCGCCGTCCAGATAGACGCCGAAGTCGACGGTCTTGACGATCCGGAGCGTGTTGGTTTTCCCGATGTCGGCCATGCGGGGACAATATACCTTGAGGGCGGCCGGGATTCAATCCGGTTAACATCCCTCCCCGCGGAATGGTATATTCTTTCGGAGACTCCTCATGATCAGAAATTTTCTCAAAATCGCCCTTCGGAACCTCTTCCGTCACAAGGTCTATTCCGTGATCAATATCCTCGGCCTGGCCGTCGGGATCGCCTGCGGCCTGGTCATCTTTCTCCATATCGCCCACGAATTTAGCTATGATCGTCAAAGCCCGGCCGCCGACCGCACGTTCCGAGTGACGGGTGAATTCAAGCGGGGCGAGCGGTCTATGGCCATGCCCTATATTCCGGCCGGGCCGCCCCTCCAGGCCGAACTGCCCGAGGTCGAGGCTTCCACCCGCCTGTTCACCTATTCCTGGAAAGAAAAAGCCCTGATCGCCTCCGGCTCCAAATCATTCTACGAAGAGCGGTTTTTCCTGGCCGATCCTAGCGTCCTCGACATGTTCGCGATCCCGCTCCTCCAGGGTGATGTCCTGACGGCCCTGGCCGATCCGAGCCGGATCATTCTTTCGGAAAGCGCGGCCCGGAAGTATTTCGGGTCTGACGATCCGATCGGAAAAGTCCTCTCGGTCAAAAACATGTCCCAAGCCGATTTCGTCGTCGCCGGGGTGTTCCAGGACGTCCCCGCGAACTCCCATTTCCATCCCGAATTCATCGCCCCGCTCGAGGCCGGAAAAAAGGTTTTCTGGGAAAAATTCATGGAGCGGAACAGCTTCTTTACTTACGTCCGTCTCAAGCCCGGGGTTTCGCCCGCGGCCCTGAAGGCCAACCTCGGACCCGCCCTCGGCCGGTCTTTAGGCGCCGAGGCCGCTTCGTATACGTTCCATCTTCAACCGCTGACCGACATCCATCTCCGTTCGAATCTCGGCGGCGAGATCGAAGCTAACGGCGATCTTAAATCGGCGACTCTGCTCGCCCTTTTGGCTTTGATCATCTTGATCGGGGCCTGCATCAATTTCGTCAATTTGACGACGGCCCGTTCCGAAAGCCGGGCCAAGGAAGTCGGGTTGAGGAAAGTGGTCGGCGCCCGCCGATTCCAGATCGTTCGTCAATTTCTCGCCGAATCCTGCGTCCTTGCCTTGGCCGCCGTCCCTCCGGCCGTTGTTTTCGTCTTGATCCTGCGGCCCGCCTTTCATGCTCTTCTCAACGTCCCGGGGCCTCTCGACGCCATTCCTGTCCCGATGTTTCTGGCGATCCTGACCGGGCTCCTGGTATTTGTCGGCCTTGTCGCCGGATGTTATCCGGCTTTTGTTTTGTCGGGTTTCGCCCCCTCGGGCGTCCTCCGGGGCCGCGTCCAGACCGGATCCCGCCGATCCCTTTCCCGCAGTCTTCTGGTCGTCGTCCAATGCTCCGCCGCGGTCATCCTGATGGCCGGAACCCTGATCGTCCTGTTCCAAATGCGGTTCATCCAGAATAAGAAGCTGGGCTTCGACAAGGAGCAACTCGTGATTCTCCAGCTCAAGGATCACGAGGCCCAGGTCGCGTTCCCGGTCCTGAAAAACGTCTTGGCCCTGAATCCCGACATTCTCGGCCTTGCGGCTTCGGAATCCCTGCCTTCCGACTTGGGCCGCCGCCATCCGGGCTGGCATGAAGGAGTCGCCGCCGATACCGAGGAAGAGATTCTCTGGAACGCCGTCGATTATGATTTTCTGAACACTTATGGAATGACCCTGGCCGCGGGCCGTCCTTTTTCCCGCGAATTTCCGTCCGATGAAAAGCGGGCTTATATCATCAACGAAACCGCGGCCCGGGCGTTCGGCTGGACCCAGCCGATCGGCAAAGGCTTCGGCCTGTCCAACAAGAATCTGATGCGGCCGATGTTCGAAAAGGGGGAAGTGATCGGAGTGGTCCGAGATTTTCATTCCCACTCCCTGCACAAGCCGATCGAGCCGGTCGTTTTGAGCCTTCAAAAAGAATTCGCCAATTATGCCGCGGTCAAGATCCGGCCGGGGAAGATCCCGGAAACACTGACCGCTTTGGCCGCGGCCTGGAAACAGGTTCTGCCCGGCCGTCCGTTCGATTTTTTCTTTTTCGATGAAAACGTCGCCCGGATGTATGCAGCCGAGCAACGGACTGGGCGGATGTTCGGGGCGGGCGCCCTGCTGAGCCTTTTCCTCTCCGCCCTTGGGCTCTTCGGCCTGGCCTCGTTCAGCGCCGCAAAGAGAACCCGGGAAATCGGCATCCGGAAAACGCTCGGCGCCTCGGTCCGGGACATCTCTGTCCTTCTGTCCAAGGAATTCGCTGTTCTTTTTCTGGTGGCGAATCTGATCGCCTGGCCTATCGCGTATTTCCTCATGAAAAAATGGCTGATGAGTTTCGCTTACCGGATTTCCGCCGGCCCGCGGATCTTTCTCTTGGCCTCGGCCGTGGCCTGTCTGATCCTGATCGCCGCCGTCGGCTCCCAGGCGCTCAAAGCCGCCCTGACTAATCCGGTGGACGCTCTGCGGTACGAGTGAGATAAAAAGACTATTCGGATCGTCTTATTATCCGCAGGGGATGTCCTCCTCGCCTGACCGGATAACTGTGGGAAACGCAAAACAGACCGAAGAAACGCAAAGAAAAGAACAACTGCCGATTGCCCAAATCGGCGGCGAGGATTATGGACGGCTGTTGACCGAGATTAGGGAACGTGTCCGCTCGGCTCAATACGAAGCGTTGCGGGCGGTCAACAAAGAATTGGTGACGCTTTATTGGGATATTGGGCGGATCATTATCGAACGTCAAACCGGTGTTGTTTGGGGAAACGCTGTGGTTGAGCGGTTGGCCGGGGATTTGCGCGTTGCTTTTCCTGGCATTGGCGGCTTTTCGGCATCAAACTTATGGCGGATGAAGGCCTTTTATGAAGCCTATGCGTCGTCCTTAAAACTCGCACCATTGGTGCGAGAAATTGGTTGGAGCCATAATCTGCTGATCTTGGAGCGTTGCGCCGATCCTCTCGAACGCGAATTCTACATCCGTATGACCCGAAAGTTCGGCTGGTCTAAGAACGTTCTCATCCATCAGATCGAAAACCAGGCCTTCGAGAAAACAATGCTCGGCCAGACGAATTTTGAAAAAGCTTTGACACCCGAATTGCGCGCCCAGGCCAAGTTCGCCGTCAAAGACGAATACACCTTCGATTTTCTGGAGATGGGCGAAGAACACGCGGAACGTGAACTGGAACGAGCGCTCGTGTCCCGGGTTGAAGATTTCTTGCGCGCCATGGGGGGTATGTTCGCTTTTGTCGGAAGCCAGTTCCGCCTTGAAGTCGAGAATAAAGAATACAAGATCGATCTATTGCTCTTCCATCGGCGGCTGAAATGTCTGGTGGCTCTCGAACTCAAAATCGGCGAATTCGAACCGGAATTTGTCGGGAAGATGCAATTCTATCTTGCTGCCTTGGACGAAAAAGTCCGGCATGAGGGCGAAAATCCGTCCATCGGAATCATTCTTTGCAAGGAAAAACGCCGTACCGTTGTCGAATACGCCCTGCGCAATTCTCGTAAACCGATCGGGGTGGCCACTTATCGCATCTTCAAACGTCTGCCCAGGGAACTGAGGAGCCAGCTTCCATCTCCCGAGCAAATCGCCGCTCTATTGGAAGGCGCTTGATCAGACGGAAAGCCGAATCACTTCCCGGGCGTCAACCGGTATCTAACCAGGGAAGCGAATTCGTCCGCGTCTTTCTCGATCTTCCAGAGGAAATCGCCGGTGAAGCGCTTCAGGCCGGAGGACGAGAAGGCCGCTTCGATCGGCCCGCCTTCGACCGTGATCCGGTTCACAAATTCTCCCTTCGGTGAGAAGATGTCGAACATGTTCGTGGCGCGGTCGGCCGCATAGATCTGCACCCAGAGGTTCCCCCTCCCATCGAAAGAGAGTCCTCGGTAGGGAGGGAAATTCTCCGGAAATTCGGTCGCTTTGACGATATAATCGGGCGCCCCGTTGACGGTTTGCATTTGGCGATCGACCATGACGCGCAGGGTGAAGGCGTCGAAATGGGCTTTCCGGTCCCGCTCCTCGATCCTGACAGGGGAATAGGGTCGATTGATTTCGGTCGTGCGGCTTTTGTCGGGGTTA
>Ga0315287_10005060_pt1 | contig 12937 bp, 12 predicted proteins | sample YL17G11_0_MG_FD_205037 | JGI IMG/M metagenome (GOLD analysis project Ga0315287, IMG submission 205037) | Sediment microbial communities from Yellowstone Lake, YNP, Wyoming, USA - YL17G11_0 | ecosystem: Environmental > Aquatic > Freshwater > Lake > Sediment | place: USA: Wyoming | collected...
GTACTCGATCGTGCGCGCCAGCGCGAAGCTGTTCGGCGGGATGATGCAGACGTCGGCCTCGATGTCGACGAAGCTTCTCTCGTCGAAGTTCTTCGGGTCCACGACCGTGCTGTAGATGTTGGTGAAGACCTTGAATTCGGGCGCGCAGCGGATGTCGTAGCCGTAGCTCGAGGTACCGTAGCTGACGATCTTGTGACCATCCGGCGCCTGGCGCACCTGGCCGGGCTCGAACGGCTCGATCATGCCGTGCTGCTGGGCCATGCGCCGGATCCACTTGTCGCTCTTGATGCTCATGGCGGGCATTGTAGGCAAGGCATCACACCCGCCGCGCCGCACACCGCGCTACCATGGCGTCACGCTGCCTGCTGGGAGACTGCCATGAGCGCTGCCACCGACCTGATGGCCAAGTACGCCGCCTACCACCGCGACCGTCGCAACATCGCCACGCATTTCGTCGGCATTCCGCTGATCGTGTTCGCCGTCGGCGCGCTGCTGTCTCGGCCGAGCGTCGAGATGGCCGGTTGGCCGGTCACGCCGGCGGCCGTGCTGTGGGCCGCCACGGCGCTGTGGTACCTGACGCGCGGCAATCTGGTGCTCGGTGTGGCGGTGAGCCTGGCCAACCTGGTGCTGATCCTGGCCGCGCTGCCGCTGGGCCAACTCGACACCGCAACCTGGTTGGCCGCGGGCCTGGGCAGCTTCGTGGTCGGCTGGGTGATCCAGTTCGTCGGCCATTACTACGAGGGCAAGAAGCCGGCCTTCGTCGACGACATCCGCGGCCTGCTGGTCGGCCCGATGTTCGTCACCGGCGAAGCGCTGTTCGCGCTCGGGTGGGGGAAGTCGCTGTCGACCGAGATCGAAAACCGCGTCGGGCCGACGCACCTGCGCGACCTGCACGCCCCCGCGACGCGCTGATCTTCAGCCCTCAGGCCAGCGCAGGGCCGCCCCAAGCGGCCTGAGCTCCCCTCGGGGGACGCGAGCGCAGCGAGCCAGGGGGGTCAGGTCACGACCCGCACCGGCGGCCGTTCCGGCTCCGGCTCGGCGTCGAAGCGCTCGAAGCCGCAGTAGCAGATGAAGTGCCGCTGGCTGGCGCGGCCGAACAGCGTCATGCCGAGCTTGACCGCGAGTTCGTAGCCCATCTGCGTGACGCCGTTGCGCGAGATGATGATCGGCACGCCGAGCTGGGCCGACTTCATCACCATCTCGCTGGTCAACCGGCCGGTCGTGTAGAAGACCTTGTCGGCGCCCTGGCCGAGCGGCGCATCGCCATGCAGCCACATCCAGCCGGCGATGGTGTCGATGGCGTTGTGCCGGCCGACGTCCTCGACGAAGGTCAGCATCTCGCCACCGCGAAACAGCGCACAACCGTGCACCGACCCGGCGCGTCGATGCACGCTGTCGGTCTTGCGCATCGCCTCGTTGAGCGTGTGCAGCGTCGACTGGCGGATGCGCGCGGCAGCCGCCGTGGGCAGCGTCACGGTGCCGAGCTCGTCCATCAGGTGGCCGAACATCGTGCCCTGGCCGCAGCCGGTCGTGACGATGCGGCGCGACGTGCGGGCTTCGATCGCGTTGGCAGTGCCGTGGCGCGTCTTGACGGCGGCGGCTTCGACGTCCCAGTCGACGGTGATCGAGTCGACGTCGTCGAGCGATTCGACCAGGCGCTGGTTGCGCAGGTAGCCCAGGGCCAGCAACTCGGGCGCGGCGCCCAGCGTCATCAGCGTGACGACCTCGCGCTTGTCGACAAACAGCGTCAACGGCCGTTCGGCCGGAATGTGGATCGTGCGGCGCTGGCCGAATTCGTCGCGCACCTCGACCTCGCGCGTCAGCGGCGCGCGGGCTTCGGTCAGGTGCGGTGTCAGCCGCGCGGTGCGGGTTTTGGGCCGGGACAGCATGCGCCCGTTATAACCGGCAGACCGTCAACCCTTCTTCTCCGGGGCCTTCGCAGCGGGCGCCGCGGCCGGGGCGGGTGCTGGCGCGGGTGCGGGTGCGGCCGCAACGGCCGGCGGCGGATAGACGAAGGCACCCGGGTCGGCGCAGGCGGCAGTGGCCGTCGGCGGCTTGACGTCCTTGCCGGCCTTCTTGGCTTCGGCCTGGTAGCGCGCGGCGACACGGTCCATCGACCGACAGAGCTGGAAGTCGGCGACCTTGTTGCCATGCGCGGTCTTCGCTGCGGCCTCGGCCGCCTTGGCCTTGGCCTCGTCGGACAGCACCGGTGCGGGCAGTTTGGCCAGCGCGGCGCTGGCAGCCAGTGCCATCAGGGACAGGGTGACGATGCGCTTCATGCGCCCTCCTCTCAGGTTTTCTGGTCGGCCAGCGGCGGCGCGGCATGCGGCGTACGCTGGGCCGGGATCTTGCCGGCGCGGATGTCCTCGGCCCACAGCGCATGGTGCTCGCGCGCCCAGGCTTCGTCGACGTAGCCGGTACGCATGCCTTGGTAAGCGCCCTTCATGCCGATCGTGCCCAGGTAGATGTGGCCGCAGAACATGGCCATCATCAGCACCGAGGCGACAGCGTGGATCATCTGCGCGATCTGCATGTCGCCGCGCAGGTAGGCCATGCCCGGCACCAGCTTGTCGAGCACCAGCCCCGAGCCGACGACGATCAGCCCGAGCACGATCACGCCACCCCAGAAGACGATCTTCTCGCCGGCGTTGAAGCGGTGCGAGGGAACCTCTTTGCCGCCGAACATCCCGCCGCCCTGGGCCAGCCATTTCAGGTCGTCGCCACGCGGCAGGTTGTCGCGCAAGTAGCCGACGATGAACACGACCAGCGCCACTGCGAACACCGGCCCGGCGAAGTTGTGGGCATTCTTCAGCGCGTAGGTCAACCAGCCGAACAGCGTGCTGCCGATGATCGGCAGCAGGAAGAACTTGCCGAACGACATCACCAGCCCCGACACAGCCAGCACGACGAAGGAGATCGCCACGCTCCAATGTGCCGCACGCTCGAAATAGGTGAAGCGTTCGACCTTGCGGCCGGTGTCGGGCAGATGGCCGCCCATCGGGCCGACGCGCCAGTAGAACAGGCCGATTGCCAGCGCGGCGATCAGGATCAGCGCGCCGCCGTAGGGAATGATCCAGTTGTTGCGCACCTGGCGCCAGGCCTCGCCAGCACTGGCCAGACGGGAGCCCGGGTATTGCACGAAGGGCTGGATCAGCATGCCGTTCTCGGCCCCGGGCAGAGTCGTAAAGCCCGGTTGGTCGCCCGAGTCCCGCACGCCGCGCCAGAACGGCGAGTTGTTGCCCGGTTGGCTCTTGCCGCGCTGGGCATTGTTTTCGTCGGCCTTGGGTTCGGCCGGCGCCACAAAATCGGCCGGCGCGGCCGCCTTCGCGGGCTCCGCCGCTGATGCCGGCGTCTGCGCCTGCAAGGCTAGCGGCAAGGCCAGCGTCGCGGCGACCAGGAGCATCCGCAGTTGCTGTTGCATGGTGGTGGTCACCCCCGACAGATTCACGGCGCCTTGGGCGGCGCAACCGCCGGCGCTGCACCGACAGTGCGCGAGTATTCGTTCTGGCCTTGCGCGCGGCTGCGCATCTGCGCCTCCCACGCGGCCTGATCGCCGCCCTTCCAGCCGCTGGCCAGGTATGCGGCCTGCGACGACTCCCAGGCCTTGGCGTCGGCCTTCTTCCCTGCGCCGGCGGTTTGCGCCTTCTCGCCGCAGCCCATCACGGCCAAGGCCAGCAGGGCCACTGCGATCGTGCTTCGAGAGCTCATGACTTGGTCCCTTGCGTCGGCTTGCCGTAGGCGGTGCCCCAGCCCCAGACTTCGCTGCCCTTGCCACGCTGCAACACGCGGGTGCGGAAGATATCGGCGACCACGTCGCCGTCGCCACCCAGCAGCGCCTTGGTCGAGCACATCTCGGCGCAGGCCGGCAGCTTGCCTTCGGCCAGGCGGTTGCGGCCATACTTTTCGTTCTCGGCCGCCGAGCCGTTGGCCTCGGGGCCGCCGGCGCAGAAGGTGCACTTGTCCATCTTGCCGCGCAGCCCGAACACGCCGTTGGTCGGGAACTGCGGTGCACCGAAGGGGCAGGCATAGGAGCAGTAGCCACAGCCGATGCAGACGTCCTTGTCGTGCAGCACCACGCCTTCGTCGGTGCGATAGAAACAGTCGACCGGGCAGACCGCCATGCACGGCGCGTCGCTGCAATGCATGCAGGCCACCGAGATGCTCTTCTCGCCGGGCACGCCGTCGTTGAGGGTCACGACGCGTCTGCGGTTCACACCCCAGGGCACGTCGTGCTCGGCCTTGCAGGCCGTGACGCAGCCGTTGCACTCGATGCAGCGCTCGGCGTCGCAAATGAACTTCATTCTTGCCATGGAGCCTCCTGCCGGGCCGTCCCAAGGGAGGCCCGCGCCCCCTCGGGGGGCCGCGAACGAGTGTGAGCTTGGGGGTGCACGTTCATCTCCTTACGCCGCGCGCTCGACCTGACAGACCGTGGTCTTGGTCTCCTGCATCATCGTGACGCTGTCGTAGCCGTAGGTCGTGGCAGTGTTGACCGCCTCGCCCCGGACGATCGGCATGGCACCGGCCGGATAGTGCTGGGCCATGTCAACGCCCTGCCAGTGGCCGGCGAAGTGGTACGGCATGAAGGCCGTGGTCTTGTCCACCCGCTCGGTGACCTGGGCCTTGACCTTGATGCGTGCGCCTGTCGGCGTCGTGACCCAGACATCCTCGCCGTTGCGGATGCCGCGGTCGTTGGCCGTCGCCGGGTTGATCTCGATGAACATGTGCTGCTGCAGCTCGGCGAGATAGCGGTTGGAGCGTGTCTCGTCGCCGCCGCCCTCGTACTCGACGAGGCGCCCGCTGGTCAGGATGATCGGGAACTGCTTGCCGATGTCCTTGTTCTTGTCCTGCAGCGACTTGTACAGCGTGGGCAGCCGCCAGAAGGTCTTGCGGTCGTCGTGGGTCGGGTACTTGGCCACCAGTTCCGGCCGAGTGGAGTAGATCGGCTCGCGGTGCTGCGGGATCGGATCGGGGAAGTTCCAGACGATGGCCCGCGCCTTCGCGTTGCCGAAGGGGTGGCAGCCGTGGTTCTTCATCGCCACGCGGATGATGCCGCCCGACGGATCGGTCTTCCAGTTCTTGCCTTCCGCCTTCTTCTGTTCGTCCTCGGTGAGTTCCTCCCACCAGCCGAGCTTCTTCAGCAGCAGGTGGTCGAACTCCGGGTAGCCGGTGGTGATGTCGGCGCCCTTCGAGTGCGAGCCGTCGGCCGCCAGCAGCGATTGGCCGTCGCGTTCGACGCCGAAGTTGGCGCGGAAGTTGCCGCCCCCCTCCATCACGTGCTGCTCCGTGTTGTACAGCACGTGGGTGCCCGGATGCTTCATTTCTGGCGTGCCGTAGCAGGGCCACGGCAGGCCGAAATAGTCGCCGTCGAGCTTGTAGCCGGTCTCCTTGTCGATGCCGCCCTTGGCGCGCAGCGTGGTGACGTCGAAGACGTTCATGTTGCGCATGTGCGCCTTCAGACGTTCGGGGCTCTGGCCGGTGTAGCCGATCGTCCAGACGGACTTGTTGATCTCGCGCAGGATGTCTTCGGGCGTGGGTTCGTCCAGGCCCTTGATCTTCTGCATCTTGTAGTTCTTGACCAGTTGTTCGCCAAAGCCGAGCTTCTGGGCAAGCTGGTACATGATCATGTGATCGCTGCGTGACTCGTACAGCGGGTCCATGACCTTTTCGCGCCACTGCAGCGAGCGGTTGCTCGCCGTGACCGAGCCGCTGGTCTCGAATTGCGTGCAGGCCGGCAGCAGATAGACGGCGCGTTTGCCGTTCAAATCCTCGGCCTTGCCGGGCATCGCCGCCATCGCCGCCGTCGCCGACGGGAAGGGATCGACCACGACCAGCAGGTCGAGCTTGTCCATCGCTCTCTTCAAGTCGAGGCCGCGCGTCTGCGAGTTCGGGGCGTGACCCCAATAGAACATGCCGCGCAGGTTGCCTTCCTGGTCGATCATCTCGGGCTTCTCAAGCACGGCGTCGAACCAACGCGAGATGGTCAAGCCGGGCTTGGTCATCATGCCGGGTGCGTACTGCTTCTTGATCCACTCGAAGTCCACGCCCCAGACGGCGGCGAAGTGCTTGAACGCGCCTTCGGCGATGCCGTAGTAGCCGGGCAACGAGTCGGGGTTCATGCCGACGTCGGTGATGCCCTGCACGTTGTCATGGCCACGGAAGATGTTGGCACCGCCACCGACCTTGCCGATATTGCCCAGCGCCAGCTGCAGCAGGCACGAGGCGCGCACCATCGCGTTGCCGATGGTGTGCTGGGTGTGGCCCACGCACCAGACCAGGGTACTGGGGCGGTTCTCGGCCATTGTCTTGGCCACCTGCAAGCAGGTCGCCTCATCCACGCCGGAGGCCTCGAACACTTTGTCAGGAGTCCACTTGGCGAGAACTTCCTCGCGCACCTTCTCCATGCCCCAGACGCGGTCCTCGACGTACTTCTTGTCTTCCCAGCCGTTCTTGAACACGTGGTACATCACGCCGAAGAGGAACGGAATATCCGCGCCCGAGCGCATGCGAACGTACTGGTCCGCCTTGGCGGCCGTGCGAGTGAATCGTGGATCGACCACGATCATCTTGCAGCCCTTTTCCTTGGCATGCAGCATGTGCATCAAGGACACCGGATGCGCTTCGGCAGCATTGCTGCCGATGTACATCGCCGCCTTGGCGTTCTGCATGTCGTTGTACGAGTTGGTCATCGCACCGTATCCCCACGTATTCGCCACACCGGCGACTGTCGTGGAGTGGCATATTCGTGCCTGGTGATCGCAGTTGTTACTGCCCCAGAGGGACATCCACTTTCTGAGCAGGTACCCCTGCTCGTTGTTGCTCTTGCACGAGCCGACGATGAAGATGCTGTCCGGGCCGCTTTCCTTGCGCAGATCGAGCATCTTGGCGCTGATCTCGGTGAGCGCCGTGTCCCAGCTGATGCGCTGGTACTTGCCGTCGACGAGCTTCATCGGGTACTTCAGCCGGAACTCGCCATGCGCGTTGTCGCGCACCGCGGCGCCCTTGGCGCAATGCGCGCCGAGGTTGATCGGCGAGTCGAAGACCGGCTCCTGCCGGACCCACACCCCGTTCTCGACCACCGCGTCGATGGCACAACCCACCGAGCAGTGTGTGCACACGGTGCGCTTGACCTCGATCTTGCTGCCGCCGGCCTTGTCCGCGCTGGCGGGGTCGGCCGCCTCGGCCTTGCGCACCAGCGTCAATTGGCTGGCCGCGATCCCGGCGCCGACGCCGAGGCCGGATCGACGCAGGAACTTGCGCCGGTCCATCGTGGGGATGGCGCGCGCAACGCCGCGCGCCAGGCTGTCAACGAGCGCGCCGGAGGGGTTGGCCCCGCCTCCTGCACCCGATGACCTTCGTGTCAACAACATGGCATACCTCCTGTCGGACGCATCAAATTCGGGCGGTCTTGTAGTACTGCTTCACATGTTCCGTGAGGCGGTAGCCTGCACTGCCATCGGGCACCGGCTCGGCACGGGCCACCTTCGCGGCAGTGTCGGCGTCTTGCGTGCTTGGCAACAGGGTTGCCACGGCAGCCAAGGCGCCCACCGCACCTGCGCCGGCCAGCATGGCGCGGCGGTCAACCGGGTTTCTTGCATCAACCATCTAGAACCTCCTGGTTACTGCGTACTGCGGCTGTACGAACTGCCAGCATATCTTCTATTCTCCATTCGAAGCAGGGGCCCCTGCCTTTGCCTTAGCGTTTATCCCTAGTCGATTTCGGACGCGCCGAGTAGGCACATGGGGTTCCAAACCAGCCGCTAACATGCCGCCTCAACCCCTTGATGTCCATTCGCCTTGATCATCGGAACCGCAGGTCACATCGACCATGGCAAGACCTCGCTGGTCAAGGCGCTCACCGGCATCGACACCGACCGGCTGAAGGAAGAAAAGGCGCGCGGCATCACGATCGATCTGGGCTTTGCGTACAAAGCCGCGGCAGACGACAGCATGCTCGGTTTCATCGACGTGCCGGGCCACGAAAAACTGGTGCGCAACATGTTGGCCGGCGCCACCGGCATTGACCATGTCCTGCTCGTGGTTGCTGCCGACGACGGCCCGATGCCGCAGACGCGCGAGCACCTGGCGATCCTGGACCTGCTCGGCCTGTCGCGCGGGGTGGTCGCGCTGACCAAGTGCGATCTGGTCTCCGAAGCCCGCCTGGCCGAAGCGAGTGCCGAGGTGCGTGCGCTGCTCGCACACACGCTGCTTGCAGATGCCAGCGTGATCCCCGTCTCGCCCGTCACCGGCGTCGGAATCGACGTACTCCAGCGCCACATCGCCCGCGCCGCGGCCGAATTGCCGGCGGCGCGCGCCGGCGGTCACTTCCGCCTCGCGGTCGATCGCTGCTTCTCGCTGGCTGGCATCGGCACCGTGGTCACCGGCACCGCTGTGTCCGGCCACGTGGCGCTGGACGACAAGCTGCTCGTCTCGCCCAGTGGCAAGCCGGTCCGCGTACGGAGCCTGCATGCGCAAAACCGCGAAGCCAGCACCGGCCATGCCGGCCAACGCCTGGCGCTGAATCTCGCCGGCGTGGAGAAGATCGACATCGAGCGCGGCGACTGGATCGCGGCCGAACCGGTGCATGCGCCGACGCAGCGCCTGGACGCACGCATCCGCGTGCTGGCCAGCGAAGCCAAGGCGCTCGCGCACTGGACCCCCGTGCACCTGCACCTGGGCGCCCTGGATGTGGGCGCCCGCGTGGTGCTGCTCGAGGGGCAGGCCATCGCGCCGGGCTCGCAGGCCCTGGTGCAACTCGAACTCGACCGGCCGATCGGCGCGCTGCGTGGCGACCGCTTCATCCTGCGCGACCAGTCAGCCCTGCGCACGCTGGGCGGGGGTAGCGTGATCGACGCCTTTGCGCCCGTGACGCGGCGGCGCAAGGCGCAGCGCCTGGGTGTGCTGGCCGCGCTGGAGTTGCCCACCGCCGCCGAAGCCTTGCAGGCCTTGCTGGCGCTGGACCAAGCCCAGGGCGTGGACCTGGCTGTGTTCATGACCCTGTGGAACCTGCTGCCCGACGAACAGCAGGCCCTGCTGAAGGCCGTGCCGCACCGCGTCGTCAACGACGGCAAACAGCGCCTGGCCTTCGCCCCTGGCCAGCTCGAACGCCTGACCTCGCGCATCGGTGAAGTCCTCGGCGCGCACCACAAGCGCGCGCCTGACAGTCCGGGCATGACGCTCGAGCAACTGCAACGCGCCGTCAGCGTCAAGCCCAGCGCCAGCGTCTTTGCGCTGCTGGTGCGCGAGCTGACCGTGAGCCGCAGCCTGGAACGCCACGGCCCCTACCTGCAGCTGGCCGGCCACGAAACCGCGCTGCAAGGCAACGAACAGAAGATCTGGGAGCGCCTGAAACCGTGGATCGGCGAAGGCGGTATCCACCCGCCCAAGCTCAGCGAGTTGCTGCTGCGCGACCGCACGTTGCACCGCGATCCCGTCGTGCGCCTGCTGCAAAAACTCGCGCGCATGGGCAAGCTGTATGCGGTCGGCGCCGAGTACTTCATCCTGCCGCAACACCTTTGCGAGCTCGCCGTGCAGGCCCAGGCCCTGGCCGAGAAGGACGAGCATCGCCGCCTCAACGTCAAGACCTTTCGCGAGGCCACCGGCATCAGCCGCCACCTGTCGGTGCCGCTGGTAGAGTTCTTCGACCATATCGGCTTCACCAAGCGCGATCCGCTCGGCCGCAAGATCCGCCGCGATGCCACCGCGATGTTCGGATGAAGTGGCCCACCCCCGTTGCGGCTTCGCCGCTCCCCCTCAAGGGGGCACCGCTTGCGGACGGGCAAAGCCCGATCCGCGGCGGTTGCTTGGAGGAGCCGTGTGAAAGCGTGACAGTATTTGGAGGAGGATCGTCCCCCGGTGGGGCGTCCGGTCTGCAAAACCGGGTGGGGCTGCTCTGCGGTCCCAGGTAGGTTCGACTCCTACCCTCTTCCGCCACCGACTCCCGCATGAACCCGGCTCGCCCACCCTCGCTCGACAAGCTGCTCGACTCGCTCGCGTTGCGTGAGTCGATCGAGCTGCATGGCCGCGCCGAGGTGCTGGCTTGTGCGCGCGAAGGGCTCGAGGCTTGGCGTGCCGATGCGTCACAGCCCTTCGACGCTGCGCACTTCGAGGCGCGTTGCCGAACGCAACTCGGCGAGCGCGCAGCGATGCGACTGCGGCCGGTGTTCAACCTGACAGGCACGGTGCTGCACACGAACCTGGGCCGCGCGGTGATGCCGCAGGAAGCCATCGATGCCGTGGTGGCCGTGATGGGGCAGCCAGCCAATCTCGAGTACGACATCGCCAGCGGCGCGCGCGGCGATCGCGACGACCACATCGAAGGGCTGTTGCGCGAGCTCACCGGCGCCGAGGCGGCCACGGCCGTCAACAACAATGCCGCGGCGGTGATGCTGGTGCTGGCCGCGCTGGCCGAGAAGAAGGAAGTGATCGTCTCGCGTGGCGAGCTGGTGGAGATCGGCGGCGCTTTTCGCGTGCCCGACATCATGCGTCGCGCCAATGCCAAGCTGGTCGAGGTGGGCACGACCAACCGCACCCACCTGCGCGACTTCGAAGACGCCATCACGCCGCGCACCGGCCTGGTGATGAAGGTGCACGCCAGCAACTACGCGATCCAGGGCTTCACCGCCAGCGTGCCGATCCACGAGCTGGCCGCCTTGTGCAAGGCGCGCGGCCTGCCATTCGCCGAGGACCTCGGCAGCGGCGCCTTGATCGACATGACGCGATGGGGCCTGCCCGCGGAGCCGACACCGCAGCAATCCATCGCTGCCGGGGCCAACGTGGTGACGTTCAGCGGCGACAAGCTTCTCGGCGGCCCGCAGGCCGGCCTGATCGTCGGCGACAAGGCGCTCATCGCCAGGATCAAGCGATGCCCCCTGAAGCGCGCCATGCGCCTGGACAAGATGACGATCGCCGCACTCGAAGCCGTGTTGAAGCTCTACCGCGACCCCGATCGCCTGGCCCAACGCCTGCCAACGCTGCGCATGCTGACCCGGCCGCTGGCCGCCATCCAGGCCACGGCCGAGCGCCTGTTGCCCGCGATCACGCAGATCCTGGGCAACCACGCCAGCGTACAGGTGCTGCCCTGCAAGAGCCAGATCGGCAGCGGCTCCTTGCCGGTGGAGCGGCTCGACAGCCTGTGCATCGCCATCGGCCCCGCCGGCGGCGGCAAGCGCGCGGGCAGTTTTCCCGACCGGCTGGCCGCGGCGCTGCGCGCGCTGCCGGTGCCGGTGATCGGGCGGGTCGAAGAAGGCCAGTTGCGCCTGGACCTGCGCTGCCTCGAGGGCCCAGCCCAGGAGCAGGCCTTCATCGACCAGTGGCGTGCGCTGAGCCCGATCGCGAAGCTGTAGCCGGCGACGCGCCCGCTACTGCCGGCCGCCAAACCGCTGCGCCTCTTCGATCTCGCGCAGGCGAGCGCAGGCCGGATCGCCCTGATGGTCCGGCTTGCGACATTCGCGCGAGAGGCAAGCGTTTTCGCTGAAGATGTTGCTGCTGGCCGAGCACAGCTCGCGCACGTTGCGCCTGGGTTCGGGTGCTGGCGAGGCGCGTATCGGGGCGGCCTGGGCCGCCCGGCGGCTGGCTTCGTCGGCCAGCTCGCGGGCCCGGTCGGCTTCGCGTCGATCGCGGTCTTGCTCGTCGGCAAGCGATCGTGCCAGGGCCTGCTCCTGTTCCACGGCCTTGGCGCGCGCTTGCGCGTCCTGCTTCGCACGCAGTTGACGTGCCCGATCGACCGCCGGCTCCAGTGGTGCCGCGGCGGCCGGCGCTGCCACGGCTTGGGGCACTGCCTCGGTGGCCGCAACGTCCGGCACGGCTGGCGCCAAGGCAGCCGCGGACGCTGCGGACGACTGCACAACCGCCACCGGCGACGCGGCGATGGAGTCCTGCGCCGTCACCGGTTTGCTTTCGTCGATGCGATCGCGCTGCCACCCGAGCGCCAGGACCAGCAGCATTGCGGCGCCAGCCACGGCGGCCAGCCAGCGTCCGCGGCTCCCGCGTGCCTGGCGCCTGGCGCGCGCATTGACTTCGGCGATACGGTCCAGCTGCGACGGCGTGGGTTCGTCGTCCCTGCCCGCGGTGTCGCCGCTGGGCGGGTAACGCGAGTCCGGAGTTCGCGGTATTGACGGCATATCGAACGTTGATCCCTTGTGCCTTTACAGCCCCGTTGCAGTGGCTGCCGCTACTCGATCATGTCGAAGCCCTGCGTCTCGACTTGCATGAAGGCGCGCGTGAAGGCCGCCAGTGCGGCATAGAGCCGGGCGCGCGGCTGGGCCTCGACGGCATCGCACAGCGATGTGCCGACCCAGGGCTGGAGATGGTCGCGGAAGAAGCGGCGCTGGCGTTCGAGGTTGCACAGCGCGATATCGTCGCCAGCAATCAGGTAGCGCATCACTTCCAGCAGGAAGGCCACATGGTCTTCGGTTTCGCCGGCGGCCGCATCGCGCGTGAGCCCCAACTCGGCCAGGTCGCTGCGCAGCACCACGAGTGGCCTCTCATTCAGGGAGCCCGCCAGGTGCAGCGAGCCGTAGAGCATCACCTCGGGCCTGCCGACACCGACGAAGAGCGATTCGTACTCTTGCGCCGCCGCCGCCACACTGCTCGAACGCATGGCGACGACCAGGTCGTGCCACGGCGCTTCGAGAAAGGAGCCTGGTTGCGGCGCTTCCGTCACCGCCACCGCGAACTGCTCGAGCAACGCCGTGTCCGGCGGCGCGAACCACAGCCGCGCCAACAGGCCATACAACTCGGCGCGCTGCAACTCCTCGCCCTGGTCGCGCTCGATCAGCCTGACTTGAGTGGTCGTGTCGCTCAATGGAACCTCCTGCGCGCTGCGCGCGGTCCCCCCAAGGGGGAGCATTCGCACTTGGGGCGGCCCGGCGTGCTCATAGGTCGGTGATCCTGAGTTCGTTGGGATTGGTGTGGATGTCGATCACGCGGCAGTCGCTGC
>Ga0315287_10005061_pt1 | contig 12936 bp, 8 predicted proteins | sample YL17G11_0_MG_FD_205037 | JGI IMG/M metagenome (GOLD analysis project Ga0315287, IMG submission 205037) | Sediment microbial communities from Yellowstone Lake, YNP, Wyoming, USA - YL17G11_0 | ecosystem: Environmental > Aquatic > Freshwater > Lake > Sediment | place: USA: Wyoming | collected...
TCGCCAACGACGCCTTCGGCGTGACGTGGGCGTCGGTGGACGCGCCGCTGGTCGAGGTGGGCGGTTTGACCGGCATCATCGGCGCCATCCCCGGCTCGCAGAGAGATCCGCGGTCGTGGATTCAGCATCTCCAACCCTCGCAGACGTTCTATTCCTGGGTCATGAACAACCACTGGCACACCAACTATCGTGCCGAGCAGGAAGGCCCAACCGTCTTCCGCTACTTCCTCCGCGAGCATCGCGGCTACTCGCCGCTCGAGGCGGCGCGCTTTGGCATCGCCTGTTCACAACCGCTCCTCGTGACCCGAGTATCAGGCCAGTTGCCGGCGAAGCCCCGTCTCAAGCTGTCGTCGGATCGCGTGCTGGTGACAGCTTTCAAACCCAGCGACGACGGCAAAGCTTGGATCGTTCGGTTATTCGGCGCCTCCGGTAAGACGGAAAAGGTCAAACTGTCCTGGGCCGAGCCGAAGCCCGGGAAGTTCTGGCTGAGCGACACAAGCGAGCGGCGGTTGGAAACGGCGCCAGAATCGCTACGCGTGCCGGGCTGGGGAATTGTCACGCTGCGGGCGGAATTGTAATCGGGGAATCAATCAACAAACATACGAATATGAAATTGCCAAACTGGATCACAGCTTTGATTGCCGCCGCTACCCTCGGAACCGCGTCGTACGGGGCCGAGCGGGCCAACACCGCTCCCGCGATTACGGTGGCGAGTTACTACTTCGGCCAATACCACCCCAATGACCCGCGCAATGAGAAAACCAAAGGCAAAGGATGGTCCGAGTGGGAACTGGTCAAGGCCGCCAAACCGCGCTTTCCGGGCCACCAACAACCCAAGGTTCCACTATGGGGTTACCAGGACGAATCGGATCCCCAGGTGATGGCTCGAAAGATCGCCGCGGCCGCCGACCACGGCATTGATGCCTTCATCTTCGATTGGTATTACTACGATGACGGCCCGTTTCTCGATCGCCCGATTGACGAGGGTTTCCTCAAGGCAACCAACAACAGCCGCATACAATTCGCCTTCATGTGGGCCAACCACGACTGGCAGGGGAACTTGTTCCCCTACAAGAAGGGTGATCCGAAGGAAGTGATTTATCCCGGCAAAGTAAGCCCGGCGACCTTCGAGAGGATCTGCGACCATGTCATCAAGGACTACTTTCTTCGCGGCAATTACTGGCGCATTGACGGCAAGCCCTACTTCTCGTTTTACGATCTATCTGCACTGCTGGAAAGCTTTGGATCGGTGGGCAAAACGCGCGCGGCGCTGGATGGATTCCGGGCGAAGGCCCGAGCCGCCGGGCTATCGGGCGTGCATCTGAACGCCGTGGCCTGGGGGCAGCCCCTCCTGCCCGGCGGGAAGGTGCCGGTGGATTCGGCTAAGCTGGTGCGTGACCTGGGCTTCGACTCCGTCACCTCGTATGTGTGGCTTCACCACGCGGCGATGCCGCAGCAAGCGACCGACTACGACGTGGTGCGAGACGCCTATTTTGGCTATTGGGACCGGGCGTTGAAGATGTTCAATGTGCCCTATTTCCCTAACGTCACCATGGGGTGGGACTCCAGCCCGCGTTGCGACCAACGGGACACGTTGGACAACTCCGGCTATCCTTTCACGAACACTATCAAGGACAACACCCCGGAGCGGTTCCGCACGGCGCTGCAGATGGCCAAGCACCGGCTGCTGGCGCAGAAAAGCGGTCCGCGCATCTTGAACATCAACTGCTGGAACGAATGGACGGAAGGCAGTTACCTCGAACCCGACACGGTGAACGGCATGAAATACCTCGAAGCGGTGCGGGACGTCTTTGGGACTCGACACGGCCCAACCCGGTCATCGAAGAAGTAACCCACTCGTAACATGAACCACACACGCAAACTCAATCTCGTTTTCGCCGGGCTGCTGGTGCTTGCATTCCCTCTCGTCGCCGCCGAGCGCTACTTCGGTGAGCCGGTCCAACTGAAGGGCCGCGCGCTCTATTTCACGAGCTGGAAATACGTCCGCCAGGGGAGTTTCTCCTGGCGCGTGGAAGTGGACACGAACGCCAGCGAGGCAGAGCGCAACATTGGCGCCTGGCTAAAGGGAGACGGCGACCGACCGGCTGTGTTTGAGACCTGGGACATGCCGCGGGGCATCCGGTTGGTCGCGCAGCCTGCGGAAAAAGTCCCCTTCAAAGGTGGCCAGCTTTTGGCGCAACTGTTCGACGAGGGCAAATACAAAGCCTGGCATGATGTTGATCCGTGCGACGCCCCTGAGCCTTTCAGCAGCAAGGACAAGATCCTGCCCGGCCACAACGGACACGTCGCCTACGCGGAATCGCCGGACGGCACGAATTGGACGCGACCGAACCTCGGCCTTTTCGAGTACGCCGGAAACCGCAGCAACAATATTGTCTGGCGCGGCGACCTGAACGGCTCGACCCGCGGCTTTCACGGCGGCAGCGTATTCGTGGACCCATCCTCCACGGACGAGCGTTACAAGATGGTTTACCTGGGACTGATCACCGACGAGGAGTGGGCGGCGTTCGAGAAGAAGTATCCGGGCGAGGCCGACACGATGGCGCGGCGACCGAATGTGATGGGGTTTCGCTGTGTGTATGGGTTCTTCGGCGCGGTGTCGCCCGACGGGCTACATTGGAAATCGCTGCCCGAACCCCTGATGATCCAACACGCCGACACGTTGAACACCTGTTATTACGATGTGGACCGCAAACTATATGTCGCATACGTGCGCGCGTGGCAGGTGAACGAGCGCATCGCCGACAACCAGCCGCCCAATTCGACCTCCTGGATCACCGTGGGCCGGCGCTCGATCGGCCGCGCAGTGAGTCGGGATTTTCGCCACTTCAATCCGCCGGAAGTCGTGGTTGCCACCGGCGCCGACATGTCACCCAGCCATCTGTTCTACACCAATGGCAAAACGACCGTCCCCGGCGCTCCGGACAATCACCTGCTGTTCCCGTGGGTCTGGGAGCTGGAAAATGACGGCGGCGCGGTGTGGCTGTGGTCCAGCGCGGATGGCTGGACGTGGTCCCGCGTGCCGGGTGGACCGGTAGTCTCGCCGGGAAAGTGGGGCGAGCCTGACGGCGCGTTTGTTTCATGCACGGGAAATCTGCTGGAATATCCCGGTGGCAAATGGGGCATCGGCTACGGCGGAAATCCGATTCCGCACAAGTATCCGGGCCGCGATCTCGCGCAACGGAAAGGCTTGTTTCCGGGTGTGCCGGCCGTGTCGGGCTTGGCGACGTGGCCGAAGGGGCGATTGGTCGCGCTGCAAGCGGACGGCGAAGGAGAATTCGCCACCGTGTTCATCGTCCCGCCGACCGAGCGCTTGCGAGTCAACGCCGACGTTGCGCCCAGCGGCAATCTGAAAATCGCAATTCGCCTATGGGGCCAGAGCGGCGACTTGCCCGGGCACACGTTCGAGGATAGTGATCGGCTTATCGGCAACTCGTTGGCCGCGCACGTGAAGTGGAAGGGTCGCGAAACCATCGACCACAAGGGCCAGCCCATCATGCTCCGTGTCAGGATGAGCCAGGCAAAGTTGTTCGGCTTCGAGTTTGATTGAGGACTGTTATGAGTGACTTCACCTCCTATTCACGGGTTTTGAACGCAGGGTTGGCGATTCTGGCTTTCACCTCTTCGTTTGCCGCTTCGAAAGCGGCCGAGGCAAGCAGCGCCATCAGTGCGGTCGCAATTGATGCCACAAACAACAACCAACGCACCTCCGGGAGAATTGAGTTAGCGACCGTTGCGGACAGAATAATCCCGGGCAGACCAAGATTATGAATCGAAGACCTATGTTGACCGCGGCCGCGACCATCCTGATCACGCTGGTTATCGCCGGCGCCCAGGAAAAACCTAACGAGGCAGAATCTATCGGGATGCGGATGGTGCGGATTCCGTCCGGGCGCTTCACCATGGGGATGGAGAGCGCCGCCCTGCCTGACGAATGGCTCGTGGGCCCAGGCGATACCATGACGAAGCGCCCCGCAAATGGGGATTGGGACGAGTCGCCGGCCCACGAGGTAGTCATCACGCGGCCGTTCCTTATGTCGGAGACGGAAGTCACCATCGAGCAGTTCCGGAAATTCCGACCCGCTTACCGGGGTAATCCGGCCCACACGCCCTACGCCTCCGGCATCAGTTGGGACGAGGCGGCCGCCTTCTGCCGGTGGCTGAGCGAGAAGGAAGGTCGGACTTACCGGCTGCCCACGGAAGCTGAATGGGAATACGCCTGCCGCGCCGGAACGAAGACGCCTTTCCCCACAGGCGTCCGCCCGTCCCGCCCCGAAGAGGCAAACCCCTGGGGCCTGAAGAACATGCAAACCGGGGTGTTGGAATGGGTCAACGACTGGCATGGCCCTTATCCGGCTGCCGAGCAGATTGACCCTGTGGGGCCCGCGACGGGTTACGTCAAGGTGGTGCGAGGCGGCGGATTCGATTACCGCCGCATCCCAGGCAGCACGAACAAGACCCTTTACCCGGCTCGCAGCCCCTATTTCGCCAGGGCATCCAACCGTGCCAGCATGGCGCCGTCGTTTGCGCCCGCGCCTGTGGCGGTAGCGACCGACAAAGGCCCGGGCCGGCATGAGATCAGCTTCCGGGTGGTGCAGGCCGAGATGCCGAAGACGAGTCCCCTGCCTGCCGAACCGCCGCTCGTCCACGCCGCCGTGAAGCAGACGGCGACTGGCCTTGATCGTGGTCCAGACATGACCCGGCCCTACTACCGGACACGCCCGGTGTTCCTGTCGCTGGGCAAGGATGTCTCGATGCGGGAGGTGGGATGGAAACTCGGGATCCCGCGCGGCATCGGGGTCAAGTACCACAATACCGCGCTCGGCGTGATGCCCAACGGCGACCTGCTGGCCGCCGAATACAACAGCCCGCGGGGCGAGAACGATCCTGACCAGTCTATCTTGACCATGCGGCGGCGCTTCGGGGCCGAGGAGTGGGATGTGCCGAGTCCCTGGCCGGATTTCGCCGACGCGGCCGATGCCGCCCCCGTTTTCTGGAACGATCGCGGCAAAGTCTGGCTGTTCTTTGGCTCACCCCGGCTGATTGGGAACTACCCCTTTCAATACCTGACCTCCGACGACAGCGGCGCAAGCTGGTCGCAGGTTATATTCCCGCGTTTCGACGAAACTGTGGAGGAGTACACACCCCAGCCAATCAACAGCGTGGTGCGCGCCGCCGACGGAACGATCTACCTGCCGGTGGACGGCAGCGGCCGCAATTCGGTCCTGTTCGCCTCCCCGGACAATGGAGTTCATTGGCAGGACACCGGCGGTCGGACTGGCGGGCGGCACACGTCGCTGGTCATCGGTCAGGACGGTAGCCTGCTCGGCTTTGGAGGTAAGAACACGGACATAGCCGGATTCATGCCGCTTTCAACTTCCCGCGACGGCGGCAAGTCCTACCAGTTGTCCAAGCTGCCCTTCTCCACCCTCAACAGCGGGCAGCGCCCCAGCGTCATCCGCCTTCGCAACGGCCATCTGTTTTTCGTCGGTGACACCTACTCAAGCAAGCAGCGGGCGGAGAAAACGAACACAGCCATAGCGGCGGTCACTCAGGATGAAGGCAAGACCTGGCACATGCGCGAGTTGGAGGGCGGCAACACCCTTGGCGAGGACGGCAAGCCCGTCGCGGTGCGCACGGTCGGCTACACCACCGCCACGCAGGAACCTAACGGAGTGATCCACATCATTACCTCGCACAACCGCCCGGAGTTGGAGATCGAGTTGAACGAAGCCTGGGTGCTGTCCCGCGAGCCCGCAGTGGCATCGGCGGTGGTGAAGATGCAAGCCGGCTCGGTGAAGACGTATCGGGAGGATTACCCCGATGGCACGCCACGCGTGACCTGGAGCGCGGGAACCGGCGAGGACGGCCGCTACCTGCTGGACGGTGTTCAGTTTTTCTACTACGCGGGTGGCCGAAAGCAGTGGGAGACGGCGTTCGTCGCGGGCCGTCGGGTCGGCGTCGAAGCGTATTGGCGGCCTTCCGGCGACAAGGCCTGGGAGAAACTTCACCGCGGCGATGGAACCTGGACCTGGAAAGTGTGGAACGAACAGGGGGGGCTGGCGGCGGTTTCCGATTGGCGCGGTCCCGATCTGGTGAAGTATGAGTTGATGGAGAAAAAGCCACCGGAAAAGTGACGGTTGGGCTGTCCCGCGTGCCAATTTGATCGAACTCGCCGACATGGGTCTCAGCGTATGGAACCGCTTTCGGGTATGAGAAGCTCCGGAGCAGGGTCAAATGTCCCGGTCTGGCCGGGACATAAGATCTGGTGCTCCCGGGTATCCAAGGGTGCAGACTGCCTTGGCACGGCACTGGTACTCCTGTTTCTGTCTGTCTTTGCCCCAGCCGGTCTTGCCGCCGAACCCGCGGCCTTTCCCGGCGCGGAAGGCTTTGGCCGCTTCGCGAAAGGCGGCCGTGGCGGTGACGTTTATCAGGTTACCACACTGTCCGATTCGGGGCCGGGTTCGCTGCGCGAGGGCATTCAATCCGCCACCGGGCCACGCACGATTGTATTCACGGTTTCAGGCACCATCGAATTGAAGAGCATGTTGAAGGTGGACAAGTCCAACATCACCCTCGCGGGCCAGACCGCGCCCGGCGATGGCATTACCATCAAAGACTACACATTTCGAATTGAACGAGCCACGAACGTCATTGTGCGTTACCTGCGTTTCCGGCTCGGGGACGAGAACAACGGCGGCGGCCAGGATGCGGTGGCCACTGATGACATTGACCGCGTGATCCTCGATCACTGCTCCCTTAGTTGGGCCATTGACGGAACTCACGATTTGCGGCGCGGGGGCAACTTCACGCTGCAGTGGTGCATCCTGAGCGAGGCACTGAACAACAGCCTGCACAATAAAGGGTCGCACGCCATGTGCGCCTCCTATCGCGACCCTTCGGGGAACATCTCGCTGCATCACAACCTTTTCTCCACCTGCCGGGACCGGCATCCGAGCCTGGGCAGCGCCAAGGGCCCGCCGCAATACCTCGTGGATTTCCGCAATAACGTGATCTACAACTGGAGCGAGGGCGGCACGGCGAATTTCTGCGACCACTTCGTCAATTGCGTCCACAACGTGTGGCGGCCCGGGCCTATGTCTGGAACGACCTTGCCCATCGCCATGAAAGGCGTCCTGCCGGACATGAGTAAGGGCCACATGGAAGGCAACGTCTTCGAAGGGCATGACGATTGGACGAAGGACAACTACGCGGCACTTGATTGGAAACGCTGGGTCAACAACCCTGCCCGCAACTACCAGTACCGCGGCACCCTCGCGGATTGGAAGTCAGAGAACGTCCCCCTTCAGTCCGCTGATACCCCGCGCACGCAGCCAGCGGCCGAAGCCCTGGGGCTGGTGCTGGCGCGCGCCGGCGCATCGTTGCACCGGGATGCGGTGGACCTGCGTGTGATTGACAATGTTCGAAATCGCAAAGGCAAGGTGATCGACTCGCAGAAAGAGGTCGGCGGTTGGCCTGCGCTGAAGAGTTCGCCCGCACCTGTTGATAGCGATCACGACGGCATGCCGGACGAGTGGGAAAAGGCGCGCGGCTTGAATCCGAACGACCCCTCCGATCGCAATGCCCGGAACGCGGACGGTTACACCAGGCTAGAGAGGTATTTGGCCGACTGCGTAAGATCACCTGCGGAGCAGTTCTGAGGACCAGCCAGATGGAAACATGTCAATTCAGTCAACTCGTATGAGAAATCAATTCCTTGTGTTGCATGCCGCCCTCACTTTAGCTGCAGGTCTGACCGCCTTGCGTGCGGCCCCGGTCCCCGCCGGACCGTGCGATGTGCTGCCAGTTCGGGTGAGCGAAGGAGCCGTTCTGCTTCATGGCGATTGGAAGTTCAAATACCTGCCCTCCTCAGACGCGGGCGGTGATGACTTGTTCTTTCAACCATCCTTCGATGTGGACGCATGGAAAACGATTCCCGTGCCCGGTCACTGGGAACTTCACGGGTTCGCTGAGCCGCGGTACAAGAAAGTGGACGAAGGCACTGGCCTGTATCGCCGCACCTTTCATGTGCCGGCGGCCTGGCGAGGGCAACGGGTGATGTTGCGCTTCGATGGCGTCCTTTACGGCTTCACCGTCTGGGTCAATGGCAAACGCTTCGGCGAATGGGCCAGCAGCTACAACCCGGTCACGTTCGACATCACCGACGCGCTGCTGCCCCGGGATGCGGAGAACGTCATCGCCATCCGCGTCACCACGCGGAGCAAAGGCTGGGAGTTCGACACCAACGACTGCTGGGCGCTCTCCGGCATCTATCGCGAGGTAACGCTGTTCGCCGTGCCGGGAAACCACTTCAAGGACTACGCCGTACGCACGACGCTCCAGCCCGATGGGTCGGCGGAATTACAACTGGACGTCATCGCCAGCGCGGCGGCAAACGTGGCGGGCAAACTCCTGTCCCCCGACGGCAAGGTGGCCAAGGAATTCCAGCTCGCGCTGGGGAACGGTGGCCGTGGCTCGGCGAAAATCGGCATTGACGCGCCGCGACTGTGGACGGCCGAAACGCCGGCGCTTTACCGCCTCGAGATGGAGCTTCAATCCAGCGGCAAGACCTTGCAGCGCTTCACTGACCAGATCGGTGTGCGGCAGGTCACGCTCGCGGACGGCATTTTGAAATTGAACGGCCAGCCCATCAAATTGCGCGGTGTGGATCACCATGACATTTGGCAGGACGAGGGCCGGGTCGCCACCGAGGCGTTGATGCGGCGCGATCTGGAGCTGATGCGGGACGCGAGCATCAACTTCATCCGCACTTCGCACTACCCCTCGCACCCGCGCTTCATCGAGCTTTGTGACGAAATGGGCTTCTACGTCATGTGCGAAGTGCCGTTCGGTTACGGAGACAACAATCTGACGGACCCGTCTTTCGAGGAGGTGCTTTTCACTCGCGCCCGTGCGACCGTCCTGCGCGACAAGAACCGCCCGTCCGTCATCATCTGGAGCATTGGCAATGAAAACCCAATCACCGAGCTTGGGCTCCGGACAGGCCAGCGCGTCAAGGAACTGGACCCGACGCGACCCATTTGCTTCCCGACGGTCGGCAGCTATTTCGACAAGAACTGTGAGCGGTTTGCTGAGCTGCCTGCCTTTGTGGACCTCTTCGCTCCTCATTACCCCGGCAACAGCCGAATCCGCGAGTATGCCGCAACGTTGCGACGCCCCATCATATTCACTGAATATGCGCACCAACTCGGGCTGGCCAGTGATCGCGTGCAGGACCAATGGGAGTTGATGTATGCCAGCCCGCGCGTTGCGGGCGGCGCGGTGTGGCTGTTCCAGGACCAGGGCATCCGCCGCGCCGCCCGTGCCACCGGTCAACCCAGGGACGCCGCGAAATACGTCTGGCCGGACGCCAACCATTACTTCGACACCGCCGGAACAGACGGTTGCGACGGCATCGTCTATTCCGACCGCACGCCGCAGGTGGATTACTGGCAGGTGCGGAAGGTCTATGCACCCGTGCGCATCGCGGAGCGGCGGGTGATGGTTCGTCCTGGCGAGCAGACTGTCACGCTGCACCTTGAGAACCGCCACGACTTCCGCACACTCGACCGAATGAGGCTGAACTGGTCGCTCCGCCTCAACGGCGCCCCCTTGCAATCCGGCTCGCATCCGCTCACCGCGAAGCCTCGCGGCACCGAAGCCGTTTCACTCGCCCTCACTCTGCCGGCAGATTGTGCTGGGAATGTTTGCACGCTGGACGTCGCGTGCGTGAACGAATCGGATCGAACGATCGTCGAGCGCAGCATTCGGCTTGACGCCGAAGGCAGCGGCGCCATCCAGACATTGCTATCAGACTTGCCGTCCGCGGGTGATTTGAAGATTCAACAGCAGGACAACACCGCGCGCGTTGTTCACGAAAAGTTCTCCGTAAACCTCAAGCGCAACACCGGAGAGATTGAAATCCGTTCGGTCAGCGGGCGCGTGCTCGCCTCCGGTTTCTTCCCGCACGTCGGGCGCAAGTTTACCCTGGCCGAGGAGCTGCGCGTGGCAAAGATCAAGAAGGAAGCCACGGAGTCGGACCTGCGTGACGGCCAGAGCCCGATCTGGCCCGACGCCTTCCTCCGCGCGACCGAGGTGCAGTTGGCCGAGGCCACGCAAGCCGCCGATGGCGCGCGCGTCGTCGTGCGCGGCAGATACAGCCGCACCGATGCGACCAACCAGTTCCTGACCGGGGAAGTGGCGCTGGAGATATCCCGGCGCGGAACCATCGCTGTGAGCTACCATTTCACGCCTGCCAACGCCGCTGGACAACTCCTTGAAGCTGGACTGTCGTTGCTCGCACCCGAAACGGAAACGGAACTCCGCTGGCTGGGCGCGGGACCGTTCGCCGGTTATCCGGGCAAAGATGCGTTGAATGAATTCGGACTGCACCATCTCACGAGCGATGATATCCGCTTTCAGGGCAACCGGCGCGAGGTGGACCTGGCTCTGCTGACAACCAGGTCTGGCGCGGGCGTCTTGCTGGTGGGGACGAACATGGACATCGCCGTGGAGAATTCCACGAACTCAATCATCATCAGCCACAACGCGATCATTGCTGGTCGCGGCAACAAAGGCGGCGAGCCGGAGACACAGCTCAAAGCGGCGGAAATCAAGCAGATCGCCGGCAGGTTCACCATGCTGCCCTTGACGGGCCCGTGGCCTTCACCACTCAAGAAGTGGTTTGGTGAACCGGGCGAACGATGCCCGCTGCAGAAGCCATTCTATCGCAGCTACGACCAATGAGGCGGTAAACGCCCGCCACCCTCCATCCCGTTGTGCAATGACATTATGCCTACAATTGCTGGGGCGTAGGTTTTCGAGGACAAACCCATTTCGGGTTGGGATGGCCATCAGAGTTCTACCCTCGCAGGCCACAGCCAGCCATTGCTGACACTAAAGTGAAGGTGCCAAGCGACATGTTGGCCATCGGGGAGTCGCGGTTTCTGAGTACGAAAGTAAACGGGGTTGGGGGTGGTGTCCCCGGGATGACTTGCGGCCAACTGCGGTTACGGAATGAGGCTTTCGACCCGGCGCGGCACGGGAAGAGCTACAATCAACTTTTTTGCGATGGCCACGTGGCGGCCATGGATCCCTGGGTGCTGTTCAATCCAACCAATACCGCCGCCATGTGGAACTCCGACCACCAACCTCACCCGGAAGTGTGGCGACCGTAATGGTAAGGGCAGTATCAACCTGAGAATGGGCCGAACCCGTTGCATGAAAATGCGTTTGCGAACGGCGGCAATCATTTCAGCCTGTATTGCCGTGCTTCTGGCGATCTGGAAAGAGCACGCGAGAATGGGGGCGATCATTACAACCTTCATCGTGGCTCCAATCTGGAAGGAACACGTGGCAGCGTCACAGGCTGAGCTGAAATCACGCACCAATTTCATCACTTTCTCCAGGATCGACAAGGCGCAAAGCTACTCCAGGGGAGAAGGAACCAAGGTAGCCATCTGCGATTGGCTCTTCGACCTGCGGGGAGGTGAGGCGTCGAAAAAGTACCTTAACCCGACCTCGATGATTCCCGGGCAGCCCGTCGCGGACGAGGAGCCCGGGCATGGCGAATGGATGGCGGAGCTGGTTCATCAAACTGCTCCCGCCTGCAAGATCATTCCCATCAGAGCCCACGCGGAAGATGCAGATTTCGAACAGTACTTGATCAAAGGCATTCGCTACGCTGCCGATCATGGCGCCGTGGCAGTTACTTCATCCATGGGCACCCTCAAATTGACGGAAGAATTGCGGGCGGCAGTTGATTATGCGGAAAGCAAGGGGACCCTCTTTATCAATGTTCATCCAATAAGGAAGTCCCCTCGGGTACGCGAGGAGATGGACGAGAAGATCCTCTGCACCGGGGTGGTTGCCGTTCCCTGGCATCCGGCATGGCCCGATGCGCGCAGGGATGTTTATGTTTGGCCCTACGCTCTGACACCCACCTACAAGGACGGATGGGGTTATTCCATCGGGCCGCCGATCATCGGCGGGGTCGTGGCCCTCATGAAGAGCGCCAACCCGGCCCTCACCCCGCGGGAGCTGAAGGCCATTATCGTGGAAACGGCCTCTGCACGCGATGGCTTCCGGGTGCTCGATGCCCAAGCCGCCCTCCAAGTCGCAATCCAGCGGAAGAAGTGAAAAGCAATTGCCTTTTTTAGCGCCTGCATGTGCTCGACGCTGCGCTCGTGATCCAGGAAGAGGTCTTCGTCGCGGTCACCACAGCTCATGACGCGGTAAATGGCGCCCGGATGCTCCACTCTCACTTTGCGCGGCATCGGGCCACAGTGGTTATTCCCACCGCCGCTGCCAACAAATACCGCACCAAACTGGCCGCGGCGGCGGGCTTCAATGTGGGCCTGTCCGTGCTCTGGCCGAAGTGGCAGAACACCGCCTCCCGTCGGTCGGCCCTGGGGCTCGCTTGGCGGGATACCCGGAGGCTGTTCCTCCTGATCGCGGCGATCCTTTTGGTGCAGGCGATACTCGAAATGCTTCATGTCCGGCAGGTTCTTTTGCACGGGGGAAGCGGCGTTCCGCTGGCGCCATACTGAGCCATGCGGCGTTAACAATGCGAATAGTACCCCTCAACGCATACCACCCAAAAAATAGTGGTGCTTGGCGTGACGCTTACCTTGCTGTCCTGTCTATCTTTGCATGTGTAACAATAACCCTTCGGAACAACACTGCCTCTTTATGAAAACCAAACTCTGCTTTCTGGCCGCAGTCGCTCTTGGCCTTCTGTCCGTCGCGGCAGCCACAACGAACACCCTGGATGACCTGGACGCGAAAATCGCTCAACTCAGCAAGAAGGGCACGACTGTTAAGGAGGTCCTCCGTGTGCTTGGCGAACCGGAGTCATACCGATGGGGCGACAAAGTCTTCGCCAGGACCAACCTGCCTGCCACATACTTGCTCGAG
>Ga0315287_10005064_pt1 | contig 12935 bp, 14 predicted proteins | sample YL17G11_0_MG_FD_205037 | JGI IMG/M metagenome (GOLD analysis project Ga0315287, IMG submission 205037) | Sediment microbial communities from Yellowstone Lake, YNP, Wyoming, USA - YL17G11_0 | ecosystem: Environmental > Aquatic > Freshwater > Lake > Sediment | place: USA: Wyoming | collected...
CCGATTGTACACCCCTGGTGGACGGGTTGGCCGAGGCCGCCGCGGACCTTGCTGGTGCGCTGCATGATCTCAAGCGCCCCATGGCACGGCTTGCCGAGGCGCTGGCCAAGAAGCTTGATGATGAGGCCGAGGATCTCTCCACCTACGACAGAGGCCGCATTGAGGCGGTGTCGCGCGCCTTGAAGAAACGCAGTGAACTCATGGTTGGGGGCTGGATTGACATGCTCACACGGCTCCTCGAAACCAAGAACCCGTTGTTTGTGGAATGGTTCGCAGTCGACCAGATCTTTGGCCGGGAAGCTGATGTGGGCCTGCACTCCCATTGGGTGGACCCGACGGAGCCTCTCGCTCTCGCAGTTCTGCGCAATGCCGACGGCATAATTATTACCTCAGCGACGTTACGTGACCGGCCGCCAGATGTGCCCGACGACTGGACCAACGCCGAAATGCGTACCGGTGCCGTGCACCTGCCCTATCCCGTGAAACGCGTGAGCTTTGACTCACCCTTTGACTATGTATCGAAGAGCCGGCTGATCGTGGTATCCGACGTGAACCGTGACGACATGGGCCAGGTGGCAGCGGCCTATCGCGAACTGTTCTTCGCAAGTTCGGGCGGGGCACTTGGCCTTTTCACCGCCATTACGCGGCTGAAGGCCGTGCACAAGCGCATCAACGTAGCCATGGCCCAGAAGGGATTGCCGCTCTACGCCCAGCATGTGGACGCGATGGATACGGGAACTCTGGTTGACATGTTCCGCGCCGAATGCGATGCCTGCTTGCTCGGCACCGACGCGGTGCGGGACGGTGTTGACGTGCCGGGTGACTCCTTGCGGCTCATTGTGCTCGACCGGGTTCCCTGGGGCACACCTACCATCCTGGAACGCGCTCGCAAGGAAACCTTCGGCGGCAATGCTTATACTGACATGGTGGTGCGACTGCGCCTCAGGCAGGCCTTTGGACGCCTCATCCGCAGCGACAAGGACCGCGGCTGCTTTGTGATTCTTGACCCTCGCCTGGCCTCGCGCTTTGCCACCGCCTTTCCACCAGGTGTTGCGGTGGAGCGTATGGGGCTAGTCGAGGCCATTGAACGGGTGCGCACCTTTACCATTCTTTCACTCGACAAAACAGCGGCCAACAGCTAGCCATTTTCCATTCAACGGAGAAACCAATGCCCGGCACAATCAGTACGGAACAGGCGCTAATCTATGTAATGGTCACCATGTCCGGCGTGGAGGGAAAGATCAACACCACCGAACTCAAAGAAATCGGCCATGTGGTCAAAAGCCTACCGATCTTCAAGAATTTCGATTCGGGACGACTAACAACAGTGGCGCAGGAATGCGGGGAGATGCTCCAGGAGCCGGAAGGCCTAATGACGGTGCTCGGCCTTGCGCGTGACCAGCTTTCGCCGACGATGCGAGAGACGGCGTATGCCCTGGCGGTGGAAGTGGCAGCCGCCGACATGGCGGTGGGCAAGGAGGAATTGCGCTTTCTGGCCATCCTGCGTGACACGCTGGGCCTCGACAAGCTGGTGACGGCCGCCCTCGAGCGCTCGGTGATCGCACGGTATCAGACCCACTGATGCGGGAATTCTATCCGGAACTGCAACCCACTAAGCGTGGGCGACTCCGCGTTTCGGACCTGCATGAGATCTACTACGAGGAAAGCGGCAATCCTCACGGCAAGCCCGTGGTGATCCTGCATGGTGGGCCGGGCGGCGGCATATCCTCCTTCCTGCGGCGGCTGCATAATCCTATCCTTTACCGCATGATCCTGTTCGACCAGAGAGGCTGCGGCCAATCCACACCTCATGCGGAACTGCGCGACAACACCACCTGGCATCTGGTAGCTGACATGGAAACCCTCAGGCAGCACCTGAATATTGAAAAGTGGCAGGTGTTCGGCGGATCGTGGGGATCGACACTGGCGCTGGCCTATGCACAGACCCACGGCCGGCGAGTGACTGAGCTGGTGCTGCGCGGCATTTTCACCCTGCGTAAACGCGAAATCAGATGGTTCTACCAGGAGGGCGCCAGCGCCCTGTTTCCGGATGCCTGGGAAGCCTTTGTAGCCCCCATCCCAGAGGACGAACGGCATGATTTCGTCACCGCCTATTACCGGCGCATGACTGGGGATAACGCAGAGGAGAAACTCGCATGCGCCAGGGCCTGGAGCCAGTGGGAAGCCAGCACGCTGGCGCTCCGCCCCAACCCGGCGATATTTGACAGTTTCGGCACCGACCAGTTCGCCCTCGCCTTCGGGCGCATCGAAAGCCACTACTTCGTCAACGGTGGTTTCTTTAAAACCGATGGCCAGCTACTCGTTGGGGCTGCAAAGCTCCGCCACATTCCGGGTGCCATCATCCAGGGGCGCTACGACGTGGTAACGCCCATGGAAACCGCCTGGGCGCTGCACCGGGCCTGGCCTGAAGCCTCCTTTGATATCGTTCCTGATGCCGGCCACACTGCCACCGAGCTTGGAATTACAGACGCACTGATTCGTGCGACGGACCGATTCGCCATGCAGGCCTCACATAACTGAGCTACGTTTAGAGCTCTTTTACAGTAATATTTCGTTCATATATCAATAGCATACATGCGATTAATGCAAAAAATTCAATTTGGAATGGGACTGTGACAAATATCATCAGAGAAATCGCCTTCGGGTTAACCCGCGGATTTGGGATTTATTTTTTTCAGCGCAATGATTTTTCGATACCTGTTTTGGCGCCTGATTTAAGTCGCCGCCACAACGGCTAAGTTGCTGCTTTATACCATTATTTAATGTAGATAAGGAGAGTGCTGCGGTGCGCATATGGTTCATATGCCCACATTCTCGCCGCAATATTGCCCATCCTTCGCCAAGCTTAGTCCGTGTTCAGGCCACGTTCGGGCGCGAACCTTTGGTTATTCCAGCGGGGAATAGCCAGCCAAAAGCTGGTTCTTGAGAGGGAAAAGTTTCGGGAACCTAAGCTACCCTGTTTGTGAGCGAGTTGACCTGTGCGGCTCCTGTCGCCGTCCCGAGTTGTGCGGGTCAAGGGCCCGTCCATGCTTAGTTGAGTGTGGACGGGCCACGCTACTTCCCCCGAATCGGGGTAAACTGGCTTCATGCAACTCAACCAAATCGTCCTCCAGATCGGTTCCTCCGCTTTCAGCTTGCTGCAAATCCTGCTCGCTGCCGGGGCGCTCGCCTTTATCCTCATTCACGCAACACTCATCGTCACCTGGCGCGCCGCACGGTCGCGCCGCACCGAAACACTCGAATCCATGCGTCGCGCTTCCGAGCTCGAGTACAGGCTTGCCGAGATGGCGGGAACCTTGCGCAACTTTGCCGACCAGACACAGGGTGCCCAGGCGCACCTCACACGCACGCTGGATGAGCGCCTGGACCTTGTGGGTAAGCGGGTGGGTGTTGGCCTCAATGACCAGGCCGAGCGCACCACGCAATCCCTCACCCACCTCTACGAGCGCCTCGCCGTGATTGATGCAGCCCAGAAAAACCTCACCTCGCTGTCCACGGAAATGATTTCGCTGAAGGACATCCTGGCCAACAAGCAGACACGCGGCGCCTATGGCCAAGGTCGCATGGAGGCCATTGTCCGCGATGGGCTGCAGACGCGCGCTTATGCCTTCCAGCCCACCTTGAGCAACGGCATGCGGCCAGACTGCATCATCAACCTGCCCGAATCAGAACTGAAACTGGTCGTCGACGCGAAATTTCCGCTGGAAGCCTTCAACGCCTTGCGCGAAGCCAAGGGCGATTCTGATATCCGGATTGCCGAAGTGCGCCTGCGCAGCGATGTGTCAAAGCATGTAAAGGATATTGCCGAAAAGTACCTGATCATGGGCGAGACCCATGAGACAGCCATAATGTTCGTGCCGTCGGAATCTATCTATGCTGACCTGCATGAAAAATTCGAGGACGTGATACAGAAGGCCCACCGCGCCCGAGTCATCATCGCTTCACCCAATGTTCTGATGCTGCTGATCCAGACCATGCAGGCCATTTTCAAGGATTCCGCCATGCGCGAACAGGCGCATGTCATCAAGATTGAAGTGACGCGCCTGCTCGAAGATGTGGGCCGCCTGAAGGAGCGCGTCGGCGACTTGCAGAAACATTTCGGTAATGCAAACGCGGACCTGGAAAAGCTCAGCCTATCGGCAGAAAAAATAGTGAAACGCGGCCTGCGTATTGAGAGCCTTGATCTTGAGGAGCCGCTGGCAAAGCCTAAGCTGGTGAGTAGCAATTAGTGCAAGCCCCAATTTGACTGAATTGGATTAGGAATTCTCAAATCAGTTTAAATATGACTCAAGAAGTCTGCTAGCTTGGAGGCTGGCAGACATGGTTCAAGCTCAATCCCCTGATGTTCGTAAACGCATGGTGAAGGCGGTTGATGCTGGTTCATCGCGCAATGCGGTAGCCAAACACTTTGATGTGGCACCGAGCACGGTAATCAAGCTGGTAGTCTACGTCAAGACGACGCGTAGCGTTGCTCCAAAGAAGATCGGCAGCTACCGCAAACACAAGCTGGCCGCTCATGACGCAGTAGTAAGGGAGCTTCTACCGTCTCGAAATGCACATTCAGATGTTCACAATGCGATCATGTTGTGGACCATATCCGGCAACGTCGCTGCAGGAAATAGGACGAAACATGCTTACGTATTTGCCGCTAGCGCCATCTGAATGTCCTTTTCGCGGCGCATCTCGGCGCGGTACATGAGATAGCCAGCAATCCCCACGCCGATGCTGACAATCAGCACGATGATGGTGGCGAGGGCATTGATATCGGGTGTAACCCCCAGTTTCACTTTGCCCCAGATCAGGATGGGAAGGGTTGTGGCTCCTGGTCCCGTGGTAAAATTGGTGATCACCACGTCATCAAGGGAGATGGTGAAGGCCAGCAGCCAGCCTGAGATCATGGCGGGAGCAATGATGGGGAGTGTCACGTCAAACAGAACCTGCCAGGGCTTCGAGCCCAGATCCATGGCGGCTTCCTCGAGGGAGACATCCATGGACTGCAGGCGTGACTGGATGATGACCGCCACATAAGACAGCGAAAAGGTGGTGTGCGCCATGGTGATGGTGGTAAAGCCACGCTTTTCCGGCCAGCCGATATAGCGCTCCATGAATACAAACAGCAGCAGCATGGAAACACCCGTTATCACTTCCGGCATGATCAGCGGGGCAGACACCAGGCCCGCAAACAGTGTTCGCCCTTTGAACAGGGAGAACCTCGCAAGCGCCATGCCCGCCATAGTGCCAAGAATAGTGGCAAGTGTGGCGCTGATGACAGCGATTTCAAGCGACAGGATTGCCGCATTGAGGACCTGAGCATTCTTGAACAGCTTGAAATACCATTCGACTGAGAACCCTCCCCACACTGTTGCCAGGCGTGACTTGTTGAAGGAGAAAAAAATCATTGACAGGATCGGAATATAGAAAAAGGCAAGGCCTAAGCCGAGGCAGGCTGTCAGAAAGGCGGAGCGCTTCTGCATTACTTCACCCTTTGCGCGGACTTCGACTGTATCCTGTTGTAGATCATGATGGGAATAACCAGCAGCAGGAGCAGGGCCACCGCAATGGCGGAGGCCATTGGCCAGTTGCGGTTGAGCGAGAACTCGTCGTTGATAACGCGGCCAATCATCGGGTCGGAGGCATTGCCCACGAGGCTAGGAATGACCAGTTCCCCAGTTGCCGGAATGAAGACGAGGAGGGCCCCGGCGATGATGCCCGGCATGGACAGCGGCAGAGTGATATCCCTGAACACCTGGTGAGGTTTTGACCCTAAATCCATTGCCGCTTCATTCAAGGTGAAGTCGAGTTTTTCCAGGTTAGCAAAGAGCGGCAAGATCATGAAGGGAAGGTAGGAATAGACAACAACGAGGATGACGGCGAAATTGGTGTTCATCATGGGGATGGAATTGAAGTGTGAGCCTGCTGGCAGGAACAGGTTGACGACCGGCGTGAGCAGCTTGTTGAACCAGCTGTTGCTGCCCATCAGGCCAATCCAGGCGTAAACCCGCAGGAGGAAGGATGTCCAGAAAGGCAGGATCACCAGCAGCAGGAGTACATTGCGCATGACGCCCTTGGCGCGGGCTATGCCCAGCGCCATGGGATAGCCCAGGAACAGGCAGAGCACCGTGGCGATGATGGCATTGTAGAGCGAGGTGAGATAGCCCCGAAAGTAAACACTGTCGTTGAACAGTCTCGCAAAATTATCCCAGGTCACGTAAGGCCAGACGTCGCCAAACTTGAAGGGTGGCTGGGCGATGACCGATTCAGCCAGGCTCATGGCCAGGATGATGATAAAGGGAACTACGAAGAAAAGTATCAGCCAGACATAGGGTGTGGCGATAATGATGTCGCGCCAGGCTTCACGCTCCAGCCAGCTGCGAAATCCGGCTCTGGCCCCAGGCAGTTCAAGGTCCTTGGGCCGGGTTCCGGTATTTAATGGAAGAACGCCCGCCATGGCTCTACTCCTTCAGCACGACGGCAGCTGAGGGTTCGAAGGAAAGCCAGACCTTGTCTTCCCATTTGGCGACCCGCTCGCTTTCATGGCCACGATGGTCATTGACGCGGTTGACCCGCACCATGGCTTCCGTGGGCAATCTAACGCGGTAGAGCGAATCTTTGCCGAAATAGCCGAGGTCAATCACCATGCCTTCACTGGCGTTCACGCCCTTTGCTGGCTTCTCCTTGGCAATGATTATTTTTTCGGGCCGCACCGCAACAGTCACCTTCTGGCCAGCTTCAAGGTGGGGTACGCGTTCGACAACGATGTCGCTACCCCAGTCCTTGCAGGCAACAGATGCCTTGTCCTTTGCCAGGAATGTGATGGTACCTTCGAACTGGTTGATGGAGCCGATGAAGTCCGCCACGAATCGTGTGCGTGGATACTCGTAGATTTCCGTTGGGGTTCCGGTCTGCCGGATGATGCCCTTATCCATCACAGCAATGCGGGTCGAAAGCGTCATCGCCTCTTCCTGATCATGGGTGACCACCACGAAGGTAATGCCGGTTTTCTCCTGAATGTTCATGATCTCAAACTGGGTGTGCTCGCGCAATTTCTTGTCGAGTGCCCCCAGCGGCTCATCGAGCAGCAATACCTTGGGCTGGCGGGCAAGAGCCCGCGCCAGGGCCACGCGCTGGCGCTGGCCGCCTGAGAGCTGGTGGGGCTTGCGCCCGCCAAATTGCGAGAGCTGCACGAGATCCAGTATGTGCTTCACGCGGTCCTTGCGTTCTGCGTCCGTCATCTCTTCATGCTTCAGGCCGTAACCCACATTGGTTTCCACCGTCATGTGCGGAAACAGCGCGTAGGACTGAAACATCATGTTGACCGGGCGCTCATAGGGGGGAATGTTCGTCATGTCATGCCCGTCGATTAGGATGCGTCCTCCCGAAGGCTGTTCAAATCCCGCCAGCATGCGCAGCAGGGTGGTCTTGCCGCAGCCGGAACCACCAAGCAGGGCGAACAGCTCTCCCTTGTTGATGGTGAGGCTCACATCGTTGACGGCAATGAAATCACCGAACTTCTTGGTGACATTTTCAATCTCGATAAACGCCACAGTCTTGGTGTCTTGTTTCATGGGTCAGTGCTGGCCTGGAAAAAATGGGCCCGACTGCTTGCCGGGCCTTTCTGATGTCAGGAGGGTGAGCCAGTCTTGATGGTGCTCCAGGCCCTGGTGCGCGCACGCTCCATTTCAGAACTCAGAGTTTTTTCCGTCCATAGGCGTTTCTTGGTTTCATCATCTGGGTAAATGGCGGGATCTGTAAGAATAGCAGGCTCAACAAACTTGTTAGATGCGCTATTAGCGTTGGCGTAGTGTATAAAATTCGTGCATTTTGCGATGACTTCTGGCTGCATCATGTAATTAATGAATTTGTGGGCACCATCAACATTTTTAGCGTCAGCCGGAATGCACCAAAGATCAATCCAAAGGGGAGCTCCCGATTTTGGCACATTATAGGCGAGATTTATGTCTATGCCAGCTTCGGCAGCACGAGCCTTGGCTGTAGCGTAGTCACCAGACCAACTATTGATTACGCAGAGTTCTTTATTGGGTATTGCGTTCATATAATTCGATGCGTCAAAGGCCTTGATATATTGCCGGATGGGGGCAAAGACTTTTACCACTTCATCGAAATCCGCCGGGTTCGTTGTATTGGGATCCTTGCCAAGATAGGCAAGCGCCAAAGGGATAACATCGCTTGGGCTCTCCAAAATAGAAATACCACAGTCTGCAAGTTTCGCAGCGTTTTCTGGCTTGAACAAAATATCTAGGCTGGTCAGATCCGCATCAGGTAGCCGTTGCTTGACCATGTCGAGATTGTAGGCCAGTCCGACAGTTCCCCACATATAGGGCACACCAAATTTGTTCCCGGGATCCCAACCCTCCACAGTTTTCATCAATATTGGATCAAGATTGCCCCAATTTGTCAATTTGGATCTGTCAAGAGCCTGATAGACTTTAGCCTGAGTAAAGTGCCCTAGTGTCGAGCCTGCTTGGTCTACAACATCAAAACCCGAACTGCCTGCCAACATTCTAGCTTCCATGGCCTCGGTTGAATCATAAACGTCGTAGGTAACCTGGATGTCGGTCGCAGATTGGAAGTCTTCGATGGTGGTTTCGCCAATATAATCTACCCATGCGTAAATATTTAATCCGGCGCCTTCCGCCTGCGCCTTTTTCACATAAGGCATTGCAAGGGTGGCGCATGCCATCAGGCTTAGAGAGGATCTGCGTGTTAGTTTCATGTTCGTTTAACTTTCTGTTATAGCTCTTGTTGGCCCTGATGTTGAACGTTGGTTCAGATGCTAGTTGTTTCCGATGGTTGCCTCAAGCCCTCTTTTTAGCAGTGACCTTGCAATGATGAGGCGTTGGACTTCCGAGGTTCCCTCCCAGATGCGATCCACCCGGATTTCACGTAAGAACCGCTCGGCGACGTTTTCACGCATGTAACCCCTGCCGCCAAAGATCTGGACAGCCCGGTCGGCCACCCGGAAGGCAGCCTCGGAAGCCATGAGCTTGGCCATGGAACAGCGGGCATGCAGGGCCTTCACATCATCGCCACGGTCATGGGCGGAAGCTGCCTCATAGGTGACCAGCCGAGCCGACTGAAGGTCGGTCACGCTGTCAGCCAACATCGCCTGGATGAGTTGATAGTTGGCGATGGCCTCGCCCGAGACGACACGCGATTTGGCAAATTCCGTTGCCTCCTCAATGAGCCGTGCCATGGCGCCGCAGCAGCGGGCTGCGATCATCAGGCGCTCGCGCCGGAACCAGGCATGGGTGAAATCCATGCCCGCCCCCTCTTGGCCAATGCGGTCAGCGGCAGGTACGGCCACGTTTGAAAAGGACAGGATGGGATGGTGATGGTCGTAGGTGTGGGTATAGAGGGGGGTGCGCACCACTTCGACCCCTTCTGCATCAACCGGGCAGAAAAACAGGCAGTGGGCGCCGTCCTGCAGCTTGGCCTGAACGATCATCACGCTGGCCAGATTATAGCTGGTGACATGCCATTTTTCGCCGGTAATAAGATAGTGATCGCCATGGCGTATGGCGGTGGCCTTCAAGGTCGATGGATCGGAGCCCGCATCCTCTTCGGTAATGGCATAGCACAAATGAACTTCGCCCCGGGTGATGGGCAGAATATGGCGCCGTACCTGGTCTTCATTGCAAGCCTCGAACATCCAGCTCTGGGCTTCGCCATAGCACCAGCCCAGGGCATTGGTCACCCTGCCAAACTGCTCGACGATGGCAACCTGGGTGAGCAAGGGAAGGGCAAGGCCTCCCAGTGCGAGGGGGGTGTCCATGCGCGTGATGCCGGCGTCGATGGCAAACTTTTCGTGGCGTTTGCGCAAGTCAGGCGAGATGCGCCCCGCATTCATTTCGGCCTCCACCTCAAACGGCTGCAACTCCTGGTCCACAAATGCGCGCACTCTGCTCCGCCAGACGATTGCCTCCCGCGGCAGGGCAAAACTCATGGGCTATAGTGCTTTGGAAAAAATGATCTGAGGCTGGCCTTGATGGCGAGCCTTGCGCTATCGGTTGAGATGGTTGACTTGAGATAGGCATTTCCCGGCGAAACACCAAGCCAGAGGCCATCGTTCAGAGATTCGATGGCCTGCGCCACAATCGTTGGCTCGAGGTCGTAGCCGCCATCCCGGATGATTTTCTCACACAGGTCAATGATGACGTTGGTGCGTTCGTCGTCATAGGCAGAACAGATTTCCGTGTAGGTGGGGCGCCCCTGTGCTTCCCCCCAGAAGGCCATCCAGGCGCCCCGCTTGTCATTGGTAAAGACGCCATCATCAATATCGCTCAGCATCATCAATAGGAGTTTCTCGGCGTCGCTGGCGTCCGGCGTTGCCAGCGCCCTTTTCCAGTTACGGCTGTACTCGCCGGCGAGATGCGCAAGACAGGCGGAAAGGAGTTTTTCCTTGCTCTCAAAATGAAAATTGATGATCCCCACGGAAAGGCCTGCCGCCTTCGCCACATCGGAAACGGTAAGCGCGGAGAACCCCTTGCGAGCCAGAACTGCGATGGTGGCATCAATCAGCTGCTGACGGCGCACGGGCCGCGAGGCCTTGCGACCCGGTAGAGCTGACGTCAGTTCAATAAGGGCGGCCAAGTTTGTCTCACGATTTACATTGGATCGCAAAACTAGCGTTAAAATGGGCGGCGTCAATCCCCGACGGAAGTATTGCGCCACATTGACCGCAATGGATGCGCCACATAAGTCCGTTGCTGAGGGAGATGACCATGCGGGATCACGAGCTTGGCCAGGTGCTGAACGACGAAATCCACGGACGGCCGGGCCTTGCAGTCTTAGCCCCCGTGCGCCTCACGCGTCTTGCCTTAACCTTGCCCTCGAATGGCGGAAAACCCCTCGCCAATGCAACCCAGCTGTACGATGCCTTTGGCGTGAAGCCGCCCCAGGAGGGTGTACGTCACCACAGTGTCGAACTTGCCTTCCTGCTGTTCAAATACGAACGGCAGGGTGAGTTCTGCCGGATCAGCCTGACCGCCCAGAGCACCCGCAACGAACACGAAGCGATTTCACTGCTTTCCTTGGGCTGGATTGACGAATTGCCCGGCAAGCGGCTGGCAGCTATCCATACCGAGGTCATGTCCAAGAACATGAAGACGCCGACCGCGGTCGTTCTAAAGAAGTTTTTGGCCATGACGACTTGGCCGGCTCGCATGTGAGCCATGGGCGCGCCACGCTGTGGACGAATTTCAAAATCGGCGACGACGGCTACACCCGCACGCTGGTCCATGACCAGAGACTGACGCTGCTTTCCCTTGGCCGGCTGACGCGGCGCATCCACGAAATTGAAACTTACCGCATGACGGCCCTGCTCGCCTTCCTGGTTACACTGGACCTGCAGAAGAAGCTCAGGCCGCTTGAACAATCCCTGGCGCTGACCATCGAGGGCATGGCGTCGGCGTAGAATGTGGAGAATGATGCGGCCCTGTTGGCGCGCCTCAGCACCACCGCGCGCGCTATCGAGGTGTCCAACCGGAGCAGCTTTCGTTTTGCGGCAGCCCGCGCCTTCAGTGCCCTGGTTGAAAAGCAGGTCGCTGAGCTGGGCCAGGAGCGAGCCAGCAATTTGCTCCGCGGCCGTGCTGACATTGTCTTGGAAGGCCAGAACCAGCTTCTCCTGCAGTCCATGGAATCGAGGGCCCGGCAACAGTTGATGCTGCAACAAACAGTTGAGGGTCCCTAAATCACACTCACCACATCAGCAAAAACCGTCAGCGCATTTTTGCCCTTCGGCGTGAGGCTGTAGATGCCGCGATCAACCTTGAAGAACCAGCCATAGACGTCGCTGCGCAGAATGCCCTGGGCGCGGGCAACCCCGGCCTGTTCGGCGATGATGGACGGTTTCGAAGGGCCCGCAATATTGAGGAACTTCGCACAGCGCAGGGCATCCTGGCGGTAGGCCGTCACAATGGGCCGCTTGCTGCTGCCGCCGGCATTATGGTCACCCACGCGGCACTGGAATTCCTTGAGCAGTAGATTCTTGCTCGCTGCAACTTTTCGCGGCTGGTAGGGCGCAGGATCAAGGTGGGCTTCAACCCATTCCCTGCTGACGGTCAGCAAGCCCAGTCCCAGGCGCTTGCATAGGCCAAGGATAGCGCGCTGCAGAGATTGTTTCGGTTCCGATATTGCGAGGTAGACGTGGTCGGTCACCGACTGGCGTTCGACGCCCTGCAGGAGCAGCTGCAAATTGAAACTGGTCTTAAGCTCCACGATCACCGGCGGATCCTCGCCTCTCACAGCAAGCACGTCGCAGTTGCCAATTTCAGCCTTAACCTCATAGCCCTGCAACTCGAGGAAGCGTTTAACGGGAATATAGAGTTCAGTTTCGCGCAAAAGAGAAGGTCCTGGAAATGATTCCAGTACCTACAATGATTCGGGTCCGTTAGGGACTATTTGCTGATGAACACCTGGGCCGTAATGGCATTCCTGATGTCGTCAAAGGCGCTCGCCACAGCTGATGTGTCGGTGGCCACGAAGAAGTTCTTGGTGGGATCGGTGGAGCAGTTGCGCAGGCGGTTTCGGGTCGTGCTGTCGTCAAGGTCGTAGGCAATGGTCATCATAGTGATACCCTTTGCCTTGGCGTTTTCACATAGGGCTTCAAGATTGCTTTCGCCCTGGCTGACAGTGCGGGTGCCGCCGGGTCCAAAGGCAGGCTCGGTTTGTGTACCATCGGTGAGTACAATCATGATTTTCTTTGTTTTCTTGTCGTCGTAGCTCACGCCCGTAGTGAAGGGCGCATTGTCGGAGAGCAGATGAAAGCCAAACTCCACGCCCAGCGCAATGTGGGTCCAGGCATAGGGGGTCATGGAATCAAGTTGGGCTTTGAGACCCGCGAAATTATCGGTGAGGGGTGTTACATTCAAATTGTGGGATACATAACCGCTGCA
>Ga0315287_10005065_pt1 | contig 12934 bp, 10 predicted proteins | sample YL17G11_0_MG_FD_205037 | JGI IMG/M metagenome (GOLD analysis project Ga0315287, IMG submission 205037) | Sediment microbial communities from Yellowstone Lake, YNP, Wyoming, USA - YL17G11_0 | ecosystem: Environmental > Aquatic > Freshwater > Lake > Sediment | place: USA: Wyoming | collected...
CCGGCGCAGGTGATACGCGGCGGACAGTCCGGACGGGCCGGCGCCGACGACCAGCACGCGCTTGCCGGATTCCTTTTCCGGCGGCGCGAACTTCCAGCCGCGCAGAATCGCCTCGTCACCCAGGAACCGCTCGACCGAATTGATGCCGACGGCTTCGTCGACCTGCTTGCGATTGCACGCGGTCTCGCACGGGTGGTGACAGACCCGGCCCATGATGGCGGGCAGCGGATTGTTCGCGGTCAGCGCGCGCCACGCGGCCTCGTAGTTGCCGCCCTCGGCATGGTAGAGCCAGCCCTGGATGTCCTCGTCCGCCGGACAGGCGTGGTTGCACGGCGGCATCCGGTCGACGTAGTGCGGCCGCGAGGTCCGCCACGACCCCGTTCTGTTGGCGAGGCTCGAGCCGACGTCGAGCGTGATCGCGAACGGCTTGTCCACGGCGGCTCTCCCGGCCCGCTAGTCCAGCAAGCCGAATTTGGCGATGTTGCGATCCGCGGTCGCCTGGATCATTGCCAGACGCTTCGTGTCCGGCTCCGTCCCGAACAGGTGCGCAAAGCGCTTCTGCAGCTTGAGATATTCGGCGACTGGCACCTGGCGCCGGATCTTCGTGCGGCCGGCGATCTCGCCATCCATCGCCTCGAACAACGGAAAGAGTCCCGACTCCACCGCCATCCGCGCGACTTTGATCGTGTCCTCCGACGCCGAGCCCCAGCCGAGCGGGCAGGGAACGTGGATGTGGACGTAGCGCGCGCCGTGAATGCCCATGGCGCGCGTCACCTTGTACTCGAGGTCGTGCAGGTTCGCGACGCTCGCCGTCGCGACGTACGGAATGCCGTGCGCCATCGCGATCAGCGGCAAGTTCTTGCCGGTGCCGAAAACATTGCCCGGCTCGCGGCCGACCGCCATCGTCGTCGCCGTGCGCGCCGCGGGCGGGGTGGCGCTGGAGCGTTGCACGCCCGTGTTCATGCACGCCTCGTTGTCGTAACAGAGGTAGAGCACGTCGTCGTTGCGCTCGAACATCCCGGACAGGCAACCGAAGCCGATGTCGGTCGTTCCGCCGTCGCCGCCCTGCGCCACGACGCGCACGTGTTCGCGGCCCTTCATCCGCAACGCCGCGGCGACGCCGGAGGCCACGGCCGCGGCGTTGCCGAACAGCGAGTGAATCGACGGGATATGCCATGAGGTCTCGGGGTACGGCGTCGAGAACACCTCGAGACAACCGGTGGCATTGACGGCGATCACCTGGTTGCCGGCGGCGCGCATCGCCGCGTCGATCGCGTAGCGCGCGCCCAGCGCCTCGCCGCAGCCCTGGCACGCGCGGTGCCCGGAATTGAGCGAATTGGTGCGCGTCATGTTCGCCTGCACCGATCGCTCGTTCTCGCCGAGCAACCGGTTGCCGACGGTGAACGTGCCGGTCTGGTAGAACTTCACCTCCTGCAGCGGATTGGCCATGTCCCTTCCCGATTCGTCGTTATGCGATCCGCGAGCCGACCGTGCCGATCCGGCGGAGGATGGCCGCCGCGGTGGGGCCGGAACGGCGCGCCAGTTGCTCGCGCTCGAGTTCATGCGCGACGACGTCGGCATTGAGGTCGAGGAAGGTCACCTGCTCCAACTCGTCGGTGCCCGCATCCTCGAACAGTTGCTTCAGCGATTTGCGGGTGATCGCGCGGCCGCCAAGACCCGCGATCACCGTGTAGCCCTTGAGCTCTATCCCGGACAGCGACTTCCGCACGCCGTCGGAGACGATTCCCCCAAGGCCGACCGCGAGGCATTTCTCGAGCACGACGACGCGCTTCGCGCGGGCGAGCGCGTCGCGCAGCGCGGCCAGCGGGAACGGACGGAACGCGCAGATCGAAACCGAACCTATGGCGACACCCTCGTCGCGCATTTCGTCGACCACCTCCTGGACTGTGCCGTTGACCGACCCGAGCGCGACGACGATCGTCTCCGCGTCCTCGGTGCGGTAGGTGCGGATGAGCCCGCCCGAGGCGCGGCCGAATTGGGCCTGGAACTCGGCCGAAAGCTGCGGGATCAGCGGCAGCGCGCGCAACTGCTTGTGGTGCGCGAGATAGCGCACCTCGGTGAAGGCCTCGGGCCCGACCATCGCCCCGATCGTCACGGGTTCCGCCGGGTCGAGGATCTGCCGCGGCTCGAACGGCGGCAGGTACGCATCCACCTGCGCCTGGGTCGGGATGTCCACGCGATCGTAGGCATGCGTGAGGATGAAGCCGTCCATGCAGACCATGACGGGGCAGGAGAGTTCCTCGGCCAGACGGAACGCCTGGATATGCAGGTCGAGCGCTTCCTGGTTCGTTTCCGCGAAGAGCTGGATCCACCCGGCGTCGCGCATCGACATGCTGTCCGAATGGTCGTTCCAGATGTTGATCGGCGCGCCGATCGCCCGATTGCCGATGGTCATCACGATGGGCAGCCCGAGGCCCGCGGCGTTGTAGACCGCCTCGGCCATGAACAGGAGGCCCTGGCTGCTGGTCGCGGTATACGTGCGGGCCCCGGCCGCGGAGGCGCCGATGGCGACCGACAGCGCGGCGAACTCCGACTCGACGTTGATGAACTCGCAGTGGGTCAGCGTGCCGTCCTTCACCCTCTCGCCGACACCCTCGACGATGTGCGTTTGCGGCGTGATCGGATAGGCGCAGATCACCTGCGGCCGGCAGAGCGCGATGGCCTCGGCCACCGCGTGCGAGCCTTCGGTTTGCTTAAGCATCGGCGGTCTCCCGCAGCTTGCTGACGATTTCGAACGCTTCCGTCGCCGCCGCAACGTTCTTCTCGGCGATCGCGTGCGGGAACTTCTCGCGGACCGCGGCGACCACCGACTCGAGGCGGACCTGCCCGCTGATCGCGGCGAAACCTCCGAGCAGCGGCACGTTCGGCACGGCCCGGCCGACGTGTTTCATGGCGATCTCGGTCGCCGGCACCGTGCACAGGCGCGAGCGGTGGAAGTTGTGCCTCAATTCGGAAAGCCCGAGTTCGTCGAATCCGCGCGTCGAGTTGAGCAGGATGTAACCTTCCGGGCGCAGACCGGTGAACAGGTCGACCTGATGCAGCAGTGTTGCGTCCTGGATGATCAAGGCGTCCGGCTCCAGCACGGGCTCGCGCAGCCGGATCTCCTTGTCGTCGAGGCGGCAGAACGCCATCACCGGCGCGCCCATGCGTTCGGAGCCGAAGCTCGGAAAAGCCTGCGCATAGCGGCCCTCGAGGAACCCGGCGACCGAAAGCAAAGCGGCGCCGGATACGACACCCTGCCCGCCGCGCCCATGTATGCGGACCTGAAACATGGTCCTGCTCCTTCCGGATGGTGTGTGTGGTATATCGGAATCCGCGAAGGCCGTGGCCCCGGGATTCATCCGGCACCGATGATCCTGCCCGCATCGGCGCAGAGGCCATTGACGCAGGTCAAGGGTCGCGCAGGGACAGGGCGCTACGCTGCAGCGACGCGATCGGTGGCGGGCGAAAATGTGTCGACGTCCGGGCTGCGCAACCCGATTCTTGCTGGAGGACGCCGAGCATGGATATGGATGGCATTGGAATCGTCGGCCCCGGTTTCGCCGGTTCGCCGCGGAAAACCCGCTGGCCGGCGCGGCTCGACGTGCTGCAGAGCGGTAGCGGGCTCATCCTGGCGCTGTTCATGTGGGGCCACATGTTCTTCGTGTCGAGCATCCTGCTCGGCAACGACGCCATGTGGACGATCACGAAATTCTTCGAGGGCTACTTCATCCTCGGCCGCTCGTATCCCGCGCTCGTCTCCACCGTCGTGGCCGGCGTGATCGCGCTCTTCGTCGCGCACGCGTTCCTGGCGTTGCGCAAGTTTCCGATCGACTACCGGCAGTACGCGGCGTACCGCGGCCACATGAAGGCGATGCGGCACGAAGACACGACGCTCTGGTTCTGGCAGGCCGTCACCGGGTTCGCGATGTTCTTCCTCGCGTCGCCGCACCTGTTCGTGATGCTGACGCGCCCCGACCGCATCGGGCCGTTCGAGTCGGGCGACCGCATGTGGAGCGACCATTTCTGGCCGCTGTATCTGCTGCTGCTCTTCGCCGTGGAGATCCACGGGGGCATCGGGCTCTATCGCGTGGCGGTCAAGTGGGGCTTTCTCGCCGGTCCGGACCCCGACCGGACGCGCCGGCGGTTGAAGGCGCTCAAGTGGGCGCTCACCGCATTCTTCCTGGCACTGGGTCTGGCGACACTCGCGGCGTACGTCAAGATCGGCATCGATCACGCGCCGCGGTACGGGGCGCCTTATGTGCCGGCGCATCTGATCGTGCCGCCCCCCGCGGCGCCGGCGGCGCCCCGATGAAGGTCGTCTACACCGACGTCCTGGTGATCGGTGGCGGGCTCGCCGGTCTGCGCGTGGGCATTGGCGCGAAGCGGCGCGGCCACGACGTTACGATCCTGTCGCTGGTCCCGCCCAAGCGCTCGCACTCGGTGGCGGCGCAGGGCGGGATGCAGGCGTCGCTCGCCAACGTGATCAAGGGGCAGGGCGACAACGAGGACGTGCATTTCGAGGATACGGTGCGTGGCAGCGACTGGGGTGCGGACCAGCGCGTCGTCCGCATGTTCGTCAACACGGCGCCCAAGGCCGTGCGCGAACTCGCCGCGTGGGGCGTGCCGTGGAGCCGCGTGCAGAAAGGCGACCGCGAAGTCATCATCAACGGGCAGAAGGTCACGATCACCGAGCGCGACGAGGCGCAGGGGCTCGTCGCGCAGCGTGACTTCGGCGGCACGAAGAAGTGGCGCACCTGCTACGTCTCGGACGGCACCGGCCACGCGATGCTGTTCGCGATCAGCGATCGGGCCATCGCGGAATCGATCACCGTGCACGAGCGCACGGAGGCGCTCGCGTTGATCCACGAGGGCGGGCGTTGCTTCGGCGCGGTGGTCCGCAATCTCATCACGGGCGAGCTCACCGCTTACGTTGCGAAGGCCACGGCGATCGCCAGCGGCGGCGCCGGCCGGCTGTACCGCGTGACGACCAACGCGGTGATCTGCGAAGGGATCGGCACGGCAATCGCTCTCGAGACCGGGGTCGCGACGCTCGGCAACATGGAAGCGATCCAGTTCCATCCGACCGGCATCTTCCCTGCCGGCATTCTCGTGACGGAAGGCTGCCGCGGCGACGGCGGCCTGCTGAAGGACGTCGATGGCCACCGCTTCATGCCCGACTACGAACCCGAGAAAAAGGAGCTCGCCTCGCGCGACGTCGTGTCGCGCCGGATGGAGGAGCACCTCCGCAAGGGGAAGGGCGTCAAGACGCGCTTCGGCGACCATCTGTGGCTCGACATCACGCAGCTCGGCCAGAAGCACATCGACCGCAACCTGCGCGAGGTCCAGGAGATCTGCCAGAACTTTCTCGGCATCGACCCCGTGAAAGACCTGATCGCGGTGCGGCCCGCGGCGCACTACACGATGGGGGGCGTGCGGACCACGCCCACCGGAGAAAGCCCGACGTTGAAAGGCCTGTTCGCCGCGGGCGAGGCCGCGTGCTGGGACATGCACGGCTTCAACCGCCTGGGTGGCAACTCGGTCGCCGAGACCGTGGTTGCCGGGATGATCGTCGGCGAGTTCATCGCCGACTTCTGTGACCGCGCAGAACACGACGTCGACATTCCGACCGGACTCGTCCGGGAGTCCCTCGCGCGCGAGCAGGCGAAGCTCGATGCGCTCGTCAACGGCCGCGGCACCGAAGATGCTTCGGCGTTGCGGGTCGCGATGCAGGAGATCATGACGGCGAAGGTCGGCATCTTCCGGACCGGTACCGAACTGACCGCGGCGGTTGACGGGCTGCAGGCGCTGCTGGTGCGGAGCCGCAACATCGGCCTTTCCTCCAAATCACGTGGCGCGAACCCCGAACTCATCACCGCCTACCGCGTGCAGAAAATGCTGAAACTCGCCCTCTGCGTCGCCCACGGCGCGCTCACCCGCACGGAGAGCCGCGGCGCGCATTTCCGCGAAGACCATCCGCGCCGCAACGATGCGGAATGGCTGAAGCGAACGCTGGCGACGTGGGCGAGCGACGCCGATACGCTGCCGACGCTTCGGTACGAGCCGCTCGACGTGACCGCGATGGAGCTGCCTCCGGGTTGGCGCGGGTACGGCGCGAAGGATTACGTGGATCACCCGGCAACGCCGATGCGCGCGGCGGAGGTCGAGGCGGTGCGAACGCGGATGACCGGCGCGGACCGCGCCGAGGTGCAGAAGGCGCTGATGCCTTTCGCCGACCTGCTGCCCGAGCGCCTGCGCGGGGGCAACGAACGCATCGACGAGAGGAAGTGACGATGGCCGCCGATGGCGTTTCCGCCCGCACGCTCGCGATCAGCATCCTGCGCTACAACCCGCACGAAGCCGGCAGCGCGCCGCACATGCAGACGTTCCAGCTCGAGGAAGCCGACGGGATGACGCTCTTCATCGCGCTCACCGAGATTCGCGAAAAGCAGGAGCCGTCGCTGCAGTTCGATTTCGTGTGCCGCGCCGGCATCTGCGGCAGCTGCGCGATGGTGATCGACGGCCGGCCGGGGCTTGCGTGCCGAACGCTCACCAAGAGTCTCGGCAAGGACATCACGCTGGCGCCGCTTCCCGTCTTCGAGCTGATCGGCGACCTGTCGGTCAACACGGGCAAGTGGATGCGCGCGATGAGCGAGCGGCTAGAGACGTGGGTCCACCTGAAGCAGAAGGAAGTCGATCTCGAGAGGCTCGAGGCGCGGATGGACCCGGACCTCGCGGACGAGATCTACGAGCTCGACCGCTGCATCGAATGCGGCTGCTGCGTCGCCGGCTGCGGCACCGCGCGAATGCGCGAGGATTTCGTCGGCGCGGTGGGCCTCAACAAGATCGCCCGTTTCCGGCTCGATCCCCGCGATGCGCGCACCGACGGCGATTTCTACGAAGTGATCGGAGACGACAACGGGGTCTTCGGCTGCATGTCGTTGCTGGGCTGCCACGACGTCTGTCCCAAGCAGCTGCCGCTCGCCACCCAGCTCGCGTTTGTCCGCCGCAAGATGGCGGCGCAGGGCTGGAGGTAGCCGAGCGGCCCCACGCCGAAGGCAGACAGCCCGGGTCCGCGGCCAACCCTCCCGCGCCGTTACCAAAGGAAAGAGTCGATTTTCCCGGGCGCAGCGTGACCCTCGATTCCGCGCGCGCAACTCCGGCTCGCGCTAGAATCGCATCGCGCCTGCGGCAAACGACGCCGCTTCACGCCGGCGCGCACCCCCGCCCACACGCACTCGCCATTCTCTGCTTCCCCGCCGCGCCCCCGCCATGTCCGCCCGATTCGATTTTTCCCTCGCGCCTCCTTCCGGCGACGACATCCTCGCGCCGCTGCGCGGACGCATCGCCGCGGCGCACCGGGCCGACGAAACAGAGTCGGTCCGCGCGCTGATCGACGCGGCCCGGCTCTCGCCGGACGAGCTCGCGCGGGCGCAGGCGCTGGCGACGACGCTCGCCGAAGCGGTGCGCGCCGAGCGCTCGAAAGCCGGTGGCGTCGATGCGCTGATGCTCGAATTCTCGCTCGAAAGTCGCGAAGGCATCGCGCTGATGTGCCTCGCCGAGGCGCTGCTGCGCATCCCGGATGCGGCCACGCGCGACCGGCTGATCCGGGACAAGATCAGCAAAGGCGATTGGTCTTCGCATGTCGGCGCGTCGCCGTCGCTGTTCGTCAACGCGGCGGCGTGGGGGCTGCTCGTCACCGGCAAGATCGTCGAGACGCGCAGCGAGGGAACGCTCGAGCAGGCGCTCTCCTCGCTGCTGCGCAAGGGTGGCGAGCCGCTGATCCGCAAGGGCGTGGATCTCGCGATGCGGCTGCTCGGCCGGCAGTTCGTCACCGGCCGCACGATCGACGAGGCGCTCGCCAACGCGCGCGACCGCGAGGCGCGCGGCTACACGTTCTCGTACGACATGCTGGGCGAGGCGGCGATGACGGCCGCCGATGCCGAGCGGTACTACACCGCATACGAAGCCGCGATCCACGCGATCGGCCGCACGGCGAACCGCCGCGGCGTGTTCGCCGGGCCCGGCATTTCGATGAAGCTGTCGGCGCTGCACCCGCGGTTCTGCCGCGCGCAGCGCGAGCGCGTGATGGCGGAGTTGACGCCGAAGATGGTAACGCTGGCGCGGCTTGCGAAGAGCTACGACATCGGTCTCGCCATCGATGCCGAGGAGGCCGACCGCCTCGACCTTTCGCTGGACCTCCTCGCGCGTCTCGCCGCCGAACCCGCGCTCGCGAAGTGGGACGGCCTGGGATTCGTCGTCCAGTGCTACCAGAAGCGCGCGCCCGCGACGATCGACTGGATCGTCGCGCTCGCGCGGCGGCACAAGCGGCGCCTGATGTTGCGGCTGGTCAAGGGCGCCTATTGGGACGCCGAGATCAAGCGCGCGCAGGTCGACGGTCTGCCGGGTTACCCGGTATTCACCCGCAAGGGGCACACGGATGTCGCGTACCTCGCCTGCGCCAAGGCGATGCTGGCGGCGCCCGACGCGATCTATTCGCAGTTTGCGAGCCACAACGCATTTACGATCGCCGCGATCCACGCGCTGGGTCGCGATGCGGCGTACGAGTTCCAATGCCTGCACGGCATGGGCGAGAGCATCTACGACCAGGTCGTCGGCAAGGACAGACTCGATCGCGCCTGCCGCATCTACGCGCCCGTCGGGTCGCACGAGACGCTGCTTGCGTACCTCGTGCGACGCCTGCTCGAGAACGGCGCCAACAGCTCCTTCGTGAACCGGATCGTCGATCCAGCCGTCAGCATCGCTTCGCTGGTCGCCGACCCGGTCGCGCAGGCGGAGTCGACCGGCGGCTCGCCGCACCCCGCGATTCCACTGCCGGCCGCGCTCTTTCCGGGACGGCGGAATTCACTTGGCGCCGACCTTGCCGATGACGCCCTGCTCACGTCGCTCGCGGCGGCGCTGGCGTTGGCTTCCAATCGGCGCGACGCCGTGCCGATCCTGGCGGAGCCCATGAATGTCGCGGAACAGCCGCGAACCGAAATTCGCAATCCCGCGGACCGCGACGATGTCGTCGGCACAGTGACCGAGGCGACGGTCGCCGACGTCGCTCGCGCGGTCTCGATCGCCGTCGAACAGGGTCCCGCATGGTCGGAAACGCCGGCCGGCGAGCGCGCCGCATGCCTCGAGCGCGCCGCCGACCTGCTCGAGGCCGAGCGCCCGCTGTTTCTCGCGCTCGCGGTTCGCGAGGCGGGCAAGACGCTGGCGAATGCGGTCTCCGAGGTGCGCGAGGCGGCCGATTTCCTGCGCTATTACGCGGCGCAGGCGCGCGCCGAGCTCACCTCGCCCGGCACCGCGCCGGTCGGCCCGATCGTCGCGATATCACCGTGGAACTTCCCGCTCGCGATTTTTGTCGGTGAAGTCGCCGCGGCCCTCGCGGCGGGGAATCCGGTGCTCGCGAAACCGGCCGAGCAGACGCCGCTCATCGCGCACGAAGCCGTGCGCGTCCTGCATCGCGCGGGCGTGCCGCTGGCGGCGCTGCAACTGCTGCCCGGGCCGGGCGAGACCGTCGGCGCGGCGCTGGTCGCGGATCCACGGATCGCCGGCGTCATCTTCACCGGCTCGACCGAAGTCGCCCGGCTGATCCATCGGCAGCTCGCGCAACGCGACGACGATCCGGTCCTGATCGCCGAGACCGGCGGGATGAACGCCATGATCGTCGACAGCTCCGCGCTGCCCGAACAAGTCGTCGCGGATGCGCTGGCATCGGCCTTCGACAGCGCCGGTCAGCGCTGCTCCGCGCTGCGCATCCTGTGCGTGCAGGACGACGTCGCGCACGAGATGCTCGCGATGCTCGAGGGTGCGCTGCGCGAACTGTCGACCGGCGACCCTGGGCGGCTCGCGACTGACGTCGGTCCGGTGATCGATGCCGATGCGCGCGCGGGGCTCGTCGCGCACGTCGAGCGGATGCGCGCGGCAGGATTGCGCGTGGTCGAGTTGCCGCTGGCGCCGGAATGTGCGCGCGGGACGTTCGTGGCGCCGACGCTCGTCGACCTTGGCGGCATCGAAGGCCTCGCGCATCTTGGCCGGGAGGTATTCGGACCCGTCCTGCACGTTTTGCGCTGGAAGCGCGACGAACTCCCGGCGCTGATCGACGCGATCAACGCGACCGGATACGGACTGACGCACGGCATCCACACGCGCATCGACGAGACCGTCGCCGCGATCCTCGGCCGGGTGCGCGCCGGCAACGTCTACGTCAACCGCAATATCGTCGGTGCGGTGGTCGGTGTACAGCCCTTCGGCGGGCACGGGCTCTCGGGAACGGGTCCAAAGGCTGGCGGTCCCCTCTACCTGCGCCGGCTCGTTCGTGGCGCGTCGGCGCCAATGCCGAACGCGGCGATGGTGCTGCCCGGCCCGACCGGCGAAACGAATACGCTCGAATTTCATCCGCGCGGCGTCGTCGCCTGCATCGCCACCGACGAGCGAGCGCTCGTCGCGCAGGCCAAGGCGGCCCTGGCGCTCGGCAATGCGGTGCTCCTGGTGCGCGATCCGTTGTCGCTGCGGGTGCGCGCAAATCTCGGACGCGGGCGTATTGTGCTCGCCGAAGCACTCGATCCCTCCGCGGTCGACGCGGTCATGCTCGACGCGGATAGAGACCACGCGCGGCGCGTGCGCGCGCAGTTCGCCGCGGCGCCGGGCAGCATCGTGCCGGTCATCGTCCCCGACCCGGACGGACGGTACGACTGGACGCGGCTCGTCGTCGAGCGCACGGTGACGGTCAACACCGCGGCGGCTGGCGGCAATGCCGCGCTGCTGTCGCTCGCCGAGGACGCGGCGTAGGCAAACCGCGCCAGGCTCGCCTTTTCACGCACGTGCGCTACTTCGACGCGGCCGAAATCCGTGCCCGCCTGCCGTGGCCGCGGATGCTCGCGGCGCTCGACGCGATGCTGAAGGACGACGTTGCCGCGCCGCTGCGGGCCAATCATCCGATCGGCGTGCCCGGCGAGGCGGCGGCTACGCTGTTGCTGATGCCCGCATGGCGAAGCGGCCGGCGGATCGGCGTGAAGCTCGTCACCGTGTTTCCGGGCAATGCGCTGCGCAACGAACGCGCGGTGGCCGCGGTCTACGCGCTCTTCGACGCGCGCAACGGGGTGCCGCTCGCGCTCTTCGACGGCGAGGAGATCACCGCGCGCCGCACGGCGGGCGCATCGGCCTATGCCGCCAGCCGGCTTGCGCGCGCCGACGCCCGGCATCTGGTGCTGGTCGGGTCCGGGCGGCTCGCGCGCGGGCTCGTCGAAGCGCATTGCGAGGTGAGGCCGATCGAGCGCGTGAGCCTCTGGAGCCGCACGCCGGAACACGCCCAGGCGGCGGCCGCCGCGATGGCGAACGACGGTCTGCCGGTGACCGCGGTCCGCGACCTCGAGCGCGCGGTGCGCGAGGCCGACATCGTCTCCTGCGCGACGCTCTCGACCGCGCCGATCGTCTGCGGCGCATGGCTTTCGCCCGGCGTGCATCTCGACCTCGTCGGGGCGTTCAATGCGCGCATGCGCGAGACCGACGACGACGCGATCGCGCGCGCGGAGCTCATCGTCGTCGACAACCGCGCCGCGGCACTCGCCGAGGGCGGCGATATCGTCCAGGCGATGAAGAGCGGCGTCATCGGCGAAGCCGACATTGCCACGGACCTCGCCGGCCTCGCGCACGGAGCGCATCCCGGCCGCACGCGCGCCGACGAAGTCACCGTGTTCAAGTCGGTCGGATTCGCGCTCGAGGATCTCGCCGCTGCGGAAGCCGTGTTCGACGCCGATGAGGCGAGTGCCTGAGCACGTCGCTCACGCCGCGCAGGTTGCCCGCGCCGGCCGCCGAAACTCGTACTCCTCGATCAGCGCGAAGAGCTCGTCGATGCGATGGCCCGCCGAGGTGTCGGGTTCCTCGGCCAGCAACGCGTCGAGCTCGTCGAGCGCGGCCAGATAGTTGGTTTCTGTGTCGATGCGTTTCGGATCGAGCAGGTGCGGCATGATGCATCCTCCGGCGTGGGTTTCGATCGATGGAGGGCGCCCAACGACGCGGCGTGCGACGTCGCTCCCTCACTGCCCATCATCTCCGCAACGCGCAGGAGAGGGCTATTGGCCGCTTGGCCGAGCCCGAAGTCGTCCGTGCACTCCACGGCCCCCGGCGCGTGCCGGACACGCGCGTTGCCCGTCCACGCTCAGCGCAGGGCGGGGAAGTCCTTCGGCAACAGCCGCTGCGTGTCGGCATGCCGTTTCATGTACGCACGCACGAACCCGCACCACGGCTCGACCTCGAGCCCGTTGGCTTCGGCATGGGCAAGTGCCGCGCGGACGACCTGGCCGGCGATCCCGCGGCCTTCGAGCGCCGGAGGTACTTCGGTGTGATGGATCCGCATCACCTTGCCGACGAGGTTGTAATCCGCGACGCAGGTGAGGCCTTCGACGGTCGCCTCGAAGCGGCTCGCCGCGGCGTTGTGGCGGACCTCGATCTCGGGCTCGGCGCGCTTCATCGGCTCCTCGGTTATTTTACGGGCGGGGACGCACTCAAGCCATCTTGCGGCGACAAGCACGCGCGCCGGATCGCAAACCAGCGCTGCGCCTCGGGGATCGGCCACCTCAGGGCATCTGGATCTTGCCGCCGCCGAGCGGCAGCGCGCCCCCCTGCGGAATCACGATGGACGACGAAGCCTGTCGCCGCATCTCGGCGAGTTCGCGCATCGCGTGGGCGACGCCTTCCTTCGCCGCTTCGGCATAGTTCGCGACGACTTCGGCAAGGCCCGTCCCCGGAACCTCGAAGCTGATCGGGAGCGGACCCATGGTCGTCATCAGCTGTGCTTCGCCCGTGTAGACCGTTCGGCGTGCCGGATCGGGCGCGCCGTCGGCCGTCACGGGGGTCAGCACGCGCAGCGTGCCGACGGCGCGATCGGTATAGATTTCCTCGCGATAGAGCGATTTGGCGTCCA
>Ga0315287_10005066_pt1 | contig 12932 bp, 10 predicted proteins | sample YL17G11_0_MG_FD_205037 | JGI IMG/M metagenome (GOLD analysis project Ga0315287, IMG submission 205037) | Sediment microbial communities from Yellowstone Lake, YNP, Wyoming, USA - YL17G11_0 | ecosystem: Environmental > Aquatic > Freshwater > Lake > Sediment | place: USA: Wyoming | collected...
ATATCCGGGATAACCGGGAGGGACGGCCGTCCTTCCGAGGTCATCGAAGACTCGGTTCGTCCGATTCCGCCGACCTTCGATGTCCAGCCCATCAAGGAGACCCCATGACCGAAGATCCAAAATTGAAGGAAGAGAAAATCTCATCCGAGGATTACGAAAACCTGCTGGACAAGTATCAGTTCAGTTCCCAGGAAGTCAGTCCCGGAAAAGTCGTCACGGGGCGGATTGTGAAAATCACCCCCAGCCAGGTCCTCGTCAACATCGGCCTCAAAAGCGAAGGCGTCATCGCCGTCGAAGAATTCACCGAAGGCGCCGAGCCGCATCTTCCCAAAGTGGGGGATTCGGTCGAGGCCGTCATGGAAAAAACCGACACAAGGGAAGGCTATTTCGTCCTCTCCAAGCGCCAAGCCGACGCCCAAAAAGCGATCGAACTCCTGGAAACCGCCTTCGAGCAGGGCCTCTATGTCACCGGCCGGGTCATCGAACGGATCAAGACCGGATACACCGTCAACGTCGGCCTCAAAGCTTTCATGCCCGACTCCCACGCCGAATTGCGGCCCCTCAAAGACCCGTCCAAGTTGGTCGGCCAAACGATCAAGGTCAAGGTCATCAAGTACGACCGCAAGAGTGAGAACGCCGTCGTCTCCCATAAAATCTACCTGATGGATGAGCGGGATAAGAAGAAAAAGAAAGTCTTCAGCCAGATCCAGAAAGGCCAGAAACTCAAGGGCTTCGTCCGGTCCCTGACCAGTTTCGGCGCCTTCGTCGATATCGGCGGCGTCGAAGGCCTTCTCCATGTCTCGGACATGACCTGGGGCAAGATCGGGCACCCGCACGAATTGTACAAGGTCGGCCAGGAGCTCGAAGTCCTCGTCCTCGATTTCAACGAGAAGGACGAAAAAATCTCCCTTGGGTTCAAGCAACTCACGCCCGACCCGTGGACCGACATCGAGGTCCGATACAAGACCGGAGAGCGGATCGAGGGCAAAGTCACCTCCCTGACCGATTTCGGCGCCTTCGTCGAGTTGGAACCCGGGATCGAGGGCCTGGTTCATATTTCCGACCTGACTTGGTCGCGGAAGATGATCCATCCGAAAAAGCTTCTCAATCTCGGGGACAAGGTCACGGTCTCCATCCTGGATGTCAATCCGACCTCCAAGCGCATCTCGCTCGGCCTGAAGCAAACCCAACCTCATCCCCTGGAACAGCTCAAGCTGAGGGTTGTCCCGGGAACCCGGATCAAGGGCAAGATCACCTCGATCACCGATTTCGGCGCGTTCCTGGAAGTCGAGCCCGGCATCGAGGGGTTGATCCACATCACCGACATCTCCTGGGAAAAAATCAAGCATCCCTCGGCCAAGCTGAAAGTCGGCGACGAGGCCGAGGCCGTCATTCTCAACATCGACGTCGAGAAACAGAAGGTCTCGCTCGGCATCAAACAGCTCGAGGGCGACATCTGGGAAGAATTCTTCATCCGCCAGAAAATGGGCGATTTGCTCAACGTGAAGATCGTCCGGATCGCCGAATTCGGCGTTTTCGTCGAGATCCTGCCCGGGATCGAGGGCGTCGTCTTCAACTCCGAAATCGACGAGAAGAAAGTCGAGAACCCGGCCGACGTCGTCAAGGTCGGCGAGGAAAAGACGGCCAAGATCATCAAGATGAACCCCCGGGACAAAAAAATCTCCCTCAGCTTCCGCCAGGCCCAAACCGACCTGCAGAAGCAGGAATACCAGAAGTACCAGGAAAACCAGGACGACCGTTTGACGTTCGGCGATCTGATCAAAGACCAGCTTCGCCAGCTTCAGAACTCCAAGAAGACGGCCCCCGTCGAGGAGGACAAAGCCGATGATTAAGGCCGACCTGATCAACAAGATCTCCAAGGAACTGAACGTCCCCAAGCAAGAAGCCGAGACCGGCGTCAATCTGTTCTTCGACACCATCAAGGACGCTTTGCTCGCCGGTGAGGAGATCGAAGTGCGGGGCTTCGGATCGTTCCGCTTCCGCAATCGGCCCTCCCGATCGGGCCGCAATCCGCGGACCGGCGATCCGGTCAAGGTCCCGCCGAAAAAGGTCCTGTATTTCAAACCGAGCAAACTTCTTAAAGAACTGATCAACAAATCCTAATGGAGTACATCGCCGCTCCCTGGCGGGACGCCTACATCCGGAACGCGTCAAAGGAGACGGGGTGCGTCTTCTGCCGCGCCGCCCGGGCCAAGGACGACGCCGCGGCCCTGGTCCTTGACCGGGGCCGGGGAGCCTTCGTCCTGATGAACAAGTTTCCCTACCTTCCCGGCCATCTCCTGATCGCGCCGTACCGCCACACGGCCCGGTTCGAGCGGGCGTCCGCGGAGATGACCGCGGAGATGACCGCCCTCCTCCATCGGAGCCTCCGGGTCCTCCGGGCGCATTACCGCCCCCAGGGATTCAACACCGGGATGAATCTCGGCCGCGCGGCCGGCGCCGGCGTGGTCGATCATTTTCATCTCCACATCGTCCCCCGCTGGACCGGCGACTCGAACTTCATGCCTGTCATCGGCCGGACGAAAGTCGTCCTCGAAGATCTCGACGCGACCTTCGCCCGTCTCGCCCCCCTTTTCCGTAAAGACCGAAAACTCCATCCTCCAACCCCATGACCCTATTGTCCTCGAGGTGAACCCATGTTGAAAACCATGCGCAAGAACGTGAAGGCCCTGAAGCCGATCCTCTGGTTCGTCGTCGGCGCCTTCATCGTCTCGATTTTCGTTTATTGGGGCGCGTCCGGCAAATTGACCCAAGACAACAAGCTGAACGCGCTCATCACGGTCGGCCGGGAAAAAATCAGCGCCGAAGTCTATTTCAACGCCCTCCGCGGCCGGATCGACGCCCTCAAAGCGGAATACAAGGAAATCAACCGCTCCTTCATCGAACAGCTCAACATCCCCCAACAGGTTCTGGAGCAGCTCATCGAACAAGCCCTCCTCCTCGACCTGGCCAAATCCCTCCGGCTCCACGCCTCCGACGAGGAAGTCCGGGCCCGGGTGATGGCCCTCCCCGGCCTTCAGCAGGACGGAAAGTTCGTCGGCTACGAGGCCTACCGCCGGGCTCTTCAATACAACCGGATCAAGATCGGCGAATTCGAGGACAGCCTCCGCAAGGAAATCATGCTCTCCAAGACCATCCAGCTTCTCACGGCCGGACTCGCCGTAACGCCCGAGGAAGTCTGGGACAACTACAAGAAGAACGCGGATTCGGCCAAGATCGAAACCATGATTTTAGAGACCTCCAAGGTCACCCTCGATAAAACTCCCTCGCCGGTCGAGGTGCAAGCCTATTTCGAAGGCCATAAGGACGCCTACAAGATCCCGGAAAAGCGCGAGGCCCTGGCCGTGTTCCTCAAAACCGAAGACCTGAGGAAGGAAATCGAATTGTCCGACGCGGATCTCGTCAAATACTACAACGACAACAAGGCCCAGTTCGAAAACCCGGAAACGATCCAAGTCAGCCGCATCTGGATGCCGTTCGCCGGCAAAGACAAAACCCAGGTCGATGGGGAAGCCAAGGCCGTCCTGGACCGTCTCCGCAAGGGCGAAGATTTCGCCGCTTTGGCCAAGGCTTTCTCCAAGGACGATAAAGCCAAGGACGGCGGCGATTACGGGCTGTACGATTGGCGAAGCCTGCCGGCCGCCGAGCAGGACGAGGTCAAAAGACTTGACGCCGGCAAGTTCTCGGATTTAATGACCGGAACCGACGGCGTCGCCATTATCAAGGTCGCCCAAAAAACGACGCCCACGACGACACCCGTGGACGAGGCGAAACCGAAAATCCGGCCGATCCTGCTCGACCAAAAAGCCCGGGAACTCGCCGCTTCCAGGATCACCAAGATCGAGAAGGAAGCCAAGTCGGCCAAAAGTCTGGAAGCCGCCGCCAAGGCCGCCAACCTCAAAACGGAATCCACCGGGCTTCTGAAGAGCGGCGAGGCCTGGGGTGAGATCGATCCGTCCGGATCCGTCGGCACGGCCTTGTTCGGATTGAAGGACAAGGAAATTTCAGCCCCGCTCTACACCTTCTCCGGCGTGGGATTAGTCGAACTCCGCAAAATCGAGGCCCCGCGTCCGGCGACGTTCGAGGAGGTCAAGTCCGACGTCGAAACGGCCCTGACGAACGATCGAAAAAAAGAGAAGGCGCTGGCCGTTCTCAAGGGCGTCAAGGCCAAGCTGACGGAGAAAAACTGGGAGGACTTGGCGGCCAAGAACAAGCTCGAAATCAAGGCCGTCGACGCCCACAAGCGCGAGCAGTACATCGCCGTCATCGGCGAGAGCAAGGACGCCGACACCCTCGCCTTCACTCTGCCCCTCAAGCAGGCAAGCGAACCCTTCGCCTTCGAGAGCGGGTACGCTCTTCTCCGCGTCCTCGAACGGAAAGAGGGCACGAAGGAAGACTTCGAAAAAACGAAGGCGACCGAAACCGACCAAGTCCTCGGACTCAAGAAGAATAAATTCCTGCAGTCCTATCTGGCCAAGCTCCGGACGGACAAGGGCGTCAAGGTCCGCTACGACCAATTCCTCCAGCTCACCCAGGACGTCCTTTCGCGATACGACGAAGTGAAATAACGGGCATTGCTCTGATCGACCGCGGAGTCAAGGGACCTGAAACCACGGGCGAGTACTGCAGAATATCCCCCGGGCTTTGCCGTCCTCATTCGCGAAGCGAAGAGGGCGGGTAAGCCCGGCGCTTCACTGTCCTTATTGAGGCTTCCGAATCAGGGCGACGCTTCGTCTGTCCTACATGAGGCTTCCGAATCAGGGCGACGCTTCGTCTGTCCTACATGAGGCTTCCGAATCAGGGCGACGCTTCGTCTGCCCTACATGAGGCTTCCGAATCAGGGCGGGGCCTTGGTCGCTGTAAAAACCAACACCCGATTCGTTATGGAGCCGGCGCTGACTTGACGGCCGGCGGCAAATCGATTATTATCACCTGGTAATAATCGTCAACATCGTCATGATCCGAAAAAACGAGCGGCACGAACGTCTCCGCGAGGAGATCGAACGCAATCCGTTCGTCACGGACGAGGAATTGGCCTCCTCCCTCGGGGCCAGCATTCCGACGATCCGGCTGGACCGGACCTCCTTGGCGATTCCCGACATGCGGCAGCGGACTCGAGAAATGGCCGGACGCTACTTCGGTGTCTCCCGGTCTCTGGGCGCGCACGAAATTGTCGGGGAAACCATTGAGATCGAACCGGGAAAAAGCGGCCTGTCCCTCTTGGATACGGACGCCGGGATGTGCCTGGAAAAATGCGACATCGTCCGCGGGCATGTCCTGTTCGCCCTTCTCAATTCGCTGGCCGCGGCCGTGGCGGAAGCTCCGATCGCCCTGACCGGCCAGGCCCATGTCGATTTTCTGAGGACGGTGCGGGCGGGCGAACGCCTGATCGCCAAGGCCCGGGTCGAAAAAAAAACGGGTCGGCGGGTTTTTGTCGAAGCGGTCGCCCGGTCCGGGGCCAACATCGTCGCCCGGGGACGGTTCGTCGTCCACGGACTGAACAGGGAAACGGCCGCCCATTTGAAACTTTTGAAAGACGGCGAATAACCCGTCGAAAGGATCGATCATGACCGACATCGGCATCCGTTCCATCGGAATCGGAGTCCCCGAAAAAATCTTGACCAACCGCGACCTCGAACAGATGGTCGCGACGACCGACGAATGGATTCTCAGCCGCACCGGAATCAAGGAACGCCATATTCTCGGCCCCGAGGAAAAACTCCGGCCTCTCGTCTCCGGAGCGGCTCGGACCGCCCTGGCCCGCGGCGGCCTGGCCCCCGACCAGGTCGATTTCATCATCAGCTCGACGGTCATGTCCGATCGGTTTTGTCCGGCCCAGTCCTACGAAATCGCCCGGGACCTTGGCGTGGACCGGGCCCTGGCCTTCGACCTCAACGCCGCCTGCAGCGGCTTCATCTACGGTCTGGCTGTCGCCGAGAGCTTCCTGCACACCCGGGACATCACGTCCGGCCTAGTGACGGCCGCGGAGCAGATGTCGACGGCGACGGATTACACCGACCGGAACGCCTGCGTTCTTTTCGGGGATGCCGCCGTGGCCGTCGTCGTCACCAAGGATCGGCCCGAGCACCGCCTCCTCACCACCGAACTCGGATCGACGCCCTCCTTGTGTGAAGAAGTCCAAATCGGCGGAATCAAGTCGGTCCTGGCCGGTGGAATCCCGGACTTCTGGTTCCGTCAGAACGGCAAAATCGTCCTCAAATTCGCGGTCCGGACGATCCAGGACTTGTTCGACCGCGTACCGCGCAAAGTCGGGCTCGATCCCAAGGACATCCGTTACGTCATCCCGCACCAAGCCAACGCCCGGATCATCGACGCGGCCGCGAAATCGATCGGCGGAAAGGCGGAATTCATTTCGGTCGTCGAAAAATACGGCAACACCTCTTCGGCCTCCGTCGGGCTCGCCCTCCACGACGCTTGGGATCGGTTCGAAAAAGGGGATTTGATCCTCCTGGCGGCCTTCGGCGGCGGCCTCAGCTGGGCGGCCGCGCTCCTCGAGTGGTAAGAGAGGGGAATCAACCGTCGATTTGCAAAGCGCCCCGAAAACGAATATTCTGGGGCAAATTCCGCCGGAGGCGACGGCATGACGAGCCGCGAACGATTGGCCCGGGCCCTCCATCATGAGGAGCCCGACCGCGTCCCCGTGGATTTCGGGTCCACGGGAGTCACCGGCCTGCATCATGCGATCGTGACCGCGCTACGCGACCGCTACGGCCTGGAGAATCGGCCGGTCAAAATCCATGAGCCTTACCAGATGCTCGGTCTCATCGAAGACGATCTCCAAAGGGCGCTGGGTCTCGACGTCGAAGGCGTCTTCGGGGCGGAGACGCTGTTCGGTTTCCGGAACGAACAATGGGCCCCGTTCCGCCTCGACGACGGAACCGAGGTTCTCGTTTCCGGGCATTTCCAAACGACCAAAGACGCGAACGGCGACACCCTGATCTATCCCAAGGGCGACCGGAGCGCCGCGCCGTCGGGCCGCCTGCCCAAAGGCGGATTTTTCTTCGATACCATCGTCCGTCAACCGCCGATCGACGAAGCCGCCCTCGACCCGGCCGACAACCTCGAGGAGTTCGGGCCGATCTCGGATCACGACCTCGATTATTTCGAGGCCGAAGCGAAGCGGGCCGAAGCCACCGGCCGGGGAGTCATGGCCTCGTTCGGCGGCACCGCCCTCGGCGATATCGCCCTGGTTCCGGCCCCCTTTCTTAAAAATCCCAAAGGCATCCGGGACATCGAGGAATGGTACGTGACCACCCTGACCCGGCCGGATTACGTCCACCGGATCTTCGAACGTCAGACTGAGATCGCCTTAGCCAACCTGGAAAAGATCGTTGCCCGGGTCGGCGGACGCATCCAGGCCGTCTTCCTCTGCGGGACGGATTTCGGAACCCAGAGTTCCCAATTCTGCTCCGTCCCCGCTTTCAAAAAACTCTACCTTCCTTATTACCGGAAGATCAACGATTGGGTTCATGCCCACACCCCCTGGAAGACGTTCAAGCATTCCTGCGGAGCCGTCGAGCCCCTCATTCCTGCGTTCATCGAATCGGGGTTCGACATTCTCAACCCCGTCCAAGTTTCGGCCGCCGGGATGGACGCGGCAAAACTCAAAGCGAACTATGGCCGGGATCTCGTTTTCTGGGGAGGCGGTATCGATACCCAAAAGACGCTCATGTTCGGGACGCCCGACGACGTCCGGACCGAGGTCAAAGGCCGTCTGGAGATCTTCGGAAAGGGCGGCGGATTCGTCTTCAACGCCGTCCACAATATCCAGGCCAACGTCCCCCCGGCCAACGTCTTCGCCCTCATCGACGCCCTGAATGAAAGGTGAAGCCGATTCCGACAACGCCCGATCGAAAGGAACCGGACCGTCCATGAAATCAAAAACATTCGTTCTTTATGTCACTGTCGTGGCCGCCCTCGGCGGGCTTCTCTTCGGCTTCGATACGGCGATCATCGCCGGCGCGATGCGCTTTCTCAAAGAGCGGTTCGCCCTCTCCGCCTTCGGAGAAGGATTGGCCGTGAGCATCGTCCTTGTCGGATGCATGATCGGAGCGGCCCTGGCCGGAACCTTGAGCGACCGGACGGGCCGCCGCCGCTTCATGCTCGTCGCGGCCGTCCTTTTCTTCGTCTCGGCGCTCGGCTGCGCCCTTCCCCAAAGCTTGGTTCAGTTTTTAGTGTTCCGGTTTATCGGCGGTTTGGCCATCGGCGCGGCCTCGATCGTCTGCCCGCTCTATATCTCCGAGATCGCCCCGCCTCGGATTCGAGGCGCCCTCGTTTCGGTCAACCAACTGGCCATCGTGGCCGGGATTCTCGTCGCTTATTTCGTCAACGGAGTCTTGGTCGACGCCGGCGCCGCCAATTGGCGCTGGATGTTCGCCACGGGCGCCGCCCCCGCCGTTCTCTTCTTCATTCTCGTCCTCCGTGTCCCCGAAAGCCCGCGCTGGCTGCTCAAACAAGGCCGGGAGGCGGAGGCGCTCACGGTCCTGACCCGGGCCGCCGATGCCACGACAGCCGCAGTGGAAATCCGCTCGATCCGAGAAGCTCTGGCTCAGGAAGGCGGTTCGATCCGGGAGCTGTTCCGCCCCGGACTCCGGAAAGCCCTGGGCATCGGCGTCTTTCTGGCCGTGTTCCAACAAATCACCGGGATCAACGCCGTTATTTATTACGCCCCCCGATTCTTCGAAACGGCCGGACTCGGGCGGTCCTCGGCCATTTTCCAGTCGGCCCTCGTCGGCCTGGTCAACCTGGTCTTCACGCTCGTCGCCATCGCCCTGGTCGACCGAGTGGGCCGCAAACCCATGCTTCTCGCCGGATGCGCGGGGATGGGCGTATCATTCGCCCTACTCGGGGCGGCTTTCAAATTCCAATTATTCTCCGGGCCCCTGGTCCTCGTCTTCACCCTGCTGTTCGTGGCCTTCTTCGCCATGACCCAAGGCCCGATCGTCTGGGTCGTCATCGCTGAAATCTTTCCCACCCGAATCCGGGGCCGGGCCATGGCCATCGCCACGGCCGCTCTGTGGATCGCCGATTTCGTCGTCTCCCTGTCTTTTCCGGTGATCGCCGACAAGCTCCATGAATCCTTCGCCTTCTGGCTCTACGCGGCCATGTGCGTGATCGATTTCGTTTTCATCGCGGTCATGCTTCCGGAAACCAAAGGCAAGAGCCTGGAGGAGATCGAGCGGCACTGGCTCAAGAAGCCGGCAACTCAATGACGAGTCGCATGATGGGAATGATCTAAGAAAATGGGGGCATAATGGCCTCGCTCCTCCTGTCCGGTTCTTAACGGCCTTTCTCACAAGCCCGGCTCGGCGGCGAAGAACTCGCGTCCCGGTTCCGCTTTTACGGAGAGTTCACCGTTCCGCTCGAACATCTTCGCCGGCCGGCTCACTTCCGCGCCGGCTCCCCTCGCCGGGCGGTTCGAAAGTCCTAAACCGGACACGTCCGCTCCGGCCATTATGCCCCCATTTTTTCTTCTTTCCCTGCAGGCTGAGTTCTGAAATGACAACGCGATTCATCCCAGAGCCTAAATCGGACTGATGGGGTTCTCGATTCCCACGGTCACTTTGGGATGACGACGACCGTCTGGTTGAGGGCCGGGGCGGTCGCCGGGTACCGGACGACGCCCGCCCCGGCCGGGCCTTCCAGGTAATACTCGAGATCGGCCGTCATCCGCGGAAGTTCGACTTCATATACGCCGCGGGCGACGACCCTCAACGGGATCACTTGGAACCGGCCCCGACCCAGAACGCGCCAGTGGAGCGTCGTCGCGGCCGGATCGACCGGGCCGAGGAGAATCACTCTGATTTTCAACGGCTCCCCTTCGTCCGCGCTCGTCCGGACCGAGGGAACGATGATCCGGGCCGGCCCTTCATACCCCGTCGGGACGCGGGCTTCGGCCGGAAGCTCGCCGCCCAGCCGCTTGGCCAATTCCTCGCCGGGCTGTTCGATCGACGGCGGCATCAAATGTTGTTCCCAATTGGCGATCGTTCCCAATTCGCCGGTGTTGCTCACCGTCGCCAACAAATGTCCCATGATCGCCTGAAGCGAACCGATCATTTTCACTCTGGCCGGGATAAGCGTTTCCCGAGCCACCTTTGTTTTTTGGTTCTCCGTCCCGAGTTTTTTGACAGCCTCGAGAGCGGCGTCGTATTCCCCCCAATAACAGCGGTATCGAGCGATTTCGCGCTGGTATTCGAACGTCCGGACCCAATAGTCGAGCCGCTCCAACGATCCGACCCCTTGGACCCGGCCGCGCAGGGCGGCCAATTCGTCCACGAATCCATAATCCTTTACCACCTCCGTCCAGGGCTTCCGGTCGGGAACGATTCCGCCGGGCCCGTCGGTCCATTGGACCGGGACCGGAAGCTTGCCGTCGAGCCGGGCGAAAATCCGGGCGGCATCCTCAGCCACAGCCGATCCGAATTGGTTGGCCGCCCAATCCCGGTAAAAATCAAGAACGGGGAGATGACGGAGCGTCTCCGGCCAGTCGGCCTCGTAATCCGAAACCTTCGGTCCCCCGCAGTTGATTTTCTTAACGAAATTTTCGCCCTTCGCGGTTCGTCCCTCGACGACGATCGCGGCCACGGCGGGATAGTGGACCCGGTCGCCGAAATCGATGTCGAGCCGTCCCTGCACGGCTTCCACGCCCTGGAGAGTCAGGTCATAAGGCTTGAAGCGCCCGACGGCGGCGAAAATGTCTACTTTTTCGGCAACCCGCTTTCCCCGAATCAGGACGTCGAACACCCGGCCGCCTTTGCGGTCGATTTCGTTCTCGATAAGTTTCAGCGTCACCCGATAGGTCCCGTCCGGGACGGAAAGATGGTACCCGAACACCCGGTCACGAATGTCCCGATAAACGGCCGCGGCCCCGACCGCCGGGGGCATTTTGTCGACGAAGGCGACATATTGGCCGTTGACCGGGCCGGCGATATCCGTCGACGCGGCGTTCCAACTCTGATCCCAAGCGGCCTGGGCCAAGGCACCGATATTGGGCGAAAGGACGCGGGTCCGCCAATGAATGCCGAGCAAGCCGTCGCAGCCGTAGCGGAGCGCGTCCGCGGCGTCACGGCGCATGCGGCCCGCCCAGAGCTGGGGAGAGGTCAACGCGGGATCATCTTCCATCCAGGGGATCGCCCATTTGGATCGGCCCGAAATTCGGCCGAACATCGGATCCACGGGCGCCTTCCCCACTTCCCGATTGATGGCGCTCACGGCCATGGTTTTCAGCAGGACCTCGTCGAAAAGGGTGCGTCGGCTGGGTGGTCCGAGCACCCAACCGCAGGTCGCCAACGCGAACGGCGCCTTGACTTCAGCCGCGGCTTCCACCGCTTGGGCAAGATCGGTCGTCACGGCTTGGATCTCCTTCTCGGAAGCATCCGACCAAGTCCAATTCTCACTCGTCCAGAACCAATAATAATCGATCGGATACGCGTCTCGGATCCGTTCGAATATACCCTTGTAGAGTTCTTTGACGACGTTCGGATCTCTGAAATCCTTTCCCGCGCTTGTTAATCGTTCCTGGACGGCCACCGGGACGGTCAGCGGCGTTTCGGTCCCGACGCAGGTCCGGACGCCGAACCGCCGGGCAAAGGAAAACACGCTCCGCAGCAAGACCCCGGCCCGGTTGAAAAGCTCCGCGGAATCTTCGGGCGTTTTCGGCTCCGGCATCAGGCCGGCCATGATTTCGGGGCCGTATTCGTCGCGGTCGTAGAGTCCGGCCGCGCCGAAATGGAACAGGCTCGTCGGCTTCGGCCGATAGCCCCAGTTGTGCGACCAGGAATTCGACCGGAGGGTATTCTGCCAACTGGAAGGGTAGCCGGCCGTCACCCGGCCGTCGGGCCCGGCTTCGCCCGGCGAGCCGATCCAGACCGCCGGTTCGGCGTTGGGATTCTTTTCGGGATAGGTATGAAGGCCGAAAAAATTCATTCGCAGCTTCGGCAACTGGCCGAGGATCGTCTTGTAAGTCTCCTCGGTCCACCAATCGGGCCCCTCGGCGAAGTCATGAAACGGCTGGATCCCTCTCTGGATAAACAAAGGATGGGCGGTCTCGTCGAGGTTGGGCATCGCGAATTCGATCCGTTCGTCGGGAACGACGTCGCCATCGAGATAAAAACGGACGCCGAGCTTCTCGATAAAGGCGTAGGCTCCATAAAGAGCGGCCACCGGGCTTCCCCCGGCAATCAAAAGACGGCGATCGGATCCCCGGCCGATCGTCAGGAGCCGATAATCCTCGGGACCGAGGCCGTCGACACCTCGTCCGAAAGATCCTTCCGGAAGGATCAGGCGGTCCTTCGCGCCGAGAACGATCCCTCCGGTCCGGGCCGCGTCGAGAGACCCGACCTCCTGGATCGCGGACAGTTCTCCGGTGCGAAGATAGAGATAGCGCCGAAGCTCGGAGGCGGCGAATCGTTCAAGAACGTCGGCCCCCCGAAGAATAAAAATCGACGGCGATTTCGGCGCTCGACCGCACGCCGTGAGCGCCAGGGCAATGACCGGAATGAAAACGATTTTTATTAATTTCATGGATCCCTCTCTCCGCGGGGGTATTCTAAACGAAGCGGACAAAACAAGCCAAGCCCGCATAAAAACTGCGGATCGAAATTCCCGACGGGTCCCGGCCGATCCTTTGGGCAGATCTTCGGGGAGGCGCATCATTTCAAAGACGGAATATTTCAATCAGCAATTCCGAGGCCCGATCAACCGGGAAGTGAAAACGGGTATTGCCCGCGACATCGCTTCAACGGCGGATGATTTCCAGAAGGAGCTTTTCCACGCCCGATTGCAGGGCATGCCGAAATCGCTCGACCGTCTCGTCCATCGATCCGGCAAGATGGTCGCGGACATAGAGCGGCGGCCCGATATTCACCCGGACCCGGCCCTGCATGGACACG
>Ga0315287_10005067_pt1 | contig 12931 bp, 9 predicted proteins | sample YL17G11_0_MG_FD_205037 | JGI IMG/M metagenome (GOLD analysis project Ga0315287, IMG submission 205037) | Sediment microbial communities from Yellowstone Lake, YNP, Wyoming, USA - YL17G11_0 | ecosystem: Environmental > Aquatic > Freshwater > Lake > Sediment | place: USA: Wyoming | collected...
GTCGATCCCCGGTGCCGCGTCCGACTGCACGATGCGCGCACTCGTGCCGCTTCCTTCACGCTGCCAGATCTCCGCGGTGGACGGCGTCGCGACCGTGCCGGGAGCCGGGTCGGGTCGCAACCTCCCATTCGCATCGGAACGCAGCTCGCGGTACAGCGCTGGCGTGACGGCGGCGTTCGTCGTGACTGCATTGATCGAGATCGAGAGCTCGTCGGGGTCGACGCCTTTCGGGAGCAACGAGGGGTCGACGAGCACCAGACGCGTGCCCGCCGGCAATTCGCCCGCGGGACCGAGCACGCCCGCGCGCACGATCGGATCGTCGCCGGTCTGCGTCTGCGGCCCCTTGCCCACTCCCGCGGGAGCAATGTCGGCGCCACCCGCGAGCTGGCTGCGGTTGCTGACCGATTCGATCCCGGGCACCGGCTCGACGAGGGCCGTCACCTCGCGCGGGAACGCATTGCCATCGGCGCCCGCTTCGACGGCTCGCACGCGGGTCGTGATGGCGGTCGGTCGCGTGGTCGGCGCGAGGTTCACCGCATGGTCGACACCCTCGATCGGTGTCGCGAGCGAGAGGCCGAGAGCGGGCGCGTCGACGCCCGGCGTCTTGGCGCGCACGGCGACCGTGACCTGCGACTGACCGGGGAGAACGCTCACCGCTGCGCTCGCGACGATCTCGTAGCGAACACCGCCGGGACCGACGAACTCCGTGTTGCCGGGAATCGAGAGCGCCTGCTTTGCCCCGCCTCCGGCGATGAAGAGTGTCACTTCCCCTTGCGACAAGCGACTCGCAGGAGGCAGCAGGATCCCATCCTGCAGCACCTCGTAGATACGACCGTCGGACGTGGTGATCCGCGTGCCCGACGGCACCACGACGAGCTGATTCGCCGCGCTTGCCGAAACCCGGAACGTCACGCTCCCGAGTGACGGTTGCGCGGGCGTGCGCGGGCGCACGTTGACTTCGGTGGTGAGCGTGTACTCGATGCCGCTGCCGGGGTCGCGCAGCTTCGTACCCGCGGGCAGCGAGAACGCCCGGTCGCCCGTGGCGCCGAGCGTCTCGAAGAGGATCGACAACTGCGCGTTGCTCGAGGCCACGAAGCCCGCCGTTCGCACCTTGCCGGCGACCGACAGATCGAGCCCGCCGCGCGTCGACGGATAGATCGTGAAGTCGTTGAGCAGCACCAGATCGCCGCGGTCGGTCTCGATGCGCACGTTGGGCGGGAGTAAGCGCACCAGCGGGTTCGGTTGCGGCGTCGTCGACTCCGCGGTCGGCAGATCGATATTGTTACCGACGAGGATCACGTCACCGTGACTCGAGCGGAGCGTCACCCCGTCGGTCTCGCGCCAGGTCGGCACCGCGGAGACACCGGTCGAGGAGTTCACGGCCGGCGAATAGACGAGGGATGGATTCTCGATCGCCCGGATCGCGATGCCGTTGCGGCCTGCGCCGAACACCGACGCCTCCACCGAGTCGACCGTGACCGGCCGCCGAAGCGTCCCGAACCAACCCGCGCGCGGGTCGAGAGCGGCTGCGGTCGAGTCGACGATCCCGTCGTCCACCCGAGCCAGATCGAGCGATTGCGCAGTGACGCCATTGCGCAGCGTATAGCCAGCGCGGAACGTCGCTTCTCCATTGCGGACCATGTAGTCGCCTTCGATCGCATCGCCCGCGACGACCGTGAGGCGGCTCTCGGAAGCGCCGTCGAGCACGACGTTGCGCTCGATCCCGAAGATCGGATCGAGCACGCGCACCACCGGTCGACCGAACACTCCGATGTGGCTGCCGTTGTACTGGGTGCCGAGCCCCGCAGCGCTGCCGCCGCTGCGCGTTTGATTCGACTCGCCCGTTCGCACGCTGCCGCCCGCGACGATCGTCACGTCGCCGCCCGCTTCGGTGCCGATGCCGAGGATGCCGTCTCGCACGACGGGGAGCGGATCGAAGTTCGGAGGCACGAAGTCGGGCGGCAAGCCGACCTCCGCGGCGAGATCCTTGTAGCCCTGCGGCGAGAGATTCGGCCCCGGTTCGACCCAGCGATTGCCGACGCCGGCATCCACGTCGCGTCCTGCCTGGATCACGATGCTGCCGCCGGCCGTCACCGTCGTCTGGCCCTGCGCGTCGGTGCCGAGCACGCCGCGCGTGCGGATCGCCGCGTTGCCCTTCGTATTGGGGTTCTCGACGAGCAACACGTCCCGGCCGGCGCTGACGGCGATGTCGCCCGAGCCGTTCTCGATGACGCCATCGCGTGTCTCACTGCCAGCGCGGAACCGCACGTCGCGGCCGACCGCAACGTCGATCTTCCCGGTCTCGTTCGTGAGGCCGCCGCCGTTGCCCACCACGAGATCGCCGGCCGCGCGCACGGTCAGGTCGCCGTGCTCGAGTGCGACCTCGCCGTCGTTGGCGCGCAGCGTAGTCACGTTGCCGCTCGCGTCGGCATTCGCGCCCGAGAGATAGACGCTGCCGTCGGAACCGGCCCTGGTAGCGAGATGGTCGGAAGACGCGAGATCGGCGCCCGCGACGAGATTCACGTCCCAGACCTTCTGCCCGCCGGCGCCCGTCCCGTCGTCCACGATCTTCGCGCCACTGCCGAAACTGATGTGGCGGCCCGACCGCAGCGTCAGGCTCTGGCGCGCCGCGGTACCGTCGCCATATTGCGCGTCGTTGCTGAGCGAGACGACGGCGTTCGACGCGACGTCGATGCGCTCGTCTGCTTCGGCGACCACTTCGCCGGCGCCGACGAAGCTGGTCGAACCGTCGATCGTGAGCTTGGTCGGGTCGATCAAGACCCTGCCGCGCTTCGAGCCCGCCTTCGCGCCCGCGCGGAACGTGCCGCTGAGCGCAACGTTTCGCTTTGCGGAAAGTTCGGCCTTGCCCGCATCGCCGCCGACAGTACCGCCCGAAACGTCGATCAGAGCGCCGTCGTGCATCGTGGCGTCGCGTTCCGAGTACGCGAGCACGTCGCCGCCGGCGCCCCCGCCGGCACCTCCCGCCGCTTCGGTGCGGCGTCCCGGTACGAGTTGGAGGTCGCGCGTCGCGTAGAGTTCGATCTTGCCCTTGGTCTCGCGGACGGCATTCGCTTGCACGATGCCGCCCTGGCGCACCGTCTCGGCGCGCATCTTGGCGAAGCCCCCGTTCGCGACGAGCTTGCCGAGGTTCACCGCTTCGCTGCCCGGCGAACCGGGGGCGGTGTAGAGAATGCCGAGTCCTGTTCCGCTCGGATCGTCGGTGAGCGTGACGGTCGCGCCCGCGGCGAGCAGCACTTCGCCTTTCGGCGTGGTGATCACCGCGTCCTTGCCGTTCGCGATGCGTGGCGCCACCAGGTAGACGAATCCGCCGTCGCCCGCGCTGATCTTGCCGTGGTTCTCGATCTTCGCGCCGTTGGCCGAGGTGGCGGACGCGTCGTAGCCGCCGAGCTTCATCAGGTCGTCGGCCGAAGTCGTCGCCGCGAAGCCGCGCGTGTTGATCGTCGCCGACGAACCGAACAAGAAGCCGTTCGGGTTGATCAGGTAGACGTTGCCGTTGGCGTTGAGTGCGCCGAAGATCTGCGAGGGATCTTGCTGCAGGATGCGGTTGATGGCCGTGGCATTGGCGTTCGGCTGGTGGAAGTTGGTGACCTCTCCCGGCGCGATGTTGAAGTGCTCCCAGGAGAGCACCGCGCCCTGGGACGCCTGGTGAACGTCGACCTGCGCACTTCCCTGGCCGTTGATCGTCGCGACGCCGCCCTGGACGACGCCCCCGTTCGGGTTGGCGAGGGCGGTGTTCGAGGAGACGAGCAGCAGCGCGAACGCGGCCTGGAGGCTCGAACGTCGCTGCGGGCGGCGGCTGGAGGTTGCCATGGCGTGGATCCGATTCAGCGCGGGTAGAACCGCACGGTTACGGCGCGCGCGCGGCTCTCGGGCGGCGCTGGCACGCCGCGCGATTGCACCGAGCTCGCGGCGGCGAGCAGTGCCTGGTCGTTGGTCGGGTCACCCGACGACTTGGCGAGCCGGAAGGACGAGACCTGCCCGCTCCCCGAGACGGTCAGCTCGACTTCCGCGGCGCCGAAATTCGTCTGGGGCTGCTGGTAGGCTTCGCGGAACAGCCGCGTGACACCAGCGTGGAACGCGCCCTCGGGCCCGTCGAAGGAGCCACCGGCAAACTTGCCGGTCCAGTTCGCACCGGGCGCACCGCCACCGATCGTCGGCGCCGCGACGCCGCCCGACGGCGGCGCGGACGACACCTGCGGAAGCTCCGCCTTGGGCGCTTCCACCGGCGGCGGGGGGGGCGGCGGCGGCTCCTCGGCAACTTCCTTCTTCTCGGGTTCCGGCGGCTTCTCGGGCTGGAACAGCTTGATGTTGTAGGTCTTCGCGAAGTTCTGGCCGGCACCGGTCTTCGCCATCCACAGCAGGCCCAGCCCGAAGAGCACGTGGATCCCGACCACGATCAGGAAGACGCGGCCGAACTCGAAGCTCCCGCCGCCCCGCGATTCGCCGATGGCACCGTGGTGTTTCACTGGACCTCCGTCGCGAGCGCCAGGTTCTCGACCGGAACGCTCTTGATGACGTCGAGCACCTTCACCACCTCTTCGTAGACGAGCGCGCGGTCGGCGCGCAGGATCACGGGCAGGCTCGGGTTCGCGACCTTGAACAGGCGCAGCTTCTCACCGAGCTGCGGAACCTCGATCGGCTCGTCGTTCAGGAACACGTGGGCCGACTTGTCGATGCTGACCGTCGCGACCTCCGTCTCCACCTCTTCTTTGTGATCCGAGGTCTCGGGGAGCTTGACGTCGATGCCCTGCACCAACGCCGTGGTGGTGAGAATGAAGATCACCAGCAGCACCCATGCCAGGTCGAGGAGCGGGGTGATGTTGATGTCGGCGATGACGCCACTGCCTTTGCCGGGGGGCTTCATGTCAGTGGGTCGTCGCCAGCGACGACTCGGGCAGCTCTCGGCGCGAACCGTCCGATTCGCCCGCACTACCGGAGAGGTAGTCGATCACGAAGGTCGCCTCGAGTTCCGAGGCGAAGTTGCTGAGATCGAGCTGGAGCGCGCTGATCTGCGTGGAGAGCATGTTGTACGCGAACAGCGCCGGGATCGCGACGATCAGACCCAGAACCGTGTTGATCAGCGCGCCGGCCACCCCGGGCGCCATCGCGGAGAGGTTCGCCTGCCCCGCTTGCGCGACGCCCGAGAAGACTTCCATCACGCCGAACACGGTGCCGGTGAGGCCCACGAACGGCCCCCCTGAGATCGCGAGCGCCAGGATCACCATTCCCGCGTTGAGTCGCACCTGCTCGTCGCCGATCGCGCGTTCCATCGCGGCCCGCACGGCCGCGAGCACACGGTGCGGCGCGCGTCGCATGCCGTTGGTCGTGTTCTTCGGGGCGAAGCGCGTGAGCTGGTCCTGCATCTCGCGGCAGGCGTAGCTGTAGAGCGTGTAGGGAGGCGCGCCCTTGTAGGGTGGCGTGACGCCTTCCACTTCCTGACCCGCCAGCTCGAACGGGTCGTCGGTCGCCGCAAAGGCGCGGTAGAACTCGGTGGCGCGACGGCGCTGCTTCCGCAGTCCCAGCGCCCTCCCGACGATCACCGTCCACGACGCGAAGGACATCAGCCCGAGAATGGTCAGCGTGACCATCCCCTCGGAAGTCATGTGCTTCAGCGCGAAGACGACGGCGGACTCGTGTCCTTCCATACAGGGGGCCTCCTACTCTCGACTTGACGCCGGCCAAGGTAACCACGGCGAAGATGCGTTCGGTGACTGCCATGTGACGTTTGTCGGGTGGATGCTTCACGACTCCGACACACGACCGTCAGCAAGAAGAGCGGCTGCGCGCCCCCATCCCGAGTCGGCGAGAAGCGGTGTGCGCAAGGCACTTGCCAGCCGCGGGGACCAGCGGACGCGGCGCCTCTCACTCTCAGGGCGATGCGCCCTCCCACACCATCCCGGACTCGGGCGGCGCAAAGGTCGGCCCAACGCGCTCGTCGAGATCTTCACGCGCGAGCACCACTTCGAGCATGTCGCGGCGCATTTCGGGCGTGAGTCCGCGGACCTGACTCTCGGCAGCCGCGCGCGCTCGCTCCGCTGCGGGATACGCGATCGGAAAGAGCGTGCCCCGGTAGGCGTCCTGGACGAAGTGCTCGACGAGGACGGCGTCGGCGAGACGCTGCCGCTGCGCAGCCTCGCGCGCGGGTTCTCGCGACGACTCGCCTCGCTCTGCCGGGGCGAGGCCGAGCGCCTCCGCAACGCGCGCCGCTTCGCTCTCGAGGACGCCGATCTCGGAGGCGAGTCGCGAGTTGTCGGGCGTCCCATCCGCGCGCTCCACCGCGGTGCCGGCGTGGCCCGAATCGAGTGCCGGGACCGCTGCGAGAGCAGACGCGGGCAATGCCGGCAAGGGATGTGCATCGCTCGCGCGTTCGTGCCTCGCGGGAATCGCGAGCGACGCGGCGGGTTGCTGGGGCGCGAAGGAAGCGGGTTCGCGCGCGTCCATCCCCGCTTCCGCGGCCGAGTCCGCAGTAGCGTCGCGCGACGGCGTCGCTACCGCGTGACGCTCACTCCCGGCTCGCCCCAACAGGACACCCGCACCCAGCGCCGCAGCGAGGCACGAGGCTGCGAACAGCCATACGCCTGCACGCACCCCGCCAGGAGCGGGCCGCCGAATGCGTCGGATTTCGGGTTCGCTGCGCGTCAACGGGGCCGAGCATCGCGGGTCGCGTCGGTTTCCGCAGTCACATTTCATCCACGCTTCGCGGAAGACTCCGTCGCTTCACCAATTCGCCACGAAGGCTGCCGGATTCCTTCACCGGCGCGTCGCGGCACTGCGCTTCGATGGGGCAGCAATGACTGGCACCAGGCGCATACTCGTCGCGGACGGCGATTCCCTGTCGCGGGCTCGCATCACAGAGGGACTCGCGAGCCCGGCGCATCAAGTCATCGCAGTGAGCGAGGGACGGGAAGCGCTCGAATTCGCGAAGCGAGAAGCGACGGACCTGCTCGTCACCGAACTCGTGCTGCCCGACATGACCGGGCTCGGGTTGTGTCGCTTGCTGCGCGAAAACGCTGCGCTCGATCATGTCGGCATCCTGATGCTGGCGACGAACGCATCGGAGATCGACCGCATCCTCGCCTTCGAATGCGGTGTCGACGACTTCCTCGCCAAGCCGTTCTTCGCCCGCGAGCTGCTCTCGCGCGCGATGGCGATTCTGCGGCGCAGTGCGCCCGGGCGGGAGCCGCCCGGCCGGATCCTGTCGGAGTACCAGCCGGCCGTAGCGCTGCATCCAAACTCGGGATCGGTGCTCGTGGCCGGCGCGCGACTCGAGCTGACGCCGCGCGAGTTCCAGCTGCTGTCGGCGTTGATGCGCGAAGCGGGGCGCGTGCTCTCGCGAATCCAGCTGATCCATCTGGTCTGGGGCGGCGACTCGCAGCAGGCCGAGCGCGTCGTCGATGCGCACATCAAGGCGATCCGGCGCAAACTCGGCGGCGCCGGCGACTGCGTGGAGACGGTGCGCGGTGTCGGCTATCGCTTCGCCGAGCTGGGTGTTTCCGGATCGCGACCGACCCCGGGAAGCGACTCGCTCGCCTGAACTGCGCCGGCGCTACTCGCGCAGCGCGAATGCCACCAACGCGTCGCCGGGCTCCGACCAGCCGTGCCCGCCCGACGCGACGACGACGTACTGCTTGCCGTCCTTGCGCAGCCGGTAGGTGATCGGCGTCGCATTCGCGGTGTACGGCAGCCGCGCGCTCCAGATCTCTTCGCCATTGTCGGCGTCGAATGCGCGCAGGAACTTGTCGGTGGTGGCGCCGATGAAGACGAGGCCGCCGGCCGTCGCGATCGAGCCGCCGAGATTCGGCGCGCCGAGCGGCAGCCACATCGGAAACGGCGCCTGATCGCGCGTGGTGCCGAGCCGCGATTCCCACAGCAGCTTCCCGCTCTTCAAGTCGACCGCCTGCACTACGCCCCACGGCGGCGGATTGCACGGCGCGCCGAGCGGGCCCAGTAGCGGCGAGATGCGCAGCCCGTACGGCGTCCCCTTCATCGGCGCGAGCATCTCCGGATAGTGGACCGACGACGCGTCGAGTTTCTCGAACTCCGCGCGCGGCAACAGTTGCACGACGCTCGGCACGCGCATCGAGTTGACGTACAGCACACCGCGGGTCGGGTCGATCGAGACGCCGCCCCAGTTCGGTCCGCCGGCGTTGCCCGGGTACTGGATCGTCGGCTCGAGACCCGGCGGCGTGAAGATTCCATCCGAGCGCATGCCGGCGATCTTCTCGGCACACTTCTTCTTGTCCCACGGCGTGAAGCCCCAGGCATCCGCCGGCGTGAAGGTCTCCGGCGAGAGCGGCGCGGGATGCGTCGGGTACGGCTGCGTCGGCGACAGCACATCGCCCGGGACGCCGCCCTGTGGCGCGGGTCGCTCCTCGACCGGATAGAGCGGCGCGCCAGTCTCGCGATCGAGCAGGAACAGCCGCCCCATCTTGGTGATCTGCGCGACACCGGCGCGACCGCCGCCCACGCCGTCGAGCTGGAACAGCGCCGGCTGCGCCGGGACGTCGTAGTCCCAGTGGTCGTGATGCACGGTCTGGAAGTTCCAGCGCACTGCGCCCGTGTCGGCGTCGAGCGCAACGACGGAACTCGAGTAGTAGTCGAGCCCGTTGCGCGCGCCGGCGTAGTAGTCGGGCGCGGCATTCCCGGTCGGCACGAAGACGAGACCGCGTTCGGCGTCACCGGAGAGGATCGACCAGACGTTCGGCGTGCCGGCCGTGTACCGGGCATCCGCGCCGCGCGCGACCTGCGCGGACCAATCGGGCGGAACCGGATCGAAGGCCCAGCGCAGCGCGCCGGTGTGCACGTCGAACGCGCGGACCACGCCAGCGGGTGCGTCGGTGCGTTGGTTGTCCGCGACGAGCGCGCCGACCACCACGACGTCGCGGATCACCAGCGGCGGCGACGTGACGTAGTACTCCCAGTCGGGAACGTCACCGAGTCCTTCGCGCAGCGCAACGCGGCCATCCTTGCCGAAGTCGGGGCACGGCTTGCCGGTCGCCGCGTCGAGTGCGATCAGTTCCGAGTCGATCGTGCCGGTGAAGATGCGGCTCTGGCACGTGCCACCCTCCGGCTGCGCCGCCTTCCAGTGCGCGACGCCGCGACACACCAGCGGATACGGTCCCTGCAGCTTCGTCAGCTTCAAGTGCGGATCGAAGGTCCACTTCTCGGCGCCCGTCTCGGGATCGAGCGCGATCACGCGATTGAAGCCGGTACAGAAGTACAGCGCGTCGTCGGTGACGATCGGCGTCGCGTTGAACGACGTGCGCGTCTTGCCGTGCTGGCCGTCGGAGATGTCGCCGTGGTGGTAGGTCCAGGCGACTTCGAGATCGCCGACGTTGTCGCGCGTCACCTGCGTCAGCGGCGACCACTTGAGCCCACCCTTGTCGCCGCCGTACTCGGGCCACGCGGCGGTGGGACCCGAGTCGTCCCGGGCGACGGGATCGGGGCCGCACGCGGCGACCAGCAACGCAATGGCCGCAAGCGTGATGGCGGGCTTCGCAATGGCTCGGATGCCAACACTTCGCAAGATGGGCTCCCCCTGTCGGGCGGAGAACCTATCACGGGGGTTGCTGCGACGAATCCTCGAGTGCTAGTTTCCTACCAATAGAAGGTCATCTATGCGATTTCTTTTCGTCTGCGTCGAAAACAGCAACCGCAGCCAGATGGCCGAGGCCTTCGCGCGGATACACGGCGGCGCGGGTGTCGAGGCGTGGAGCGCGGGCTCGAAGCCGTCGGGGCGGATCAATCCGAAGGCGGTCGCATCGATGCGCGAACTCGGCTACGACCTCGCTTCGCACCACTCGAAGTCGCTCGACGACGTTCCGCCCGGCGGGTTCGACGCGGTCGTGACGATGGGCTGCGGCGACGCCTGCCCGCACGTTCCGGCGAAGCATCGCTACGACTGGCAGATCCCGGACCCGCGCGACATGGACCCGGACGCGTTCCGCGGCGTGCGCGATCTGATCGAATCGCAGGTGCGCGCACTGCTGGCGTCGCTCGGAGCCGGAGACCAGACGTGAGCGAATCCGTCACGCGCAAGCTCTCGTTCCTCGATCGCTGGCTGACGCTGTGGATCTTCCTCGCGATGGGCACGGGCGTCGCGCTCGGTTTTTTCGTGCCCGGCGTCAACGCGGCGCTCGAGCGGATGAGCGTCGGCACCACGTCGATCCCGATCGCGGTGGGCCTCATCCTGATGATGTACCCGCCGCTCGCGAAGGTCCGCTACGAGGAGCTCGGCCAGGTCTTCCGCAACAAGCGCGTGCTCGCGCTCTCGCTGGTCCAGAACTGGGTCATCGGACCGGTGCTGATGTTCGGTCTCGCCGTGCTCTTCCTGTCCGACAAGCCCGAGTACATGCTGGGGCTGATCCTGATCGGGCTCGCGCGCTGCATCGCGATGGTCATCGTCTGGAACGACCTCGCCCGCGGCGACACCGAGTACTGCGCGGGCCTCGTCGCGTTCAACTCGATCTTCCAGGTGCTCTTCTTCTCGGTCTACGCGTGGTTCTTCGCGACGCTGCTCCCGCGCTGGCTTGGGCTCGAAGGCGCGGTCGTCGACATAACGATCGGCGAGATCGCACAGAGCGTTGCGATCTACCTGGGCATCCCCTTCGCGGCAGGATTCCTGACGCGCTTCGTACTGGTGAAGGCCCGCGGCGCGGCCTGGTACCACGCCCACTTCGTGCCGCGCATCGCGCCGATCACGCTCGTGGCATTGCTGTTCACGATCGTCGTGATGTTCTCGCTGAAGGGCGAGGCGATCGTGCAGCTCCCGTTCGACGTGCTGCGCATCGCCGTGCCGCTGCTCGTCTACTTCGTGCTGATGTTCGCGGTGTCGTTCTGGCTCGCGAAGCGCGTCGGCGCCAACTACGCGCAGACGGCGACGCTGTCGTTCACGGCGGCGTCGAACAACTTCGAACTCGCGATCGCCGTCGCGGTCGCCACCTTCGGCATCCACAGCGGCGCCGCATTCGCCGCCGTGATCGGCCCGCTCGTCGAAGTGCCGGTGCTGATCGGGCTCGTCAGCGTGTCGCTCTGGGCGCAGAAGCGGTTCTACCCGAATGCGCGTCTCGACGTCGCTTCGGTCTAGAGGGCGCGCAGATCCACCACCGGCACCTCGCCCGCGGCCGGAAGCGCGATGGGGAACGGCGCCATCGCGAGCACGTCGCGGCCGACATCGATTCCCGGCATCACGCTGGCGAGTGCGAGACCGCCGGGAGTGGCGCGAAAGACACCGACGGACGTCACGTAGACAATTTGCTTGCCGGCACGCAGCGCGCGGGCCGCGTCGAAGCAGCGCTCGGCCACGCGCGGCACGAACTTCGACCGGCCGCGCCGGAGCATGCGGACGCGGCCGTCTTCGATGCGCATCTCGCCGCCGCGCATCCAGCGCGAGACGAACACGATCGTGCGCGCCGCGTTCGTGAAGTCGAGGAAGCCGCCGGGCCCGACGTAGTGGCGCACGCCGCGGCTGCGCTTCGAGACGTTGACGTCGCCCGCGGCGTCGATCTCGAGCGCGCCGAGGCAGGCCGCGTCGAGGCGGTGGCCGCAGCGCGCAAAGAGTGCAGCGGTCGAGACGATCTCCTTCGGCCCGAACGACGCGCCGAAGTACGGACCCGGCGCCGGGATGCCGCCCACGGCGCCGCTTTCGACGAGGAACCTGAAGTCGCCCGCGCGGCCGCTTTCGAAGAGCGCGGCGACGGCGTCTTCCGGAAGCCCCGTGCCGATCGCGACGTGCGCGCCGCGGTCGAGTTCGGCTGCGAGCGTCGCCGCCGCGAAACGCGCCAGCACGGCGTCCATCGGCGTGCGGCGCGGGAAGCCACCCGCGAGTTCGCCGAGCCGCCGCACGAGCTGGGCAAGTGCGAGCCCTTCCGCGACATCGCCCTCACCGTCCGCCGTCACCAGCGGCCACGGCTCGCGGTGGAAGAAGCCCGCCGTCTGCTCGGTGTCGGGGTGACAGACGATCGCGTCCACCGCGCCGGCGGGGAGGAAGACGCGCGGCGGGTCCTCGTCGACGAGCAGCCCGACGTTCGCGATCACGCACCCGCCGTTGCACCGCGCCGCGCGGGCGATCTCGCCGCTGTCGCCGATCATCGCGGCGCCGTGCGCATAGAGGTTGCCGCGGCGGTCGGCGGCGGGGAGGTTGAAGATCGCGACGTCGATCGGCGGCAGCCGGTAGCGGAGCCGCTCGCCGTCGGCACGAACCCACTGCTCGCGCCGTCCGCCTTGCACGGGCGAGCCGCGTCCGCCGCGCGGGTCGAGAAAGGTGCCGACGCCGACCTCCGAGAGCACCGAGTCCTCGCCGCGGCCGAGCGCGTCATAGAGCGCCGCGATGACGCCGAGCGGCAGGCACTGCAGCTCGCAGCGACCGGCCGCCGCGAGCTCGAGGAAGCTCCGAAACGTCTCGAAGTGGCTGGTGAACAGGCGCGTCACGAGTCCCGGCCGCGCGAGCTCCTCGAGCGTGCCCGGAAGCAGGCCGCGGCCACCGTGTCCACCGACATTTATGAGTGTCAGTCGGCGCGGATGGCCGGTCGACTCGAAGCGCTCGCGCAGCGCCCAGTGCAGGATCGAGGCGCGCTGGTGTCCGCCGAGTCCGGAGACCGCAACGACGGCGCGATCCGGGATGCGCAGGGCCGCTTCGCGTGCGCTCACGAACTTCGGGTTGCCCGGCACGAACTCCGCGACGCGCGTGTCGTGGCGCGCGGTCGCCATCGCCCAGCGCGCGAAGCGCAGCAGCAGCGCCGCCTCGTCTACGACTCGCACGGGGCCGAGCCTACCGGCGCGCGCATCGGCCCGAAGGAGCGCACCGGCTGGCTCGCTCGCCGAGCCGGATGGTCGTCGCTCGCCAACGGCTCGCTGCGCGCGCCCCTTGCGCTCAGGCGATCGCACCCGACTTGCGCAGCGCCTCGACATC
>Ga0315287_10005068_pt1 | contig 12931 bp, 11 predicted proteins | sample YL17G11_0_MG_FD_205037 | JGI IMG/M metagenome (GOLD analysis project Ga0315287, IMG submission 205037) | Sediment microbial communities from Yellowstone Lake, YNP, Wyoming, USA - YL17G11_0 | ecosystem: Environmental > Aquatic > Freshwater > Lake > Sediment | place: USA: Wyoming | collected...
CGCTGGAAATCGGGATACTTCTGGCGCACCGCCTCGACCAGCGCATTCAGGCTCCAGAAAGGCCGCTCTTGGGCTTCCCCCTGCCCCGGAACGGTCGCCAGGAAATCCAGCCCGGCCTGCCGGGCGTGCAGCGCATCATTCTGCCATTCGCCTTCCGCCCTCAGGCCGGGCATCAGGCGCAGCTCATTGAATGGCGTGGAAACAAGCCAGGCACGCACCAGCTTGGCAAGCGCTTCGCCGCGCCCCGCTTCCAGGAATTCCCGCACCGGCTCTGGCTGGGGCATGCCGCTGGCATCCAGCAGCCCGGCGCAGGCCAGCAGGCCTTTTAAAGCCTCCGGCGTCAGCGAAGCGATCCCGGCTGTCACGGGCAGACTCCACAAAGCCGCATTCGAAATGACGAATTCAGTCGTCGCCCTGACTTCAAGCGGCATCCCCAGGCGCAAAGCCGCCAGCAGCGTACAGGCGTGATCCAGGATGCGGTCGCTGGCTGGGAGCACGTAAGCGCGTTCCCCGGGGGTGGCATGCCGCCCCAGCGCCGCCCCGTGCGGCTCCTGGACAGGCGGAAGGAGCGGGATCAGGTCATCGGGGATAAAGGCAAATTCTTCCGGGCCGGGCGCTGTATCGAAGAAAGACCGCCCCACCAGCGCCCGGTACCACAGCATCTCCGCCGGAGAAGCCGGGTTGCGCTGAGGCTGCAGACGGTCGCGCCGGCCGGCGCCCATCTCACGCACGATCCCATAGCGCCGTGTGAACAACTGCCAGGACAGGCGGCCCTCATTGCGCGCCAGGTCTTCCAGGGCGAGGCGTGCTTCGGTTGGCAAGTTGTTGACAATCTCTTCCACGGCGGCGCGGTTCAGCAAGGCCAGCCCCAGGCGCTGCAGCGCTGCCCGGGCTTCCAGGTTTTCCAGGTCCACCCCCCACATCTCGCCCACGATGCGCAGGTGCCCCAGGTCACGTCCCTGCAAGCTCTTGACGAAGTCAGGCATGTGTACCTTCCGTGTTTATCCGTGAGCCTTCAAGGGTCCACGGGGTTTCGCCTAAACCATGATCTCCAGCGCCCCCGGCAGAAGCTCCAACGAAAACTGGCGGATATTCGTCCCAAAGCCAGCATACACCTCGCCATCCACATGGATGACGAGCGGTTTCTCAGACTTCAGCTCCAGCTTTTTGAACGTTCCCATACGCACCGTCTTAAAGCGGCCGTGTGTACCCTTCATCACTTCTGGGAGCAGGCGCAGCATCATCGGTCGCGAGATTCGCCGGACGGCTGAGTAGTGGTAAATGCCATCATCGATGCGTGCCTCCGGCGCCACAATGAAACCGCCGCCCTCGCGCGGGCCGTTGCACAACGTCAGCATCAGCGTCTCTTCCTCCCAGCTTTCAACATCTGTGCGGATTTGCATCTTGGGCGCGTCATGGTTGAATAGGATCGTCTGGAGCACGGCTACAAAGTACATCATAAATCCGCGCAAGTTAGCGAGCTGGTGCGAGCGGATGGTGACCGTGGCATCGAAGCCGATGCCGATGGTATTGTCCATGTATTCGGTGCGTCCGTGCTCGTCGGTCATCTTTCCGATGTCGATGCGCTTCGGTTTACCGGTGAGAATTTGGCGCATTGCCAGCGCCGGGTGCATATTCATTCCCACTGCGTGGGAAAAGTCATTCCCGCTGCCCAGTGGGACCACACCCATCCGCGGCCGGCGCTCGGCAGGAACCTGCATCAGGCCATTGATCACCTCGTGAGCTGTGCCGTCCCCGCCCGCCGCGATGACCAGCTCGTAGCCCTCCTCAGCCGCCTGCAAGGCCAGCTCGATGGCGTGCGTGGGATAGACCGTGCCGCTCCAGTCTGCTCCGCCAAATTCCTCCACCACCGGTCGCAGGTCAGCAGCATTCCGCCAGGCCTGGCCCATATCGGCATTGGGGTTCACGATCAGCTTTACCTTGTGTTGGGGCATCAGATTACCTTTAATAAGAATTTTTTAATTCTGCCACCGGCAGAACAAGCTGCCCCTCCTGTGGGTCTCCCAGTAACGTTACGCCTTCAGGGTGAGTAGCTGCCAGCCAGGCTGAATAGGCTGCCACCAGCGCGTCCAGCGCGTCCGTCGAATAAAGCTCATCGAGGGGAAGCCTCCCCAGGAGCAGATTGTGGCGGGTGATCTCATCGAAGATATGCAATGGATCGGGGATGCGCAGGCCTTCCTCATAGAGTATCAGTTGGCGCTGTATGCGGCCTTCCAGGCTTATCTTCGGAAAGGGCGCTCTTCCCAATAAAACACAAAAACTGGCATAAGGATACACTTCAAGCCATTGTAAATCAGTCTTTTCTGGATAGGCCTGGAAACCCTGCCCTTCCAATCGCCGGTAAAGAGCAAATCCCATCTGCATCCACACCGGACAATCTTTTTCGCTGGCAGCGGTGCGCGGGCAGCTAATGCGATGTTGCCGGAGCTGGTATTCGGCCATGCGGAAGGTCCTCCAGCGTCCCGGGCGCGGCGGCGGCGAAAGCTGCTCGCGCACCTCCGGGCGATCCATCACCCCCTGGTTGGGGCGCTGCGGCGCGCTGACCGCCACCACAGCCTGGCTCAGGCCACCAACGAAAGCCAACACCTCGTTCAAATCCCCCTTTCCCAAGGCCAGCAGGCGCAGGTCATCATCCAGGGCTGCGTAGGTCATCGGACGCTGCCCTGCGGTGGGATCAATACCAACAAAGGTCATACGAGAGGCAAACATAATGTGAATTAACATAAGTCTAGCTTAGAATGTCAGAAGATGCAACTGGGAAATCGGGATAACTGTCACATCGAAGAAGAGACTCCTTGGACTTGAAAAGCACGGGAAAGTAGACTAAGATTAACTCAGGCTTCTGTTGACCAACTATTCCATTCAACCTAACCAACAAGGAGGTTCATTCGAATGGCTGATAACTTCAAGCTCACTTATGCAACCATGTTCAATCCCCCTGAAGAGCTGCACACGCGCTTCGATGAAGCATTGAAGAAGCTCAAAGCCAGCCTGGGCAAGGAATATGGCTTGATCATTGATAATAAAGATGTTTTCTGTGCCGAGAAGTTTGAAGACCACTCCCCGTCCAACACCAGCATGGTGCTGGGTGTGTTCCAAAAAGGTACGCGAGCTGACGCACAGGCCGCCCTGGCTGCTGCTCGTAAGGCTTTCCCAATCTGGAGCCGCATGCCCTGGCAGGCACGCGTTGCCCTGCTGCGCAAGGCTGCCAGCCTGATCGAGGAGCGCATCTTCGAGATCGGCGCCGCCATGGCAATGGAAGTGGGCAAGAACCGCATGGAATCGATGGGCGAAGTGCAGGAGACGGCGGACCTGGTCTATTATTCCTGCTACCAGATGGAAAAGAACAACGGCTATATCGCCGAGATGGGCCGCGATCCGCTGGTGGATTACTCTTCCACCAACTTCTCTGTTCTACGTCCCTACGGCGTGTGGTTGGTGATTAGCCCCTTTAACTTCCCTACCGCCCTGACCGGAGGTCCGGTGGGTGCCGCGCTGGTGACCGGCAACACGGTGGTGATGAAACCCGCCACAGACACACCCTGGGTGGTGCGCCTTCTGGCAGAGTGCTTCCGAGACGCTGGCCTGCCTGAGGGAGTGGTCAACTACGTTACCGGCCCCGGCCGCACGCTGGGCCAGGCCCTGATCGACAGCCCGCAGGTGGGCGGGGTCACCTTCACCGGTTCCTTCGATGTGGGTATGAAGATCTTCCGTGATTTTGCTGGAGGTCGCTGGGTGCGCCCGACGGTGTTGGAGCTGGGCGGCAAGAACCCGGCCATTGTCTCGCGCCATGCTGATCTCGAACGCGCCGCCATCGGCATTGTCCGCTCCGCTTTCGGCTTGCAGGGCCAGAAATGCTCGGCCTGCTCGCGCATCTTTGCCGAAGCGCCTATCTACGATAGGCTGGTTGGCCGGCTGGTGGAGCTGACGAACAGGCTGACCATCGGCGATCCCACCGACCGCAGCGTCTACCTTGGCCCGGTCGTCAACCAAAGCTCCTACCAGGATTACCAGAACTTCGTTGCCGAGCTTCGTCAGGCTGGCACGATCCTGACTGGGGGCAAGGTATTGACCGATGGCGACTATGCTAAAGGCTATTTCTGTGCCCCGACCTTTGTGTCCGGTGTACCCCTCACGCACCGTTTGTGGCAGCACGAGATGTTCCTGCCCATCAGCACGATCGCCAAAGTGGATAGCCTGGAAGAAGCGATGCTGGATGCTAATCAGGTAGACTACGGCCTGACAGCCGGTTTCTACGGCAGCGAAGAAGAAGCCCAGTGGTTCTTCGATAAGATCGAGGCTGGCGTCACCTATGCTAACCGGCCTCAGGGTGCAACGACGGGTGCTTGGCCGGGCTTCCAGCCTTTCGGCGGATGGAAAGGCTCTGGCTCGACGGGCAAGAACGCCGGTGGGCATTACTACCTGCCCTTGTACATGCATGAACAGATCCATACATTGGTCAAGTAAGAGTTTACCGGGTGAGCCTGGATTTAGTTCCCTGGGTCACTCAGTCTGAAGAGTGTAAAGATGAAACGAAGGTTAGGCCAGTTCCTGGTTGTCATTGGGTTGATCTTGCTGGTGGTTTTCTTCACCACCGACCAAAGCCAGAATCCCCAACCCGGCTTATTCTTCTCCGGGCTGGCAGGCATATTCCTGGGAGGCTTCTTGGTTTGGCGCAACCGTCCTGTTCCCAAGCCCAGCGAGCGCTTCCGCTCTGTTCGTAAGTTCTGGCCGAACCGGCAGAATCCCAAGAAATAAACAAGGAGACCGATGAGCAAAGTCATCTCCCTATCTGAAGCCATCGCACGTTATGTGCACGATGGCGACACAATTTATGCAGCCGGTTTCACACACCTGATTCCTTTTGCGGCTGGACATGAGATCATCCGCCAGGGGCGTAAAAACCTGGTGCTGGCGCGGGCCACACCTGACCTGGTTTATGACCAGATGGTCGCAGCCGGCTGCGCTCGCAAGGTGATCTTTTCGTATATGGGTAACCCGGGCGTTGGCTCTCTGCGCATCGTACGGGCGGAGATCGAAACCGGGGGCCTGGAATGGGAGGAATATTCGCATTTCGGCATGATCTCCCGCCTGCAGGCGGGTGCCACTGGCCTGCCCTTCATGCCCATGAACCCGACCGCCGCTGGTGACCTGGAGCGAGCAAACCCCAACCATCGTACCGTCACCGACCCTTATTCTGGTCAGGAGGTGGTCGTTGTGCCTGCCCTGAAGCCCGATGTGGCGATCGTCCATGTTCAGCGCGTCGACGCCGAAGGCAATGCCCACATCTGGGGCATTATCGGCGAGCAGAAAGAAGCTGCCTTCGCCTCCCAACGGGTGATCTTGACGACCGAGGAAATCGTCGATGAGACCATTATCCGCTCCGACCCAAACCGTACGTTGATCCCCGGTTTTATTGTCGACGCGGTCTGTCATGTGCCGTACTGTGCTCATCCCTCCTATACCCAAGGCTATTATGACCGGGACAACCAGTTCTACCTGGATTGGGACGAGGTCAGCAAAACTCCCCAGGGTGTGCAGCAGTACCTGGATGAATGGGTTTACGGCGTGAAAGACCGGGCTGAGTATTGGGAAAAGCTTGGGCCCCAGGCACATGCCCGCCTGCATGTCGCCAGCCGCCCGAGCGCGGTGGTAGATTATGGGCAGTATTGAGTCCGCTAATCTTCGCTAATCATCGCCAATCTATTCAATTTCTTGGAGAGGCTCTCGATGAAAGTTACAAGCGAACTAATCCTTATAAAGACCATGAATTGAACAAGTACTATGTTGGTGATTTTTTGGCTTATGATCAAACAATCGTTGAGATAAAGGCTCTTGATGCTCTTACTTCTCAAGAAGAAGCACAGCTCATAAACCAACTCAAAGCCTCTAAGTTACCGTTAGGGCTGAAATTAATTTTGGCCATCCGAACTATTTAGAATGGAAACGGATAGCACATACTAAACGATCAAATATTCGCGAAAATTCGCGTAGATTGGCGGATTCAAATGTCTGAACAACCCAACTACTCTTCCTCTGAATTAATGACCATCAACGCCGCGCGGCTGCTACGGGATGACGACGTGGTGTTCGTGGGCGTGGGGCTGCCAAACCTGGCCTGCAACCTGGCGCGGCGCACCCACGCTCCGAACCTGGTGATGATCTACGAAGCGGGCGTCATCGGCGCCCAGCCTGCCCGCCTGCCGCTTTCCATCGGAGACCCCACCCTGGTCAGCGGAGCGCTGGCAGTTTGCAGCATGTACGACATCTTTGCCTTCTACTTGCAGCGCGGCAATGTGGATGTGGGCTTCCTGGGGGGGGCGCAGATCGACCGCTTCGGGAATATCAATGCCACTGTGATCGGCCCCTATGAGCACCCCAAGGTGCGCCTGCCAGGCTCCGGAGGCTCGATGGAAATAGCAGCCTGGGCTAACCGCTACTATATCCTTACCCCGCACCAAAAGCGCCGTTTTCCGGAAAAGCTGGATTTTCGCACTTCAGCAGGATTTTTAGGGGGGCGTCCCGAGCGCCAGGCCGCCCATCTGCGCGGGGGAGGTCCTCAAGCAGTCGTGACCGACCTGGGCATCCTTGAGCCGGATGAAAGCGGAGAGCTGGTGCTGACGGCTCTCCACCCAGGCGTTACGGTCGAGCAGGGGCGCGAGAATACCGGTTGGGAGCTAAAAGTTGCCCCCTCCCTGCGTCTGACACCTCTACCGGGTGAGGTAGAACTGCGTATCCTGCGCGAGGAGCTCGACCCAAAAGGTATTTATCTTAAAGGCGGCGCCTGAGGTTCGGCAAAATCGAGGATGGACTCTTCACAAAAGCCTGGACGTTCTCTGCTTGTCAAGATTTTTATCTCCTCAGATAAACTGCGCCTTCGTGCTGGCTGGCGGCTGGTCGGACAGTCAGCCTTGATGGTATTTCTGGTCGCCCTCTTTGCCTGTCCCACCATAATCTGGATTGCTTCGAGCCCCTCGGCAGAAACGCTGTTCCTGATCGACAAGATTCTGGGCATCTTCACCATCACAGCCTCTATATTCCTGGCCCGCCGGCTGTTCGACCGGCGTTCCATCACCAGCCTGGGGCTGGCAATCAAGCCTCGGGTTGTCCTGGATATCACCTTAGGCATGCTGATTGCTGGAATCATGATGGGTTTCATCTATATCCTCGAATGGGCTTTCGGCTGGCTCAAATTTGAAAACTTCGCCTGGCAGGTCCAGCCCGCCTCCCAGGTAGCACTGGAAGTCTCAATCTGGCTGCTGGTGTTTGTGGCGGTCGGCTGGCAAGAAGAGCTACTGGCGCGGGGGTACTGGCTGCAGAACCTGGCAGATGGTCTGAGCCTGTTCTGGGGTGTGCTGATCTCGTCGATTTTCTTTTCCTTCGGTCACCTGCTGAATCCGAATGTCTCCTGGAATGCGGTCATGGGCTTGGTACTGGCAGGCCTGTTCCTGGCTTATGGTTACCTGCGCACGCGCCAGCTTTGGTTATCCATCGGGCTGCATATTGGGTGGAATTTCTTTGAGGGCACCGTCTTCGGCTTCCAGGTCAGCGGTCTCACCGGCATGCCGCACTTGATCCGGCAAACTGTCCAGGGACCAGAGCTAGTCACCGGGGGACTTTTTGGCCCAGAGGCCGGGCTGGTTGTGGTGCCAGCCATGGCTTTAGGCATCCTGCTGATCTATGGGTACACCCGCAGCCGCAGCGGTTGGGTTAAATTTACAGACTGACATTGACCAGGTCAATGGTCTAAAACGTTTCTTAGACGAGACTGGAAAGGATAAGCGAAAATTCGCAGCGAAAAATTGTATGACATCCCCGCCCCTTTACCAACCCCGCCGGGCTGACCGGGCAGTTACCGACGAATCCTGGCTAAAAGCGATGCTGCACAAGGCTCCATACGGAGCCTTGGGTACCGAATGGCAAGGACAGCCCTTTGTCAAGCCCACCCTGTTCGCTTATGATGAGGCTGCCAATGCCATTTACTTTCACGGTGCTGCAGAGGGTCGCACGCGCCTCAACATCGAAGCCAACCCACGCACCTGTTTGTGTGTCTGTGAGCTGGGCCGGCTGCTGCCAGCGGATACAGCCATGGAATTTGGCATCGAATATGCCAGCTTGATGGTCTTCGGCGAAACCAGGCTGGTTTCTGAACCAGAGGAAGCCCGGCATGGTCTCCAACTCTTGCTGGATAAATACTTCCCTCACCTCAAGCCAGGCGCCGATTACCGCCCAATCGTTCCTGAAGAGTTGAATATCACGCTCGTTTACCGTTTAGATGTTGATCAGTGGAGCGGCAAACAGGACCACGCCGCCAGTGACTTTCCTGGTGCGTTTTATTACGAAACATTACCCTGATTGCATGCCATCCGTGTAGACTAACTCCCTGCAACCTTCCCAGGCAAAATCCTTCATGCTGGCGATTTTTCCGATAGCTGCTTTCCTTTCGACCTTTTTCCTCTGCTGCAGCTTGCGCCCTGAGCTAAGCTGGCGGCAAACTTTTTTACGGACAGCCATCCTGTGGGGAACTTACCTGGTTGTCTCCACGGAGCTGCTCAGTCTCTTGGGCGCCATCACCCGGCTGACCCTGGTGGTAGCCTGGCTCATCCCCCTCCTGGCAGGGGCTGCTCTGATTCTCCGGCAGCGTAAGGCTGGCGCGGGTTTGCATTTACCGCGCCCGGGTTTCTCCAGGAACCCGCTGGATTGGCTTCTACTGGCAGGGCTGTTGTTTGTATTGGGCACCACAGCTATGATCGCCTGGTTGACGCCTCCTCAGACTTGGGACTCATTAAACTACCATCTGCCACGTGTGGCTTATTGGGCGCAAAACCGTACCGTCCGGCACTATGCCACGGGCATCGACTGGCAAAACAGCATGCCACCAGGGGCAGAATTCGCCATTCTGCATTTTTATATGCTGGCTGGCAGCGATCGCCTGGCGAATTTTGTGCAATGGCTGGCAATGCTGGGCAGCCTTGTGGGAGTCTCCTGGGTAGCCCGGCGGCTCGGTGCCAACCGTCTGGGACAGTTTTTGGCTATGATCATCGCGGCAACCACCCCGACCGGCCTTGTCCAAGTTTCCAGCACAATGACAGATTTTGTGGTCGCTTTTTGGGTGCTCTGCGCAGTATCGGAAGTGCTGAGCCTGGGCAATGAAAAACCGGCAAAGGAAACGGTGATCTATGCCAGCCTGGCAGCCGGTTTGGCTATTCTCACCAAGCCCACAGCCGTCCCCTACCTGCTGCCTTTTGCAGGTTGGGCAGCCTGGGTTCTTTTCAGGCACGCTCCCTTCCGCAGGGCTTTTCTGCAGGCGGGAACGGCGGTCGGATTGGTCTTGACCCTGAATATCTGCCACTTGGCGCGCAACTATATGCTCTATGGCAACCCCATCAGCGGCGAGGAGCGCATCGCGAACCAGGCCAACCAAATGATGAACCTGAAGGGGATGCTGTCGAATGTACTGCGCAATGCTGGCCTGCACGCCGGAACACCCAAGCAAGCTGTTAACCAGTGGGTGTTCGACCAGGTCTCAACCATGCACAAATGGCTGGGAGTGGAACTTAACGATCCGCGCACAACCTTGCACGGCCAATACAACCCCATCGGCGGTCTTGCATTGCACGAGGATGTGGTAGGCAATCTGTTTCATGGACTGCTCATCCTGGTGACCATAACTGTCGTGCTGATCGGCGCGAAAAGGGTCGGCAAGCTTTGCGTGCTTTATACGCTGGCTGTGATTGCCACCTTCTTCTTGTTCAGTTTGTTGTTCAAGTGGCAGATCTTCGGCGCCCGTTATCACCAATCTTTCTTCCTTTTATTCGCCCCAGTTATTTCTATCGCTGCCAACCGCTTCCTTCCGCCAACAGGCGCAAGGCTTCTGGGCGCAGCCCTTCTTCTGGCGGTCTATCCGTGGTTGTTCTCGATCAACTCACGCCCATTGATCCCAATCCAAGGGCGTTCCTATACAGAAAGTATCCTGTCGGCCTCGCGCCAGAGCTTATATTTCGCCAACGCCCGCCACCTGGAAAAACCCTATCGTGAGATAACCAGTTTGATCCAGCAGGCAGACTGCTCCAATGTCGGTATGATGCTGTCGGGGAACAGCGCCGAATATCCATTTTGGGTCTTGCTGGGTGCGCCCCGGAAAGACCTGCTGATTGAGTGGATCGTGGGAGGTGATCTGTACCAGCATTACAAAGATCCCAATTTTTACCCCTGCGCGATTATCTGTGAGAGCTGCCCGGTGGAATGGGACACGCTGCGCGGGCTGCCGGTTGTATATGACGATCAAACCTTTCAACTATATTTGCACGCTGTCCCCTGACAACCATGCCGAATCCATCTGCTCTCATCACCACCTTCATCAAACAATTCCAACATCCCCCAACCGTCCTGGCAAGTGCACCAGGCAGGATCAACCTGGCCGGTGAACACGTTGATTACAATGAAGGCATTGTTCTCCCAGCCGCAATCGACCGGGCTCTTCAAGTCGCGGCCGCTCCGGTGACGGACAACACCATAACCATCACAGCTCATGATCTGGGCGAAACCGTCGCTTTTCGGCTGGATCAGTTGGATCAGCGCATCGGTCTGCATGGCGGCCCACTGCCATCCTGGGCTTTGTATCCGGCAGGGGTAGCCTGGTCTTTGCAGGGTTCCGGTTACCCTGTAGCAGGAATGCAGGCAGTTTTCACCTCCGATATCCCAATCGGCGCCGGTTTGAGCTCTTCGGCTGCCGTGGAGGTCGCCTTCGCATTCGCCTGGCAGGCCCTGGAGAATTGGCCGGCTGAGCCACTGACCCTGGCGCGCCTGTGGCAGCGGGCTGAGAATGTTTATGCGGGTGTGAACTGCGGGCTGCTGTATGCTTCGCACCCCAGCCTGCGCGACCTGTATGAGGTTGGTTGTCCAGAAATTGACTTCCTGATGGAGACTTCACGCAAGATCCCTGGATGTTTTGGGGCGCGGCTTTCCGGGGCCGGCTTCGGTGGCTGCACGGTCAACCTGGTCGATGAAACGCAAGCCCAGGCTTTGATGCGCCTTCTGCATGACGATTACCAGCGTCGCACCGGATGAGAACGCCTATTGATCTACATCGGAGACCACGGCACACCTCCTTCCCTATGTCACGGTTTTCCATCTGAAATAAGGGTTACATCCCAAAGCCGCAAAACACTGTCAAGCCCGCCAGAGGCAAGCAGCTTTCCATCCGGGCTGAACGCCAGGCTTGTCACCGCCCGGGCGTGTGCTTGAAAACGTTCAAGGACCTGTCCCGAGTCAGCCTCCCACACGGTGATCATCCCATCGCTGCCCCCGGCAGCGATCCGGGTGCCATTGGGGCTGAAAGCCAGTCCCCATAAAAAAGTATTCTTATCCCCTGGCAGACCTCCGTTCGCAGGCCATTTGCCCGCCAACTGGCCTGTTGCCACATCCCACAGACTCAACCTGTTTCCCATTTCTGCCGAAGCTAACTGGCTGCCGTCTGGGCTGAAGACGATCCGGAAGATTGAGCTGTCTCCCCGCAAGGTACGGATCAGGCGCTGGTTAGCAGGATCGCGCAAGCGAATGGCATGAATATCCACCGAAGCGACCATGATTCCATCCGGGCTGAAGCTGACATCCGGAATAGCAAAGGCTCCGCCGATCATCTCTGCCAGGGGGGCAGGCTCTCCAGGCGGCTTCGCTACCAGCGCCGGCACATCCCACAAGCGCACCATTGCATCGCCCCCTGTGGAAGCCAATTGTGCGCCATCCGGGCTAAAAGCCACACTTTTCGCTCCCTTTTTATGCGCTTCCCAGGCAGAGAGCACTTGACCGGTAAGAGCATCCCACAACTGCACTCTCCCATCTTTTGCGGCAACCGCCAGCAGATAAGGCACATCCAACGCTTGGACCGGGCTGAACGCCAGGCGATCCGACCAGGAATTCACCTCCAGGATCTGCCCTTGTTGGTAAGTGCCTGCCTCCAGGACGTAGACATGCTCTCCCGCCGAGGCTGCCAGCAGTTTTCCATCCGCACTCCAGGCCACTGCCATCACCTGATCCCAGGCGCCAAAAGAAATTTCAACCAGCCAGGGTGTGGGGGTAGAAGAAGGCGGGGGCGTGGAGGGTATGGGAGGCAGGGAGGAGGTTGTCGGGGTAGGGCGTGGAAGGGTTATGGGGAGAGGGGGCAGGGGCGAGGGGGTAGCACTCGGCGCAGAACCTGGAGTTACCTGAAAAGTTTGAGTTTTGGCAGGAAGCGAAGGCGAACAGGCCCAGGCAGCACCAAGACTCACAGCCCACACTGCACTCAGTGCTTTGGCCAGCGGACTGAAACGCACCATCGGCTGCCTGCCTCTCAGCTATCGAATGACTGCCCGCCTCAGATCAAACGATCTCGTCTACTTTTACCTTCAGGCCTTCCAGGCCGTTCTTGATCCGGCTCAGCTCCGCCTGGGTTTCCACCAGCTTGCCCTGTTCAGCGCGCACAAAACGCGTGTAGGGAGCCATGGCTTCGTTTATGTTCTGCAGGCTGCGTTCAATTTCACGCTCGAACTGGGTCCTCAAAGCATGCAGCAGTTGCTCGCGCATGGCGGCGATCTTCGCCCGCATCTCGGCCTTGGCCTGGCGCTTACGGGCCGGGATGATGATGAATCCCAGGAGGGCGATCAGGCTGGCGATCAATATCCCCGTTGCATCGGCGGCGGCTGTGGTAGCCAGGATCGTCACAACGGTGCCCAGGCTTACTGCGCCAATCTCAACCGCTGCCAGGGCTGCCACGGCTGCCTGCGCGCCATCGGCGATCGCTTCAGCCTCGTGGATCTTATCATAGGTCTCGACCACCCGCTGTGCCTGTCGCCCTACACCTTCGATCAAGTGTTCTCGATCGTGGTGAAAGCTGCCCACCCCTATATCCCCCAGGATGTGCTTCTGGTGG
>Ga0315287_10005070_pt1 | contig 12930 bp, 19 predicted proteins | sample YL17G11_0_MG_FD_205037 | JGI IMG/M metagenome (GOLD analysis project Ga0315287, IMG submission 205037) | Sediment microbial communities from Yellowstone Lake, YNP, Wyoming, USA - YL17G11_0 | ecosystem: Environmental > Aquatic > Freshwater > Lake > Sediment | place: USA: Wyoming | collected...
GCGGATCTTGAAGGGGCGAATCTCCGGGGGGCGGATTTCCGCTGTGCGGATCTTGAAGGGGCGAATCTCCGGGGGGCAGACCTCCGGTGGGCGAATCTCCGCTGTGTGGATCTTGAAGGGGCGAATCTCCGGGGGGCGAATCTCCGGTGGGCGAATTTTCGGTGGGCGGATCTTGAAGGGGCGAATCTCCGGGGGGCGGATCTTGAAGGGTCTATCAGTTGACCGATATTATTCTATCCGCGTCGCAGATCGATATCGCCCGCGCTTGTTTGAGAAAGTGGGCGTTTCGGTACACGCAAGGCTTGCCGAAACCTCCGACACACCCTGGCGCCATTCTTGGAAGTAAAGTACATGAAGTCGCAGAGGCCTATCTTAAATTTGGAACGGCGCCAGATCGATCTACGCGCGAAGGCGCGATATTTCTCAAAGGCCTTCCCTATCTTCCGCCGCCCGGTACCGGCGGAGTCGAGGGCTATTTTACACTAGAGCTAGATGGTATTTGCTTTCAAGGGTATATCGATCTAGCGACACGTGGCCACGTGTTGCCACAGTGGTCGCTAGGGCACTATCCGATCGTTCTAGATCACAAAACCAGCTCGAATCCTCTGAAATACGGCAAGAAAGCGCAAGATTTGTTGGGCGACCCGCAGGCTATCCTCTATACTATTCGCCGTGGGATCGACGCCAATACTGCCGGTACCGTAGGGCTACGCTGGCTCTATTATCGCACTAGTACGCGCCCTGAGTGCTTCGCGGTAGATATGGTATGGAGTGGCGCGCAAGCGCACGCTCAGTACGAAAAATTGATCGCGCCCCTTGCACGTCAGCTGGTTGAGTTACATACTAACCGTGTCGATGCGAACGAATTGGAACCTAGCGCTAGTGCGTGCGACTCGTTCGGGGGGTGCCCGTATCGAGGGATTTGTAAAATTACACCGCGAGAAAGGCTCGCGGGTTTGATGGTTAACCACAATCAGGAGGATAAAGCAATGCGAAGTGATTTGTTAGATAAACTGAGAGCTATGCAAGGTAAAGCGCCAGTACAAGCGCCAGTACAAGCGCCAGTACAAGCGCCAGTACAAGCGCCAGTACAAGCGCCAGTACAAGCGCCGGTACAAGCGCCAGTACAAGCGCCAGTACAAGCGCCGGTAATCGCGGACGCGGTACAGGCCGTGAACCCGCCCGCGCGCAGACGGCGATCTTCTCCGGCTAAGATCGAAGCGGTTACCGAGGTAGTGGCCGAGGCAGTTGCCGAGGTAGTGACCGAGGAAGTCACCGAGGAAGTGGCCGAGGTGGTGACCAAGGAAGTAGCCGAGGAAATCACGTGCGCTTGTGAGACTATTTGTCCAGCAAAAGCCGCGATCGCCGCGGCACTCATTATTGCGTATCAGGGCCGTAAATCTCCAACCGAGATAGCGGACGAGGCAGAAGATTTCCTGAAGGCGTTAAGCAAGTAGTGCTTTCCCCGGTATGCAGTAGCCCCGACTACGTGCGCATCAAAAACCTCCCGATGCGTACGTGGTCGGGTCGTGGGGAGATAGCCGATCGGCTGAATGAATGGCTACGACTCCCCGGCTCTAGCGCCACACTTCGTCCAGTACAGATTGCAGCGCTACAGGAGCTTTACGACTACGGCGGATTGTTTGGGCCTATTCGTGTGGGCGCGGGGAAAACTCTGCTTAGTTTGCTGGCGCCGGTGGTTTTAGATGCGCAGCGCCCGCTTCTGTTGGCCCCCGCGGCGATGGTTAGGGAGGGCGGCCCCCTGCGTAGGGAGGCACAAGAATACGCCAAGGATTGGCGCGTAGCGCGGAATTTATCGGTGCTCAGTTACGAAAAGTTCTCGCGCGTCGAAAGCGTCGATTTTTTGGATCGGCATAGCCCCGATCTGCTAATTTTAGACGAGTGCCATAGGTGTAAAGATACTCGGCGTTCGCGCGCGAGGCGGATACGGCGCTACTTATCCAAAAATCCTGACTGTCGTGTTCTAGCGATGAGTGGATCTATCGCTGGGCGATCGCTAAAAGATTACTGGCACCTAGTGCGCTGGTGTTTGCCCACTATTATGCCTATGCCTCGTGATATGGCGGTATTGATTTCGTGGTGTGAGGCGTTGGACGAGAAAGTTTTTCTGCGCCGACCGGCCGGCGTGCTAACGGATCTTCATCCGGACGCCGTAGGTGAGACCGAGCTCGATAAAGCCCGCAACGCATATTCGCTACGTTTTTCCCGCACGCCCGGAATTGTAGCGACCAGCGACGACGTTCCGGCCATCGGCCTGACCTTATCTGGCGTGAGTTTCCCCGTAAACCACGCGACGCTAGATCCGGCATTTAGTTGCTTAAGAGAAAAGTGGGAAACGCCCGACGGGCAGCCGTTTGAGACGGCGATCGATTTGTGGCGCCATGCGCGCGAAATGGCGCTTGGTTTTTGGTACAAGTGGGAACCACCCCCTCCAAAATCATGGTTAACAGCTCGTAGGAATTGGTCGGCCTATTGCCGCAAGATATTGTCGAGCAACAAACGTGGTTGGGATACACCCGCAGCGCTGGCGCTGGCGATCGATCGCGGTCAGCTGAACGACGGCGAAATTTTAGCCGAATGGCGTGCGATACAGGACAGTTTTCGCCCGAATACGGTGGCAAACTGGATCGACGATTCGGCGATAAACTACGCGGCCGAATGGCTTCGACGTGAAGGTGGGTTGGTATGGGTAGAGCATCGCGCGTTCGGAGATCGGCTATCGCAGGAGTCGGGGGTACCTTATTTTCGAGCGCAAGGCTGCACCAATAGCGGATACCACATTTACGATCACAAAGGTAGAGGCGGCGCGATCGCGAGCGTGCAGAGTCTAGGCACGGGGATGAATTTGCAGGCATGGTCGAAAAATCTAGTAACGAGCCATTTGCCTAGCGGTAGGCATTGGGAGCAAACCCTAGGCCGCACGCATCGCGACGGGCAAGAGGCCGACGAGGTTTCGGTAGACGTGGTACTAACGTGCGTAGAACAGTGGAACGGGGTACAGCGCGCTATCCGCGACGCCGAGTACATCGAACAAACTACCGGGTCGCTCCAAAAACTGGTTTACGCTACCAAAGATTTACCGACCAGCGAGGAAATTATTTTACGTGGTCGGAACGATTATTTGTGGCGCTAGGGTTAGGATGTGGTACATTTGGACTAGGAGGACATATATGAAACATCAAAACGTTTTTGAAGGCAAATTTTTAGGCTCTACCCCAATTTTACGGGAGGTATACGAGGAGTACGTAGACCCGCAAACCAAAACAATGTACCGCTTTGCGGAACGGGCGAGGGCGACGGCCGCGGGTTTAGTAGATCCCTGCGACTCGGCGGATTTACGCGCGCACGCAGATTTAGTAATGTACGAAGTATATAAACGACTATTGAGCTAACCCGGTAATATTACCGGCTAGAAAAAGTAAAGGACAAGAAAATGATAAAGAGTAAAAGTACAAATAAACCGACATCTTCGTTTGCGGGTATCGACAGCGCTACCCCTGACGGCAACAAAAAGAAATTGGGTGAGGGCGAGCACCTCATCGAAATAGAGGATTGTCAGCTCATAGATGGGTTTTACGGGCTAACGTACGTAATCGAGTGCCAGGTAGTCGAGTCGTCCAACCCGGAAAATCCCCCGGGCAGCGATGCGAGCATTACGATCACAGGGTTAGGCGATCGCGCGCGCCACGAGTCGGCTGTCGGCCGCGTGAAAAGTTTTCTTTCGGCCGTGCTAGGATTGGACGTGTATTCGGCTATCCCCTGCGACGGCGAGACATGGGAGTCGTTAGCGGACGGCTCGGTAAGCCCTTCGCAACCGTTTGCCGGCGAAAAGCTACGCGCTACTGGATACAAAAAACCGACGAAAAACATAGACGCAGTTACCGGGCAGCCGTACCAATTTATGGTTTGGAGTTTCAGCGCAGTATGAAGACCGTCGCGTTCGATACCGAAACGCGCCTGATCGAGCGCGGCCGCTTGGCTCCTGATTTGGTTTGTTACCAATACGATGATGGTAACGTGTGTCGAGTTATCCACCACTCCGAGGCGCACGGAGTGGTGGATATCCATTTACTGTCTGGCTTTTTGTGGATTGGACATAACGTATCTTACGATCTAGCCACAGTGGCCGCGTGGCGCCCTGCGACGCTCAGACGCATCTTCGACAAGTTAGATCGTAACGAAATTGGTGACACCATGCTCGCGCAACAACTGATCGATATAGCGAGCGGCCGATATTCCGAGCAACGGAAAAAGAAGGGCGGATACAGCCTAGAAACTACCGCCGCGCGCTATGGGCTAGAGAAAAAAGGCGACGATCCTTGGCGCTTGCGGTACGGGGAATTGATCGATGTGCCGGTTACTGAGTGGCCACAAGAGGCGCTCGATTACGCTCGACACGACGCCGAGGTTACCCGGGCCGTGTGGTTGGCCCAACAAGCGCACGCGCAATTTCTGGGGGATCTAGCTGCCCAGACCCGGGCCGCGTTCGCCTTGCATTTGGCTTCGTGTTGGGGCGTGTTTAGCGACCCGGTAGCGGTAGATCGCCTGCGCGGTACGATCGAAGACCTAATCGCATCCGTTAGGGCGGACTTACAGGCGACCGGTTTGGTTAGGGCGGATGGTACTCGCGATATAAAAGCGGCGCGTGCGGTAGCCAGCGAGGCCTATGCAATGGCGGGCATAGACCCGAAACTGACCGATAAAGGCGAAATTTCTTTGGACGAGGATTCTTGTACTCTGACAGGATCGCCACTGCTAAAAAACTACGCTCTGTACGCCGGACAAGGCGCGCTCAGGGCGCGGGTAGATGATCTGGCACTAGGTTACGATCTGCCGCTACAGCCTCGGTACACGAGCTTGGTTGAAACCGGGCGCACGTCTAGCTCGAAACCCGCGCCACCTTTGGCCGGAGTTCAGATTCAGAATTTCCCACGCGCGTCTGGGGCTCGCGAGTGCTTAGTGCCGCGCGACGGTATGTGCTTTATCGCATCCGACTACTCTAGTGCCGAGCTTCACACCTTCGCGCAGGTGTGCTTGGATCTGTTCGGACATAGCGATCTGGCGGACGTTCTAAACGCCGGTGTGGATGTGCATTTGCGGCTTGCGGCGCTAACCATGGGGATCACCTACGAAGAAGCTTACGCGCGCCGAAAAGATCCCGACGTGAAAGGGGCTCGTCAGAGAGTGAAACCTGCTAATTTTGGTTTTTTAGGCGGTATGGGCGTTGACAAATTTATCCTCTATTCTCGCGCAGGGTACGACGTGATTTTTACGCGCGAAGAGGCCGAGCAGATCAAAGCCCAATGGCTAGAGACCACTCCCGAGGCGCGACTCTATTTTCGACACATAAACAATTTGCTGGCCGGCCGAGATATCTGCACAGTAAAACAAATGAGGGTAGATCGTTACCGCGGCGGCGTTCGGTATACGGACGCGTGCAACGGCTTGTTTCAATCATTAGCGGCCGACGGCGCGAAAGCGGCGATGTATGCGGTTTCCCGCGCGTGTTACGCGGACCCTGGTAGCGCTCTTTATAGATGTCGACCATGGGCGTTCATTCACGATGAGATTATTATCGAGGCGCCGATCGAGCGCGCTCACGAGGCAGGCAAAGAGCTTGGCGTGATAATGGAGCGAGAATTTAATAAATTCGTACCAGACTGCCCCACCACGTGCGAAGCGGTAGCGATGGATCGTTGGAGTAAAAACGCGGTGGCGCGGTACGATAGTTGTGGTAAACTAACAATATGGAGCAAAAATGAAACCTAAAGAGCTGATAGATGCGTTACGTAAACAGTGCGAGACGTGCGCGTTCAGAGAAGAGCTGAATTGTGGATCGTGCGAGCGCACGCGCGATGAAGTTTGGAACGAATTAGTGAACGTACCAGTAGCTTTCAGCATTTTCGACGTAAACAAGGTTTGGTATGCCACTGAGTGCTAAAAAGTTAATAGAAAACAAGCGCACGGAGTTTGTTTTGCCTAGTAAAAAAGCGCTGGCTGAGTTCGAGGAAATTCTCAAACACAACGATTCGTTAGGCGGGGCCTATAATACCAAACGGGTAAATCGAGTAGCGGCCTGCGAGTTACTTTCTAGCTGGGGCTATCCGTGCAGTAAAGAACGACTAGATAAACTCTGTAAAGCGCTAGGCAGAAAGAGCTATGGATATGCGTAAAACGGATGCTCAGAAAGCTTCGGACGTAATAGAGCGCGCGGGCTTAGCCGAGACCGACCGCCTTCGGCGCCAGGTCGAAGCCGAGCGCCGGCGCTCGTCGGCGCTCATTTCGGCGCTCAGCGACGCGACACAATTGCTGGACAGTAATTTCGTACCGATCGCACCGAAAAAAGTAAAGCCGGCGCGAGCGGCAAAACACCTTACGCGCGTAATCATCCCCGACACGCACGGGGCGCATATCGACACGGCCGCGCGCGATAGTTTTTTGCACGATCTGGAACTCTTAAAGCCTGAAGAGATCGTTTGGCTAGGGGATCACCTGGACTGTGCGGGTACGTTTTCGGGTTTCGCGAAACAAAGCACGCATGAACTTGCCGAAAACTATTCTACCGATATCGCCGCCGCGAACGATTTTTTAGATCGGGCACAAGCGCTAGCACCGAACGCGAGACACTATTATTTGCAGGGTAACCACGAATTTAGGATCGATCGGTGGGCGGTTAGATCTTTTACGAATTTGCCGGACGCGCTTTTGGCGATCGCTGCACTCGGTTATGTGAGCGTGCTCCACCTGGATCGGCGCGGATTTCAGCACTACAATCAGGACGAGTTTTACGACGGCCTGACAATACCTGGCACGCTGAAACTGGGCAAGGTCCGCTTCACGCACGGGTTTAGCTGCGCACGCCAGGCCGCTACCGTAACGCTAGAGCGCGTTAGCGATAACGTCGTCTTCGGCCACACGCACCGCGTGCAAAGCGTTATCGAGCGCACGGCGGCGCGCACTGCTTTCGGCGCGTGGTCGATCGGTTGCTTATCTAAGTTGCAGCCACTTTACCGGCATACGACTCCGACATCGTGGTCGCACGCGTACGGTGCGCAATTCGTGAACGCATCTACGGGTACGTTCGCGCACTTTACCGTACCTCTTATCGAAGGGGACTCGCTTCTCCTTAACGTAATAAACGGACTTGATCGGCACGGGAGTTGCTAGATAACTTACTAGGTAGTTAACAACTTTTCAGGAGGATTACAAAATGATATCGAAAAAGTACAAAGTAACGCTAGAAGGCGCCACCCCACTTTTGTTCCATCAGGACAATTTAGCCTGGGACGCGCGTTGCACAGCTTGGGTTAAAGAGCCCCTAAATAAAGATAAAGGCGCAAAAGGCGACGACCGTACGCCCGCTTGGACTTGGTTAGGTTACTGCTATCATACGGATCTACTAGTGCTAGATGTGGACAACATCATGAGTATGCTACGCGACGCCGGCAAGAAGTGTCCGATGCAAAAAGGGCGCGGATCGCAAAAAGCGGCAACGCAGAGCCAAATTATCGTGAACGAAATGGGTTGGCCGATCGAGACCGCGATCGGCACTATACCGTGGGCCGAAATACAGAAGCTATCGGACGAAGAGGATTTTACGGTTCACGAGCGTGTAGCCGCAGATTTAGGCTTTAGCCTGTTCACGAAGCGCGCCAAGATCGGCGCCAATAAACACGTGCGCGTACGGCCGCGGTTCGATACATGGTCAGCATCGGGCACCGTAACTGTTGTAGACGGGGCGTTCAGTTTGTCTGACTTGCAAACGCTCCTTACGATCGGCGGGCGATTCGTGGGTATCTGCGATTGGCGTCCAGGATCGATCGCGAGCGGTAGATTTGGCATGTTCACCGCGATCGTAAAAGAGGCCTAATTTGTTCGATTCCCCCACAAGGATCGAGGCCGGGCTCGGCGTGGCGTGGCGGGGCGGGGCATGGCACGGCACGGCTTGGCTTGGCAGGGCTGGGCGCGGCTGGGCAAGGCAAGGATCGAGGCTTGGCGCGGCTTGGCATGGCTGGGCTTGGCAGGGCGTGGCTTGGCAGGGCTTGGCTTGGCGCGGCTTGGCAAGGCAAGGATCGAGGCGTGGCTTGGCGGGGCGTGGCGGGGCGTGGCTTGGCGAGGCGTGGCAGGGCGAGGAGCGGGGTGCGGCGCGTAATACGCACACTTTCTAAAACAATAGGAGGCTCAAGTGGAAACTAAAGTTTGGCTCAAAGGCATTTCGACAGATCCGGAAATTAGAAAATTGAACGACAAATACGGTATCCCGGCAGAAGGCAAAATTATTACCTACGAAGATATCGCGGCCACGATCGGCGCAAACTACCAGACCCCGCGCTTCGACGTCGTTTATCAACGATGGATACGGCTCCTGTACACTCGGCACAACGTAAAAATGCTGTGTCGCCTAGGGGCGGGCGTTTATGCAGCAAAACCCGATGAGCGCGTGGATTGGAGCAAGGACGAACTCACGCGCGGCCTGCGTAAATTTCGCCGCGCCGGTCGCGTGGTACGAGATACCGATTACGCGAGGCTGTCCCCGGAAGCCCAAAAAGGTGCTGATTTTGTTTTGAAGATGGACGGGGCTTTCCGCACAATCGCCGCTACCATAAGAAAACAGTTGCCGCGCGGGGAATAGCAGGTATACTAAAGATATGCCCAAAGCAACACTAGAATTTACGTTACCTGAAGAGACGCAAGAATATCGATGCACGGGAGACCAAGTGAAAAAGCTCGTAGCGATGGAGATTTGCGCCGGCGGCGGCGGACAAGCGCTTGGTCTCGAGCTCGCTGGGTTCGATCATGCCGCGGTAGTTGAGATAGACGCCGCGGCGTGCGCGACGTTACGGCAAAACCGGCCGGACTGGAATGTGATCGAAGGCGACCTGCATTCTTTCGATGGTCGGCCCTACAAGGGCATCGACCTCCTCGCAGGCGGCGTTCCCTGTCCTCCGTTTTCGATCGCCGGCAAGCAACTCGGTGCAGACGATGAACGCGACCTTTTCCCAGAAGCCCTTCGGCTTGTCGAGGAAACTCAGCCGCGAGCTGTGATACTAGAAAACGTCCGCGGGCTTGCGGACCCGAAATTCGCTGACTATCGAGCAAATATTTTAAATCGCTTGAACTCGTTGGGCTACCGTGCCGATTGGCGTCTGCTGAACGCAAGTGACTTCGGCGTGCCCCAACTCCGACCCCGATTCATCTTAGTTGCCCTACGATATGAGGTTGCAGATCGTTTCGAATGGCCGAAACCAACAGGCAAGCCACCCACGGTTGGTGAGACGCTTCTCGACCTAATGGCGTCTCGAGGGTGGGCTGGTGCATTGCGGTGGGCTGAGGAGACGGCGACTGACGTTGCCCCTACTGTTGTGGGTGGGTCTAAGAAACATGGCGGTCCCGATCTCGGGCCTACGCGTGCGCGTCGACAGTGGCTACGACTGGGTGTTGATGGAATTGGAATTGCCGGCGAACCGCCGGGGCCCGATTTTCCGGCCGACGGAATTCCGAAGCTCACGGTGCAAATGGTCGCGAGGGTGCAGGGCTTCCCAGACTCATGGCGTTTTTCCGGTAAGAAGACAGCGGCATATCGTCAGGTTGGCAATGCGTTCCCGCCGCCGGTTGCGACTGCGGTCGGGAAGTCTATTCTCAGAGCTCTTGCCAAGAACGGCAAGAAGGCCTCCGCGGATCGAGGGCTTGTTGGATTGCCCCTGCTCGAGATGATGGACGGGGCTTTCCGCACAATCGCCGCTGCCATAAGAAAAGAGTTGCCGCGCGGGGAATAGCAGGTATACTAAAGATATGCCCAAAGCAACACTAGAATTTACGCTACCCGAGGAAACGCAAGAGTTTCGTATGGCGAGCCACGGCCTCGATTACGCGATCGCTTGGGCCGACTTGTGCGAACAAATTCGTCGTTGCTTGAAGTACGAAACGATATCGCCGATCGCGTACGAGACCTTGGTAGACGTACAGCAAAAAATGATTTCGCTACAGGATAGTTATCACCTACCAGAGCCGGAGTAAAATGGACGCCCTAGGTTGGAAAATTCATGGTCGATTTGTTTGCTCAACGTGCGCTGAACGCGAGCTGCTCTATATGCGTGATCAAAACGCGTGGTTGAAAAAGACCAGACCGCGACTAATAGACGCGGAAAGCACTTGCAGTAGTTGCGGGGAATGGTTCGGTACGGTAAACAGCGAAATTTCGGGTAACGCAATTACCGACCGTATTATCGACGCGGCGGGTAAATAATGCAATATCTATTTCCGTGCATAGGTATCGCGCTAAATTTCGGCGCCGCGCTGGTGTACTTGTTTGCAGGGGATCTGGTGCGTTGCGTGTACTGGGTAGCGGCCGCCGTTATCACAATTTGCGTAACGTTTGGAATTTAGTGTGCGATCAGATAAAGCGCTACGTTCGTTTTTTCGAGCGTGCGTTCATGCCACTAGGCTACGTAGGAGTACAGATATGATAATAGCGGTAGACCCGGGTAAAAACACAATTGCATGGGCCGCGTTTACGAACCAGAGTTTAATTGCCGCCGGAATTAAGACCGACGGTTTAGTCAGCTGGGTCGCGGAACGCGCGGGGATTTTTAGCCGAGTGATCATCGAACGGCCCCAGATTTACCCACAAAGCAAAGGCGATCCGAACGATCTAATCGATGTGGCGATCACGGTCGGCCTGTGTCTCGCGCTGGCGCCACTATCGACGATATACCGCCCGCGCGAGTGGAAGGGGCAAGTACCGAAGAAAATTCATAACGAGCGAGTAATAGCGAAGTTGCGCCTAGGCGAGCGCCAGATCTTAGGCAAACTGGCGAAAAACCATAACGTTATCGACGCGATAGGCATTGGTTTGTACTATTTAGGCAGATAAAGGAGGTCCGAAAATGCAATATATGGGAAGCAAAAACAGAATAGCAAAGCATATTTTACCGATCCTGCTGTCCGGCAGGAAACCACACCAGATCTACGTTGAACCTTTTGTTGGTGGCGCAAACATGATCGATAAGGTCGGGGGTAGGCGCCTAGGAAACGATAATCACTATAATCTCATTGCGCTGTGGAAAGCCCTACAGCAGGGATGGAAACCGCCTACCGACGTTTCAAAGAGCTACTACTACGAAGTGAAAAGCAATCGCGATAGGTTAGACCCCGCCCTAGTTGGGTTTGTTGGTTTTCTTTGCTCCTTTGGTGGTAAGTGGTGGGGAGGATACGCCGCCAACAAGAAGGGGGATAACTATGCGGATCGGGGAGCTAGGGTTTTATTGAAACAAATAAAATGTCTAACTGACGTAGTTTTTACTTTCGGCGAGTATTGGAACGTACCGCTAGAGCCGCGTAGTTTTATCTACTGCGACCCGCCGTACGAGGGAACTACTCAATACGCGGGTGGTTTCGATCACACCAGATTCTGGGACTGGAGCCGAAATACCAGCAAACAAGGGCACGACGTACTCGTCAGTGAGTACGCGGCCCCGGAAGATTTCGAGTGTATAAAAAGCATTGAACATAAAACAATTCTAGATAAAAACTCCCAGTACCACCGAGAAGAGAGGCTATTTCGGTATCGGGGATAACTAGTAGGCAACAAGGAGGATAAATGGAACAAGCGACCGAACTAACCGAGCAATTGCCCGAAAAATCGACCGAACTAACCGAGCAATTGACCGAAAAAACGCTGCGCGACGCGATAAAAAACAAGGAAAACGTCCACACTGAAATAGGCTGGATCAATTATAATACAGTAAAAAAAGCGCTTGATCTTATTAAAACCACTCATTGTGTAGTAACTAGCGTCTTCGCAGAAAGCCAAGTACCAATAAATGCTTTTGTAGTGCGCGACAAGACAAAGTATTCAGAAGGCAAAAGCGTGCGGGTAGAGAGGAAATACGACGTGCTAACTGTCGCGTATGGCTATTCGCCAGATAAACCGTGCGGGTATTACCGCCTAATTTTAGGAGGACAAGAACGTGCAACTTAAACTGAGTAAAACAGCGAAACCCGGTTTCTGTCCCGCGAAACGTTGTAAAGAACGCACCGTTGGCGGCGCCCTGTGCGCTCGCCACGCGGTAGAAGTGCCGGCCGAAGATCCCGCGCCCGCGACGTTAGGTGCGGCGCTGCTAGCCCCGTCGCCTTCGACACAGAACGAGATCCAACGCGAGTCCGCAACGGCCGGCGAAGCGCTCGATTTGATTCGAGGTATGGTGATCGTTTCGAACGACGATATGGACCTAGCTAACGGTCTGTTGAGGGGCGCCAAGGACAAAATCAGAGCGTTAGAGGCCAAGCGCACGAACGTTACGGGCCCGTTGAATAAGGCGCTGCGCGAGCTGAACAGCTGGTTCAAGCCAGTAATCGAATCTTACCATCAGGCCGAGGTAATTCTTAAAAGCAAAATTTCAGACGCGCTACGCGCCACTCAGGCAGCCCAGGACGAGGCGCTGGCTAGGGTAGCTGCGGCAGGGGGCGCCGAGGACGCTGATGTGCTGGCAGTGGCTCACGGCGGGTCGCTAATCGAGCAACCTGACAACATCTCGGTTCGTACCGTATGGAAATTCGAGATCGTCGATGCTAATTTAGTACCACGGGAATTTTGCTGTCCGGACACACAGAAAATCGGGGCGCTCGTGGCAGATACGTGCGGCGCTGCAATTATTCCCGGCGTGCGCGCGTACTCGGAAGATGTTGTGATTTCGCGATCGAACCATAAACCGCGTTGCTACTGACAAAGTTGGCATAGTATCACGTATGGTCAAAAGCGCCAAAACTACTGAACAAAACGGTGCTTTAGCAGTAGTTTTAGCGAATAGTAAATAAAAAGTGCAATGTAGGCACAAAACGTGTCATAGTTGGCATAGGAGGATTGATGTCGGACTATTTCGAAACGAAAAAAGATCACGGTAAATTACG
>Ga0315287_10005071_pt1 | contig 12929 bp, 29 predicted proteins | sample YL17G11_0_MG_FD_205037 | JGI IMG/M metagenome (GOLD analysis project Ga0315287, IMG submission 205037) | Sediment microbial communities from Yellowstone Lake, YNP, Wyoming, USA - YL17G11_0 | ecosystem: Environmental > Aquatic > Freshwater > Lake > Sediment | place: USA: Wyoming | collected...
TGTGTGGAAGCCAACTGCTACGATGGACCCACAATGCTTTTTAAATAAATTCAAATCACGCTACAATAATGATGTTATGATACCTGAATGGTGCCCACTTGAAAACGCACCGAAAAATTATTCCAAAGATAGGTGTGTATGAAACCAACACTATGTATGTTAGGATCACATGATTTCGTCGAGGATGCGCACAACAAGCGTTATTGCTTAAGGGGTTGCAAAGAAATTCAAAAATGGAATGGACATTGTTGGAGATCGATTTACCCAAAAAGGATAATGATTGCAAATTGCCTCCATGCGGCCTGGGGAATATTCGTATTTTCATTAATATTTTTTACAACCAACGCATGGCAAAAGCATCCTTTTGTTTATAGTTTCTTATTTTTGGTATGGGCACTTCTAATCTTAACAAAATTTTTATTGAGAGAGGATTAAATGGAAGAAAAGATCACCGAGCTTCAGGAAAAGGTGAAACACCTTGAGGCGTACAATGAGCATGTGTCGGATTACATTCTTCATCTTCAGTGTGCGCTTATGCAACTGCAAAAGACAGTATTGGATCATCAAATTAAATTGAGTAAAATATCCCCTTAACGTAATGCGGCGTCCAACACAATCGGTCACCCCGAGAGACGCGCCAGACCATTATCTTAGGGCAACATGGTGCGGATGTTATATTCCGCGCCATATTTTAATTTAAAGGAGAATCGTATTGGAAGAGCTAAAGACGGTTAGGGTTTTAATAACTTGCCCATATTGTAATACGTGCTTTGATATGGATATTACTAAAGAGGAGTTGAATTTCCTGACAAAACTTTCCATACATTCATCGTGTGCGGCAAAGTTAGAAGATCAGCCTAAAATTTGTATTTACAAGGAGGGCGATGATGGAAATCAAGTTGGTGATGGATCGCGAGAGGGCTATTTTATTGTTGAGGGCCCTGGAAACGATCGCAAGGCTGGGAATGGGACAATTCAAAGAATTGGCTGAGATGGTGGACCCCAGGATGGGGTGGGATGGGTCTAAGGAGATCGAGGATTATCTTAAAGGAAAACTCATCCCGCATCTTGGTCCAAACGCTTACAACGGGATTAGAAGCGAGAAGGTGCCGAGGCAGTGTATGGTTGCCTGGGATGCCTATCAACATCTTCGAAGAGAGATATCGTGGGCCGACAAGGGCAAAGACTGGCGCACAGACCAGCGTGAGTGGTATGGTGCGGATTCAATGATGGGTGTCAGCTATGACGATCCAATGAAAGTATCTGAGATTCCCGGGGACTTTAAAACCGAAAGGGTTATGGATGGAAAAGAAGCACACCAATGAGCGCGGTGTATGGCATGATTACAATGAATTTGAGCCAACCCCCGATCAAGTCGTTGATGTATGGGCAGACGGTCGACGTTATGCCGATTATGTGTTCAAAAAGAACTACAATGATGTCGAAGCAAATAATTTCTTCGATCCATATTATTTAGGAACGTGCTGCATAAGGAATGCTACGCACTGGATGCTACACAGAACACCAACGGATGAACAGGGAGATTGGAAATGAACGCTCAAGATTATCGTGTTTACTTGGCTGGTCAGGCTTTGGCTGGCGAGATGGTTCGTATTGCTATTCAGGAGAAGAACAAAAGCGTCGCAATGGCATGGAAGGATGACGAGGCGGATCAATGTGCCGCAAGGTGCGTATCGTTCGCTGATGCCATCCTGGTGGAAATGGGAGTTGATATCAACCCTGATGCGCCGGACCTTTCGATGGAAAAAATAATTGAAGACGCGAATGATATCAGGGCTGAACAAGATTCGGCACCACACAACAATGAAGAAGATCCGGCATGAACGGAATCCACAGCAAAATAGCTACAAAACTGCTGACAATTCCAGTCGAACAGACTGCTTTGTGCTTGGCAAAAATAGCCACTGCATGGATGATTGATCGTGATAGGATAGTATGTTCCAAGGAGCTTGGATCAGATGAGATATCAGCGGTTACCGAGGCTTTTAATGAAATAGGTATGTGGCCAGATGATAACGGAAATTTTCCGGAAGACAATGTCCCACCTGCGGCAATTCAGGTGGATTTATTTAACAATCTTTAATGGGGAGTGGTTATGCTAAAGTCAGTGGTCTTGATGTCTTTTTTGTTGTCGGCGATGTGTTTTGCGCAGACGGAAATTGTAACCGATTCGGCAAAGATAACTCTTTGTTGGGATGGCACTACTGACACATCAGCCATTTATCAGATTGGTTACAAATATATGAATGGAGATACTGCGTTTAAATACCTAGGATCGACAAAAGAAAAGCAATTTGTTGTTGACAAAGGTGAAATGAGAAACAAAATGCAGTTTCTTGTAAGATCTATATTGCCGGCAAAATCACCATACTTTCCCGCAGAAACAACATCTTATCACTCCTCATTGGATGTAACGGCGTGTGTTAGCGGAGATGCGTGTGGAGCAACCTGTACTACACAAGGTTCATGGTATATGTTTTGGAAACATGTAAAACCAAAGAAGCTTTCTAAAAAGTAAAGGAGCTGAATTTTGGATATTTTAATCACGGTAATGCCGTGGATAGTGTTTCTTTCCGGTGTTGCATTTGTGTGTTTTACTATTAAAGCGATACTTGAGGCCAAATACACCTTAAGGTATTATGATAAAGTTGATACACGAATGCAAACCATATCTGAGATGAGCCTCACTGATAGTATGAAGAAGTCTTTAATAGAAACTTTAATAGAGAGTTCTTCAAAAAACTTTGAGGTAGAATTTCCGGATATATCGACTTTGGCAGACCATATATGTACCCCTGATAGGCAGCTTACTGATGATGGGTACGATGTTGCCAGATCGACATATCTTTATCTGAAAGAAGTTGTTAAAGTTAAGCAAAACCTGTAATAACTAAGATGGATAGATTAATTATCGAGCGTGAGAGTGGTCATGAGATGGCAATACTCTTTCAGGCGAGCTATCCCACCGAATCCCATGCCATGGGGTAAATCGGTAATCAGGACAAGCTTTGACCCTGGGTAGCTCTTGCGTATATGGGGTGTGGGATACGACCGTTAATTCTTCTTGTGGTTCGCCTCATGGAGAGCGTAACGACAACGTATTCCACACCCCTCGATAATATCCAAGGAGGTATCTTGGATGAACGGAAGAGAATAAGTGCGTGGATGCCGGAATCAGACTTGCCGTGGATTAAAAAACTACAAGTTCGTATAGAAAGTCAAACAGAGGGCAAGCATCTATGTGAAATAAATATTGACAATGTCATGAGTAAGACATCGAAAAAAGTGACAAAAAAGTATGCGCTGTTCTATAAGAATGGCTATTTTAATGGGAGAGATGGGAATTACGATTGGATCCCAGATTAATTTATCCAGGGTACATCGTTTGTGGTTGTGGCGCTTTCGTCGCGGTCATATCACGGCCGTCCAGGCAGTTCATGGGGCAGCTCTGCGAATGAACTGAGTAGCGGGGCTATTGGTGGTGTGCTAATCCAGTGTAGAAACGGTCGGGTCGCGCCCGATCCTGCTGGACAAAAAGATCGTGGGCGACAGGGCCCTGGGTATTTTTAATAGATCGGAAAAATGATGAAAACTGAAGAGCAGATTCGTAAAGAAATTGTGGATCTGAAAAGAAGAATAGAGATACTCACCGCCCATTCAATGACCGGTAGAGAAAGGGACGCCAACGCATTCAATCTCATTTGTGCAAGAGAAAGAATGAAGGCATTTATATACATATTAGGCGAAACCAAATAACTTTTATCAGGAGATTTTTTTCATGTCAGTAAAAAAAGTATGCCCGCATAAGGGGAATATCTTGACACCGTGTTTCCACGAAGACGGTGAGGATGCTTTGCGTAACGGAAGCTGCATCGGATGTGGCAAAACACCAGCCGAACTCGAAGCAGAGTTGGCAAAGCCAACAGTGGTTCTTACCGAGGACCAGAAGGCAATGGCGCGTAAGATCAATCATGCGGTTAATGTCTTCGCTTCTAAAATGAAGGCGAAGATGATCAAGAGTATGTTGGCCGGAAAAACCGGCTGGGATACCCTCCCTGCGTGGCAGTTCATGGATGGTTTTGACAAGAACGTCAACAACATCCGGGAAGCGAACGATATCGCCGAATCAACGGTCGATCTCGCTAACTTCAGTATGATGATCGGCATGCGCGTCGGTAAGTAAACCTGATTTCCACCATCCAATGATGCATCTTGGGTGGTGGGACTCTTTAAAGCGGCATAAATTAAATTTGTAACCTGCCAATTTTGAAAGGGAATTGAGCAGAATGACTATCTAAACTAATTTAATTTCAAACTTTCATGTAAGGGGTAAGGAAAATGGGTAAGAAGCTCTATGTCGGCAATCTTCCGTATACGTGTACTTCGGAAGAGTTAACCGATCTGTTTTCATCTGCCGGCAAGGTAGAAGACGCGATCGTCATCAATGATCGCGAAACCGGAAGGTCCAAGGGTTTTGGATTCGTTACAATGGGCAGTATCGAGGATGCAGACTCTGCAATGAAGATGCTTAACGGCCGCGATCTGGCCGGTCGAGATCTCACAGTCAACGAAGCCCGTGAGAAGCCGAAAAGTGACAGTAGACCACAGGGCGGCGGAAGCCGTGACTATGGAAACAATAGGAGTTTCGGCTCCCGGCGATAAAAGGAAATCTAATACAATTCTGAATAAATCGAGCCGGGTAACACCGGCTCTTTTTTTTTAAATACATTTGCTGGAAGTTGGCTTAGAGGCAGCCATCTTTTAAAGAGTGGGACGAACCACCGATCAGCGCGAGGCGGTAACCAGGCGCGTGGGCCCGTAGTCACAATGGTTCCGCAGTAGCCCGTGCAATCTTGCAGGTGTGTCATAAATGCCTAGTGGAATAAAGCACACTTATGGTTGCAATACGGGTGAGTGCATCGGGAAAATGGGGATAGTAAAAGGTCACCCCGTAAATGGTAAGGACTGATTTCCCTTTGGCGTAATAGCACACAGCAATGTTGGAGGGGTCCGGTGTTGTCCTAAGCTGCACCGGGCCTTTCTTTATTTCGATTTAGAGAGGGGTTCTTCTTAAGTATATAGTATCAATAACCTCGGGTATTCTATGAGCTACTGCAGCCTTTTATATTCTTTGGTTATAAACGAAGCGCGCTTCTAAGATATTATATATGAGGAGCCCCTCTCTAAATTAACATTGGGTAGTTTTAATTCTACGGTTGGCAGTTCTCGTTAATACGTGCGGTGCTAAAAGCATTTAAATCGAATACGGGAACTGTTCAACTGCTTCAATCAGGAGATTTATTATGAGAAGCGACGAACACGAAAGAGGTATAAACGATTTGTGTGGCGCGTTGTCATTAGCCAAAGCCACGGTTGTAGGGATAGAGTCGGCGCTCCATGTTATGGAGTCACTTTCTTCAGAATCAAAGATTAATGCTGTGGATGACCAGGCCCCATGTGAAAAGTGTATCGCTATTAAAAAACCATTTGGTGATATTAAACATTGTTTTAATTGTGGTCGTAAATTTTAATAACGATCGAAGGTTTATTGTATGATAAGAATAGGAAGAAAATTTGAATATACCAGCCAAATAGAATGGGCTCGCGAACCAACACGATGCGGTGTGTTGTGCGGAATTTCTGATTATTTAACCTTTGTGGATAAAGATGAGGCTTTACAGTATTTGCGAGAGCATAATGTTGACGAAAGTATGATTGAGAAATTGATCTTTCAAGATATGTTTACATGGAAATTTGTATAAGTGGGGCGGTGGTAGGGAACGGTGGCATTAACCATTGGTAACTTGTGTTCAACCAGCCATCTACGCAGGACAACCGATAGGGAGTGTCTGGTCTGGGCCAGACCGCGAAAGCGCTGCGTATTGAACTAAGGATCCGCCACCATTTTACATAAAGGAAAATTTAATGAGTGAACTAAAATTAATTAGAAGATGCTCTTCAAATTTTAAATGCGATAATAGACTTAACAAAACTGATGGTAGACATATATGCAACTCCATGTGGAAAGGTGGATGCTCATCTTTTTTTGTTGAATATGAACATGATGGATTAATATTAAAACCTGTCATTAAACAGGTAAAAAAATTCAAAAGCCAAAGGGTTCACTCGGAAGGATATATCAAAAAATATGGAAAACGATACTGCATGGAGAAGGAATCCGTTACGAGGCAGTGAACGCATTCCACTTGAGACGCTTCGTTCCTGGCTTCCAAAGGAACAAAATCATCCTGAGTATGAGAAGATTAAGTACATGATAGAATACAAGGAAAAGAAAGACGCAAATGATAAAAATAGGAAGAAAGTTTGAAGATACAAAATTGATAGAGTGGGCTCGGGAACCAACATTGTGCGGCGTACTGTGTGGCATTTCTGACCACTTAACATTTACAACGCCGTGCGTCACTTTTTATAAGGAGTAATTATGATCGGTATTTGGATGTGTTTATTGTGTTTATTCTTGTCGGTGATTCCGGCAAAGTCGGCATTTACAAATCATGATTTTAATAGCATTTTAATATTTTTTATTACGATTTTATGCGCTATTATAAATTTGATTTTAGGTATTATGACTATTAGGGTAAATGGAGGAATAAAATGTTTCCATATAAAAACAAAAGGCTTACCAGTTGGCCAGACGTTGCCGATATCCACTATGAGGGGCGTAATACATCGGCTGGTGGGAAGGATTATCTTCGCGATCGTAAGAAGAAAGCACAAGTGAGGAGGTATCTTAAAAGGTCCGATAAACAAAAGGAGGCGTATGATAGAACGCAAATCGATCAAGGGTAGGGTGTTGAAAGTTTTCGCGAAAGACATACATTTCACTATTAGCACGATGGCTCCATCAAAATGGCTGTTTGTCGATCTTGAAGAGTCGCGCATATATGCTGGTTCTGAAAGTTCTGGATGGATGGAGCCGACACTTGAGCAATTGCAGGAAGCGTCACTTGTTATCCATCGGGGAATTGGGTATTTGGCGAAAAAGGAATACAAGATGTTAAAGGCTGGCGAGAGAGCCCTGCCAACCGATCAATTTAAACACGTTGACACTAAAAGATGGGTTAGTGTTGGAAGCTATTCACCACAAACTTATATAATCAGAAAGGATCATAGTCCGCATAGAAGACTTATAAGCAGATGAGGATGTCTGTAAGGGGTTCCAACGCCCGATGCCCGATGTGTGTTGGACTAGGCGGGTCAGCACCTCATTTGTTTTAATAAGAGCGATCGCAGAAATGGACGTACTGTATACATTGCATAAATCGTGGGCTAGCTACCCTGCAATCGGTTCGTAGGTGTCGATCTCCTCGTACCACGCCAATCTGGGTTAATGGTCTGGGTTGGACGAAACGAATAAGTATACAGGCGATCTCTTTAATATTGTCAGGTGGGCCGTAAGTTCAGGGATGGCTTAAGCTGCATGTACCTGGGCGCAAGTGGGGTTCCTGCCACGCGGTTAAACGATCGAACTCAATCGGCGCCCACTTTTTTCGATCAATCTAAAGCGTTTCCTCTCCGTCTCATGGCCAAAGAGAGGTCAGGGCCGCCCTGCGCAGAGTCCTCCGTGGCGGCGTAGTTGGGGACAGGGCATGAGTGGCGTTTCTCCGAAAGGGGAGACGCTTTAGGTTGATTGCTGCAAGATATTTTTTTAGTTTTCATGGTATAACAATTGTGGAGTATTACGCCGTAATATTCCACTTTTTTTATCCAAATCCAAATCAGGTGCAAACGCACCAAAGGAGTTTTTATGGGAAGACCCAAAAAGGTCGTAGAGGGGGCCGAAATGGTCCAAGATCCGATACCGGTTGACTCGACATCGCCCTCGTCGATAAAGAGTCACGCCAATGTTGAAGTAAAAAGCCCGGCGTCGATATTGATCGCACCGCCAAATTTCAAAGTCGCCACTTTCTCTATCATTGGCACTGCTCCGCTGGTGATACACAGGTTCTCTATCAAAACTCAGGCCCTATTAAGGGCTAGAGCTGAAGGGCTTACATCCAAAGGGAAAAAGGATCGTGAACCGATCAAGCCCGAGCAAATCTACAATGACGCCAGGTACATTGCAAAAGCTGGGTGGGATGGATTCCACGCCGCATCCATTCGGAATGCGTGCATTGATGCCGGCCGGCTTTGCAATTTCAAAATGGTTCTGGCAAAAATGTCCATATTCGTCATTGCCGATGGGTGGGATAAATTCGAACCCCAGATTCCCCTTATTCGTATTATAGGGAACCCGGTGATGCAGGAGGATATGGCAAGGGTTGAAACTGGTCAGCCTTACAATGTTTTCCGCCCAGCATATCATAACTGGAAAGCCAATATCACAATGAGATGGGATGGCGACCAGTTCAACGTCTCAGCAATTACAAATCTGATGACTCGCGTTGGAGCACAGGTTGGTATAGGCGAAGGGCGTCCGTTTTCGAAAAACTCGGCCGGAATGGGATGGGGGACATTTGAACTCGATCCCAAAAAGCCAGTGACAATTCTACAATAATTAATGTTGGGTGGGGCGAAAGCCTCACCCAATTCGTGAGGTGTATTTGTGAATATAAATATGGTTACGGCAAATGTTCCGATCGTTGGCACTGCTCCACTTGTATTTAATCGCTGTATTCGGTGGCCACCACATTCTTGTAAAATCAATAGCGAGATACGTTATGAGCACTATTTTTTAGCTGATGGCAGTTTCGGAATTCCATCAACTTGCATTCGTAGTGCAGTGCTTGATTTGGGAATGTTGTATAGATGGGAATGTAAACACGGGCTAACACAAGATAAAAATTGTCCATTCTATGATGTGAGGAATAGATGAAAAAAAAAAGATTTATTACAGATCCTGTTATCATTGATGAAATACAAAAACTTGTTGATGAAAATGACGGTGTATTAATGCCTGAGGCTGTCGTTGAATCAGCAACCCCGGAGGAATCCCCGCTTCATAAGTATTTTACTTGGGACGATACCGCCGCAGCCCATAAATACAGAATGGAAGAGGCTAGGGGTTTGTTACAGATAGTGGTGAGGGTAATAGAAAGACCAAAAGCCAATCCGATCTATATGAGAGTTGTTACATCGTTGACAAGTGATAGGAGCCATGGTGGTGGATATCGGCTGACCACAAATGTACTTTCAGAAAAAGATCTGAGGGCGCAATTTATTCAAGACGCTCTTGATGAAATGCGATCATTCAGAAGAAAATATGAAGGTATAATTGAATTGGTCGATGTTTTCGCAGCAATGGCTGCTGCCGAAAGAAGATTGGCAAGAAGAATTAAAAATTAGGTGTGGTTCTGCAGGCGTGGCAGGTTGCAGTATGGAATATTAAGATTCGTCATTGCAGGTATGGCTCGTCGCGTTACGGGATGTTTGGGCAATGCTCGTTTGAGAATGGCAGGCGTGGCAAGTATGGCGTGGACGCGTTTGGCAAGTTATGGTGTGGCAGGAGAGGTGGGTAGAGGTTTGGAAAGTCTGAGACTGGCGCGATTCGTCATGGCAGGTTGGGCTTTGCGGGGCAGGACAGGCATGGAAAGTAGAGGTTCGTCCAGTTCCGGAGGGGCGGGGTCTCGCTTTGCAGGTGAGTCGAGTCTTTGTCAGTAGAGGCGTGGTAAGGTTGGTGGGGTATGGTTTTGACTTGCAGGAGGGGCTTGGACAGTAGCGGATAGGTCTGGTATTGCGAAGCAGAGAATTGCAGGTGGGGAGTGTCAGGTTCGGGTCCTGTACGGCATGGTTAGGTAATGCAGGTAAGGAATGTCTGGCCCGGGCTCTGTACGGCGTGGTTGGGTAATGCAGGCAGGGAGAGTCCCGGATAGTCCTGGCGCAGCTTGGTGCTGGATTGTCAGGTGCGGCAATGAGCTGCAGGTGGGGCGAGTACCGATGAGGGTGGTTATGATGGGCGCGGCATGGAGCGTATTGGTGGTGCAGGAGAGGAAACGCGTGATGCGTTGATGTGAGGTATTTTATAGCAATGATTTGCAGGAGAGGACGGGCGTGGCGAGGGTGGGATACGCGTGGCACGATATGGCAGGTATGGAGAGTCGAGTCGGAGAAGTGTCAGGAGAGTTGCGGTTTGGAATTGCAGGCAAGGTGCGTAGAATACCGTTGTGGCGTGGAATGTTAATGATTTGCAGGAATGGAGATTTGAAACAAATTATCAAAAGGAGACCTGATAGTGAACGGAGAAATGAAATATGTAATGATAGATGATTGTATTCCGATTATTTTTTCCAGCGCAATGCAGCATTCTGATTTTAAACACCTAAACCCTACGAGTGCCGGTATGGTAAGAATCGATCGCGTTGAGGGTGAGTGTCGGTTTACCGCCCAGTGTTACGGAAAAAGCGTGTCGCTAAATATGAAGCCGGCTATAACCGATTCGAAATGTATAGAATATATGTTCAACGATTATTAACAAAAGGTTGTATATGAATCTGAAAAACATTTTAGATCACTCTGCGGGAAGTGGAGGAATTTCAAAACCGCTGGTTCAAGATAATGATTGTTCGGTAAAAGGGTTTTTAACAAACTTAACAACTTCTAAACTTAATGGTCCCGGTCTGAGTGGATTGCACGAACTGTTTCATGAAGATGATTTTCCTGTAGCTTATATAAAAATAAGTGCAATGCCGGGAAAAAAAATAAATTTGAAAAATGAAAAACATAAAGCTGTTGTCATATCTAGCATTATTAATTTCATAGAGGCAAATAATATTATTGTTGCAGATAGACCTTATTTTGGAATACAAGGTTCAAAAGAAAGAGGGCTTTCTACGAATTTGGTTGGGGCCGATATTCTAGAATGCACCAAAGAATGTGATGGATTTTTTAATTTATTTAATCAAATGAATAAGTTGTTTATGGTGGCTGCCATTGAAAACGAATATACTAAAGATGTGGTTTCTTTATTGTACGCGCTGTATGGTGGTGGTGAATGGGCTACAATTAAACCGTTTCATTAACGCCGATCTTTGGTCTTCCAATTGGATAGGACCGGGGATACCCGGAATGGGAGTTCGACTCTCCCCCAACTATCGGCGTTTCTCTAACACTTCAGGAGTAGGTATGAAAAAAAAAATAGATCCAACTACAATGAAAAATGAAGATATCGTCAAGTTGCTGGAAGACATAAAATCATATCTTGATATTTTATTTAAGGCACAGACAAAACTTAATAACCAGATAGTCTCTTTGAGGAACGATGAAGACAAACTTAGGTGCGAACGTGATAATAGAAAAATCAAGAAATTCTATAAGAGTCCTAAAAGATTCACAGAAGAGCAGTGGCTCTTTATTCTCGAAGCTGGGAACAATATAAGCGAATCTCAATACAGGTATTCTCAAACTGTGATGGAAAGTCTGGGATTCAGCGCATTCGGTTATCACCAGGACACCAACCAAAAGATTCTTGGAATCAGTGAATATCGAAAAAACAAAAAGCTTCCAGCGAACTTTGAATTATTCAAAGCGTATGTCAAACCTGTAACGGTAACTGACAGAATGCAAGGTAGAGAGACCGGAATAAGGATTACTGTGACGGGATTATGTGAAGACGAGACATCTGTTATCTATGTAAAGAAAGACGGAGGCGTTACGCTTTACATATCGAGATACGATGAAAAAAAACAATTTCAATCATTTCAACATTTTATCCATTGGTTGGATACTAAATATCAAGCAAAGGACGACTGATGCTGTATATTATAAGGGGTTTGCCTGGATCTGGAAAATCAACTCTGGCCCAGAAGATGTTGAGGGAGGGCAAGATCGATATCTATTATGAGTCAGACATGTTCTTCCTTGACGAGAATGGTATCCGTCATCTTGATAAAAGTAAATGGCCGGAAGCCCATGAGTGGTGCGAAAGTAGCACCCGCAACGCTCTTGCGGAAGGAAAGAATGTAGCTGTTAGCAATACCTTTACACGAAGATTCCTCGTATTACCATATGTGTGTATGGCAAGGGCGTGGAATATTAAATATGAGATAATAGAATGTAAGGGCACATACGGGTCAATTTACAACGTCCCGGAAGACGAAATGAAAAAGATAAGGGCTGGATGGGAAGAGTTGGATAGTTTTTTTTATTGTGAGGAGGGTCAATTTTGACCCTCTTTTTTTTAGTTATAAAATACGAAAATCTGGTATAACCATATTGTAAGCGAATATTAGCTCTTTATGAATGGTGGTGATCCTTCCAAGACCCAGAAGTTCATATAGGCAAAATAGTCCTTACGGGCCGCTATCGTCCCCCGACAATAGCGGATGCGACCCGGGGCGGCATCGTGAGGTGCTGCCCTTATTATCAAACTTTTACGCTGTAGGAGGCGTGTATGAGTTGTTACTTGTTTGCTTACCCGAAAGGTGTCTTGCTGTCTTCACCAAAAGATAAGATTCTCAAGACCATTAAGGAGAACGGAAACGGAACTTATTTCATCTTCGACCATATCCCTACCATCGAAGACATGGAGAAAATATACTTGAGGTATATTCTTCAAGAAATGAAGTTTAGATTCTCAGCAGCGTTCATCAATGGAATCTGCTCTGGTCTTCACTCATAAGAATTGGGGCATTCTGCCCCATTTTTTTAACTTTTACAAAAGGAATGTATTATGAAATCGTTTTTGATTATGTTGATTTCTATAAGTGTTATTTTGGGACAAGAAGTTTGGTCTATAACGCAGCTTTCAAAAGGCAAATACAGCGCGTTGGGTGGAGCTGAGCATGTTGCATACGGAAATGGAACGTGGCTAGTATCATGTCCCGCAGGGTATATAACATCTAAAAATCTTATTGATTGGAGGGTGTTCATGACTGACAAATCTAAGCGTCTTGGACTTGTGAGATTTTATAATAATAAATTTATCGCATTTAACGATGAGGCTAGTCTTG
>Ga0315287_10005072_pt1 | contig 12928 bp, 10 predicted proteins | sample YL17G11_0_MG_FD_205037 | JGI IMG/M metagenome (GOLD analysis project Ga0315287, IMG submission 205037) | Sediment microbial communities from Yellowstone Lake, YNP, Wyoming, USA - YL17G11_0 | ecosystem: Environmental > Aquatic > Freshwater > Lake > Sediment | place: USA: Wyoming | collected...
GCCGACCAGGCGCACGGCTTCTCTCTTCGAGGGGATGACACGGATCCCAAAGTCGCCGCGGCGGCCGAGGACGCGTTTGCCAGGACCGCGGCGTGGCTCAAGGAGTACGGGAGCGCAAAGTAGACTTAAGATTTTTTTGTTTCTTTCTTGAGGGGGGGGAGAGTTGGACTGGGAGCGCTGAAAGTGGAGAGAGAGGGAGCAGGCGGCATCCGTTTCTCTTTGTTGTGTCTTTTTGCCTTGTCTCCTCTCGTTGATTGAGAGAGAGAGCCGAACGGGGTGTAAATAAAGATAGTGGAAGTTGAAAAGCAGGAGGCGCCGCGGGCGCCGTTATAGGAAAAAAGAGGGAGACGGAGCAACAGAGCGAGTGTGGGTTACTCAAAAGTGAAAAGAATGAGGTCGAAAACGAATTGCGACGTCGAAAGCGCTCCCGCCTTGGGGCCTCCACGGCGCTTTTCGACGGTGTTGCTCCTCCTTGCATCAGCGCTGCTGGCTCTGTCATCGAGCGCCGGTGCGACCCCCGACGACACCGATGCGATGCCCATCGTGCTGCCGATCGGCGCCCGGCAATCAGTGGCCAGCAGCGTCGTCGTCGCATCTCGTCGCCGCCTGTTCGCGCTCGGAGACGGCGCCACCGCCAATTTCTCGCTCCCTCTCGAAGGAGCGATCAAGGACTATGGGTGCGTGTGTGATAATTAGAGTTGGAGAGAGAAGCAAGAGGGAAAAGGCACGCGCTTTATTTCTTCCTTTCTTTTGTCCGCCATTGCCAGCTCTCCAGCTCCATCTCTCGCTCCCGCTGATTCTTCCGACCTCCCACCGTGATAAAAAACGCAACAGCTACTTCACCACCTCGCTCCTCCTGGGCACGCCCCCGAAACCCTTCTCCGTCATCGTCGACACGGGCTCGACGCTTACCTATGTCGCCTGCGCCGGCTGCGCCTCCTCGGGAGACTGCGGGCCCAGGCACTCTTCCGGCTCGGGCTTCGACGCCGCCGCGAGCGCGACCGCGCGTCGCGTCACCTGCGGCGACGCCGAGCGGTGCTCCTGCGGCAGCCGGCAGCAGTGCGGCTGCGAGGCTGCCCTGGGCGGAAGCGGAAACAGCGGCCCGGACTCGCTCGAGGCCAGTCTGGAAGGGAACTGCACCTGGAGCAGGGAGTATGCCGAGGAGTCGAGCGCCTCGGGGAGGCTGGTGACCGACGTCGCGACGCTGCCGCTCGTCGGCGCCGGCGCGGCTAGTAAAACCTCAGCGGCCGACGACGAGAAGGACGCGGCGGCGAGGAACAAGAAAGGCGAAAAGCCGACGGCGCCGTCTCTTCTCTACCGCCGCGTGCCCGTGACGTTCGGCTGCACGACCAGGGAGACGGGCGAGATCTTCCAGCAGGTCGCCGACGGGATCTTGGGCATGGGCGCCTCGAGCACCGGCTTTCCGTCACAGCTCGCGGCCACCGGGGCGCTGCCGCAGGCGCGGGAGAGCAGCGGCGGCGGCGGCAAAAGCAGCTCTTCTTCCTCGTCCTCGCTCCCCCCGCTGCCGACTGAGGACGCGCCGCCGCCGTTCTCGTTGTGCATGGGGGGGCCCGAGGGCGGAGGGGCCCTGCTGCTCGGGCCATGGCTCCCGGAAAAGTGGGTGAAAGTCAACGGAACGGTTCCGTCGTCCTCGAAAAGCCAAGGCAACAACAACAAGACTGATTCCGCCGCTCCTCCTCCTCTCCCCAGGGGCAAGAAGCCGCTCGTGCAGACCCCGCTGGTGCCTTCTCCGGGCCACCCCTACTACTACGCAGTCGGGCTCGAAGCCGTCTCGCTGAACGGGAGGCCGCTCGAAGGGTTCGACGCCTCCGTCTTCCGCGAGGGCCACGGCGCCGTCCTCGACAGCGGGACGACCTTCACCTACCTGCCCGGGCCCGTCTACGGCTCCCTCGAAAGGGCCGTGCGGGCCGCCGCGAGGGCCGCCGGGCTGCCCGTGGTCCCCGGGGCGCAGCAGGGCTCGTACGGGGACCTGTGCTGGGGCGGGCTGGAGGGCGGCGAGGACGCCGTCGCCAGGCACTTCCCGCGGCTGCAGCTCCGGTTTGCGGCGGAGGAGGGGGCGGGAGGGGCCGCTGCTGCTGCGGCCTTTGGCGGGAAAGCAGCCCCCTCGACGTCCTCTTCTCCCGCCTCTCCTTCTTCTTCTGGCCCAAAGGAAGAGCCCAAAAGGGTCCTCAGGAGGAGGAGGAGGAAGAGAGAGCTCCTGTCGTCGTCGAGCGGCGAAAAGGCGGCGCCAACTACTCGAGCCCTGAAGCAAAACGCGGCGGCAGACGCGGCGCGTGTCGCCGCCGCCAACGCCGCCGCCGTGGCCAGGGCCGCCGCGGCGAGGCAAGCGGTCGCCGCGGGGCTTCCCAGCCCTTCCCCCGCCACTGTCGCGGCGCAAAACGCGGCAGAGATGGCGAGGGTGACCGCGGCGAACGCCGCTGCGAGGGGGAAGAGGAGGAGGAGATTGGAGCAAGAGAGTGATGAGAAGAAGACGCGCGACGGAAAGTCTGCGCCTTCCTCTCCTTCTTCTTCTTCTCCCGGCGAGACGAAGGAAAAGGGCAGCAGCGGCAGTGAAAAGCTGCCATCGACTTCTTCTTCTTCCTTGGGCATCAAAAAGAGCGGCGACGCCGGAGACATACCTGTTCCTGCCTTTTCTTCTTCTTCTTCTTCTTCTTCTTCTTCTTCTTCTTCTTCTTCTTCTTCTTCCTCCGAGGCCAACAAGAAGGACAAAGGCGACGCCGCCGGAGCCTCTCCTCCTCCTTCCACTCCGCAACGGAAGCCGAAGCTCCGTCGCCGCCCGCCGCTCCCCGCCGCGGAACTAGACTTGCCGCCGCTGAACTACCTGTTCGCTCACGTCTCGACGCCTGGCGCCTATTGCCTGGGTGAGTTTTTAATAAAGACCTTTCGGGGCGAGAGAAGGCACGAGAAGGGTTGGACGGAGCGAAAAAAAAACTTAAACGATTTGAAGAAAAAAAAAACTCCTCAACACAGGAATCTTCTCCGCCGACGGCAAAGCCGACGAAGGCTCCCTGAAGACCAACAACCAGGGCCCCTCGAGGGGCTCCCTGCTCGGCGGCATCACCACGCGGGACGTGCTGGTGCAGTACGACGCCGCGCTTGCCAGCGTCGGCTTCGGCGTCGGGGCCGGGTGCAGGGCCCTGGGCGAGGGCGCGGCTGCGGGGCTCGAGGCGGCGAGAGGGGCCGCGGTGACGGGCAGGGAAGCGGCGGCAGCGGCGCCGCCCTCCCCCGCTCCCACTCCGGCCTCCTCTCCTCCTCCTTCTTCAGCTGCTGCTGCTTCGAGCTCAAAGGTGACCGCCGTCAAGTCTGCGGTGGGCGCGGGAGCTCCGTCGGCGGCCGCTTCGCCCGCTTCCTCGTCATCGTCGGCGACTGTGCTCGTCCTCTCGTCGGCCGGGGCCGCCGCGGGCGCCGCGGCGTGCTTCGCGCTGGCCGCGGTGCTAGTCCGCAGGGCGTGGAAGGGCCGCCGGGGGGCGGCCGGCGGGTTCGAGCCGTTCGCTGACGGCCAAGAGGGCGGCGGCGGCGGCGGCGGCGGTGGCGGCTCGGGCTCCGCCGTGGTCGTCGAAGACGGAGGGGAGAGCGGAGGCGGCGGAGACGGAGGCCGAGGCGGAGGGAGCCGCCCGGCCTCGGCCGCGGCAACGGCGACGGCAGCACCTGCAGCAGCAGCCGCTTCTCTTTCTCCTTCTCCTTCTCCAGTCCCCCAGCCGCAGACGCTCCGGGTGACGGAGCTGACGCCGATGCCTCCGATTGCGCCTCCTCCGACGGTGCCCGCGCTGCCGCCTCCTCCCAGTTGAATGAGGGCCCTCTTCACGCGAAAATATGTATTTTTAGATTTTTTCTTTGCCTTTTTTTCATTTTCCGATTCCGATCTCTTCTCCTCTCTCGCTTTCTCCACACTCGCGCCTCCAGCGCGTGGGGGGGGGAGGGGGGCGCTCTCTCGCGCACACACTGACACTGACGATGCCTTCGCGCCTCCTGCGTCTGTCGCGATCCGTCTCGCTCCCTCGGCGCGTCGAGCCGCCGCGGAGGAGGAACGTGCGCAATCGCATCCGTGCATCCGAGGCTGAGAAACCGTCGGCCTCGACCTCGACCCATTCCGCTCCGTCGACCTCCTCCTCTCCTCCTCCTCGCTTCTTCTTCGCCCCGCGCGACGCCTACGACTCCACCCGGGCCCTGCTGCTCTCGTTATCCGTCACCAGCGTGGGATCCGCCGGCGGGGCCGTCGGCTTTCTCGCCGACTGGCTCGTCGGGGCCTCCTCTCCCTCCCCCTCGCTCTCCCTCGCGGCGAGCTCCGGGGACCTTCCGACGGTCCTGGCGGCGCGGCTCGCCGCCACGGGGGCCGCCCTCGAGCTGAGGGCGCTCCCCTTCGCCGCCGCGGGGGCCGCCCTTGAGCTGAGGGCGCTCCCCCTCGCCGACGCGAGAGCCCTCGCCGCGTTTGCCGTCGGGGGCGCTCAGCTCGCCGCCGTGTCTCTCGTCGTCGCCGCCGCTTCTTCTTCGAAAGCTTCGAAAGCGGCGGGAGGCGACTTGTCCTTCGACTTTTTCCGGGATAGGAGGAGGGCGATTGCGACCGGGCTCGTGGGGGGTCTCGCCGCCGCGGCAGCCGTGGCCGGGGTCGATTGCTTCCTCTCGAGCTTTTCTTCTTCTCCGGCAACAGAGACGGCGACGGCGACGAGCGTCGCAGCGTCGGTGCTCTCCGATGCCTCCAGCCCTCTTTCCCGCGCGGCCCTGCTCTCTGCGAGCTGTGTAATGGCTCCGGCCACGGAGGAGCTCGTCTTTCGCGGCATCCTGCTCCGCGGCTTGCTCCTGGGGCGAAGCGAAGGGAGCGGGAGGAGCTCTTCTCTCGTCGCCCCCGTAGTCGCTTCCGCCGCCGCCTTTGCGGCGTCGCACCTCTTCGTCTTGGCCTCCGACGGCGGCGGCCGGAGCGGGGAGACCGCGAAGGAGCTGTTGTTGCTGTTTACGTTGGGATTGGTGCTGGGCGTCACCGCGGTTGGGAGCAACGGGGGAGGAGAAGAGGAGAAAAGAGAAGAAACGGAAGGGCAGGAGAGCAAGAGCGAGAGAGGACGCGAGAGCGACGGGAGCGACGAGAGAGCAAAACGAAAAGAGAGCGACGGCGGCAACGAGAGAGCAAAACGAGAAGCGAGCGGCGACTCTTTCAACCTGGCCGCGCCCGCACTCGCGCACGCCCTTTACAACGCCATCGCATACTGCGTTGCTGCTGCTCCTGGGTGAATAAATCGAGGGAGACTTGGAAACGAACGAACGAAAGAAAAAAAGAGTTTTTATTTTTCAGACAGGTATTTTTATTTCAACACTTTTGGAATCGAAACGCTGGAATTGTACACAAATCATTTGTTAAATGCATAAATGCAAGGGGGACGCGATGAAAGGGCTCGTTAATTGTTTCTTTTTGTTCTTGTTGCGAAGGAGGGGATAGACAGTGGAGGTGTGTGTGTTGGGGGGGGGGCGAGCGTTTTTTCCCCCCATTTTTTTCCAGTTTTTGTTTTTCTCTTCTGCTACTAGAAACGCTGCGGGGAATAAAAGAGAGAGGGAAGGAGAGGGTGCAATGGCAGCCAACTCCTCCCTTTCTAATTCTAACGAGCAAGCAAGAGTAAGTTTTTCTTTTTCGCAATGTGCGGACCGACGAAAGAATGAATAATGAATGTTGTATGCAAGGCAAGTAGTTTTCTTATTTTGTTTTTTGAAATTTCGAAGTGAAAGAATGGAGTTGCGCGCAAAACCTAGACACTTTTCTCAACGTTTTCATCGAAGAAGAGGTGTTGCCGTTGTCGTTTCAATAAAGGAAGCTCGTCGCTTTCCGGCGAGAGAGGGATAAGAAGACCCGCCTGAGCAAGAGGCGCAGCACGGGTCGCGGAGCTTGAAAGCAGAAGAAGAAAGAGAGAGAGAGAAAAAAACAGTTTTTTTCTTCCTCCTCCTTCCTTCACTCAGACCCCGACGGCCTCCCTCCCCCTCTCTCCCGCCGCCGACGTCGCCGTCAGCGCCTTCTCCTCCTCCTCCGGCGTCAGCCACGGGCTCGGCGCGGCACCAGACGCCGCTGCGAAGAGCATCGCCGAGGAGATCACGGAAGAGGAAGAAGAGTTTTTGTTGCCGTTGCTTCCGACTCCGGCGACGGCGCTGCGCCCGCCGCCGCCGCCGAGGAAACGAAGCACCTCCCCCTTTTCGAACTCGCTCTCGCAGTCGTCGATGTCCCTGTCGTCGTCAAAGTCGTTGCTCCTGAGCGTGCAGGCACCGGCAACGCCGGCGCCCAGGGACAGGGAGGCGAGCGGGGCGAGCGGGCGGCCGCCGCCGGGAGGTGAGCCGCCGCCGCCGCTGCCGCCGGCGGGGCCAAAGTCCTCCTCGTCGAGCGAGAGCGTGTTGGCCGCCGCCGAAGCGTGGACCGCCTCCAGCGCCATCGCGAGCTGCGCCAGGCTCGCCATCGTCTCGGGCCGCTCGCCCTCGAGGGCCGGGGGCAGGGACTCGACGCGAGGGGGGAGGGGGCGGCGGGGGCGGGGGGAGGGGGGGTCGCCGCCACCGGCGTCGGCGAGGGACGTCGGCGCCGCCGCGAGCAGCTCCCGTCGCTCTCTTTCCTCCTCGGTCGCCTCGCCGCCCCCTCCCGCCTCCGCCTTCTCCTCGGCTCGGCGGGTGATCGCGGAGACGATCTCCGGAGGGGCCGGGGCCCCGAGGGCGACCAGGAGCATCGAGAGAGGGTCCGCGGTGCCCCCCCCGCGCGAGCCGCGGCGGCGGGCTCCCCCGCCCCCGCCGCCGCGGGCGCCGCCTCCCCCGGCCCCGGGCGCCGGCGCGACGTCGGCGGAGAAGCGAGCAGCGGTCTCTTCTCCTCCTCCTCCGTAGCCGCTTCTGGAGGCCAGCGCTACGCGCGCGTTCGCGACCTCGATCTCGCGCGCGAACCGCTGCTCGACCTCCTGCTCGGCCTCCGCCGCCGAGCGCCGGAGCTGCTCGCGGGCCGCCTCCCCGGCGTTCTCCTCCTCGGTGACGGGCGTGACGAGGCACGAGGCCAGCGCGGCCGCGGAGGCCGAGGAGGCCGGGGACAGGGAGCCGGAGGAGGCGGCGGCGGAGAGGGAGGCGGAGGAGGGGCGGCGGGCGAGGACGGTGGTGTGCCTGTCGGAGTAGGGGTCGGCGTCGGGCCCTCCGGCGGCGCTCTTCCCTCTGCCTCCGGCCAGCGGCGGCGCCGTCGGGAGCTTGGCCGCGGCCTCCGCGGAATAGTGCTCAAAACACTCTGCCGAAGCGAGGCCGCGGGCGACGCCGACGGCCTCGAGGACTGCGGCCTGCGGCGGGGGAGGGGCCTGGCTCGAGGGAGCGGCGGCGACGGCAAAGGGGAAGGCCGCGGCGGCGACGCCGCCGCGGGTGCCTCTGCCCCCGGGGAACGGGGAGAGGGAGCGCTCGCGCGAGGCGGCGAGAGCGGAAGCGTGCTGCGGCTCGAGGGAGCGGCGGGACGCTGTTGCTGCTGCTGCTGCTGAAGCGCCGAGGGACGTCGGGGGCGCGGCGGCAGAGGTGGCGCGGGAGGCGAAGGCCTGTGTGTGGAGGAGAAGAAGCGAGAGAGAATCCAACTGGTGAGTTGGAAAGCGACAACGAGCTGCGAACGAGCCCATTTTCGAAAGGAGGCGCGCCCTGCTTCTCCTCTTTCCGCAAAGGCTGGCTCTTTTCTCTCATTTGGCCCTGAAAACGCTTGATAGGACAGAATTGATTCCTTCGCGGCAAGAGAAAGAGAGAAGACGGGGAAGAGGGCGCGAGCTGGAGGAGGGAAGTTGAGGAGAAGGCATTGAAACATTTAAAGACGCACTCTGTTTGAGGCCGCGCAGGCCGCTGCCGCCCTCGGAGTCCCGGAAGCCGACGACGAGGGCGTCGCCGGGTGCGTCCGAGGAAGCCCAAGCGACCGTAAGTTGGGGGCAGAAAGGGAGCACCTCTTCATCCTCAAAAGAAGGTAGGACTGCGCGGTTCCAGGGCACTGCGAGCGTGCTTCCTTCTGTCGCGTCGAAGCCTCTCGGCCGCTCGAGGCCCTTCTTCTGAGACCGCGCGGTGGGCGCTCTCCAAACGAGAGACTCGCCGCGCGGCTCGGCAACAACAAAGTGGGAGCAGGCGAGACTGTGGCCTCTGTGGGAGCTCTCGCGTGGACAAGTGAAGGCGCGACAGCGAGGGAAGCGAGGGGAGGGGCGACGCGAGGGATTTAAAGAAGTCTTGTGCCGCAGAACGTGCTCGAGAGATGGTGAAATACTAATTCGGCAGAAACGCTTTTCTTCGCTTCGGCGACCTCGCTGGCGAAGAAAAAGGGCCTCCCGATTTTCTTCGTTTTCGTTCTCACGATGGAGTTTCCCCCCCCTCAATTTTTCACACGACCTTGAGCCCGCGCAGCTCGACGCCGACGCTCCTCGCCGCCGCCGCGACGGCCTCCATGTCCTCCTCCGTCACCGCCCCTCCCCCTCCCGCCGCGCCGCGGCGCCTCAGGAACGCGGCGGTCATCTCCGCCGCGGCCCTGGCCGTCGAGATCGGGTCCCTGGCCTCCGTCACGGCCCCAGAGTCCCGCTCCGCTGCCGCCGCGCCGCCCCCTTCCCCCGCCGCGGCCTCCGCCCTCCTCCTCCTCCGGCCGTAGAAAAACTTCGAGAGCCCGGGCAGGAGACTGACGACGTCGCTGAAGCCCGCGTGAGACGACCCCCTCAGCACCGCGAAGACGGCCCCGCTGCCGCCGCCGCCGCCTCCGCCGTTGCCGGGGGAGGAGGTCGAGGAGGGGCGGGAGGAGGAGGGAGGCGAGGGAGCGGAGGCCCGGGCGAAGGAGCCGAGGACCCTCTCCTGCGCCTCCCCGCCGCAGGTGACCTCGCCCCCGGCGTCCGGCGTGTTCCACGCGTCCGAGCCCAGCACGAACAGCGGCGCCTTGGGGGGGGACGGGGCCGGCGAGCCGGCCGCGCTGTCCTCGGGCAGCGCCCCCCACCACGGGTCCAGGCAGACCGCCGCGGAGAACCGCGAGAGGCCGGCCCCGCCGCCGCCGCCGCCGCCGCCGCCGGCGGCGGCGTCCGCGGCGAGCGCCGCGCCGAACGAGTGCCCGACGACGGCCGGGAGCGCGCCCCCCCGGCCGTCGCCGGGCGCGGGGCGGACGGCGCCGACGAAAAAGTCCAGGGGCAGCCTGCCGCCCTCCAGCGAGAGGCCGCGGAGGGGGGGGTCGCCGCCGCCGCCGCCGCCGCCGCCCGCCCTCGCTCCCGCCGATCCCGCTCCGCGGCCGTCGCCGCCGCCTCTGCCGCCTCCCGGCGGCGCCGCCAGGGCCTGCCACACGCGCGCCGCCGCCGCGAGCTCGCTCCTCCTCGCCTCCCCTCGCGCCCGCAGCTGCTCGGGCCCCGGCTGCCACCGCTCGTAGTCCCTGAACCCCCGCGCCCCGGCCAGCTTCGCGACCGCCGCGGTGCCGTCGGCGTGCTCGATCGCGAGCACGGCGAACCCGCTCGAGGCCAGCGACGCCGCGAAGGCGGAGTAGGCGGCCCTGCTCCCTCCCAGCCCGTGCGAGAAGACCACGGCCCCGAAGGGGGCTTCGGAGCCGTCCTCCTCCTTGAGCGGCGGCGCGGCCCTCCCCGCGTCGGCGGCGACGCGCGTGCCCGTCGCCAGCAGCACTCCGTGCGACGCCGCCGCGAGTGCCGCGGTCTTGACCCTCCGCGAAAACGTGCCGTGGTCGATGCTCATCCTCGAGGCGAAGGAGACGTACGCGTGCGTGTGGTAGAGGGTCGGGGACCAGCGGTGCGCCTTTTGCGGCGAGGGGGAGGCAGCAGGGTAGTACAGGCTGCCGACGAGGTGGCGCGAGTGGTCGAGGGCCGAGGAGGGAGGAGGAGGAGGAGAAGCGGCTGTCGAGGTCGAGGGCGACGACGCCACGCCGCCGCCGCCGTCGCGGCGGTCGCCGTCGTCGAGCTCGAAGTCGACGACGCCCACCCGGTACCTGCCGGTCGTCGCCTTCTTCTTTTGCCCGGCGGCGGTGGAAGAAGGCGGCGTGGCGGGGCTGCTGGTCGTCGCCGTCGTCACGACGGCCGGAGCGGCGGCCCTCGCGGCGGACAGGAGCGGCGCGGAGGGTCTCATTGCGATGCCTGTTCTTTCTTGTTCGACACGGGATCGAGAGGGGTGAATGTGCGAGAGGGCAGAATGCACTTCCGTTTTTCAATCGTTCTGCGTCCTTCTGCTCCTCCTCTCTCTCCCTCCTCGCATGCTCCGCTCTCAACTAGTCGGTACCTGGAGCCCCCTATCGAGCGCTTCAAGTCGCTCGGCGAACCACACATCGAATCGGATCCGAATTCCGAGCACATTGCGAAGAGACAAGATCTGCTCTGGCGCCGAAAAACTTCTTCGACCCCAGCCACCCTCTTCTCGCCCCGCAGTTGGAACAGCAGCAGCAGCCATGGCCTCTTCCCCTCCTCCTCCTCCCGCGAAGCCCCTGGTCTACTTCGTCACGGGGAACCAGAACAAGCTCAGGGAAGTGGTCGCAATCCTGGAAGAGGCGGCGGCCGAGGGGGGGTCCCCTCTGCCGTGCGAGGTGCGGGCCCTCGATATCGACCTCCCCGAGCTCCAGGGCGACCCCCGAGAGATCGCCACGGCCAAGGCCGAGGCGGCCGCGGGAGTCGTGGCCTCGCGAACGAGCTCGGGGGATGAAGACACCGCGTCCGCCGTGATCGTCGAGGACACGAGCCTGTGCTTCGACGCGCTCAAGGGGCTGCCCGGGCCGTGAGTGCGGCTCTCTTTTTGACTTCGAGTCGGAGAGTGTTTTTTTTTGTCGAACCCGTCTCTTTCCTCTCTCTGAGAACGTTTGCCTTGTCTCCCCCCCCCCTTTCCCCACAATAAAAATATCCTTTCAATAGCTACGTCAAGGACTTCCTCAAGGCAATCGGCCCCGAGGGGCTGCCGAAGCTCCTGTCCGGATTCGACGACGACGGAGCTTATGCGCAATGCGTTTTCGCCTTTGCCCGCAGTCCTCCCTCCTCCTCCTCCTCCTCCGCTCGCGTCTTCGTGGGACGGACCCAGGGGAGCATCGCCCGAGCCCCTCGGGGGCCGAGGACTTTCGGGTGGGACTGCGTGTTCGTCCCCGGGGGCAAGGAGAACAACAACCCCGGGAGGCTGACGTATGCTGAGATGAGCCCGGAGGCCAAAAACGCGATCTCGCACAGGCGGAGGGCGCTGGACAAGCTGCGGGCTTTCCTGATGCAGGAGTATTCGTCGAAGGAGTGATTCGAGGACTTTATAAATCGGAGGACGGCGGCGGCGACGTCGTCGCACACGCTGCAAAGAAGAAGAGGAAGAGGAAGTTTTTTTTCCCTTCGACTCACTTCAAAACAAGCCAAAAAAAAAAGAGTGAGCTTCAAAATCTTCTCTCCCTCTCTGTCTCTCTTTCCCTCTGATGCACGCGCGCGGTGCCTCATCGGCACCGCCATCATCCTCTTCGTCTTCTTCTCCTCCTTGTCAGCGAATGCGCGTCGCGCAGAGAGCCGCCTCAGCGCTCGCCAGAAGATCGTCGACGCCGATTCTCCGCCTTCGCTGCCGCGCTGTTCCTTCGCTCCCGTCGTCGCTGTTGTCGTCGTGGCCATCAGCGTCTGGTCACATGGCAGCAGCCGCGAGCTCCCACGCGCAGCGCTCAAGCGTCGCGTCCCAGGCAGCGCAGGCAGAGGCGACCCCGACCTCCCCCTCTGCCGAGCCTCAGGGCCTGAAGAAGCTCCAGGTGAGAGGTGGTCGAGTGAGTTTTGTTCGAAGCGTCGTCAGATCGAAAAGAAACTCCCTCGCACGCTTTTTTCTCAACCTCCTGCTCCTCCCCCCCCCTCCCCCCCCGTGGTGACAGGACTTGCGATGGCGCTCCACCTTCGCCTCTGCCCTCCCCGCCGACCCGGACACCTCCAACACCGTCCGCCAGGTCTCGGGGGCAGCCTTCTCCTTCGTGGCCCCGACGCCGACGTCGGGGGCTGGGTCGGAGGCCGTCGTTGCGGTCTCGCGCGAGGTCGCCGCCGACCTGCTCGGCCTCGACCCGCGCGAGTGCGAGACGAGCCGCGCCTTCGCGGCGCTCTTCGCCGGGAACGTGCCCGAGCACGAGCTGCCGCCCGGGATGCGCCCGTACGCGGCAGCCTACGCGGGGCACCAGTTCGGGAGCTTCGCGGGGCAGCTCGGGGACGGGAGGGCGATCTGCCTGGGCGACGTCGAGGCCGCCCCGGGCCCGACCTCCTCCCCCCGCTCCTCCCCCCGCTCCTCGCCGCCGTCCCCGCCCTTCCCGCCCTACCCTCTGCCCAACCCCGCGGGCTTCTACGAGCTCCAGCTGAAAGGCGCCGGGACGACCCCGTACTCGCGCTTCGCCGACGGGCGCGCGGTGCTCCGCTCCTCCGTGCGAGAGTTTGTCGCCTCGGAGGCCATGCACTCGCTGGGGGTCCCGACCACGCGCGCCCTCAGCCTCGCGCTCACGGGCGACCGGAGCGTCGTCCGGGACCAGTTCTACGACGGGAGGGCCAGGCTGGAGCCCGGGGCGGTGGTCTGCAGGGTCTCGCCCTGCTTCGTGCGGTTCGGGAGCTTCGAGCTGCCCGCCGCGCGCGAGGACCCGGCGCTGGCCCGCAAGCTGCTCGACTTCGTCGTCGAGAAGCACTACCCGCACCTGGCCGCGGCCTCCTTCGCCCCCTCCAACAGGTCTCCGGGGCTGCCCCTGCTGCTCGAGGTGGCGGAGCGCACGGGGAGGACCGTCGCGGCGTGGCAGGCGTGCGGGTTCGTGCACGGGGTGCTGAACACGGTAAGGAAGACAGGCTTTTCCGTTCGTTTCTCGAGTTTTTTTTTTCGAGGGGAAAAACGAGAAGCGACGATGACGGCGGGTTCTTCTTTTCTCCACTTCCAACGACCTCGAACGTCTTCCCCACCACAAAAAAATCATTTCAGGACAACTGCTCCATCCTCGGGGAGACCATCGACT
>Ga0315287_10005073_pt1 | contig 12928 bp, 11 predicted proteins | sample YL17G11_0_MG_FD_205037 | JGI IMG/M metagenome (GOLD analysis project Ga0315287, IMG submission 205037) | Sediment microbial communities from Yellowstone Lake, YNP, Wyoming, USA - YL17G11_0 | ecosystem: Environmental > Aquatic > Freshwater > Lake > Sediment | place: USA: Wyoming | collected...
TACGGATGGCGGCCGTATGCCCAGAAACACCACGAGTCCCGCTTCACGAGATTCGTTGAGTGCTATTGGCTGCCGAAGAAATTCGGATTCGAAAGGCGCAAGGCGCACCTGTCGAGCCTGGTGCTTACGGGACAGATGAGCCGGGCAGAGGCACTCGAGCGGGTCGCCACTCCGGAACTCGACGAACACACGCTGAAGGAAGAGTTCGACTTCGTGGCGAAAAAGCTCTCCCTGGCCCCAGGGGAACTACAGGCTCTCTTCGACGGTCCAAGTAAGACCTACCGAGACTACAAGAACAAGAAACAACTGATCACGCTCGGCACCACGTTGATGAGGGCCGTCGGTGTCGAGAGACGAGTGATTCGATGACGACCATCGTCGACTACGGCCTCGGTAACATTCGGGCATTCGCTGCAGCGTACAAGAAGCTCGGAATACCGATTGCCACGGCGTCGACTCCCGCGGACCTCGTGCGCGCCACGCGAATCATCCTGCCGGGCGTCGGGAGTTTCGACAACGCCATGATGAAGCTCGTGAAATCGGGCCTCCGAGAAGCGCTGAACCGGCTGGTGCTGGTCGACAAGGTCCCGGTTCTCGGCGTCTGTGTCGGAATGCAGATGCTTGCTCGGCGCAGCGAGGAAGGCGCCATGGACGGCCTCGGCTGGATCGATGGAGAGGTAAGGAAGTTCAGCCCGTTCGTTGGGGGACGTCCGAGGCGAGTGCCGCATATGGGCTGGAACGATGCGCGCGTGGTTCGAGCGAACAAGCTCTTCGAAGGGTTGGAGGGCGCGCGCTTCTATTTCCTGCACTCGTACTTCTTCGAGTGTCACCAGGATGCGGACGTTCTTGCCGTCGCGGACTACCATGGTGACTTCGTCTGCGGCACGAATGCGGGCAACGTCTTCGGGGTGCAGTTTCACCCGGAGAAGAGCCACCACTGGGGCAGCCGCCTACTGGAGAACTTCGCCGCTCTCTGATCCCCGGCGGCCGGGTCAACGGGCGGGGTTGGCCGGTGTGGCCCTTCGGCAGGCCGACGACACGAGAGGGGCACGCGTGCGGAATTCACACCTGACACAGGAATGCGCGGGCCGGCCAGACCAGGCCATCGAGTTCAGACCGGACCCGGTATCCTCGCGTGAACGCGTCGGCCGCCTGCGCGGTTCCGCGGGTCGGTAGCGCGAACATGCACGGTGAAATCGCGAGCGTGACAGGCGGGACTGGAATGGTCGGAGCGGCGATCGTTCAACGGCTGGTCTCGCGGGGCTACGCCGTTCGGATATTGACCCGTTCCTCGGCCCGTTCAGACAACGGCATCGAGTACGTGCGTGGCGCACTGGATGACGAAGACGCGATCCGGCGACTGATCGCAGATGCGACGGCCGTCTTTCACTGCGCGGCTGAGTTGAGGCGGACGCCGCTCATGTGGGACGTCAACGTCGCGGGCACCGAACGGTTGGTGACGCTGATCCGGGCGGAACCCGTCAGGAGCTTCTGCTTCATCAGCAGCGCTGGCGTCGTCGGGCTGACCGACGAGAAGTGGGTGACGGAGGACACGCCCTGCAACCCGCAGAACAGCTACGAGCGCAGCAAATGGGCGGCGGAGCAGGTGGTTGCCGGGGCCGGGATGACTGACTGCCAGATGATCATCCTGCGGCCGACGGATGTCATTGATGACCGCCGACCCGGGGCGCTCGCGCTGCCGATGAGAGGGACGTGGCGCGACGTTCTACAGGTCGTGCTCAAGGGTGCCGAGTGCGCTCACGTCGTTCATGCGGCAGACGTGGCTGCGGCGGCGCTGTTTCTGGTCGACCGCGGCCTCCCTGGTGTTCAGCGTTACTTCGTGTCCTGCGATGACGACCCGCTGAATACGTTCGCAGGGCTATGGTCGCTCTACGCGGGCATGAGGCGGAACACTCCATCGGGCGCCGGACGACCGTTCGTGCACGTGCCACGGATTGTGCCCCATCTGCTGAGAAGCGCCCTGCGAGGGCCCGCGAATCTAGGCGACGTGAGATATTCCCCCGCCAAACTGCTGTCCGAGGGATTCCAGTACGACGTGGGCCTCACAGGCTGTGTGCGCAGACTGGTGGACCGGCAGGCCCGCGAACGACCTCCTCGGGTCTCAAGATGACCTGCGCTCTTGACCCTGCCTCGATGAACGGTCCAATCTCCGGCTGATTCGGGTCCGAGTGAGCCCGTCCGTCGAGATGCGTGATCCATTCAAGCCATGACCGGACACTACTGATGCTGCGTCCACGAGTCATTCCATGCCTGCTGGTCAAAGACGGGGGGCTCGTCAAGACCGTCGGTTTTGCCAGCCCGAAGTACGTCGGTGACCCGATCAACGCCGTGAGAATCTTCAATGAGAAGGAAGTCGATGAACTGATCGTCCTGGACATCGATGCCACGACGAAGGGGCGCGAACCGGACTACATGATGATCGAGCATCTGGCATCGGAGTGCAGGATGCCGCTGTGCTATGGAGGCGGGGTGAAGTCCGTCCAACAAGCGCAGCGAATCATCGCTTTCGGCGTTGAGAAGATCGCGATCAGTTCGGCTGCGGTGCTGAATCCGCAGCTCGTGTCCGATCTTGCGGAGTGTGTCGGCGCGCAGAGCGTGGTTGTCGTGCTCGACGTCAAGCGAGCCGCCGTGCCTGGCCCGTACGAGGTGTGGGTGGGCAACGGACGTGAGAACACGCACCTGCGCGCGGCTGAACTGGCGGCTGATCTCGAAGGTCGAGGCGCGGGGGAGGTTGTCGTCAATTCCATCGAGAACGATGGGCTGATGAGCGGCTACGACCTCCACCTCGCGGAGGAGGTGCGTTCGGCCACGAGGGGACCGCTGACCGTGATGGGTGGGGCGGGGTCGCTCGAGCATATCCGCCAACTGGTCGGCGCTCTTGGTGTCGTCGGCGCTGCCGCGGGAAGCCTCTTCGTGTTCAAGGGCGTGCACAAGGCGGTCCTCATCAGCTACCCCAGCAGGTTCGATCTGGACGCGCTCGTCCCGGCTCCGGCGTGATCGGCGCGCGTTGGCGGCGGAGCCGGCTGCGGCAGGCGCGCCAACACGCGCCGCCGGGAATGCCGTGGCCGCCCCCACGAAGGTGGCCGCATCCGCCATCGGCGTGAACCCTACAGGGGATCGCCTGCCGGTCAATCTACTCCTGAGAACAGAGGCGACATGCAGAGCGGGCAGCGACAGCGGACGGTCCACCTGGTGGAGATCGGAAGCGACCTCAAACACGCCGTTCGCACGGCGATGGAGCACGCCGGAATCCTCGCCAGAATCGGAAAGGGGTCGCGGGTGGCGCTCAAGCCCAACCTGACGTATCCGTACTACAGGCCTGGCGTGACGACCTCGCCGGCGGTCATCGAGGCTGTGGTCGAGATCCTCTCCGAGCGGACGAACGCGGTGGCAATCGTCGAAACGGACGGAGGCTACGGCGCGTGGAAAGCCGTGGAGGCGTTCCATGGACACGGGATCTACGCCCTTCGCGAGAGGTTCGGGTGTCAGGTCATCAACCTCTGCGAGGAGGAGAGCGAACACATCGAGTTCAAAGCCCGAGGAAGAACCAGGCAGGTCTTGCTGCCCAAACGGCTCCTTCACGACACGGACCTGCTGATCACGATGCCGGTACCGAAGATCCACTGCATGACCGGCCTGACCCTGAGTTACAAGAACCAGTGGGGCTGCGTGCCGGACACGATGCGGTTGCGTCGTCACTACATCTTCGACGAGGCGATTCTCGCCATCAATCAGCGCCTGAAACCGGTTGTTCTCGGCGACGGGACGTACTTTCTCGACCAGAATGGCCCGATGGAGGGCGTGTCGGTAGCGATGAACCTGATCATCGGAGCCACGGACACCGGCGCGTTCGACCGCTACGTCTCCGAACTCATGGGGTTTCCATGGCGCCGGGTCGGCCACCTTCGACTGGCGGCCGCCCTCGGCGACATGCCGGCTGACCTCCGGGAAATCTCCTGCAATGTCCCGCCCGGCGTGGCGCGCAGGCAGGTCTTCGGCCTGCGGCGCACAGCGCGAAACTGGGTCGCGCTGGCGGGATTCAAGAGTCGATTCCTGACCTGGCTCGGGTACGAATCATGGTTCGGCCGAGTCGTCCTACATGCGGTTCTGTATGCCATCTTCGGCCGTCCCGTGAAGCCGATGCAACCGGGAGGCGGCCGGGAACACGGGTAGTCGGGGGAGTATGGTGTGATCGCTCTGACGAGGCCGTCTGTGAACGGCCGTGCCGTGGGTCATCCATGACGTTGTGTTGCGTTCCTAACTTCGGCATCACGCGAATCGGCACGCATCAGTACGCGGAGCAGCACGCAGTCCAGTTCTTGGAGGAGCTGGCGGCAGGGCTGGGAGGGATCGTTGTCTGCGCACCTGACGTCGCTGGTCGTGAGGGGACGCGGCTCCATGGCTACGAGATCACCGGCAGGCACGGCATCGCGACCGTGACCCGGAGATGGTCCGTCAAGCACAGGTTGATCTTCTACGGGTTGTCGGTCTTCTGGCTTCTCCCCACCATCCTCCGCTCGGACTTTCTTTACATCTTTCTGCCGGGGCGGCTGGGCGTGATCGCGGCTGTGTTGGCCACAATCGTCAGACGTCCCTACGGCGTGTATCTAAGAGGCAGCCGGATCGATCTGTTTGGCTCAGCGTTCACGCTGTCACGGTCAAGGTTCGTGCTGGCCGCCGGCCCATACCTCCGGGACGTTGCCGCCCGCTACTGCGATCGTTGCGAGCTGGTGTCACCGATGTTCGACATCGGGGTGGAGGATCTTGAAGTGCATCGCGTTCAGCGTCACCAGCGCGAGGCGTGGCGGCTGCTCTATGTCGGTGCACTTGACGAGGCGAAGGGCACGTTCGAGCTGCTGGACGCGGTAGACATCCTGGCGCGGCGAGGCCTGGCGGTCAAACTTGATCTCGTCGGAAACTGGATGGATGAAGAAGCCGGCAAGCAGGTGCAGGCGGAAACCGGTGAGGGCGGCGTGGCGAGCTTCAGGGGCGCCGTGGATGATCGAGGCTTGGTAAAGGGTCACTATCTCGACGCCGATCTGTTCGTGTTTCCGAGCCATTCAGAAGGCTTTCCTCGGGTGCTCTACGAGGCGATGTGTTTTGCGCTTCCGGTCGTGACGACCATGATTGATGGTATTCCGTCTGTCATGCACGCTGGCGTGAACTGCGTAGCCGTTCCGGTCGGAGACGCCGCGGCGCTAGCGGAGGCGATTGACCAGACATTGAAGGACGTCACGCTGCGCGAGACACTGGCCGCAGGTGGCCTGGCGACGATGAGGAGGGTCTTCGCGGGACACAAGACCAGCCATGCGCGTCAGGTCATCGAAAGGGTTCGGCAGTCAGGTGGAAAATGCCGGGTGGGCGTGGACGGCAAATGAGGCAAACCGGCAGACCGACCGTGCTGGTGTTTGTTGGTCACTACCTCCCAGGATGCAAGGCCGGTGGCATTCTGCGCTCCGTCGAGAATTCGGTCGACCACCTCCACCGGGAGTTCGAATTCAGGATCGTCACCCGCGACCGGGACCTCGGTGACAAGACGCCGTATCCGAAGATCACGCATCGAGCATGGCAGAGGGTCGGGCATGCGGACGTGTACTACCTGCCGCCGGACGGAGAGTCCCTCGCAGAGCTGCGGGCCGTCGTTCAGAACACCACGCACGAACTCATTCGGCTGAACAGCTTCTTCGATCCGCTGACCGTGAAGGTGCTGTTCAACCGTAGACTCGGCCGAACAGGACGCACGCCCATCATCCTCTCCCCGTTCGGGGAGTTCGCGTGGGCATCGCTCCGGCAGAAGTACGTGAAGAAGGCACTCTTCATGTGGGTCGCGCGGCTCATCGGGCTCTACAGCCCGGTACTCTGGCATGCGTCGAGCGAACTGGAAGCCGAGGACATCAAGACAGTCATGAAGATCAGTCCTGAGGCGATCCGTGTCGTGAGCGACTTGCCAACCGTGTTCGGCGCGGAGGTCCCCGGACGGCCGTGTGCAGCGCCCGCGCGTGATGGCCTGCGCGTGACGTTCTTTTCGCGCATCTCGCCGGAGAAGAACTTGGACATGGCGCTGAGGATACTGAACCGAGTGAGGACCAAGGTCACCTTCGACATTATCGGCCCTATTGAGAACGTGGCGTACTGGGAGAAGTGCCGGCGGCTCATCGAGGAATTGCCGGCACACGTGAAGGCAAGGTCCCTCGGCAGCATCACCCCGTCACAGGTGATGGAGACGCTCGGTCAGTATGACGTCCTGCTTCTGCCCACCGGAGGAGAAGCGTACGGCCACGTCATCGCTGAATCCCTCACGGCCGGAACAGCCGTCCTTATCAGCACGAACACACCATGGCGTAACCTGAGGGCGCGAGGGTTCGGCTGGGATCTGCCGCTGGACGACATCGACCCGTTCGTACGTGTGCTGGACGAACTCGGATTGGCGGACGAGGAGGCCCACCAAGAACGACGCCGGGTGGTCAGGGAGAACATGAGACGGCTGCTGTCGGAGTCCTCCACGTTGGAAGACAATCGGCGGCTCTACTCTGATGCGCTCGCGCGCGGCGGAGACCTTAGAGACGGCGGACGTTGAGGCGGCTGGCCCGCCTCCGAGCCCTGTTTCGGTTCGACCTCGGCGTGCGGGTGATGGCCTGATCGTCCCCTGGAAGCTCGGGTGGCCGCCGCGGCGGCCACCCGGGCCCTTCCGGGAATCCCGAACCCGGACGCCGCGGCCGCTCGGTTCCGCGTCCGACAGAAGCGACGTTAATCTGATGGCGCACGTCCTCGTGCTCACGCTTGTCTTTCCACCTGATGGCGTCTCGACGGCCGTCATCATGGGTGAGTTGTCGGCCGATCTCGCGAAAGCCGGCCATGACGTGACCGTGGTCACAACCGTCCCGCACTATAACCGCGACCCCGAGGCCGAGTCGCGCCAGCCGCTTGTTCGCATGTGGGGCCCGCTGTTGTACCGCAGCGAATTCCACGGCCTGCGGGTCCTGCATGTCGGTATGCCGAGAAAGAGCAGGAAGTTGCTGTCACGACTGTTGGCATGGACCCAATTCCACGTGCTGAGCCTCGTTGCGGCCGTCTCGCTGGTTCGGCGGGTGGACGTGATCCTCGCACCCTCGCCGCCGCTGACCATCGGCGTGTGCGCCTGGCTCCTCGGATGCCTCTATCGTGCCCCGTACGTGTACAACGTTCAGGAACTGCACCCCGACATTGCGATTGCGCTGGGGGCGCTCAGAAACCGCCAGGCGATTGCCGTGCTCCTGGCGCTCGAGCGCTTCGTGTATGCGCGGGCCCGGGTCATCACCGTCATCGCCAGCCGGATGCGGCAGCGGGTTCTTCAGAAGTCGGTGCCCGCCGGGAAAGTCCGCCTGATCCCGAACTTCGTCGATGTCGACAACATGGCGCCAGGCCCGAAAGCCAGCGCGTTCGGTCGTGCGCATGGGCTCGACCGGGCATTCGTGGTCACCTACGCAGGGAACATGGGCCCGGCACAGGGGCTGGACACGATTCTGGACGCGGCAGCGCTTCTGGCCAGCGAGCCGGACCTCACCTTCCTGCTGGTCGGGGAAGGTGTGCTGCACGACGAACTGCGAGTGACGGCCCGGGCTCGAGGCCTGGCCAACGTCCTGATCCTGCCGCATCAGTCGTACAGCGTGGTTCCCGAGATCTATGCCGCGTCCGACCTCTGCGTCGTGCCACTGGCCGCCAACGCCGCGTCCGATGCCGTTCCATCCAAGGTGTATCGGATCATGGCGTGCGCGCGGCCGGTGCTGGCCTGTGCCGATCCCGACTCCGACCTGGGCGAACTCGTCAAGCGTGCAGGCTGCGGCACGGTCGTTCCACCGGGATCACCGGAGAAGCTCGCTGAGGCCGTGCATGACGCGATGCGCAATCCGGCCGCCTGCGCCGAGATGGGCAAGGCCGGCAGGGCGCATGTGCTAGCCCACTACGCTCGTGATTCCGTCAGCGGGCAGTACGAGGCCCTGATTCGGGAGGTGGCGGGCGCATTGTCCCGGCACGTGGACGCACATGGCTGAACGGACGGTCCTCGTGACCGGCGCGACGGGCGCGGTCGGGCCGCAGGTCGTGCGCGCATGCCAGGCGGCGGGTTACGCCGTTCGAGCGCTCTCGGTCGACGTGCCCGAGGTGGGTGTGCTGCCGCCCGGGGTCGACGTGCGTGTCGGAGATGTCTGCGATGGTCACACCGTCCTCTCGGCTGTTGCGGGCGTGGAAGTGATCGTGCATCTCGCAGCGCTGCTCCATCAGTTCGACAGCGGGGCCGATCTGGAGGCGGAGTACGAGCGCGTCAACGTCGGTGGCACCGACAACGTCGTGCGTGCCGCGGTCGCCGAAGGTGTCAGACGAGTGGTGCTGCTGAGCACCATCGCCGTCTACGGGCCTTCATCTCGACACCCCAGTGACGAGAACACCCCGCCGAACCCGGACACTGCCTACGGACGGACGAAACTGGCGGCTGAACGAGTCGTCCTGGCCGCAGAGCGCGGTGGACTGCCCATCGGAACGGTCCTGCGATCGGCGGCCGCTTATGGCTCGCGCGTCAAGGGCAACTACCGGCGCCTTGCCGTGGCGATCGCGCGGCGCCGGTTCGTCCCGCTGGGGCCCGGCACGAATCGGCGGACGCTGGTGCACGACCATGATCTGGCGCGCGCAGTCATCCTGGCCTGTGAACACCCTGCCGCGGCGGGGGCGGTCTTCAACGTCTCAGACGGTGCGGTGCACACGCTTGCGGAGATCGTGGCCGTCATCCATCGGGCCATCGGCCGGCGGCCGCCGCGGTTTCGCGTGCCGTTGGCGGCCGCGCGAGCTGCGCTTGGCGTCTGCGAGAGTGCGGCTCGAATGGCCGGAGTCCGCCCGCCCGTCTCCAGGGCGCTCCTGCGGAAGTACTCCGAGGATACTGCGGTGGACGCCACGCTGATTCAACGGATGCTAGGGTTTACGCCCGTCGTCGGCCTGGACCGCGGCTGGCGCGAGACGATGGCGGCCCTTCGCCGGGCTGGGGCGTGGTAGCGCTGGGCTGCCTCGCTGAGGAAGCGGATCCAGCCGATGCCGGCCTGAGGCACGCACGGTGAGCAGATGAAACAGCACAAGCCACGGACGCCCCCGGCATGCTGAGCCAGCTCCTCTGGGCTGCCATCGCGGGGCTGCTAGCTTCCGTTGCGCTCGTTGCCGCAACTAGAGACTTGGCGCGGCGGCGAGCGTTCCTCGACCACCCCAAAGAGAGAAGCCTGCACGTTCGTCCAACTCCTCGTGGCGGAGGCGTTGGCATCGTGGTGCCCGTGCTGGTGTGTCTGGTGGCGCTGGCCGCGGCACACCCCGCCGCGCGTGCCTCGCTTGCCTGGATTGCCGCGGTCGGGGTGGTGCTGGCCGCAGTGGGTCTCATCGATGACGTCCGGAGCCTGCCCGCTCTCACGCGCCTTCTCACGCAAGCGTGTGGCGCCGTCGCCTTGACGGCCGCCCTCGGCCACTGGCGCGTGTTCGACTGGCCGGGACTCCTGGCCCTCAATCTCGGGTGGCTCGGGTTTCCGCTGACGGTCGTCCTCGTCGTGGGCCTGACCAACGCGTGCAACTTCATGGACGGCATCGACGGTCTCGCGGGGACGCAGGGTGCGGTCGCGGGGTTGGGCTGGGTCGGCGTCGGGCTGACCACGCAGGATCCCTGCGTGGCGACAACCGGTGCGGTGCTCACGGCGGCGAGCCTGGGGTTCCTGGTCTTCAACTGGCCACCTGCGTCGATCTTCATGGGTGACGTCGGAAGCTCGTTCCTCGGCTTCGTGCTGGCCGCACTGATTGTGCTGGCGGCCCCGCGATCGCCGGCAACCGCCCTGGCGGGGGTACTGTTTGTCTGGCCCTTCGTGTTCGACACCACGCTCACACTGCTGCGTCGTGCGAGGCGGGGCGAGGACCTCTTCTCTGCGCACCGATCTCACCTGTACCAGCGGCTTGTCCTTGGAGGAGTGTCGCATCGGACCGCGACGCTGACCTACGGCGCGCTTGCGCTCGTGGGCGTGGGCACCGGTCATGCGGTGGCGCGTGGAGCGACAAGCGCCTCTCTCGCGGGCGGGCTCTCTATCGCTGTGCTTGCGGCTGGGCTCTGGATGGCTGTAATCTGGCGTGAACATGCGGCGCGTGCGGGCGCCGGACGTGGCGCCCGGGGATCGGGTGATACCGGACCAGGCAAGGGCTGAACACGGCACCCCAAGTTGAACGACGCAATCCTCGCGCGCATCCTCGCAGCCGTGAAGCGGCTGGTCCTTCGCGTCCGCCGGCCGATTGCCGTCCTGGTGTACCTGGGCCTCTCCTGGGCGGCGAACGCCCTCGCGTTCCTCTTGCGCTTCGACGGCGCTGTGCCCGCCGAGTACTGGGCAGCCCATCTGGCAATGCTGCCCTGGCTGCTGCTGGCTCGAACCGCCGGTTTCATGGCCTTCGGGCAGTTCCGGGGACTGTGGCGCTATGCCAGCCTCTATGACCTCCGCCTCATCGTCATGGCGGTGTTCTCGAGTTCGATAGGGTTCTTCATCCTGGTCCGGTGGGTGTTCGGGCGGTTCAACTACCCCCGGTCGGTGTATCTGGTTGACGGGCTGGTACTCATTGCCCTCCTTAGCGCGCTGCGCATGGCCCGACGGACGTATCACGAGATGCGGCCGTCACCACGCGGCAAGCGGGTGCTGATCGTCGGCGCGGGCAACGCTGGTGAACTGATCGTCCGCGACATGCAGCAGAGCCTGGACTACGACTACCAGCCGATTGGGTTCGTGGACGATGAACCGGGCAAGCAGGGTGAGCGCATACGCGGCGTGCCGGTCCTGGGCACGCGAGCGGACCTGGCTCGCGTGATCGAACGAACCAAGCCGGACGACGTGCTGATCGCGATGCCCTCGGCACCACCGGCGGTGATCCAAGAGGTGGTGCGCGCCCTACAACCCTTCCACCTCAACATCAACACACTGCCGAGACTGAGCGAGATCGTCAGCGGCAAGGTGGCGGTGGGGCAAATCCGCAAGTTGGCCATCGAAGACCTACTGGCGCGCCCGCCCGTGGGCCTTGACCCGACGCCAGTGCGAGCGCTCGTGGCGGACCGGTGCGTGATGGTGACGGGCGCCGGCGGGTCCATCGGGTCCGAGCTCTGCCGCCAGATCGCTCTGCTGGGGCCGACGACCTTGGTGCTCTATGAGCGATATGAGAACAGCTTGTTTGCCATCGCCAATGAGCTCAGGGACCGTTGGCCTGCCCTCGACGTGCAGTCGCTCGTGGGTGACGTCTGCGATGCCAATCGCCTGACGAGTGTGTTCGCGCGCTACCCCCCGCACGTCGTATTTCACGCCGCCGCGCACAAGCACGTGCCGCTGATGGAACTCAGCCCGGGCGAAGCGGTGAAGAACAACGTGTTCGGCACGCAGCAGCTTGTTGAGGTGGCGTCAGGGGCCGGCGTCGAGCGTTTCATCCTGATTTCCACCGACAAGGCCGTGAACCCCACCAGCGTCATGGGGGTCTCGAAGCGCGTGGCCGAGATGATCATCCAGTCGAAGGACACGTCGTCGCGGACCGTGTTCGCCGCCGTGCGCTTCGGCAACGTGCTCGGCAGCAACGGGAGCGTCGTGCCGCGATTCCTGGAGCAGATCAAGGCCGGCGGGCCCGTGACGGTCACGCACCCCGACATGCGGCGCTATTTCATGCTGATTCCAGAAGCGGTGCAGTTGGTGATGCACGCGGCGGCGATGGCGGAAGGCGGTGAGGTGTTCGTGCTCGAGATGGGCGAACAAATCAGAGTGCTCGACATGGCCCGCACGCTCATCCGCCTGTCCGGATTCGTGCCGGATGACGACATTCCCATCACCATCACGGGCCTCAGGCCGGGCGAGAAGCTCTACGAAGAGCTCGTCGGGAACGAGGAGTCAGTGGAGCCGTCGGGCATGGAGAAGATCAACAGGCTGCGGCGGGATCACCCCATTGACGCCGCGACCTTGGACCGGCACCTGGAGGCGTTGCGGCGAAGCGTCGCGGGGGAGGGTCCGGGCGGTAACCGGTATGCCAGCACCCTCGTCTCCGTGCTTCAGGAACTGGTGCCCACCTACACGCCGGAACCCGACACCCTTCGGCCCTTTGGCCTCTAGGCCGACATGGGCCTTCTGAACGCGTGATGAAGCAGGCAGCCAATCGGCACGAGCAGGAGCGACAGTATCAGCACCAGCAAGAGGTAGAGCACGACAGTCCGGAGCGTCAGTGATCGGTGGGTCTGCGAGATGAACGGCTCCGTGACGGCGAACATGGTTGTGGTCGGATTCAGGTTCAGCGCTGAGAGCTCTTTGTAGATCGCCGCGGTCTGTTCGATAGCCTTGACAATCTCGCCGAAGGCCTCGGCGGATCGGTTCTTGATCAACGCCACCATCTCCAGAGATCCGACCGTCCGGCCGCTTGATGCTCGCAGTTCCTTCGCGAGGTCCTCGTAGTACGCGGCCTCGCGGCTCCTCGCCGCCATCGTCTCGCTTTCCGCAATGACGCGGTCTATGAGCTTTCGCTTGTACTCGGAATCTTCCTTCGCCGTGGAAAGTTCCATAATCTGTTCAAGGAACGACTGATCGAGTTGGGGAGAGACCGCGTTGCCGGCAGCGCCTCCCGCTGAAGTTGCCGCTCCTGCTCGGGGGTCGCGCACCGGTATTCCACCTTGCGCTGAGAACACCCCTACAGACTCCTGTAGCGCCTGAACCCGGGCCGCGGACTCCACTTGCTCCTGGCGCAACTGGAACAACTGGTTGGCGGCGTAAATCGACAAGACGCGAGCGTTCTTCGTGATGCCCTCGGATCGGATCAGCCCCAGGAGCGGTTCCAGCTTGAATCGGACGACGTCCTCGAGTCCCGCCCGCACTTCCGCGAGCGTCATTCGATCTGCTCCGAC
>Ga0315287_10005076_pt1 | contig 12925 bp, 10 predicted proteins | sample YL17G11_0_MG_FD_205037 | JGI IMG/M metagenome (GOLD analysis project Ga0315287, IMG submission 205037) | Sediment microbial communities from Yellowstone Lake, YNP, Wyoming, USA - YL17G11_0 | ecosystem: Environmental > Aquatic > Freshwater > Lake > Sediment | place: USA: Wyoming | collected...
GAGGACGCCGAACTGGGCAAGCGCGGTGCACATGATCTGCCACTCGACGGGGACGGGGTTTACCACGAGCACGTCGGGGGGCGAGAAGGTCCACATCCCCCTGGACATCCGGGGGAATAGCGTACTGGCCTCGCTCGGCGACAAGGTGTAGAGGACAGTCTGCTCTTCCAAGGTCAGTTGCGAGATGGCCATTGTCTTCCACCGCCGAGCGGCGCCCTCTTTGCCGTAGAGGAGCCGGGTGCTGCCTTCGGACAGGGCCAAGATGGTCTCGCGCTGCTGGATGAGACTGGCGAATTTTTCTTCGATGTCGGCCATCTTGTTGTTTATTTCGCCGGTTCGTTGTTGATGTGCAGGATGTCCTTTGCGGCCGAAACAAAGCCGGCCAGCCGGCCGTCCCGCGTGTTCTCCGCCCGGGCGCACGCGCGGAGGAACAGGCTGCGCGCGACCGGGTGTGCGGCGAACCGGCCCTTGGCGCGGCACGCGTCGATCGTCTTCTTCGCGGTGTGCAGCGCTTCTTCGACACCGCGCCGGCCGCGGGCGGAGGATGGCGGCAGGTCGATGGCCATTATTTGGTCGTCGGTTGCGTCGGATGCGGTGCGGGCCGTCTTTATCTGGGCGAAGAGCTCTGCAGAGTCGACGATGTCGTGGGAGAAGGCGGATCTGGCTGCGGGGTGTACGGTGGGGGAGAAGAGCGGGCCCGCGGGTGTGTCGACGAAGGGAAAGAGGGCGCGGAGCACGTCGATGGTGAAGATTCCCGCGGTGTCGTCGCGGGCGGCGACGTGGATGGCGTAGCATGGGCGGCCGTCTGCGTCGATCCGGGTGTACTCTGTCTTGCATTCCTTCTCGAGCCGCTTTGCCAGCTCGTCGGGGGTCACCATCACGTCGCTTTCGCTGGCGCGGGTGGTGCAGGATCGCAGGATGCCGATGAAGAGGGGGTGGAGTTTGGGACAATCGACGTAGGCGAATGCGCTTTTGCGCAGGCCCCGTTTTCTCCAATCGCTCCAAGCCGAAAGCGGCATTGTGTTGTGACAAAAAGACGAAGTTTTAATCGATGGCGACATAGTCGTTGTAGGGGACGATGGTGTATATCATGCGGGGGGGAAAGATCTCGGCCTGGACGGTGAAAAAGACATCGTAGAGAAATCCATCGGACTTCTTCTCTGCCGTCTTGTCGTTGTCGTTCTTGTACTCGGCGCGGAGTCCCATCTTGGTGGGAGACGACATGACGATCCGGTTGACGTGGCTGTCGTAGGCCGGCACGACGATCTCTTCGATGAACGAGGCGGGGACGCGGAAGTACGGGCGCTCTCGTTCGATCGTCCACGCGACGCGCCCCCCTGTGCCTTGCGATGGAGATAGCGCCTCGATGACACGGCCGATGTACCCGTCGGTGAGGTCGGCGTCCTTCTGGTAGATCTGCGACGATCGGCCGGCGTCTTCGTTTGCACGCAGCCAATCTTCGTGGATACTTCGCATCTCATTGTATTGGTCGAGGGGCATCTCGGGGGGGACGATCGTCTCTCTGGCAGTACCGTCGTCCTTCTTGCCTCTGGCCTGCTTCTTTGCATAGTTGTCGCAAAGGTCGACGAGATAGTAGAATAGGAAGACGCCGTATGCCGACATGATCGGGACGGCATAGCATTTGTTGCTGACCGTCCCCCAATTCGCATACGACCCCGATCCCGATTTGCTCGTCTCGCACGACTCCGTGCCGTGAATGGCCACAACGTGCGGAGAGGCCTCCTCCTCGCTGCTGTAGACCATCTTGGCTGTCTCGCGCCGGTTGATGATCGCCTGGTACTGGGCTTTCTTGCTCCACGAGCACGCGACGGCTCGGTGATGCCTGTTTTGGATTCCGGTCAGATACAGCCCGATCGGACGCGGCTCGGTGGCGGAGCGGTTGTCGCCGACCTCGTCGATCCACACGCGATGGATCGATATCGCCCGGGTTGGCGAGTTTGCATCACTCGGCCGCATTCCCTTGAACCCGTCGGGGGCCACTAGTCCGTTGAAATAGTCCTCGATCGGCTGCATCGCCGACGACGTGCTCTGGGTGAACATAAATGAAGCGGGGGTTTCGTGCTCGTCGTTCACCTTCAGGTGAAAGGCGGCCGAGACCGGGGGCGTGCGGGCCGTCTCGGGAATGAAGAAGAGCATCTCGGCCGTCCACGACTGCTCGCACAACCAGAGGTCGAAGACGACCCGCTTGCACGCGCGCCGGGCTTTGTCGAGCCGGCTGGCGGACCACTCCTTGGCGGGATCGCGGTCGGGGGCGTCCCTGTGCACCTGGCCGATGGGCGCGCGCGGCGCGGACGCGGACACGGGGGTGTATGGGCGAGCGCGAGGCTGTTGGTAACTGGGCTCGATTGGCACGAGATCCGACGGGAGCGAGCCGTTGATGGTCCCCCCCCATGTGCTTGTAGGTTCCTGTCTGGGCGGGTATGCCATGGTGTTTCGTCTGCGAGTTGGGTCGAAAGTACTAACCACCAGCGAGAAAACACTGTGCCGCAGCGGGCGATGTCAGTTGACGAGGAGAATCTTCCGGGACCCTCACACCGATTCGCGATGTATCGGTCTTTCAATGGCCTTCTCGCCAGATTCAGCCACGTGCGTGCGCGGTGCGAACAGGGAAACGCGTTGCCCATCGATCCCCTTTTCGCCGTTGCTGCAACCGACCTCTTTGACGTGCCGACGGGGGATCCGCGCTACATAGTAATGACTCCCACGCGGCGCATCGGCGCCGTGAACTTCCACAACTACTGCATCCATCTGGCGATATCCGAGCGCGGATCGGCGCGCGTTGCGTCGTTTGAACTCAAGGATCCCTCCGCGGGGCTCGTCCGGGGTAACATAACGCTGCTGTTTGACGACGCAGAGGACGATGCCCAGACCCAGTATCACCTCGAGCGGATCTACGATGCACACGACCCGGCCGGACTCGATCGGATCTTTGACACCATGCTCTCTTCTCCGCCTGCGCCTCCGACGATCCAGCTCGAAGACCAATTCGACCTTTGCATTGCTGCGTATCTCAACGAACTTAAAGCAATATAATCCATTCGCCGGATCACGAACACGACTATTTTACTTCACAGGCGCATTCATGGCCTCCATCTTCCTCGTCTTGTGCATCCTCGCCGCCCCCGTCGTCGCCGGCCGTGCGAGCTACCCGTCCGAGCACACAGACCGCGCGGAGGTCGTCGTCGTCGATGCAACCGCCCAGGCCGCGACAATCATCGTCGGCGACGAGGTCGTTGTCGATCGCGGATCAGGGCTCCTGGCCGTCGTCTGCACATCGATCGACGCCGTCGTCGTCGATTCGGCAGCCCCCGCCCCGTTGCACGTCCGCCGATCAATCGTCCAGACAGACGACACCCGCGACCAGCTGGCGTCGCTCGACGCCGCGCGCGGCTTTGTCTTCCACTCGTCTCCCCCCGCACTCGACCCGTGCGCCATACTCTTCCCCAACCACACCCTCGGCGCACACACATCCCCCGTGCCCATGGACGCCCTCCGCGAAGACGGCGCGGTCTGGTTCCTGTGCGAGAATCCGCGCGCGACCCCGCCCGACTACGGCATCCTCCGCGTCCGCCCCGTTCTCGACGGGGCATTCGCCGTGATTCCCATCTACTTCTGGGTCCCCGCATGCGCTCCCGATGACAGACCCGCCCCGCCCGGAGCGGCGTGTCTCGTGGTCGAGTGCCCCCGCACCTTCCCCGACCTGGCGCCCGGAGACGCCGTGCACGACATCACGCTCTATGCACTGTCCGACGCCGATCGGGTGCTGGTTGACAGCACCAGGCTCGACTGCGCCCGCCCCTACGTGCTCTTCCCCGCCACCGCCGCCTACCAGATCGCCTACGTCGTCTCCGCCCCCGATGGCACCGTGCTGGCCCGGCAGGATCATCTCATCGGACCAACCGACGCCCTCGGCCCCACCCCGCCCCGTGCCAAGCCCGTCGCCCCCGCCCTGGTCCCCGTCCGGGCCGCCATCGCGCTTGAGCAGGACCAGTTCGTGCCCCGGTTCCCAGACAGCCCCGGCGCGTTCGCAGTCGCAACGGCGGACGAGGCTGCGCAGCCCGGCGACGTGTGGGTCGTGGAGATGAACGGCGTTTTCCTCGCAGCGGACGGCCCGTCCTTCCGATTCATCGTCCACTTTGGCCAGAGCTACCGCGCGCGGTTCTGGGTCACGCGGGCAAATGCGACGACCGCCACGCTGGCCGCCGTGCTGGACCCCCCCGAGCCCGGCTTCGTCCGCGAAACCCTGCCCCTCGCCCCCGACTGCGCAGGCTGGGCCGTGCCCGGCGTGGCGACAAACGTACCGTACACGCTTTCCGCCGGCGTCGTGACAGCTGCGGACGGCCATGTCCATCGGCTGCACCGGATCCCCGTCGATCCCACTGCGATCCCCGCGTGCGCGTCCGACGACTGGCCGGGCCAGGATCAATCGCCGGCTGATCCCCGGGTCGCGGTTTCGATCACCGTGTCGGTGTCGACGGATTGGCCGGATGGGCTGACGGACGACGAGGCGTGTGCCGGCATGGCGTTCGTCGTCTTCTCCTGCCAGACCGACTTCGATCGGCCCATTCTGATCGAATACGACGGCGTGCTCGTCCCCGTCGACAGAGAAAACCATGCGCGCGTCGCCGTCCCGCTGCCGGTCGCCATAGGCGCCGTCGCCGTGTACACCGACTGGGGCGCGCGGCTGCTCGGCGAGTACCCGGTGACCAACCTGGCGGCGAACGCCGTGTCGCCCGTTTCCGCAAAGCCCCCGTTCTCGCCCGCCGACCTCTTGCCCTACGTATCCGATGCCAAGCGCGGCCGCGTCCGCGTCGCCGCGAACCTCACCGACCGGACGGGCGAGCTCGTCGACGCCACCGCGCTGTATCCGGGCGTCTACCTCGCCACGGCATCCCGGTCCTTCTGGGCGCACGCGCGCGAGATTGTCTGCGTCTGGCGCGACCTCGTGACGATCCCGCTCGCCTCTGCGCCGTACGCCAGCATCGGCGCGATCACGTCGGAGACGGTGGCCCGATGCCCGGGGGGCGCGCGCGCGACGCCCTTCCAGGTCGCCGTCCGCGGCGCCGATGCGCAGCGACCGCTGGTTATCTGGGACGAGTCGGCGGGCCGCACCGAGCCGTTCTGCGCCGACCCGCCGTGCTCGGCGCGGATCGTCGCCCGCCCCGGCTGGTACCAGCTGCTCGACACGCAAACGGGGGAGTATTCCCTTCCGATCGAGCTCCAGGCCTCGCCGTACTCGGTCGAGCGGGACTTCCGGTTCCGCTTCCGACCCCGCGCGGCCACCCCCGGCGTCAACGCCCCCGTCCAGGACATCGAGTTTGTCTACCCCGCGGGGCTCCGCGTCGATCTGCGCGTGGCCGCGTGCCGGCCAAGATCGCCCCGCGATCGGTGCGGGGCGGACAACCTCCGCATCATTCGGGACGGACTGGCCGTTCTCGAGCACCTGCCCTACGCCGACTCGATCGTGCTCGATGTGATCGTCGCCGGCGCGTGCTCGTTCACGCGCGAAACGCATCTCCTCCCGCTCTCGTCGGGCTTGCCGGATCGGATCGAGCGGTTGGAATGCGCGATGAAGTGCGACGGGTCGATTGTCGTCACGCCGATGCTCCTCGACCCGCGCACGGGGAAGGAACACGCCGTTGCCGGCATCCCATACGCCACCTACCGCGGATCGGTCGACGGCGTCGTCCGCAGCGCCGCTCCGACAATGCACATCCCCGCCCCGCACTCCATCGGCACGCTGCGCGTCACCTACGCGATAGAGCAGAACGGGCGGGAGATCACGGCGGAGGCGGCCTGCGGACTGCCCGCGCGGATCGCCGTGCTGCCGCGCATCGACCTGCCGGTCTTCTGCCCGGGCGAGTCCGACGCGCGTGTCGCGTTCGGCGGACTAGACTATCCGGGCACCGTCGAGCATGCGGGGCAGATCTACGACGCGGCGGACCTGCGGATCCGCGGGCTGAGCGGCCTGGGCGCGGGAGACCACCGGTTCGTCTACCGGACGGGGGCATGTGTCGTCAAGGAGTCCCTCTACATTCCCAGCAAGGTCCGATACGCGGTCGAGGCGCGCGTCGCCCCCCATCCCGGGCTGGCCGAATCGTCGATCGAGCTGCTGCCCGGCGGGGAATTCGATGTGATCACCGCCGACATGGTCCTGCCCGAGTCCCGCGTGTACATCGACGACGACGGCGCGGGCACCACGGCGGTCGCCGGGCTTCCCAACGGGGGTGCGATCAGCATCATGGTGCCCTATCCCGAGACGTATGCCCACATCCGCATCGACTTCTGCCCGCGCCCCGCCGTGCTCTCGGCGGGAACACTCGTCCCACCCCCCGTCGCGTCGCCCCGCGTGCCCCCTGCAGAACCAAATGGATGTGTCACGACCCAGCCGGTGCACCGCGTCGCACTGGGCAGCCTCCCCCAGCCGGCGGAGATGCTGCGCGGAGCACACGCGGTGGCACACGGCGACGATATGCGGATCGACTATGTCGATGCGGCCGGATGTGGGTTTGCAATCCAATGGCTGCCCCTGGCTGATCCAGCCCCCCAGCGCAGAAGAGACGCGCCCGGTGTGGCGAGACGCCAGCGCCAGACGGTCTTCAGCGCCAGCTGCCGCATCGACCGCCAGCCATCCTGCCCGTCCTGCACCGACGCCGCCGTGCACGTCGATGTGCTCCCGTTCGCACACGGCCCGGTCATGTACGTCTGGTCCGACGGCGCCGTGCTCGACGATTCCGCGCGCGGGGGGCTTGCCGCCGGGACCTACATCGTGACGGCCGTCGAGCGCGGGGCAGACACGGCCCATTCGCCGTTCTGCGTCGTCGTTCTCCAGTCCGGCGTGGCCACACGCGTGACGGCCGTGCGCGTCAACCGACTGATCGGATGCGGCGCCGACGCACGGGCGGCTGCGAGCATCGTCGTGGTCGGATCGGCGACGGGCTATGCCATCACGCCGGACTCGGATCCCGCCGTCGAGCACTGCGCCGACCCCAGACTCCAGCCATCTGCCGTCTTTTCCCTCCCCTCGCCGGGTGGCGCGCCCCGGACGTACCGGACGGCGGTGTGCGACGGGGCGCTGGTGGTTGCCGGCCCCGACGTCGTGCACGAGTCGGCAGATCGCCCGCCGATGGTCGCGACGCCTGTCGATGATGTGTGTGCGCACACGGATGGGGGTTTTGCACTGCGGATCGAGAATGCATTCGGCGAGGTCGAGGCGCTGCGGGGGAACGAGTCGATCGAGACCAGGTTTGCCGATGGGATTCTGGCGGGCCCAGTGGAGGAAGAGGCAACGATTGCGATTGTGGACGAGCGCGATTGTCCGGTCTATGTCGACGTCGTGCCGGTCTCGTGCAGCGTCTCTGCGTTTTTCTCGATGCTTGTCGCGGCGCCCGCCTACGACTGTGTGATCAACGCGAGCACGACGGTGGAGGACGCGGTGCTGGAAATCGACTGGTGCGCGGGTGAGGAGCTGCAGATCACGGGGAGCGGCGCGCCGGTGATCGATTTGCCGGTTGCGCCGCCGACGCGCGCGACACTCAGCATGCGGTTTCTGCAGATGACAGACCTGGAGTTCGACAGCGACATGGTCTTCCTCCTCGAGATACTGCTGTCCAACCGGACCCAGACCCGGTCGAAGATCGCCACGTTCTCGTACGGAACGGTCGGCGGCACACTCACGCTGCCGGGCAACTCCAATATCGGCACCGCTGCGCCGAATCAGCAGATCAGCATCCAGTATGCCACGGTGACGGACGGACTCGTCATCGCCTTCCCTGCCGGATCCTCATCGATCCTGCTCAATATCGCCTATCTCACCGCGGGCACGGTGGTGATCGTGGCCGATCGCGAGGCGACGGTCCAGCTGCTGACTGCGACGATCGGCGACGTCCAGTTGCATCTGCCCGCGGCGACGAGCACGCTCCTGCGGCTGTCGTCGAACGGCGGGGGGAGGATCCGGATGCTCACGCTGTTTATACCGGGCGGGCGTGTGGTGGTGAACGCGACGACGAACGCGACGACGTCGTCGAATGCGACGATCCAGACGGCGTGCGCGTATCTGCTGGCGTATCCGTCGATTGTGGAGAGTGCGAGGGGCGGATACGGAGGGCCGATCGTGAACGACACGGACACGTGCATCGAATTCGGGGGCGTGCCGTCGCCGAGTCAGAGCCAGAGCCGGTCGGCGCGCGTCAACGAGCCCGTGGAGTTCTCGGATGGACTGTCGATCATGTTCTCGATGGTCGCGATGGTGTCGATCATCGCGACGATCCTGATCGGCGTGGCGTGGTCGAAGATCGTGTAGCATGAAGATGGCGGAATTTGATATAAAAACGATACGTCCATGACTTTTATTATTTTTTGGATTGGATTTCAAATGCACCAGTCGGAGTATTCGCGCAACGCGGCACTTGCCTCCTTCCTTACATCTTCGCATGCGTCGTCTGTGGCCATAGTCCTCAAACGATGGAGTATGGATACGAATGCAGGCGTTGGCGATACACATGCGCGCAATGTGTTCGCCGTCCACTTGCGTAGTCTGTTGTCGTCGTCGTCTTCGTCTTTCGAGTCGAGTTCGCAGATCTTCTTCTGGATGTACTCACCATGTGTGTGAATAAACTCGAAGACCCCATGGCCATGAGGTATAAAAGAGACAAGTCCGTCATACCGCCATCTGTACGAAAGAGGATCCACATAATGTGCCGCCGGTGGGATTCCTTTCTCTCTGTCCAGCTTTTCAATGGACATTCTCGTCCTGGCCACGAGTCCGTCTTTTCCGAAAAAATTCTCCAAGACGAAGAGCGCGTATGAGATGGTGAGGCGAGGATCCTTTGCTGATTGGCATGCGAGTGCCTTCACCTCCTCCTGGGTGCCGATCGAGGAGTGCCCGTAATTGAACGAGACCCCGAATGACTGTGAAACATACGCAAGCATCCTCCTTCCTGCCGGTGTCATGAAAAAACGCACGAATTCCGTCATATGGGAAGCGGGAAGGTCGCAAAAAGGCCGATCAAAGAGAGACGGCACATTAGGCCTGCGGATCACGCGGATACCCCATATGCCCGACATGCCAACCCCTCTGTACCTGCCTTTTCCATCATTGTCCGTGCATGTGAACCCGCTCTTTGCAAGTGCGCCAACAACGGCATCCACCACCTCGAAGAAATCCGGCAACCCGTCCGACTGAAACGTGACAAGGCGTGTCGTCACGTGCGGTGCGAGGGCCGCGAGCTCGCGGTGGATCTGCTCCAAAACGGCGTTTGCCCTCTCCTCGACCGTCACCGGTGCATCTGAATATACCGACAGCAGCGCCAATCGGGCGCCGATCGTGTTGGGCGAGAAAGTATCCATGTAATCTGTTTATTACAAATCGACTGCTGTATCCACGGCATGGCCGGGTGCTGGGGCTGTAGAACGGAATTCCTGGAAGATTCGTTTCAGCACCGACGCCATTCGGGGGAGCAGCCAGATGCATCCAAAAGACAGGCCGCCCAGTAAAACAGAAAAAAAACCCTGATCTGTGGCGTGCCAAGTTTCGTAGACGATGTCGTTTGCAACCGCAAAGACATAAACAATCGATAAGACGGATGAGAAGATCATCAGCCGCCTATCCACAACAATCTTCGAATAGGCGGAATTAACCAAGCAAAGAATGACGATACCACCCAGTCTGTTGACCACGGGTCGGGTTGCCGCAAAGGCGGAGGCAGCGTCTCGCGCGTGCTCGTCAACGGAAATGCCAGTCGTGTATCTGACATATGCAAGCGCTGTGTATAGATAGACATAAGATGCATCAAAGAAGTCGAAGAACCACGAGATGTGGCATGTAGCCAGCCGGACACAGGCCCTGTACATCAGTTGGATACTGCTTTCGTCTGTCCGTTCGACATACTGTGTGTTGCACTTCCACCACGAGGCAACAGATGAAGCAACGGTCATGTCGATTGTGCGATCATCGCCCCAGGCGAGCCAGCAATACAAGTACATGACACAGCATACACATGCCACTGTACTGATCGTATCATCATCGCGCGAGTCGGACTCGCTGACGTTCCACGCTGCACGCATCAGTTGCAGAAAGGTAGATATCACTCCTCCTTCCATGAGCGCGTCGATCGACGGTTGGCGGGTCAGGAGGATTCCATACGAATCACTCCCTATGCGTTTTTTGTACCGATCACTCCCATCCGGCCCAGTGCACTTGTATCCACACTTCTCAAGCGCGGCAACAGTTGCCTCCAATACAAAGACGAAGTCCGCCAATCCATCCGAGTCGACGGTGACCGTGCAGGTTTTCACGTGCGGCGCGAGGGTCGCGATCTTGCGGTGCACCTGCTCCAAAATAGCCCCTTTTCTGTCCTCTGTCGTCACGGGGGCGGTGCCAGAATACGTAGACAGAGCAGACAATCGCGCGCCGATGGTGTTATTGGACATATCGTGCTATGGCTGATCAGAAACACGACGAGGAGGAAGCGGTCGATCGGATCCTCGCGCAGTTCGACGGGGAGCGCGAGTTCGGCCCGTGCTTGGGTATCACGCGCCTGCAGCGCTGGGACCGGGCCGAAAAGTACGGATGCAATCCCCCATTGCGTGTCAGGGATATCCTCCTCGACGATCTGAAAACCAACAAGCCCCCGCGGCACCAGACGCCGAACATGTCGTCGTCTGCACAGAAGAAGAAATAGGAAAGTAAAATTGGAATAATATTTGATTTATCGAGGGTCTCGATACCCTAGTAACCAGAAAAGGGTTTTTTTCGGGTCAGAATGGGCTGCTCCTCGTCTGCATCATTCAGATTTCGATATACGCTGACGATTGTTGCGCACAAAAAGACGAAAGCGACAGACATGTCTACGACAAACATCCGGAGTGCATATGTCGACAGTTCGGCCTCGACGTCGTCGTCCCTGCATGCCGTTGCATCAGAGCCGAACAGAATGACAAGAAAAATAATGTAAAAAACCAACCCGATGGATTGGCACATGACCTGTAATAGACTGGGTCCAAATACAGAAAGGATGGGAAGCAGAGCCGTCAATATTCCCATGATCAACAGACACATCCGAAGATCAATCCCGGACGCACCGGGGTCGTTTGTACACACACTGTCCAGAGTCTCGGATGCAATGATGTTTGCAACACCGAGAAAAAAACGAAAAAGATCATGTAGTACAACCACATTGTGATAAAGTGTCATTGTGTTTTTAGTTTGATTTGTTTTGAAAGCGAGTCAGACGCACTCTGGCGCATACTGCCCCGTCAGGACCAATTGGACTGCATGTGTCTTCGCCACGTTGGTCTGTTCCTATGCATTCAACGGACTCGAACAGTCCGCTGGTCACCAGCGTCTGCGATGCAAGGATTGATACTTCTCTATCTAACCCTTTTCCGTCCCATTTGATTGCAACGGTGATCACTCGTTGGCTGGGATCACCTTCGAGCTGGGCTATTACACCCTCTATGCATTTATTTGCCCGGCCCAGTAACCCCTGTGGCGTATGGTCGGGGTTGATCGTGTATTTCGAAGCGGCAGCCAATCTGGCCACGATCGTGTTTGCATTGTCCCCCATTGCAAGTCTGATAATCAAGAGCAAATCCAAAACACGATCCGATGGCCATGCGATTCCGCCCCGGACTCATCGAGTCGCTCCAGAAGCTCGACACAGCCCGACACGGAGACGAAAAGAGCCAAGCGCTGGTCTACCTCCGAAACCGGCTCACTCGCACCGCCAGAGCGACCACCGGAAGCGATAGAGAGGAGCGACACGCGGCCATCATCGCCGATGCGAAAGAGTGCACCGAGGAAGGCGCACACGGTCAGCTCGACACGATCGGCCAGATGTGCACCGACGATTCCAAATGCGACGTGATCGACCGCATACTGGACCGGTGTGAAACCGATTGGCCCATGCGTACTCGTCGATTGATCAGAAGTGGCACGGCGTCTTTTTTTCGCGTGGCGTCGCCCGAGCCGGGGGTGCTGGAGCGGATGCGGATCAGGCCCGGGCTCGCCGAGCGGATCAGAGGGCGCCACGGCAGCGGAAACGACGCCAAGGCAGCTGCATTGGAGCACATCGACACGCGCCTCGGCGCCGAGCGGGCCCGGGTTGCAGGAGCGGAGAATGCGACAGCCACGCTTGCGCGAGTCATTGTCGTCGCCAAGGAAATGCTCACCGATGACACACATGGATGGCTCGACGACGCCCTCTCAGTATGCATAGAAGACCCGTGGTTTGACATCTGCGAAACAATAACGACAAAGTGCAGAGAAGAATGGGCGCCTGTGTGACTCGGCGAGGCAGACAAACGAGCACCCCGACTGGCATGGTGATTCTATCGGATTTAAAACAAAGTAGAGAAACACCAAAGTACATTCATACTGCATGATTGCCGTTCTCGGCTACGCCACCGCCGCCAGCGCATTCGCAGCAATCTGCTCTATCGCCGGCTTCTCCTATGCACTGCACAGAGAAGACCCCATCGTACCCCCTGCGCCCCCACCGCCTGTCCCGCCGCCTCCTCTGAATCTAGACCCGTTTGTCGTCTACGCGCTCTATGCATACTCCGCCATCGCCGCGGGGCTGATCGCGTATCTCGCCTTCCACGCCGCCGCCCGGGTCTACACCGCTATCGGCTACATCGCCGCGATCTGCGCCATTGCCGGCTTCTCCTACGCGCTGCTGCAGGACGATCTCGTCTACACCGCGCTCCTCGCCACGCCGCTCGGCCAGATCCTCGCACACGAGGACTTCTTCCCCGTCTGGGCGCTTGCCCGCGACATGCTCGTCGACACCGCCGCCCTCTATCCGTACAAGTGGGCGCTCAGAATCGTCAAGACAATACTTGGGCGGCAATAAACAGAACGATGGCGATAGAAGACACAGTCAGGATAGCAGTGATGTGCACA